>OHRZ01000483.1_pt1 | contig 14222 bp, 10 predicted proteins | sample 1578621 | NCBI WGS metagenome assembly OHRZ01 (sample SAMEA3879554, study PRJEB24766) | human gut metagenome | biome: human-associated habitat; feature: feces | place: USA | collected 1985/1987 | reverse complement strand
TATTCTTTTACCTCTATAACTTCTGAATAATTATATTGATCGGTACCAGATGTGATAGCTGCCACCCTGACGAATACTGGACGATTCCAATCTATATCACTAATTGTAAATGTCTGCTCCTCCCCCAGTATACTACTATCATCCGATACATCAAACAATTGTCTAGAAGAAAAACTATTATAGTTTACTCCTTCTGTCCAAGAATAAAGGACTGCATATTGTACCAAACTTTCTGGCCATTGATCAGACCTGGTTATAGTGAATTTCACGTCAACATTTGAGCCGTTTTTTACAGCATCCGCTTGAATACGCAAATAAGGTTCTACGTAAAAGTTTATTTTCTTATCAGTAGGAACAGATACAATAACAGCATCACTTTCTTCCACAATAAAAGGGCCTTCTACCGTAATATTATATTCACCAGCAAAAACACGTTCATTGCGAAAACGTCCGCTGGCACTGCACCAAAAGTCGACAGGCTGTGTATACCCCGATTCATACATTCGTACCTTAATGCCGTTGGGAGCCTGCGTAGGGATTAGAGCAGGTTCTGCATCTCCCATCGTGGCTTGATCATACACGGCACCTTCTATCACCAATTCCGGTTCGTCATAATTGTCCACACTGCAACCGGTAAAAAGCAAAGCAGACATTACTATCAAAGTTATCAATGTTTTCATAACTGTCATTCTTTTAATAACCAGGATTTTGTACTATCAACGGATTTGTTTGTATCTGAGAGGTGGCTATCTTCTCGTAATACAATTTAGGCAAAAAGGTCTTAGGCTCTTTCGGAGCGGGTTCGATTTTAAATATATACTTCATTTCCGAAGGGTGTTTGCCTTCTTCCCATACCAGGTACGGATTGAGTGCATGATATATTGCATTGTTCAATACCTGGTGAGAGATATGCCATCGTCTCAAGTCCCACCAGCGATGATTTTCAAACGCCAATTCCACTCTCCTTTCCTTGCGAACCAATTCCAAAGACAGATTACTCAATTCTGCGACACCAGCCCTCCTTCGTATTTCGTTGATAGCTTCAAGTGCCCGATCGGTGTCTTGTCCCAATTCCATACATGCCTCGGCATAGTTCAACAGAATCTCAGCATAGCGGAACACCATCCAGTTCACTTCCGACCTTCCTGCATCCACAATTTCTGTAGGATTCATGAACTTTTTCACATATAGCCCGGTCTTGGTGGGGTCTCCCATATCCAGTATGCCATCCTTGCCAATAATGGTTATTTGATTCTCGCCTTCTCCGTACGTGTCTGTCATATTCGATGCCGTAATCAACTGACCATTGTCTATGATACCTTTACGCACTTCTATCTGACCATCCATCCATTCAGAGAAAGGCACCATGATAGAAGCCATCAATCTGGGATCTTTGTCTTTAAACAAATCCGTCGGATTGCTATACTCAATGGGATTTCCGTCAGCATCGTTCACCTTCAACTCGCCGGAAGAACCGTCCACATAATCAAACGCTTCCAACAATTCAACGACAGGATTAATTACACACCCCCAATCTATCTTAAATGTCTGTGGAGCATTGTAATAATCATAATTGTGTCCTTTGTCCGGTGCCGTAAAAGCCTTTACAAAAATAGCTTCGGAATGCAGAGACTCGTCCAAAAACAACTGCTGAAAGTTCTCCTCTTTATTGTCATACATTTCATACAAGTCAAACAAGCCGGAGTTCATGATTTCCTCAGACGCTTTTTTACTTTCGTTCCAATAAAAATCTTTCTCAGACTCAGGAATTCCCAGCAATCCGTCCAACTGTACTGTAGAATAGGTAGCTACAGAAGCTGCATACAACATAGCTCTTGACTTCAAAGCCCAAGCACCGTATCTAGTGACACGAAAACGATTGGAAGTATCCCATGCTTCTGGTAACAAGGGTACAATTTCGTCAATCTCCGTACGGATGAAGTCCCATATTTCTTTTTCCGTATTACGAGGTACCCGCAAGTCTTCCATATTTCCACCAGTATATTCCTGCGCTTCCGTCAACAGGGGTACACCGCCATAGCGCTTCACCATGCCAAAATAATAAAAGGCACGGATAAAACGGGCTTCAGCCTCGTATAACGTCTTTTGCTCCTCGGTCAACGGAGCGTCCTTAATCTTTTGGAGGAAAGTATTTACTTCACGCATTTCACCATATCCCCACCACGGGAATGAACCATCGGGAATTATCGGATTATTTATGCCTCCCCAAATATATCCACGCACAGCCTCATCTGTTAATTCAGAAGTAAATCCGGCTTGGTCGATAACCACAAAATTAAAGTCTTCCACCGGCATGCGGTCATACATTTTTCCCATATACGCTTCTATGGCTTCCGGACTTTCCCATACCGTAGCATCGCTCAATATATCTTTAGGTTCTTTATCCAAAAAGTCGGAACAGCTTCCAAGCAAAAAAGACAATAAGCAAAAAATAATCAAATATTTATTCATGATATTCCAATTTTAAAGTGATATGTTAAAACCTACTGAAATAACCCGTTGCGGCGGATAATATTGCCCACCTGTAGAAACCGCTTCGGGGTCTAACAGATCCATACTTGAAAAAGTCAACAAGTTGTATCCGGACAAATATACCCTAACGGCATCCAGTCCAACCTTATTCAAAACCGGTTTTGGAAGATTATAACCTATTGTAATATCTTTCACACGCATGTAAGCACCATTCTGTAACCAAAACGTAGAAGTTCTTTTATTTGACTCCAAACCTGCGGAATAAGTGGAAGGGTATTTCCCGGGTATCCAACGACTATTGGGATCATACAAGTCTTCCCGATGCCATCTGTCCATAAAAGCTTCCAACGAACTGGCATTATTATGGAAAGGTACCTGAAGGCTTTCCGTGTAATAAGAATTGTAGTTACCAACTCCTTGCAGCAGCATCGAGAAATCGAAATTCTTCCACGTAAATCCCAAGTCGAAGCCGAACATGATTTCCGGTTTGCCTGCACGGCTGATGATATGAACATCATTATCGTCTATTACACTGTCACCATTATAGTCCAAATACTTGATGTCACCGGGCTTCAGCGTAGTATTGCCTTGTCCGTCCTGCACCGGCCAGCGGGCTATCTCGTCATACGACTGGAACTGACCTACGGCCTCATAACCCCAAAACAGGTTTTTCCAACGGTCGGTAGAGTTATCCCTCCAGTTCCTATAGGAATTGACAGACTGTGCCCGCTCTACATGACGATATTTGGAACGGGTGAACGACATGTTGCCGTTCACGTAATACGAGAAATCGGGCGACAACCGATTCTGATGACGCAATACGATTTCAAAACCACGGTCATCATCACTGTTCAAGTTTTCCTGCGGCAGGGAGGCTCCAAACGTACCGGGCAATGCATCAACTCGGGTAGCCATCAAGCCGTCACGCTTACGATAGAAGACATCTACTTCACCAGACAACAAGCCTTTCCACAACGCAAAATCCACGCCTACATTATACGTTTTTGCCGTATACCAAGTAATACCGGTATTGGCCAATCCTCTGCTGACCAATGTAGGAACAACATCATCGCCGAAAATATAATTGCCACTGGGATAAGTATACCCGGTCAGATACTGGAAACCTGCAATGCCGGTATTGTCACCCAGCTTGGCCCACGACGCTCTCAGCTTCAGATTGTCCACCACCGGATTGTCCCGCAAGAACGACTCCTCCGATACTCGCCATCCCAGTGAAACGGCCGGGAAGAATCCCCAGCGGCTGTTTTCCGGGAAAAGGGAAGAACCATCGTAACGGCCACTAAACTCTACCAGGTAACGGTTATCGTATGCGTAATTCAAACGGGCAATATAACCGATGCTGGCCATGGACGAACTGGTTCCGCTATTGTCCTTGTTCTTGTCAATACCTGCATTGATTTCGTCTATGGAGTCTATGATATACTCACGAATAGCCTCCAGACTGGAATCATCTGACTGGCGTGTTTCCATCAACAACAGAGCTCCCACATCATGTTTGCCGGCAAATACGTTGTTGTAACTGAGAGAACCCTGGAACACCTGTTGAACACTTTCACCATAGTTCTGTCGTAAACGAGAAGGGTCTTGCCCTACATACGCTACATTGTACGTGTCAGTGGCTGCATCATAATTATATTGGTTATACTTTTTACGGAACACTTTCGCAGTTGAACCGTCATAGCTATAGTTGTACAGCACCTTTGCACTCAATCCCTTGACAAAACGGGAAGCGTCATAATTCAACGAGATGGAACCGTCAAACACACGGGAGATGCCTCTATAATATCCCACAATATCCTTATTGGTCAAGGCCAGCGGATGAAAGCCAGGCACATTCGTCAAAGACAAATACTCCGGATTACCATTGGCATAAGGAGAAAGTAACGGCGAATTGCGATGAATAGAGTTCATGATATAATAGGCTGAAGTAGAACTTGACTCCGAATAAGGAGAATTTCGTGTTTCCTGCCTGCCGGCCAAAGAAATGGCAAAAGACAATCCTTCGGCTATCTCTGCATCGAGATTCGAACGGAAATTGTAACGGTTGTAGTTATTGTCACCGGACTTCCACATGCCCTGCTGGTTCAGATAACCTATCGATGCAAAATATTTCACCTTTTCATTACCTCCACGAACATTCAGGTTGTATTGCTGCTGAGGTGAAAAATTCCGCTTCACCAATCCCAACCAGTCTGTACTCTCATAACCCGGACCACCTTCACGCCATTTCTGCAATTCTTCCGGTCCGTACACGACAGGCAAGCCACGGTTCATTTTGTCTTCATCTATCAACTCGGCGTATTGGGCGGCATTCACCATCTCCGGCAGGATGGTAGGCTGCTGCCAACTGAAACCGGCGCTCAAGTTGATTTGGGTCTTGTTCGCTGTTCCTCGTTTAGTGGTCACCAGCACTACGCCATTGGCTGCCTGAATGCCATACACCGCAGCTGAAGCGTCCTTCAGGATGGAGACGTTCTCTATTTCATTGGGGTCGATTTGGGAGAAATCGCCCGGCACACCGTCCACGATGACCAGCGGAGCACCGAAACCACGAATGTCAAAATCGGCTCCGTTGTACCCCGGCTCACCACTGGAATTCAACGTGCGTACACCCGGCAAACGCCCCGCCAACGAGTTTGTAATGTCGGCCACGGGAGCCCTCAGCAACTCTTCGCCCTCGGTCATGGCTACAGAGCCGGTGACGTTCACTTTCTTCTGCACACCGTAGCCCACTACTACGACATCGCTCAACACTTCCGAATCTTCCTTCATACTGACTCGCAAAGTCCTGCCGGCTTCAGCTTTCAACTCTTGCGAAGTATAGCCAATGTAAGATATGACCAGCGAGGCGCCTCGCTTCACCGTGAGCGTAAACTCGCCGTTCAAGTCGGTGATGACGCCGTTTCCCTCGTTGCCTTTCTCGATGACGTTGGCACCGATGACCGCCTGTCCGGTCTCGTCCACCACCACGCCTTTCACTACAATCGTGCCCTGCTGCCACACGGTTTCCACTGCGGGAGAGACATCCTTGTCCGCCGCACAGACCGGGGCGCACAGGCACAGCGCAGATACTGCGCAAAGCATCGTCCGGCACCTGCCGGGATGCTGCATCTTGCTTCTTTGTTTTTTCATTACTACTTGAATTTACGGTTAATTATTGTTTTTTGAACCCCGGCAGCTATATTAATGTAGTAGTTTATCGCATAAGAATTCATACGGCGAACGTATTAACTCTAATACGGCAAACGTATCAGCTCTGATACGACGGGCGTACAAGCCCTGATACGACAGGCGTATTAACTCTAATACGACGGGCGTATTAACAGTAGTACGACTGCCACGGTTTCAAAAAGAGAGGTTGTCTTATAGCGGACTGCCCGACTGGTTATCATCTTCGTCCTCACCGTCGCCGCTGCCATCACCCGGCTGTTCGGGCGGAACGCCGATATACAGCTTCTGCGTGACGCTGCGAGGGGTTTTCAATAAGGATTGCGAGTTATTCCACTGGGTAGTGACGGTCAGCGTGTATTCGCCGTCGGCCAGACCTGCGGGGATAAGGAAGATGAGGCGCGAGGGGTCGTTTACGGCTATCATGTCGTCGGTGATGCGGGTCACTTCATCGTCGGCACTAGTCAGCGTGATGCCTACCGAGGGGTCGGTCCCTGCCACCTTGATGCGCTGCCCCGTCAGCGTGTAGTTGCGTCCCGCCGTGGCCGTGAAGCCCGGCGCACGGGTGGCGGTGTCTTCGCCGCCTGCCACGTACATGCTGCTGCCTTTCTCGCCCACAATCTCAACCGTCGTGGCCTCGATGGCCTCACGCAGGTCCTTGCCTTGCGTGAAGGAGACGTAGACCGTGTTCCGCGCGGGGTCGAAGGCGTTGTTGAGCACCGTACCCTTGAACTGCGCCACGGCATTGTACAGCCCGTTGTTCACGCGATAGCCTGTCAGCAACAGCTTCTGCACCACGCGTTTTTCCAGATCGAGGACTGCCGCTACTGTCTCACGTTCCAGACCGGGGTTGATTTCCATGATTTCCGAGACAATCCGCTGCCTGTCCGCCGAACCGGCGCTCACGAGGGTCAGGATTTTGTCTTCCGTGTTGTCCGTGGTCACCGTGTTGTCCGCCAGCTGGGCGTTCAACCGGTATTTGATGTCGTTTGTAGCCATAGTTTTAGCAATTTATATATTAATGAATAAGGTTAGATTTCCATATTTGTGTTCATCATGAAAACGTATTCTTTCTGTCGGCTGCCAAGCATAATCGGTCAACAGATTAATCCGGATAATATAATTGTTCATCATAGAAACCGTTCACGCCCTGCATACGCCAAAACTCATTATGTGTCCGCGCAAACGTCTTGAAACGTTTCCAGTCCTTGTTTTCGGGAGCGGTCCACGCCACTTCGGCCAATGCAAACAGACGGGGGAACAGCTGCCGGTCTATCCGTGCCTCAGCCCTGTCCAGATGAGACCAGAAGTTGGCCTGCACACCGATATAATTGCCGCGCATGTCGGCGGGCATATTCGCAGGAACAGGTTCAAAAGAATATACTTTCTGCGTATTGATGGCATTATAGGAATAGTCGAAATAACAGTGGGAAGTGGGCGAAGACACGATTTTGAAGTTACGCTTTGCGTGGTCCGCTATCCGGTCGCCTACCCATCCGCGCCAATACATGATGACTTCACTGCCTGCCAGTTTTCCGCCTTCGATGATTTCATCCCAACCGACAAGCTGCCGGCCATGAGAAGACAGATAGTTGCCGATTTTCTTTACAAAAAGGCTCTGCAATTCTTCTTCGTTACTCAAACTGTTGTCTTTCATCATCTGCTGGCAATGCGGACATTTCTTCCACGCAGCCTTGGGAGCCTCATCGCCGCCGATATGGATGTAGTGTGACGGGAACAGGGCCATGACCTCATCCAACACGTTATAGATGAATTCGTACACTTCAGGCTTTCCTGCACAGAGTATTTCCTCGTGTATGCCGGGTCCCATCACAAACGGATGAATTTTAGGACGCACGCCGTTGCACGACAACTCCGGATAAGAAGCGATGGCGGCACAGGCATGTCCGGGAAGTTCTATCTCCGGCACGATTGTCACATTCCGCCGGGCGGCATATTCCACCAGGTCTTTAATGTCTTCCTGCGTATAATATCCACCCATCTCGTTGAATTCCGGATCGAACTTTGAACCCACTGTCGTCAAGCGGGGATATTTCTTGATTTCAATCCGCCATCCCTGGTCATCAGTCAGATGGAAATGCAATACATTCAGCTTATACGCAGCCATCAAATCAATATAGCGTTTCACCAAAGGCACATTCATAAACGTACGGCTGACATCCAGCATCACGCCCCTCCAACCAAAACGGGGATAATCTTCTATGGACGTCAAAGGAACTGCAACAGAATTACCATCCCGCGAGGGTTCCATCAACTGAAGCAAGGACTGCAGACCGTAAAAAATTCCCTTGGCCGCAGGAGCCTCAATCTTCACCGACTCTGAAGTGATGTTCAGTCTGTAACCCTCTTCTGGAAGGTCCAATGACTTGTCCACACTCAGGGAAACCCCGGAAGCACCCTTACCGGCTTCCGTCAATTCAAAACCCAACCGTTCCTTCAGTATTTCCTTATAAAAAGGAAGCATGGATGCCAGACTCTTGTCGCACCGCAATTTCGTTTCCTCTGTAAATTGAAATGTTCCCTTTTCCTGCGCTATTTTTACCGGATACGGGATAAGCCCCTTTGCCCAAGACATGTAAGGGAGATGTACTAACAGGAATAATCCCGCCAGCACGACAAAAAGACGTTTCATAATACTACAAGTTAAAAGTTCTACAATTAATCATTTATTCTCAAATTACCGATAATTTCTTCTTTTGCCTGCTACCCGCCAAGGCATAATAGGCCAGATAGGCCAGACAGGCGAATATCATCCAGTAGCTGGCGAGGTAGCCCACGCGGGCGGAGAGCACATTCTGCAGGAACGGCAGGAGACCGCCGCCGCACACCATGGTCATAAAGATGCCCGAAGCCATGCCCACGGACTTGCCCAGCCCCTCTACGGCCAGGTTGAAGATGGTGCCCCACATGACGGAGCAACACAGGCCCGTAAGGACGAGAAAATATACATTGACGGGGATGCCCTTCACCTGTCCCACATCCTCCGGCCACAGGGCGGCCAGCGCGATGAGCACGCATCCGGCCAAAGCCGCCGCCGACAGCATGGCACGCGACGAGAACCGCGCCGCCAGTGGTATACCGGACAGCCTGCCGGCCAGCATGAAGATGTAGAACGCTCCGGCAAAGGTGCCCGCCTGCACGGCAGGCAGACCGCGATCCACAAGGTAGAAGTTCATCGTGGCGGGGATGCCAATCTCCACGCCGCAGTAGATGAAGATGCCGATGGCGCCCAGCACAAAGTGGGGAAACTTCCAAGGGCTGACGGCAGCCGCCTCGCGCCGGTATGCCGGCTCCTCCACATCTATCAGGGCAAGCGTGACGCCCACCACAAGGAAGATAGCCATGGCAATGTAAAGCACGATGTTGACATCGGCAATGGCGGTATCCTTGGTGACCTCGCCTATCAGCGCACCCACCATCATGGGCACGATGATGCCCACCAGCGAGTTGCACGAGCCGCCCAACTGTATCAGCTGGTTGCCGCGGTTGCCTCCGCTGCCCAGGAAGTTGAGCATGGGGTTGACCACGGTGTTGAGCATGCACAGCGAGAAGCCCGCCACGAACGCCCCGGCCAGGTAGACCACGAACGAGCCGACGCATCCGGAAAGGTATTGCAGCACCAGCCCCGCAAAGCCCACGCCCGTAGCGGCCACGGCTGTCTTCTTATAGCCTATGCGGCCTATCAGCATGCCTGTGGGGATGCCCATCACGGCATACGCCGCAAACGAGACGAAATTGCCCAACAGGCCCAATGCCGCAGAAACATGGAACTGCTCACGGATGATGATGCCGAGCGGTGCGGCCAGGTTGGTCACCAGTGAAATCATGCCGAACAGGATGACCATGGCCGCGATGGTGATGTATCTTTTGAATTTCATGGTTGAAGGTATTTATTCCGTTGTCCAAATGTAGCAGTCTTGCGCGACATCCGGTTTCACAATAGCACGATAGCACTATTTTGAAAGGTTGAAGTCGTGCACGGCGCGGTAGAAGGCCTCTATATTTTTATGGGAGACGTGGGGCGGGACGTCGCAACCCGTGGAGAGGATGTAGTTGCGCCATCCGGCGGTGTCGCGCAGCAGGCCGAGGACCGTGTCGTACACCTGCTGTTCAGACAGGAACTTGAAGGTATTCACGGGGTCCACGTTCCCCATGACCAGAACGTCTTCGGGCACCTGCTTCAGAGCCTCCACCATATTTATCTTGTTGCCGAAGTGCAAGGCTGCCGCTCCGGACTTCACCATGGCATCGGTGCAATGGCCGGCATTGCCGCAGTTGTGCAGCACAATCATGAAATCGTCGTCCTGCAGCCGTTCCACAATCCACTTCACATAGACGCTGGAGTAAGTGATGCAATCGGCGTTGGACACCAGCCCGGCAGCCGGCTCGGCCATGATGACCCCGTCCAGCCCCAGCCGCTTCATGGCGGCGCAATAGTCAAGAATGAATGCCGTGCACTTCTCCAGCAGTTCCTGAATTAGGACGGGCGACATGTAGAGCGCCATCATCATTTCGGACAGCCCGAACAGGCGCCCGGCCAGTGAAAAAGGTCCTGCGCATCCGCCGAACACCGGCTTGCCGCTTATGCGTTCTACCGCCAGCCGGTTGGCCTCCAGGTATTGGGGCACACGTCCCGCGTCAAGCGAAGGCACTTGCAACGCCTGCACCGTCTGTTCGTCATACACCAGCCGCCCGGTGACGTTGGGAATCTCGTCGTCGTCAAACTCCACCGTGGCGCCGAACGCCTCCGCCTCGACCGTGAGGTCCATGATGGCCGTCACGCCGTCCGACGGATACACGGAGTCCAGCCGAAGGATGGCCTCGGCATGTACCTGTCCGTCTTTCACCGCCTCCACCACACGGCGGCCGCACAACTCTATACCGGGATGCGTCATAATGGGAATGACCATCCGCCTTTCGCCGGCACGCACCCGGCGTGCCCATTCGTTGATGTGTATCATACTGCTTTCTTCTTGTTTTTCCGTTTATAACATGTTTCCAGGTTGCAGATGGCGCAACCATACTTGCGTTCGGTCACCGTGCGGCCGATGCCTATCACGCCGCTTATGGACTTGAGCGGATGCATCAGGCAGGCGTCTGACAGAGCGATGCCGCAGGAGTGCCCGCCCAGCAGGCGGAACAGGTCGCGCTGCTCGGTCAGCGGCCAGCCGCAATAGCCGGGGCTGAAGCGGGCCGTATGGCGGAGAGGGCGTATCCGGTCCGCCAGCCGCTGTTCCATCAGGTCGCCCGTCCGCTCCACAATGCAGGTGCCCATGACGTCGAGGATGAAAAGCCGCAACATGTCTCCCCCGCCCTTCGCCTCGTCATAGCACTGCTGGAATGCCGCCCCGGCGGTGGCCGCAAACAGGGCGAATCGTTCCGCCCCGGCCAGCAGGCTGCCCAGTATCGTGCCTACATGCAGGCAGTCCGTGCCATGCAGCACAATCCGGTCACCTAAACATTCCCCCTCTGCCAGCACGAAGGAGCAGGACGTCTTCAGCCCGTCGGCAAACTGCCGCTCGTAACGGCGGATGACTTCGCACACCTCCTGCCGCGGCTCACGCTTCCGGTAGCCCATCTCCCGCAGGTAGTCTTCCTGCGTCAGTCCCAGCGCGGAGTAGTCAAAGACAACGTCAGCCTCCATGTCCCAGCAACGCTTTGGCCATAATCACGGCCGTATTGGCATTCTCGCTATAGCCGTCCGCACCAATCTGCCGTGCAAACTGCTCCGTGACGGGCGCACCGCCCACCATGACCTTCACCTTGTCACGCAGTCCAGCCGACTTCAGCGCGTCGATGACTTCTTTCATGTAAGACATTGTGGTGGTAAGCAGGGCCGACATGCCCAGGATGTCCACCTCGTTGTCGCGCACCGTCTGCACGAACCGTTCCGCCGAAACGTCGGTGCCCAGGTTGACCACCTCAAAGCCGCAGCCCTCCAGCATGGAGGCCACAAGGTTCTTGCCGATGTCGTGCAGGTCGCCTTTCACCGTACCTATCACCACCCGTCCCAGGTAAGAGGACGCCTGTCCCTGCATGGCCGGCTTCAGCACTTCCAACGCCCCTTTCATGGCGCGGCCTGCCATCAGCAGTTCGGGCACAAAAGCCTCCTGCCGTTCAAACCGCCTGCCCACTTCTTCCATAGCAGGCGTCATGTAGTCGTCTATCAATGCCTTCGGAGACATTCCTTCCTGCAAGGCTTCCCGTGTCACGGTAACGGCCTTGTCCATATTGCCGTGCAGAACGGCTTCATACAATGCTTGCAAGTTTTCCATAAAGTCTATGATATCATTTAAAGTTACGGGCTGTCCGAATCATCGCATGGATATTCTCTGAGGGCGTGATGGGAGGGATGGCACACCCGGCATTCAGTATCAGGCGCGGGTTGTCCCGGAAGATTTCCAAGAGTTCACGTGTTTTCTCTTCCACCTGTCCGGGAGTGCCCAGCGCTATGATGCCTGACGGGTCGATATTTCCTGAAAAAACAATCTTTCCCCTCATCAGTTCTTCGGCCTTGCGTATGTTTGTCTTATAATCCAGTTCCAACGAATCCACCCCGCTGGTCACCATCTTATTCAGGATAATATCCGTGTTGCCGCAAATGTGTAGCATGTAGGGCAGTCCCAGGGAATGGGCATAGTCGCACACTTTCCTTTCGTAAGGCAGGGCAAACCTTTCGTACATATCGGGAGACAGCATCGAGGGACCTGCGGGACTGTCGCCGTTGGACACCATATCCGCGCCTGCCTCCTTCATCATCTTCATGAATTGGCAAGTGACATCGCAGCAATAATCCAGCAGGGAGAAGATGGCATCTTCCGACTCCATGCACAGGTCTATCATCAGATTCTCAACCCCGCGCAGCATGGTGGCCAGCGAGAACGGTGCCTGGTCGCAATTGCCCCGCACGTACACCTCGCTCCCGAAGTGCTCTTTCAGCAATCTGACGGACTCGCACCAGATTTCGGCATAACGGTAGCTGCTGACATCGGCGGCAGGCAGATTCCTTACATCTGACAACGCATGCAAGATGCCTTCATGGGAACGTGCAGGCTCATCTACAGGAAAATCCACTTTCACTCCGCAGGCACCCGCCAGTGTCACGGTGTCTATGTCTACCAGCACGCCATCGTACTGATACTTCTCAACGGCGCGGATAAAGCATTCCGCAATGATTTGAGGATTGTTACGATATTGCTCCATGGTATACCCGGCCTCACGGGCTGCCACCATGAAATTATGGAGCATAATAGGAGTCGTATCGGGCTTGACTCCCGCCAAAGCTGATTTAATTCTTTCGTATCCGATCATGGTTCAGTTTCATTTTTCCACAAAAATAAAACCGAAAACGGACACTTAAATTAAGAATTGTACGATAGCACTATCTTGAACATTTTTCTTTCGTTCCCCTGACAAGACCCTTATGTTGGGTCGGTGCATATCCTTTGTATTGTCTGAATACAGTGGCAAAATAAGCGGGCGAAGAGAAGCCCAAATCATAAGCAATGTCCTTTATTGACAAGCCGGAATCGGACAACAAAATTTCTGCCTTCTCTATTTTCCTCCGGTTGATGTATTCTGTGGGAGGAACTCCCATTTCTTCCTTAAACAGATGCTTGAAACGAGACAAAGACAGGTTGCACCGGTCTGCCAAGTTCTCCAGACTGTATGTTTCCGACAAATTCTCCTCGATATAACGCAAGACAGACGCGATGCCTTGATTGCGGACATGATTGCAGTTATCCCTGGAGCAACGCATCACTTCCAACAGGAACGCCACCAACAGATTGTTTAACGTAATGCGGGTCAACAGGCTTCTTTCCGTAAAATACGCCCTTACTATTTCCTGCAACAGATATTCGCATCTGGAAGAACCTTTGAACAAACGACAGGGAAACGACCGTAAACATGAAAACAGTTCCATAGCTTCTTCCATGCCCAGTCCCAGATAATCGGTACCGGCGACAGGCTGCCTCAATATCAACCAATACAAAGCCCCCTTTTCTTCCGGATTTTCCCCGGTGCCATGACGTTCATTGGGGAACGTGACAAACAAATCTCCGCCTTGCATTTCATAATTCTCCTCATGCACAAAATAAGTCTGCTTTCCTTTGGCCAGATAGCATATTTCCACGGCATCCTTATGTATATGAACTGGAAGCGTCGGCTGCACATTCGTATAGTTATAGTAACCGAATTCTTCAAATACACCGATATGATGCACATTCATGTCCAGAATTAAACGACTGTCTTCTTTCTTTCTCATGTTTCCGTGACCAACAAACACAATACTATAGTTTCTCTATCTCTTCAAACGAGAATCAAATACATTTAACAATCAAATCAACAGGCAAATCCATATCTGCATGTCCTATACTTTCTGTTTCTCGCCTTCTGATAAACCTTCCTTAAAATATTCTGTACCCCCATTCCTTCGGCCTTTATGACACTATGCTGATAACGAATGATTTTCATATCAAAATAATAATGATATCCGCAAACAAAGATAATATAAAAAA
>OHRZ01000481.1_pt1 | contig 14262 bp, 12 predicted proteins | sample 1578621 | NCBI WGS metagenome assembly OHRZ01 (sample SAMEA3879554, study PRJEB24766) | human gut metagenome | biome: human-associated habitat; feature: feces | place: USA | collected 1985/1987 | reverse complement strand
GGCTTCCCTGCGGAACATCTGCAAAGAAGCCGGGGTGACCACGGGAGCATTGTATTTTTTCTTCAAAGATAAGGAAGATCTTTTTGCTGCATTGGTGGAGAAACCGCTGAAACAACTCTATCTGACAATGGAGGAACATTATGTTGCGGAGATGCGAAGTGAAACGCAGGTGGTCAGACTGAAACAGAACGATGATGACCTGGAGACCTCGAGAGAGATCATAAGGCAAATGTATGCGAATCGGGATGCCTTTCTATTGTTGTTGACAAAGTCTCAGGGATCCCGCTTCGAAAATTGTCTGGACGAGATCGTGGATATTTCGGAACAGCAGTACCGCAGATTATGCGATATGGTGACCGGCGCTACCGGGAGACCGCGGATCGATGATTATATGACACATTGGATGGCGCACATTATGGTAGATACTTTCATGCATCTGTTTCTGCATGAATCGGAGGAAAGTATGGCACTGAAGCATGTGGATGCCCTGACCAGGTATTTGGCCCGGGGCTGGATGGGCATGATGACGGAAAGCTAAGATATATGCACCCCGAAAAAGTTCGGACTTTGCAGGGGTGCTGTTTCAGGATATTAACATAACAGTGTTATGTTAATGAAAATCATTATCAATAAGCACGAGGAGGAAGGATATGTATCTGGAAGTAAAAGACCTGAAGAAAAGTTACGGCGAGGGCGGCGGTTATGTGCAGGTATTGAAAGGGATCACTGCAGGAGTGGAAAAAGGTGAAATGTGTGTCATTCAGGGTACCAGTGGTTCCGGTAAATCGACATTGCTCAATTGTATCGGAGGCTTAGACACCGTAGATTCCGGATCCATTGTCGTAGACGGAATGGAAGTGGCAGGACTTGGAAGCAAAGCATTGTCCGATTACCGGAGAAATAAGCTGGGGTTCATTTTTCAGTTCTATAATCTGGTGCCCAATCTGACAGTGAAAGAGAACATTCAGGTCTGTCAGTATCTGACGAAAAATCCCTTGGATCTGGAGGAATTATTGCAGGTACTTGGTCTCATGGAACATCAGAACAAGTTCCCCGCACAACTGTCCGGTGGACAACAGCAGCGCTGTGCCATTGCCAGAGCACTGATCAAAAATCCCAGCCTTCTGTTGTGCGATGAACCCACGGGAGCGCTGGATTCCAAAACCTCCAGAGATATTCTGATGCTGCTGGAGGATATCAACAGACAGTACGGCACCACCATGCTGATCGTCACGCATAATAATTCCATTAAAAATATGGTGCATCAGGTCATCATGATCAAGGATGGACAGATCAGCAAGAATTACCGGAATGAGAAGCGGGTTCCGGCGGCAGAACTGGAGGATTTGTAGGATGCAGAGGATATTGAGCAAACGCGTACTTCGGGATATCCGGGAAAACCTGCTGCGCTATCTGGCATTGTTTTTCCTGGTGGCAATGGTCATGTATATGGTGGTAGCTATCGTGGGAGCGGCTGAGACGATCATGCAGGGAACAGAGGAGAGTGCCGCTGTTCATCACAGAGAGGATGGACAGTTTGGAGTATTTGTCCCCCTGACAGACAGTGAGGTCACACAGATCACAGATAAAGGTGTGACGGTACAACAGGATTTTTCACTGGATTTTCATCAGGGCCAGGCTACATTGCGTATCTATCAGGCGAGAGAGAAGATTGATCTGTTTGCTCCTGAACAGGGGGCAGAGCTGCCCATGCAGGGCGAGATCCTGCTGGAACAGCACTATGCGGAAAAACATGAACTGGGGTTAGGGGATACCCTTACCGTAGGAGGCAGAGATTTCATCGTTGCGGGAATCGGAAGTATACCGGATTACGATGCAACATATGAGAAAACATCAGATACCACTGTGGACAGCAATCTGTTTGGAGTCGGATTCGTCACGGCAGAGGATTACGAAGCACTGAAAGCGGGCGGACAGAATTTCCGGACGGAGGATTACACCTACACCTATCTGCTGAACGGAGCAATGACGGATCAGGAACTTAAGGAACTGCTACAGTCCTTCGAACTGGATCGCAGCAAGGTGACAGATACCTATTTTCTGGAAATGCTGGCAGATGCAGAAGAAACAAAAAATGATATTCAGGACGGTATCCGGGAACTGCTGGATGGCGTGAATGAGCTGACGGACGGCGTAGATGAACTGGCAGAACATAATACGGATCTTACGGATGCGGCAGATACCCTGTTTGATGCCATGCTGGAGCAGGTAAATGACAGCCTGGAGGATGCCGGTGTGGAGGTGACGCTGACTTCGTCAAATTACGAACAGCAGCTGAACACCATGATTGCTGATCCGCATGCTTATACCGCATCCATGCAGCAGGATCTGCAGGATATTAAAAAATCGCTGGACGAATTGCAGGAGTTCCGGGACGGCGTGAAATCCTACACGGATGGTGTCAATGCGGCTTCCGCCGGAGGCGGCGCGCTGGTGGGCGGTATGAGCAAGATTACGGAGAACAGTGCTGCACTGAACCAGGGAGCCGATGGAATTTTCAATGCCATTCTGGGTATGGTCAATGAACAGTTAAAGGCTCAGCTGGAGCCATATGCGGCTTATGGGATCACCTTTTCCGGACTGACATTGGACGGTTACGGAGAACAGCTGGATCAAATGGCAGCTGTGTTTACGCAGAAGGGAGCATCCCAGACAGCGGCGCAATTGGCAGCGGTGAAGGGACAGCTGGATACAGTGGCACAGTTCCGCGATGGTGTCAAAGCTTATACGGCAGGTGTGGGAGAGGCAGCAGGCGGATCCCAGCAGTTGTTTGGTGGATTGAGTGTCCTGTATACTGCCAGTGAACCATTGGTAAGCGGAACGGATGCTGTAGTGGATGCTCTGATGGACATGGTGGAGGCACAGCTGAAAGAAAGTAATATTACTGTGGATCTGACCGCGGATAATTATAAGGAAGAATTGGATCGGTTGGCTGCAGAGGGCAGCAGCATGGATATAAAATTACGGGATTCCCTGCAGGAAGCAAAAGACACCCTGGCGGATCTGGAGGATTTCCGGGAAGGAATCATCGAGTATACGGATGCAGTGAGCGAGATCGCAGACGGAAGTAAGGAATTGCGGGATGGCGTGCGGGAACTGCAGGAGGAAGCCGATGATATGATCGAGGAATATTTCACCTTCGATATTGATAATCTGACCCAATTTCTGATAGCGGAGGACAATCCGCGTATCGATGCCGCTGCGGGCGATGTGGTCATCAATAGGTTTGCCGGTATCCTGGCCGGAATTATTCTCATGGTCCTGTTTACTTATGTGATTTCCGTATTTGTGATACATAATATTGAAAAGGAAAGCAGCGTCATAGGTGCATTATATGCCCTGGGTGTGACCAGGGGACAATTACTGTTCCACTATCTGTTAAATCCCATGCTGATCTCTTTCCTGGGCGGAGCTGTCGGATGTATCCTGGGATTTTCCAAATACGGAACAGGCTGGCAGATGGGCGATAGTATTGCATATTATTCTCTGCCGCCTATGCAGATCGTGACACCCGGTTATCTGCTTTTTTACAGTCTGATCATGCCACCTGTGACGGCAGCAGTGGTAAATTATCTGGTGATCAATAAAAAGTTAAAACGCACGGCTCTGTCACTGCTTCGTAACGAGCAGCCGGCAGGAAAAGCCGGCAGGGTACAGAACATGAATCTGGGAAATATGAAATTTCTGCTCAGATTCCAGATCAGACAGATGCTGCGGGAAATACGTTCTGCATTTGCTGTTGTGATCGGTATGTTCATCTGCCTGCTGATCCTGATGCTGTCCATAGACTGTGCGGTACTGTGTATCAATTTTGGAAACGCCTGTCTGGAAGAAACAAAGTATGCTTATATGTATACTTATAAATATCCTACGGAGGATGTTCCGGAGGGTGGAACACCGGCGTATGTCGAGAATCTGAAAAAGGAAGCCTATGGATACAATCTGGATGTGACAGTGCTGGGGATTGATGATGACAATCCGTATTTTCCCATAGCAACAGCAGACAAGAAAAATGAGATTGTGATCTCCAGTGCTGCGGCACAGAAATTCGGTGTGAAGGTAGGTGACAAGCTGGTGCTTTCCGATGAGGTGAATGAGAGAGATTATGCATTTACTGTGAAAGATATTGTTTCGTTCACCTCCGGCGTCTATGTTTTCCTGGACAGGGATGTCATGCAGGAATTGTTTGATCAGGAGGACGATTATTATAATGTCGTGTTTGCAGATCATGCACTGGATATTGATAATTGCAGATTATATGCCACAGTATCCAAAGAAAATGTGGAGGAAAGCTCACAGATTTTTACAGATATGATGGGACCGATGGTAGTAATGCTCGTGGCAATATCTGCACTGATTTTTATGATCGTCATGTATCTGATGATGAAAGTGATGATCGATCGTTCCGCTTTTTCCATTTCACTGATGAAAGTATTCGGTTACTGTAGAAGGGAGATCCGAAGACTCTATCTGGACGGGAATTTCTATGTGATTCTGCTGGGAGCGGTGATCTGCGTTCCACTGGCAAAATGGAGCATGGATCTGGTGTATCCGTATTGCATTGCAAATGTTGCTATCGGAATGGACCTGAAGTTCACACCGCAGATATATATTATGATTTATGGTGGAATTCTTCTATGCTATATGGTGATCAATTTCCTGCTGGTAGGCAGATTGAATAAGCTGGTACCTGCAGAGATATTAAAGAACAGAGAGTAGCCTTAATAAGGCTGCTCAGACTGCAGGCAAAACGCTTCTGGAGTGCTGACCAAAAGCGTTTTGTCTACAGTCTGAGGCAGTCGGCTGACTGCCTTTTTCTTTGCAAGGAAATTCATTGAATGTTAAAAAAAAATATGGTATGATAAGGAACAGAACTGAAAAAGATACGTTAGTCACGGAGGTTTTTAGATACAATGGAACAGTACAAGCAGGAATTTATTGAGTTCATGGTGGATTGTAAGGCATTGAAATTCGGAGAGTTTACCTTAAAGAGCGGTAGAAAGTCTCCTTTCTTTATGAACGCGGGTGCGTATGTCACCGGCTCGCAGCTGATGAAGCTGGGGGAGAGCTATGCCAAAGCAATTCATGATACGTATGGTGATGATTTCGATGTATTGTTCGGACCGGCATATAAGGGTATTCCCATCAGTGTGGTAACCGCAGTGGCTTACAGCAAATTATACGGCAAAGAGGTTCGTTACTGTTCTGACCGTAAGGAAGAGAAGGATCACGGCGCAGATAAGGGAAGCTTCCTGGGAAGTTCCTTAAAAGACGGCGACAGAGTTATCATGATCGAGGACGTTACCACTTCCGGTAAGTCTATGGAAGAGACGGTTCCCAAGGTAAGAGGAGCTGCCAACGTAGAGATCGTTGGTCTGATGGTATCCCTGAACCGTATGGAGAAGGGACTGGGCGGTAAAGTCAGCGCACTGGAAGAGATCAAGGAAAAGTACGGCTTCGATGCACATGCCATCGTGACCATGCAGGATGTTATCGATCATCTGTACAACAGACCTTACAAGGGAGAAGTATACATCGACGACACCCTGAAGAAGGCAATTGATGAATATTACGCCGTATATGGTGCTTAAGCAGGCGGCTTCGAAAAGTTTTGGATAGAAGACAGGAGGATTCCATGGAAGAGAAAATCTATAAGATCATGCGCGGAGCGGGTGCTCTGAATATTGTATTGGGAGTGATCTCCCTGGTAGTCGGAATTGCGGCAGGAGTACTGCTGATCATCAGCGGCGGCAAGCTTATCTCCGGCAAATCCCACATCCTGTTCTGAGGACAAAAGAGAAGAAAGGCGCCGTTTTGGTACACAGATTGGGCATTTCCACATAGGAAGTGCCCTTTTCGGGTTCCATAGGAGATATATTATGCGGAAAAAGAACTACATTTTTACGAATAAAAAACATTCGGATAAAGCGATCATGTCTACGATTCTGGGTGTCATCAGCCTGGCGTCTCTTGGCATTGTGACGTATTTGTCCTACAGTCAGGGGGGCGTGATGCACGGAGGATACGGAGTCACCGGTGTGCTGGCAACGGTCTATTCTCTGATCGGACTGATCCTTGGCGTTCTGACACTGAGAGACAAGGATATTTACCGGTTCTTTCCTGTGCTGGGGACGATATTGAATGTAATTTCCCTCGGTGGCATCAGCTTTTTCCTGTATCTGGGGAGCCGGCTGTAAGATATGACATCCGGAGGCAGGAGCATGGGAACACACGACAGTCATTTGGAAATAAGGAGTTAACAGATATTATGGAAGAAAGAGAAATTTTACAGGAACGTTTGGAACTGGCGCTTCTCCGGATCCGGGAGATTCCCGGTGAAGATTTCCAGGGAGCGGAGTTACTACCCTGGAAAGAATATTTTACAACAGTAGCGAAGTTTTTACTGCTGATCGAGGATACCAGACAGTTCCTGGAGCAGGGGAAACAGGCCACTGCCACACTGGAAGAACTACAGCAGCGCAACCGTGCTCTGTATGAAGATATTTTGCCGGAAAATTATGAGAACAGTTTTGCCAATCCAGCTTATGCTGTGAAGATGCTGGGAGAAGAATTCGGTGTGCTTGTGTCCTTTTTATACACAGAAATGCGGAGCCTGATCGGTTTTACCTACGAAGGACGTTTGGATGAGCTGGTGATCCGGATGGAGCTGTTTTCTGAGGTATATGCGGCATTTGTATATGAACAGCAGGAAAACCATAAGCTTCCCACGTATGCAGCTATTCGTGAGATCCTCTACTGGTTCGTCAGTGATTATGCGGATGTGGCGGCAGAAGAGCGGGTACGTGAAATGGTATGTCCGGAGAATAATTTTGCAGCGGCAATTCTTCGAACTGCAGACTTTACGGATCTACGTTATCTGTATGCTTACGGTGAGTATGTAGGCGAAAATGAATTGAAAATGGCGGAATTTATGAATTCTCTGCCGGAGGAGACTATCCATACCATGGCAGACACTTACACCGAAGGGTATCGTATCGGCTTTGAAGTAACCGGCAAGGATCTGTCGAAGAAAGCGGTCGTGGATGTCCGTTATCAGCTGGGCTTTGAGCGCATGATGAGAAGAGCCCTGGAGAATTTTGAGAAAATGGGACTGCAGCCGGTGATCTACCGTGCAGCTTCCAGCATTTTGTACAATCCGTCCATTTACAAGAATGGCTTCTACAGCGTCAGTCCCAACAGACAATACGAGTTCGACCATAAGGATGATAAGGCACTGTTCTTAGACAAAATGTATTGCAGTCGAAAACTGGAAGTGATGCATACCGCGTTTGAAAAATACAAAAAAGAGGCACGCGGTTATGCGGGCCCGGCGGTAGTGGAGACCTTCGGAGAGAAGGAATTCGAGCCGGTGAACAAGCCGGAAAGCCTGAAAATGACGGATGAGCAGAGTGCTTTACTGGTAGAGAACCATACCCAGATGGGCCAGTTGCAGAGACAGTACATTATAGAAGAAGAGCGCAGCTTCACGATCATTGCGTTCCCGATCCCGGAGGTGGGTGACTGCTTCGAGGAACTGTTCCGGGAGACGATACAGATCAATACGCTGGATTATAAAAAATATCAGCGGATCCAGCAGACCATCATTGATGCCCTGGATCAGGCAGATCATTGTGAAATTAAGGGTTGTAACGGCAATCATACCGATCTGAAAGTAAACTTATGGAAACTGAAGAACCCTGCGAAAGAGACTATTTTTGAAAACTGCGTGGCAGATGTGAACATCCCCGTGGGTGAGGTATTTACCTCTCCGGTACTGGAAGGTACGAACGGTGTGCTGCATGTAACCCGGGTATTCTTAAACGGTCTGGAATATAAGGATCTGGAGATCACTTTTGAAAACGGTAAGATCCAAAATTATAATTGCGCCAATTTTGCCACAGAGGAAGAAAATAAGGCATTTATTAAGGAGAATATCCTGTTCCGCCACAAGACACTGCCCTTAGGAGAATTTGCCATCGGCACGAATACCACAGCCTATGTGGCAGCAAAAAAACTGGGTGTGGAGTCCAAAATGCCCATTCTGATCGCAGAGAAGATGGGACCGCATTTTGCAGTGGGAGATACCTGTTATTCCCATGCGGAAGAAGTAAAAGTATACAATCCCGACGGCAAGGAGATCGTGGCAAGAGACAACGAGGTGGCGGCGCTCCGCAGTGTGAATCCGTCCAAGGCATATTTTAACTGTCATACGGACATTACCATTCCTTATGATGAACTGGCAGAGCTGACCGCGGTGAAAAAGGACGGAGACCGGATCACTATCATTCAAAACGGCAGATTCGTCCTGCCGGGAACGGAAGAACTGAACGAACCGTTGCAGGAACTTTCATAAAACCATTGCATCATCGACAAGATTTTAGTACACTTATAGATATATGGAAAAATCGGTGAAAACCGACACATGAGGAGGACATTATGGCAAATACAGAGAATTGCCCTAAGGTTGGCATTGTAATGGGTAGTGATTCCGATATGCCTGTGATGGCGAAGGCAGCAGACATTTTGGAAGAATTGGGCATCCCTTATGAGATGACCGTGATCAGCGCTCACAGAGAGCCGGATGTATTTTTTGAATATGCAAAAAGTGCGGAGGAAAAAGGCTTCAAGGTGATCATTGCCGGTGCCGGTATGGCAGCACATCTGCCCGGTATGTGCGCCGCTATTTTCCCGATGCCTGTCATTGGTATTCCCATGCACACTACTTCCCTGGGAGGCAGAGATTCTCTGTATTCCATCGTACAGATGCCCTCAGGCATTCCTGTTGCCACAGTAGCCATTAACGGCGGCGCCAATGCAGGACTTCTGGCTGCCAAGATCCTGGCAACCTCCGACGCAGAACTTCTCGGAAAACTGAAAGCATACAGCACAAAATTAAAAGAACAGGTAGAAGCCAAAGATGCAAAACTGCAGGAGATCGGCTATAAAGCATACCTGGAAGGCATGAAAAAATAAGAAGATAAGACAGAGAATCAGGGACCTCTTAAGAGGCTGCCCCACTAATAAAACGAAAGAGCCCCTGCGGCGGAAATGAGGAGAAAATGGATTACAAGAAAGCTGGAGTAGACATCGAAGCAGGCTACAAGTCTGTAGAACTGATGAAGAAGTACGTGAAGGAGACCATGCGTCCCGAAGTAATGGGCGGCATCGGTGGTTTCTCCGGAGCATTTTCCTTAAGTGCCATCAAAGATATGGAGGATCCCGTGCTCCTGTCCGGCACCGATGGTGTAGGTACCAAGCTGAAGCTGGCATTTTTAATGGACAAGCATGATACCATCGGTATCGACTGTGTGGCCATGTGTGTAAACGATGTGGCATGTGCAGGCGGCGAACCTTTATTTTTCCTGGATTATATCGCATGCGGACGCAATATTCCCGAGAAGATCGCTACTATCGTAAAGGGCGTGGCAGAGGGCTGTAAGCAGTCTGACGCAGCATTGGTAGGCGGTGAGACCGCAGAACATCCCGGACTGATGCCCGAGGATGAGTATGATCTGGCAGGATTTGCCGTAGGCGTGGTAGAACGTAAAGATCTGATCACCGGTGAGAATATCAAGCCCGGTGATGTACTGGTGGGCATCGCTTCCTCCGGTGTACATTCCAATGGTTTTTCTCTGGTGAGAAAAGTATTCGATATGACAAAAGAGAGCCTGGATACCTATTATGACGAGCTGGGCAAGACTCTTGGTGAGGCACTGCTTGCTCCTACCAGAATCTACGTGAAGGCTATGAAGTCTGTGAAGAACGCAGGCGTTAAGGTAAAGGGCTGCAGCCATATCACCGGTGGTGGTTTCTATGAGAACATCCCCAGAATGCTTCCCGACGGCATCCGTGCAGTCGTGAAGAAAGGCAGCTACGAAGTGCCTGCTATTTTCCGCCTGATGCAGAAGAAAGGCAATATCACAGACGAGATGATGTATAATACTTACAACATGGGTCTGGGCATGGTACTGGCACTGGATCCCGCAGATGTGGATAAGACTATGGAAGCTCTGAAGGCAGCAGGCGAGACTGCTTATGTGGTAGGTACCTGTGAGACCGGTGAAAAGGGTGTGACCATATGTTAAGAGTAGTCGTACTGGTATCCGGCGGCGGCACGAATTTACAGGCCATCATTGATGCTATTGCAGCAGGTAAGGTTAAAAACGCACAGATCGTGGGCGTGATCAGCAATAACAAGACGGTGAAGAGCTTAGAGAGAGCACAGAATGCCGGGATTCCCGCAGTCTGTGTGTCTCCGAAGGATTATGAGAGCAGAGAAGTATTTAATGAGGCACTGCTTGCAAAGGTGAAGGAGTTTGCTCCGGACTTAATCGTACTGGCAGGATTCCTGGTGAAGATTCCGGAGGCAATGGTACATGAATACAGCAACCGGATCATCAATATCCACCCGTCCCTGATCCCTTCCTTCTGCGGTGTGGGATACTACGGACTACATGTGCATGAAAAAGCACTGGAGCGCGGTGTGAAAGTGACAGGAGCTACGGTACATTTTGTGAATGAAGGCATGGACGAGGGTCCTATCATTGCACAGAAGGCAGTGGCAGTGGAGGACGACGACACTCCGGAGACGTTGCAGAGACGTGTGATGGAACAGGCAGAGTGGCTGCTTCTTCCGAAGGCAGTGGATGACATTGCCAACGGACGGATCTGTGTCGTGAACGGAAAAGTAAAGCATACAAACAGCGAAAATTAAGGAAGGCAGAAGATATGGGTATGAAAGTATTGATCGTAGGCGGTGGCGGCAGAGAGCACGCCATTGCAACCTGTGTGGCAAAAAGTCCTAAAGTAGATAAGATCTATTGTGCTCCGGGCAATGCCGGGATCGGTCAGATCGCAGAATGTGTTCCCATCGGAGCCATGGAATTTGATAAGATCGTGGCATTTGCGAAAGAACAGGCCATTGACCTGACCATCGTAGGCATGGATGATCCCCTGGTCGGCGGACTGGTGGATGCACTGGAGGCAGAGGGCCTGCGGGCTTTTGGACCCCGTAAAAATGCAGCGATCCTGGAAGGTAGCAAGGCCTTTTCCAAGGATCTCATGAAGAAATATAACATTCCCACCGCAGCTTATGAGAATTTTGATAACGCGGAGGAGGCTATTAAGTACTTGAAGGAGCAGGCAAGCTTTCCCATCGTGCTGAAGGCGGACGGTCTTGCACTGGGCAAGGGCGTATTGATCTGCAATACTTTAGAAGAAGCGCTGGCAGGCGTGGATGAGATCATGCTGGATAAAAAGTTCGGTGCAGCCGGCAACCGCATGGTCATCGAAGAGTTTATGACAGGCAGAGAAGTCAGTGTACTTTCTTTTGTGGACGGCAAGACCATCCGCATCATGACTTCTGCGCAGGATCATAAGAGAGCAAAGGACGGCGATCAGGGGCTGAACACCGGTGGTATGGGAACCTTTTCTCCCAGCCCCTTCTATACAGAGGAAGTGGATGCATTCTGTAAGAAATACATCTACCAGGCTACCGTGGATGCCATGGCAGCGGAAGGCAGACCTTTCAAGGGAGTCATTTTCTTCGGACTGATGCTGACTCCGAACGGCCCCAAGGTATTAGAATACAATGCCAGATTCGGTGATCCGGAGGCGCAGGTGGTACTGCCGCGTATGAAGAATGATATTATCGAAGTGATGGAAGCCTGTGTGGACGGCACACTGGATCAGATCGACCTGCAATTTGAGGACAATGCTGCGGTATGTGTGGTCCTGGCAAGCGACGGCTATCCCGTATCCTATGAGAAGGGATTTGTAATAAGCGGTCTGGAGAACTTCGACGGAAAAGACGGTTATTATTGCTTCCATGCCGGAACGAAGCTTACGGACAAGGGAATCGTTACAAACGGTGGTCGTGTCCTGGGGGTGACGGCGAAGGGAGCAGATCTGAAAGAAGCCCGTGCCAACGCTTATGCGGCAACGGAATGGATCTCTTTCGAGAATAAATACATGCGTCATGACATTGGCAAAGCAATCGATGAAGCGTAAGACAAGGTCAGGATACAAAAGGAGTTGCAGATGAAAAAGACAGTACAGAGAATAAGTAAATGTAAGGTTTTCTGGGGAATGCTGGCACTGGTATTTGTGTTGGGAGCAGGACTTTTTAGTGAGAATCTGGCAATTGTCAGCCATGCGGAAAGTGCAGCCAAGGTAACAGCATCCAGTGCTAAGATCCGTAAAACTGCGGATTCTTCCAGTGAAGTGATCGGCAGCGCAGCCAAGGATAAGGCGATCTCCATCAAAAGTCAGACCAAGGGAGCAGACGGTTATACCTGGTATGAAGTATATGTGGATGCGAATACGCTGGGATATATTCGTTCCGATCTGGTAAGCATTACCGACGGATCTACCCCGCCGTCTTCTTCAGGTACAACAACTACAACAACTACTACAACGACTACGACCACAGCAACACCGGCGCCTGTTGTGAATGAGACTCCTGTGGAGGTTACTGCAGTGGAACCCCTGAGTGCGACCGTGACCGGAGGTCAGTCTGTTCGTGTGCGCAGCAATGCGTCTACCACTAGCCAGATCGTGACTACTGCGGAGAATGGAATGGCACTGACTGTGACCGGACAGGCAACAGGAACCGATGGAAAGACATGGTATCAGATAAGCTTTATTTCCAACAGTGTCGAGGTGACAGGCTTCATTCGTTCGGATTATGTTGCATTATCCGGAGAGCTGCAGGCACCGGTAGAAGAACAGCCGGTAGAGGAACAACCCACAGACGAGCAGCCTGCGGAAGATACACAGACCACATCCAAAGACTGGGATACTCAGATGCAGGGAGATGCATGGTATCTGCTGGACATGGCAGGGCAGAAGCAATATAAGATTGAAGATCTGTTCAATTCCCTGAACCAGATCACAGAGATCAATGCACAGTATGAGACCAATCAGAAAAAGATCAGCAGCCAGAAAGCAGTCATCATTATTTTGGTGATTCTGCTTGTAGCGGCGGTAGCAGCGGTGACACTGTTGATCTTCAAAATCAAAGATATGAATGACGCATCCTATTTCTCCGGCGTGGAAGAGGAAACGGCCCGCAGAAGAAGAGTGGACAGACCCCAGGGAGGCAGACCCCAAAACGGAAGACCCGCACCTCAGGGAGGCAGACCGCAGGGCGGCAGGCCGCAAGGCAGCCAGAAAGTAATGCATGAAGTGGGAGCCGAGAGAAGACCGGCATCCAGACCGACAGGCCAGGGAACACGTCCAGATGGCAGACCCGCACCTCAGGGAGAGAGACCCATTGGACAGACCGTAAGACCTGCGGCACCGCAGGAGAGAAGACCTGCACCCCGGGGAGGCAGACCGGTGACACCCGGACAGGGAAGACCTGCACCTCAGGGAGGCAGACCCACGGCACCGCAGAGTGAAAGACCAGCGCAGCAGGCCGGCAGACCGGTGGCAAGACCCACAAAGCCTGTACCGCAGAGTGAAGGCAATCAGAATCCCGGCTGGAAGTCCAAAAACTTCATGTCAGATGATGATGAATTTGAATTTGAATTCCTGAACTGGGACGGAGACGAAGATCAATAAAATGCAAACGGCATCTTGCACAAGTGAGATGCCGTTTTTGATTAAAAAACGATAAACTTTCCCCGGTTACAGTTGACAGTACTGCGTTCACTGTTATAATAGGAATATAACAATCAGTGACATGGGAAGGGAGCGAGTTTGATGATAATAGAGATAGATTTCAACAGTGATGAAGCACTCTATATGCAATTACGCAATCAGATCATCATGGGAATTGCCACGTCACAATTTCATGAAGGAGATTCTCTGCCCAGCGTGCGCCAGCTGGCGGATACGATCGGGATCAATATGCATACAGTAAATAAGGCATATACGGTTCTGAAGCAGGAAGGTTATGTTAAGGTAGACCGGCGAAAAGGCGCGGTAATTGCACTCGATGTGGATCGCATGCGTGCGGTAGATGAATTGCGGAAGGAATTGCAGGTAATACTGGCTAAGAGCAGCTGCAAGAATATTTCCAGGCAGGAAGTTCATGAGCTGATTGATGAAATATATGAAGAGTATGGAGGACTGAATTGATGCAGTCACAGTTTACGGATAAGGCGCAAAATGCGCTGGCGCAGGCTTCCAGATGTGCAAGGAGCCTGAAGCAGGGTTACATCGGAACGGAACACATTCTGGTAGGATTATTAAAGGAAGACACCGGTGTGGCGGCCAAGGTATTGGCTGATAACGGTG
>OHRZ01000455.1_pt1 | contig 14834 bp, 17 predicted proteins | sample 1578621 | NCBI WGS metagenome assembly OHRZ01 (sample SAMEA3879554, study PRJEB24766) | human gut metagenome | biome: human-associated habitat; feature: feces | place: USA | collected 1985/1987 | reverse complement strand
CACTTATATATTGCTTCCCAAATATTTTAAAGAAAAAGCGTACCACTATTTTTAATGATACGCTCATCATTATTAAATCACTTCAAAATGCTTCAACGCATCCTTTATCGCTTCCACTTTCTCCGCTGTCGGATGCTTCCTCGGCTGTTTCAATTCTTCTACCGCATTAGGAGCATCATACATTGGCAAGCCTAAATCTCTCTTTACCTCTGCGATATATGCGGTATGTACCTTGAAGCCGTATTTCGCTTCTATGTACTCCTTAATCATTTTGTAGGTCACTTTTTCTTTGGGCTTATACGCTTCGGCTCTTTTAGCAATACTATCTACCGGAATCTTGCCCTCGCCCTCTCCAAACTCCACATCAATGTGGATATAACTGTCGGCTTTTTTGTGGGATAAAAGAACTACCGTCTCGACCATTGTTTCATTTTCCAAGGGCAATTCTTTCACTTCCGCCCCATTCACAGGAACGGGGAAATTGAAGATAATCTTCCTGATCCAGTTTCCGTCCGGCTGCTTTTCCGGGAACAATTCGATCCGCTCAATGAACGCCCGCATGAACTCCTTCCGCTCCACCTCGGAGGCGGCTTCATAGACCTGATCGAACGCCAACAGTAAGCGATAAATATTGTCACCGGAAATTTTCTCCTGTCGGATACTCCGTATCTGGCTTTGCACATCGTCAATCTGGACTTCAATCTCATCTATTGCGCCATATTGCTCGTCATATCGGCGCTGCAAATCAGAAATTTTCCGGTCATAATACGGGTCATTCACATCTAAACCGTCCATCTGCCGTTCCAGTCGGGCCTTTGTGCCTAATGTCTGCCGAAGCTGCGCCTGTAATGCTTCCAGCTGCTTCTCCAAATCGTTCGTATCGACAGCGGAGCCGATTTTCGCCTTGATTGCATCCGCAAACCGTGGGTCACTGACCATAGCAGAGATGATTGACGCTACCATGCGGTTCATTTCCATCTGCTCAATATTCAGCCGGAAGGTACACTTGTGGCCTGTTGGCGTCACCGTATTCTTGCAGTAATAGTAATAGCGGGTCTTTTTGTCCTTGCTGTGGGCTTTCGCAATATTCCCGTACAGGCTTTTGCCGCAGCAGGGGCATTTCAGAATACCGGACAAGATATGTGCGTGGGTAGGGTCATTGACTTTCTCACGCCGGTAAGCATTGATTTTCCGTTTTTCCTGCGCGAGGTTCCAATCTTCTTCTGAAATGATAGCCTCATGCTTCCCCTCGTACACAGGGAACTCCGATTGCTCAACCACGTGCATCTCATTCCGTGTGCCGATCTTCTTCTCTGTCCGGCGTCTGCCATAGGCAATTTTCCCCATATATACCGGATTATCAATGATACTTTTCACAAAGCTGGCAGAAAAACCGGGAATGGTGCCGTTCTGCCGCAACTTCTTCACAAAGCCCTGCCGGTTCAGATATTTCGCCACGCCGCTGACACCATCGTTGGTGTGAATATAACGGTCAAAGATAGTACGGATCACATCCACTTCATCCTCGGCAATCAGTAATTCGCCTTTTTCAAGGCGGTATCCATAAGGAGCAAAGCCGCCATTCCATTTTCCCTCACGGGCTTTCTGCTCTCGTCCAGCCATCGTCTGTGTCCGGATATTCTCACGCTCAATCTCTGCCACCGCAGAAAGGACAGAAATCATCAGCTTGCCGGAATCTTTGGAACTGTCAATGCCGTCTTCCACACAAATCAGATTGACGCCGAAATCCTGCATCAGCTGCAAGGAATTCAGCACATCAGCGGCATTCCTGCCGAACCGGGACAGCTTGAATACCAGCACATATTCCACGCCGTCTTTGCAGTCCTGAATGTCTTGCAGCATCCGCTGAAATTCATGTCTGCCCTGAATATTCTTGCCGGAAAAGCCTTCGTCAGAATATTCACCGGCCACTACCATATCTTCGTATCCAGCGTATTTCCGCAGCTTGTCTCGCTGAGCATCCAGACTATATCCGTCCACCTGCATGGATGTAGATACCCGTGTGTAGAGATAACATTTTGTTTTAGTTTTCTTCATGCAGGCCGCTCCTTTCTTCCAGCTCTAAACATTCATCCGTTACTTTCTTCTTCGCCAGACCTTCATTCTGAATGTAATACTCCAACAAACGGAGTACATATTCCGGCGCATGGCGGTTATCCAGTTCCCACTCTGTCACAGTCCGATAGGGAATCCGAAAATATTTACAAAATTCCTTGCGGTTCATGCCGGTGCTTTCCCGCAGTTCTTTTATTTTGGTTTTGCAGTCCATTTCATTTACCCCATAAAGCAAAATACACGTTGCGTATTTATTATAGCATACGCCAAGCAAATACGCAACGTGTAAATTCAATTTATATCAAGCGGCTTTGTCAAATTCCTGATACACAGGAACGGGTTGCTTTCCTGATACCGCAGACTGTGTACAGCCATCCTTTGCAGTCTCCTGCATCTGCTCCAACAGCTGCGGCCCGTACTTCTGCAACAGCCGCGCCATCACATCAACACAGCGGTCAAATGCCGCATTATATTTTGGATCATCATAAACTTTGCTCAATAGGCCGCTCCTTTCCTCTATGGCTGCTCTGCGCATAGATGTTCAAAACTTCTGCCGGTATCTGCTCCAAAATCGCCACAGCACTGTCATAGTCGCGCCGCAGCTTGAGGTCTTCAATCTGCTTTAGGGTGCTGACCTTCTGCGCCGATGCAAGAGATTCTTCCAGTTCAGCATTTTTCGTTTTCAGCTTTTTATTTTCGGATGCTGTTTTCGTAAAAGCCACGCCATATTTCCGCAGCAGCGTGTCCATCTTCTCCACGCTGGGAAGATAGGTATCCAAAATTTTGCAAATTTCCTCCGCCCGGCTTTTGGCGTTGAAAGGATTGATTCCGGCGAGCAGATCCTCCAGTTTGTCCTTCTGTTTGGTCAGCCGGGTCATCTCCTTGAACACGCGGGGTGGGATATGGTCGCGCCCGGTCTGGCTGGCACTCTCACCGCGCTCCAAATCTGGAAACCTCTTGACCATGTGTTTCCAAAACTCATCCTGCCACCAGGTCAGCTTCTTTTTATTGCCCATAATATCTTTGGCGCTAAGCCTGCCATCCTCGGTCAGCGGGACAAAACAAAGGTGCATATGGGGCGTTTTCTCGTCCATATGCACCACGGCAGATATAATTGTCTCTTTGGATTGATGCTGTTCCAGAAAGTGCAGGGCTTCCTCGAAAAACACCCGAATCTCCGCCCGTTTCTTCCCCTTGAAGAACTCCGGGCTGGCAGTGAACAGCGTCTCGATCATACGGATACTATCTTTCCGGGTACGGCATCCGGCGGCGGCAATCTGCCGTTCCGATTCCGTCCGGTACTTGCCGAGCGGTTTGACAAGATGGAAGTTGTACTTGCTTCGGCTGGTGTCCACATCGGGATTGCTGGCGTACTTTTCCTTTGTGCGCTCGTTATGGGCCTCGATATTGCCGATTTCAGGCCCCTTGTATTTTGCAAATCGCATAATCGCGTACTGTGCTTTTTCCATGCTCAATCCCTCCGTTTCTGCCAGACAATGTCATATCCCAACACATCAGCCAACTCCACGGCCTCACGATACCGCAGTGATTCCCGCTGCAATTTCCCGGAAAGATTGGATACGCTGTCGCTCCAACCATATTCATCGTGCAGCTGGTCAACGACTTCCTGCATGGTGTAACCGGCGCGGATGATCTGCGCCTTGATTTCGTTTCGGATACTTGATTTCATGGTAATCCTCCATTTTCGCAAGTGACGCCCTTTGCCACTTGACAACTAAAACATGATTTTCTGTTGCGTCATAAAAAGAACCGGCTACGCTGGGGAGCGCACCGGCTTTGGTCAATGGTGAAATTTGTGCAAATGCTGTTTTGCGATAGAAATGTTTCCCCGCGCACCATTGGTCAACGGCGGAATATTCGGCTTTGCGGAAATGCGGGGTTTTTCACTGTTCTGGCTGTATTGGCGCGAAACGGTGCAACCTGTACTCTGTTCCGTGAGCCGCTGTCCAGCGAACTGTATGCGGAGCATAGAGAAACATTTCGCCGTTTTGCGATTGCTTCAAAATATGCCTATAAAATTACTGCGTTTCCTGTCCGTTTTGGTTATTCCCCAAATGGGCACGACCACTTTAAGCCTGTGAAGCACCAGCGCAATATATGAGGTAACAGGGTGAATCGCTGCGTACATACGTACCGGCGACCAGAGCGAAAATCAATCTCGCCAGTCTTCCGGTACGTACGTACACTGTGAAGCGTCCGTAAACTCGTTTATATGCGGTCTTGCCACTGCCTCAATGCCCATAAAGCCCCACACCCGGCGTCCTGCCGAATTGGTAATCGTGTTACAGTGTTCCAGATTGTACTTGCCGCAGGCGGCCACCAGCGCATCGCTGAAACTGCGGCGTTTGAGTGCGGTCAGACTGTTTTCCTCGCACCACATCCGGTAAATGTCGTAGCAATCCTTTGAACTAATGGACGCATCAGCTTTCAACCGGATATAGCCCTCGGATTCCAGAAAATCGAACACATTATTGTTGTCCCGCTTGACGGCCTCCCGGTTTTCTCTGGTGCGCTGGCTCTCGGTGAACTTGAAGTTGTTCGCTACCAACTGCTGCAATCCCGCAAAAGCCCACAGCAGAATGCCCTCCACCTCGGCCTTCATCTTCTCTGCCAGGTCGGGATCATCCACACGGTCGGCAGGTTTCTCTTTGGCGGTCAGCACCAACTGCCGCCGATAAAAGCCATCACTGCGGTCAAAGAGAGCCTGCAAGTCGCCATTGCTGAATGCCAGCAGCCGGGCGCACATCCATCCCTGATAGCTCTGCTTGCCTTTACGCTCCAAATCCATTTTACCCTGTGCGGTGACGATGGATTTGACATAGTTGGTCTGCCGCAGGGCCTCCATCCGCATATCATCATCGACACACAGCAGAATGTGTTCCAGATCAGCGCGGGCAAAACGGTTCTCGGAAATTTTGCCGATGCTGCCGTCCTTCATGTTGCTGCCGAACAGGGCGGACAGCACCGCGCCGATCTGGCTCTTACCCTCGCCGCCATTGCCCTTAATGACCATCATGCGCTGTCCCTTGTTGCTGGGGATCAGGCAGTAGCCGATATATTCCTGCAAAGTGGGAATGTCCTCCGGGTAAAGAAGCCCATCCAGAAAAGCCAGCCAGCGGGTCGGCGTGGGCGCATCGGGATTATAGGCCACCGGCAGGCGGCAACGCACGATGTCCGGTTTTCCCTCCGTAAAGGAGCCATCCAGAAACAACGTGCCGTTTGCCAGATGAATGCGGTCAGCCTCCGGCGGGAAATCCTCTACCAGCGCCGCCAGCTTCATCAGCTCCACGATATTGCTGATTTTGCGGGGGATATTGCTGACCGCACAGCATTTCAGTTCCTCAAAAATTTCTCCACGCAGTGGCAGCTCATCGGTCACGCGGCCATCAGGCGTGAAAAAAGCCCCGTTTGTGTAGATGATTTTGTGTCTGCCGAGAAAATCATCACAAAACAGGGCTTCATTGATACTCTTGCCGTCAAACCAGATGGGCTGGTTGGCCTCACGCGATTGCTCGTTCTTCGCCACGGTGCTGCACCTCCTTTTCCAGACGTTGGAGTCGCTGCTCCAGCGCGGCGATGGTTCCGTCCTTCAGCAGCTTATCCACCGCTTTCACACGCTGCTTCAGTTCCGCAAACATGAGAACGTCCAACAAATCATTTACATACTCGATCATATGACAGGCTTCCACAAAGCGGTCATCCAGTTCATCCTCCGGCGATTGCGGGGCATATTCGACCTTCCAGCGTTCCAGCAGATGCAGATAATCGCAGAGCACCCGCTGGCAGTACATCTCATCGTTGCGGAAGGCCCGCGCCAGCGGATAGGGCTTTTTCAAGGCCATCGCTGCCGGGGGCTTGTCCGGGTCGATGCCAAAGTCATAGGCCAGCTTCTTTGCGGCCTCGTAGCTACTCAGGCCGAACAGCCGCGCCACAAAGTCAATCACGTCCCCGGTGACCCCGCAACCAAAGCAGTAGAAGTAATCCCTGTTCAGCTTCATGCTGGGATGCCGGTCATCGTGGAAGGGGCAGCAGATCATATCGCCCCGGTTGACCTTACAGCCGTAGTATTCGGCGGCCTGCTTCACGGTGACAGCGGATTTTACAGTTTCAAACAAATTCATAGGCTTTGCCCTCCATTATTTATTGACGGTATCTGCCCGTCTGCCTGAATATACGGGGAAAAAGCCTATAGAACGAAAAATCCGCTAAAAGTGCAAGAAACAAAAAAACGCCGCCCTGAAATCTTGCAAAAATGCAAGACCCACAGAGCGGCGAAGGCAGCGGAAAGCATTTGCTCGCGCTGGTTTTATAATGTATAATGGATAAAGAGAGTTTTCAGAAAAGAGGTGCGTCACATGGAGGGAGCCTATCTGCCCGGCAATATCCGGCAGCGGATGCAGGAGCTTATGAAGGAACATAAAATCACCCAGGCACAACTGGCGACCCGCATCGGCAGCACCGAGAGCGCCATCAGCCGGTTTGTCAGCGGCAAAACCGATAAAATCAGCACAGAACATTTGCTCCGCATTGCAAAAGTGTTTGAAGTCTCCACAGATTTCCTTCTGGGGGAAGTCAACACACCCGACCGGACAAATTTTGATATTGAAGAACTGGGCCTGTCAGTGCAGGCGGCGCGGAATCTGTACACCGGGAAAGCCAATGCTGAAATTGTCAACCGCCTGTTGGAAAGCCCGCGCTTTGCAGAAGTAACCTACATGATCGAGCAATATTTTGACGATACGCTGGCCGCCGGTTTCGCCGGACAGAACCAGATGCTTACTACTCTCAGCGCCATGCTGCGCCGAAACAATAAAACAGACGCTGCGGTGCAGGCGGCCAGAACTGTCAACCGGCAGAAAGTTCCCGTATATCAGGCAGACCTGACGATGATACAGAACACATTTATGGCGGCGCTGCGGGAAGTGAAGAAAGAGATCGGCAACGATTTCACAGCAGCGCAGTCCTTGACCAAGGGCATCACTCAGCAGATGTTTACCGAACTCACCAAAGGGGCGGATGTTCATACTCCGACCATCACGCCCGAAATGATTTCCGCCGCCGTCACCCAGAGCGCAGCGGGGATGGACGGTGTGCAAAAGGAAGCATTAGACAAGTTCGGTCAGGCGCTGACGGAATTTCTCCAATCCACCTTAGACCACGCGCAGGAGAAGCAAAATGCCGACCCGGAGCAATGAGCAGCTGTGCAGACTGGCACAGAAAGGGGATACGGCTGCCCGTGACATTCTGCTGGAAAAGAATCTGGGATTCATCCGAAAAATTGCGCTGGAGCAATACCGAAACATGGGGCTGGATGAAAATGATATTGGAATTGATTTGGATGATTTGATGCAGGAGGGAAGTATCGGCCTGCTGAACGCGATCCCTTTGTTTGATGCCGGACGGGGCATGAAATTTCTGACCTATGCAGCACCGGCGCTCCGCAACGCCATGACGGACTGCATCCGCGCCGCCCTCGGTTTATTTGAGCAACGGATGGTGGATAAGAAAGACGGCCCCGGCTTCCAGAGAGTATATCTGGATGACGTTCTCTCAGAGGATGAACGGATGCTGTGGATCGAAGCCATAGCCGACCCTCACACCCAAACGCCGGAGCAAATCTATATCCAAAAAGAGCAGCTGATAGAATTGTATGCGGCGCTGGACAAGCTGACAGCCAGAGAGCAGACCTATCTGCTGTACCGCTATGGCTTTACCGATGGAATCGAGCACCCGCTGATCGGCGCGGCGCTCCATTTCCATCTCAGCGAGAGCTGGACAAAGAAGGTGGAGGGCGAGGCGATGGACAGCCTGCGCGGAAAGCTGCCGTGGTGGTTCTGATACGATGGGAAGCAGCGGCTGACGGGGGCTTTGATATACCTTTGTTCCGCAAATGACACGGCTGACAGACAGTGCTTGCCCGCACCGCCTGCCAGCCTTTTTCTGTCGCTTATGCTGCCCCGCAAGGGGCAACCTTTCCCGCCAGAACGCCGCAACTGTGGCCACACTTTTCAGGGTGTGCTACAATTCCGGCTGCCATCTGCTCCACAAAGGTATAACACACTAGACTTTCCTACGGAAAATCGTGTGCCAAGGTGGACGCTGTCCCCTTTGGATACCCCTGCCAAGGGCAACGCTGTTTCCCTTTGGATACCCTATGCCAACAGGGATGCTCTCGCCCCTTTTGGATGACCCAGAGCCGAAAGGCGGGCGCTGCCCTCCTTTGGAAACCTCCCGAATTTTCTGCGTCCGTGAGTATCCAAACTGCAAAATCACAGTGGGGATACCACGCCTTGAAAATAAAAAAGGACAGAACCTTATTCCACGAATAGGATAGAGGTTCTGTCCTTTTTTAAAAGATATTCTTCTGCAATAAGTTATTTTTTCTCATCCAGCAGCATAACCCCATCTGCGGGATTCCGGTCAATAGCTCCCACAACGCGGTGAGGTAGGTAGGGTTCCTCCAGATAGGCGATATCCTCCGCCGTCAGCTTTACTGCCAATGCGCCCACAGCATCATCCAGATACCGTGCCTTAGTTGCGCCGATGATAGGAGAAGCGACGCCCTTTGCCCAATGCCATGCCAGCGCGATCTGCTGCATCTTCACGCCGTACCGCTCCGCCAGTTCCTGTACCCGCAGGACGATCTGCATATCCTGCTCCTCAGTGCGGTCATACTTACCCATAGCCACCCGGTCGGTTTGGCTGCGCAGGGTATCTGTCCACTGGGGGCGGGTCAGATGTCCCGCCGCCAACGGGCTGTAGGGCATGAGGGAGACGCCCATTTGCTTACAAATGGGAATCAATTCCCGCTCGTCCTCCCGGTAGAGCAGATTGTAGTGATTCTCCATGGTCTGAAACTGCGCCCAGCCGTGGTCACGGGCGGCGAGCTGCATATTGTAGAACTGATAACCGTACATGGCGGAGGCACCCAACGCACGCACCTTACCGGCTTTGACCAGATCGTTCAGGGCTTCCATGGTTTCTTCGATGGGCGTGTCATAGTCAAAGCGGTGGATGATATACAGATCGAGATAATCCGTTCCCAGCCGCTTCAAAGTCCCGTCGATCTCCCGGTGAATTGCCCCGGCGGACAGCCTGCCGGGATTGAAATAGACCTTGGAGGCAATGACCACCTTGTCGCGGGCGATGTTCTTTTTCAATGCCCGTCCCAGATATTCCTCGCTGGTTCCGGCAGAGTAGCCGTTGGCAGTATCAAAAAAGTTGATGCCCAGAGAAAGTGCGTGTTTGGTCACTTTCTCTGTTTCTGTTTCATCCAGCGTCCAGTCGTGCATGGTCCCTGCCTTGCCGAAGCTCATGCAACCAACACACAGCTTGGAGATTTGAATATCCGTATTTCCTAAAGTTGTATATTCCATTGCAAAAACTCCTTCAGAGCTTTTCTTTCTGTTACCATTTCATTGCAGCTTCTACCATTGCCGGGTTTTCAGGATTTCCGATCATAGGTGTAGCCGTGTCCATGTTAGCAAGGCGCTCCATTTCGCCTACCGTGAGCGCAAAATCAAACAGTTCAAAGTTTTCTTTGATGCGTTCAGTATGGACTGATTTCGGAATGACGATCACACCGCTCTGCATGAGATACCGCAGTGCGATCTGAGCCGCGGTTTTACCATGTGTTTTTGCAATCTCCACCAAATCGGGATTTTCGAACATTTCATTCTTTCTCCCCTGACCCAGCGGAGCGTAAGCCATATGCTGAACATGATATTTTTCCAACCATTCATGTTCGGCACGGCGCTGGCAGAGCAGATGGGTTTCAATCTGATTGACAACGGGTACCACCTCATTGAATTCAATCAGGTCGATCAGACGGCCCGGATCAAAGTTGGAAACGCCGATCGCCCGGATTTTTCCTTCGTGGTACATCTTTTCCAGCTCACGCCATGCCGCATAGTAATTGCCAAAGGGCCAGTGCAGCAAAACAAGGTCGAGATAGCTGGTTTTCAGCTTGTTCAGGGATGCTTCCACGGTTTCACGGGTATTTTCATAAGAACGGAAATTCACTTTCGTCACGAGAAACAATTCCTCGCGGGGAATACCGCTTTTCACGATTGCGCTTCCAACGGCCTCCTCATTCCCGTAAGCCTGCGCCGCATCAATCATGCGGTAGCCGCTTCGGATGGCAGCCAGAACGCTTTCCTCACATTCGGAGCCGCCCATCAGAAATGTTCCGAAGCCGAGCATAGGCATTTGAATGTTAACCTGTCACCATTTTTCCGCCGCATTTACTGCAACACTTATCCATTTTCCTGCCTCCATAGATTTTCTCTCGTCATATAACTTAACAGTTATGCCTTTTCTTTTCTGAAAGTAACAACAAACGCACCTTTTATCTGTGTGGATGTTGCCATATAATCGTATGTTACAAGCTCCCAGCCGTCAGAAGCTCTCTCGTTTATCAGCTTATCCAGCATCAAAATGTCCTCTGCATTTGCTTTGTCCGAAAACCATTTTGTGCTGACCGTTAAAATCTCTGTTTTGTAAGTATACATAATTATCTTCTCCTTTTGAAACTGTTGTGATGTTAGGTATTTTTCGTTTCGTTTTCCTTGTCCGGCGTTGCCCGATATGCGTGATCCTCCACATATATCATCATACGGTTGCGCAGTACCATATAGAAAATTATGGCAAGCATACTGCCGATTGTACCCAGAAGCGGATATGCATCGCTTCCTCGTAATTTCAGCGCTGTCCATATTATAATACCTATCCACGCCACAATACACAGGGCGATAGTTGAGATATGTTCGTGCAACCATTTCTTCTTAAAAAACGCTATCTTTTCTTTCAGCGTAAATGTACTGTTATCCAGTGCAGTCACAAGATTACTGTCGGCAGCTTTCTTGAAGTCCTCTGTGGCAAGCCGTTCTCCGCTTACAAGTTCGTTGATGCTGACACCGAATTCTTTTGACAGCAGCGACAGCATTTCGACATCAGGCATATAGTTACCGTTCTCCCAACGGGAAATGGTTTTGTTGGTCACGCCGAGCTTTTCTCCGAGCTGCTCTTGCGTCAAACCTTTCTCTTTTCGCAGGGCGGCTATGAATTTTCCGATTTTGATTTGATCCATTTTTATATCCCTCCGAAGAAAAGTATAGCACAGTTTTCTTGAGAATGCTTCCCCACAAACAGCGAATTTCGCTTGACAAACTGGAATTTACCGATGAATATACATTCTTGTCATATGGTCTTCGCCGTCCCCCTGTGCCATGCACAGGAACTCCCAACCGTATCTTTCATAAAAAGAGGTATGGTCGGTAACCAGATAAATCGGGGTAATTCCTTTGGACTTCATATCTTCCACGACCATACCGAGCAGATGCCCCGCAATTCCTTTGCAACGATAGTCCTTTTCCGTATAGACGGCGCAGACATTTGGTGTCAGGTCTTTTCGGTTGTGAAAATCGTTTTCAATGACACCCATACCGCCTATAATCTTGTCATTATCCAAGCAAAGATACCAACCGTATTCTGTTTCTTCCGCGAGATAGGCGTTCATACAGTCGAGATACGCCTTAGTCGGAACGCCCCATTTGCTGTGAAACCACTCTGCGGCGGTTTGTTTTAGTTCTGGACGCTCTCTCAATTTGATATATGTATAGTTTTCCATAGTTCTCTCCGCAAATTGCTTAGCTCTGTTTCCTATGCTCCAGCTCCGCACCGTAACGAACAACCATAGCGATTAAAATAAGGCAAATGCCCAGCGTAATGCTGCCTGCACCGTCAAATCTGTTCCAATCAGAAAGATTGATTTTATCGTAGATACCATCTGTAATTGCCGCAGATACGACTGCCAATACAATTTGAATAATTCCGAGCTGCTTTATTCTGTCTGCACCTGCGCTTGTAAAAGGTGTTCCTTCTTTTAGTTCCGCTGTAAAGTAGCGATAAACAAATGCCGTAAAGATGCCGCCGAACAGCAAAGAGGCAGCCGCAGCAAGTAAAGTTCCTACAAGCTGTCCCTTGGTTATTTCAGCCGCAGCGGACAGAAAATGAAGAAACTGATTTTCCGTGTTTAACACATCAGACGCCACAAGGATTGCCCCGACCGATGTCAAAACCAGTCCCACGATTGCAAGTATTAAAATGATTTTTGAGAGTATTTGTAACACTCTCATTACTTTTTGGATTTTCTCTAAATTGCTCATTCTTTACTTTTCCTTTCTCCGCTATTATTTTTCTTCAAAAGCCCTTCCGCAGTCTTATTCCTTGCAAGTACGGCAATCGGCGTGATTACCAGATACAGAACGGTCAAAATCACAAAAAAACCTATATCCGCATCCAAAAACACATAAAGGATATTAAAGCCAAAGTGTAGCAATACCGAATAGAGCAGGTTATTATACCGCTCCAGAAAAATATTCATCAGGATAGTGATGGATGTAATCACAACGATATTGGAAATGATATATGGAATCGCTCTCCAGTCGGTAAAATCAGAATCCACTATCCATAACAGAGTATGCCAGAAACACCACACCATGCCCTGACAGACAGAGGATTTCAAAAAGCCGTACTTTTTATTAAATTCCTCCCGCATAAAACCACGCCACCCCAATTCCTCGCCTGTCGGTCCCGAAGTCAAAGAGAGAAAAATACTGAGCGGCAATGCTGTCGTTCCCAGATTGATGTAGGACAGCATTGGCTTTCTCATCATAATGGAATAGAGGAACAGCGACAACACGCTGATTCCAAAGGTAAGGGTAAAAGAGAGTAGCAACGGAAAAATCTTTATTTTCCCAGAAAAGCATCGCTTCACAAAAGCTGTCCTTGTTTCGTCAGGTCTGAAATATTTCCACCCAAGTAAAAGCAGGTAGGTTGGTGACCATGCGATAAGATTTCGCACGATCCACATAATGACAGGCGGTGCATGGAATACCAGACTGGCTGTGCCTGCTACGAAAATAATGAGTGTCCAGACAAGAATATAGGAGCTGATGATATATTTTTTCAGGTAATTTGTTTTCATCTCGTCAGCCCCTGTTCCTATTTGTGCAAATGACAAGTTCACTTTTAATACCGTTCAGCTCAATGATATTTTCTGCGTCGGGCGTGTCAAACCGTTCCGTTTGCCGCCCATCTTTCTCATAAGATATGCTTGTTCCGATACCCTTTGTAACGGCTGTAAACACGGTATCCTTTGGGATGTAAATTTTTGAGGTTGCGGATACTTGGTTAATGTCTACCTCGCCATTTAAGGAGTGGCAGACCACTTCCATATCAAGATTACAATTTATTTCCACCGTGCCTGAAACATCCTCCAAAGCAATATGTGGGGTCTTTGCATCAAGCTCTACGCAGTCGCATTCCAAAGAACGGATTTCTACGGTTTCGGCATTGACGGCACATTCAATTTTCCCGATATAGGGAGAGGGAATTTGGACAAATATGCTGACCTCTTCCTTCGCTGTTGCCTCAGATACGCCGTTTCTACGGTTTACATCCACATCAATTCTTTTTCTAATATCATCAATTTTGACCTTAAAATCATTCTGAAGCGTGGAAAAAGTATTCGATGCAAGACGGACACGGATTTTCTCACTCTTACTGCCCGATAACACAAACTGCTTTGCCTATCTGGATTCCCTGCATATTTCATGGATCGTCTGCGGTGAAACGCATATTAATCTACATAAAGCCGTTGAAATTCTGTATACCGAGTTTGGCGTGGAACGCATGGCGATTGTCGGTGGAGGTACGATCAACGCTGCTTTCCTCAATGCCGGACTACTGGATGAAGTCAGCATTCTACTCGGTCCCGGAATTGATGGTCGAAAAGGTATGACTGCTACTTTTGACGGTTTACCATTAGACACAGAACCCGTCAATTTGAAGCTCCTAAGCGTACAGCCCAATAACAATGGCTCTGTCTGGCTTCGGTATGCTCTGCACTGATTGTTCTGCAAGTAAATCGTAATTTCACGTAAAAAGCAAAATCGGCAACATGGATTCTTTTCCTGTTGCCGATTTTGCTGATTTTTAGCCATCCAAAGGCTTTACCAAAGTATTAAATCATCCCAAAATACTCAAATGCTTCCATAATTGCCTTCTCTTTTTCCGGCGGACACTGGGGTTGTCTGGAATCCTCGGATTTCGGCAGATTGTAGTTCTTGCCAACCCCAATCCCACATTTTCGCTTAATTTGTGAGATATAAAGATTGGATACCTTTAACCCGCTATGCTCCAGCACATAGTCTTTGATCTGGGTGTAGGTTGCCCCATCCTGAAATTCGGACATATCCATATCTTCCAAAGAGAACTCAACCCGAATCTTTTTCGAGTCGACCTCACCCTTGGAAAGCAAAACAACCGTCTCAACGTGCCATGAGTTGCCAATAAAGATGCACAACCCCTGGCTTTCCGTTAAGCCTTGGATTTAAAAAGATGCAGAATGCTCCCTTTCGGAGCCTGCTAAACGGCATACTTTATCGTCCTGCATGCCAATGTGTTTCATTAACACATAGAAAAAGATAAGATGTGTACTTTTGACAAGCCATTGAATGGCTCTAAGTGATTTGATATTCTGCTCTCTTCCTATGGTCTATCCTCAACATGGATATTCTACCATAGTTTTGTCTGTTTCGGAAATATAATTCCGTATAAAATGGGCAGAAGAAAACCTCCAAATCTTCTCTGACTTGGAGGCTTGATTCCGACCATTTACTCTTTGAAAAATTTCAATATCTTTGCTTTGCTGTCAACCAGCATATGGAACACTC
>OHRZ01000447.1_pt1 | contig 15001 bp, 9 predicted proteins | sample 1578621 | NCBI WGS metagenome assembly OHRZ01 (sample SAMEA3879554, study PRJEB24766) | human gut metagenome | biome: human-associated habitat; feature: feces | place: USA | collected 1985/1987 | reverse complement strand
CCCACTCCGCGGCATCGAAATCATGTGGATAAAACGCATTGGCCAGCTTGGCGTACTCCCGGTAGTTGATGTCCCGGTTGGTCATCGTCCATTCGCCCGAGCCGAGCATGGAGTAAAGTCCCCAGTGGAGGAAAATGCCGAATTTGGCGTCCTGAAACGCCGTCCGGGCTTGCAGGTTTTCAGGCGCCGGGGCATAGGGCGCAGTCGTCTGCGCGGAGGCCGTCCAGCAAACGGCGGCGCAGGCCGCAACGATCCAGCGGTTTTTCATCGTATTTGGTTCGGATTATATACTTTATTCAAAAGTAATACAAATTCGCGACAATTATGCTGCTTTTTCCCGTTTTTTCTTTTCGTTTGTTACAATCGGAGCTTTTTAACGTCGAAAAAGTTACTTTTTATTGCGATGTTCGGGCGCAACTGTCGGGCTTACGATCTTCCTTCCGCCCTTCGCTCCCCCGGAAGCAAAATCGCAGGCTCGGATCGCATGTTTCGAGAGAGGCCGCTCTGGGGCTTTCCTATGCGCTGGCCAAGGGCAAACACTTCACGCGCGAGGAGTTTATTTCGATGCTGCTCACCTCGGTGAACGACATCGACTCGCGGTTTGAAGGGTCCAAAACCTCCGGCGGGACGATCAATCTCGAAAAATACCGCGGCAAAATGGGTACGGGTTTGACCGATGCCTACCAGTTGCTGATGCAGATCGAAGGAACGCCCTGTCTGAAAGTCAAGACCGGCAAACTGGAGCTTGTCACCCTTACGAAACATTTCGGAGGTTCGGCCAAGGATCTGACCTATATGGGTGTCGAAGTCTCGGCGGAAGATATGCAGAAACTCGGCATGGCCGTGGAACCGAAGATGTACAACGGTCAGTTGATGATCAAATGTACGAAGCCGGGAGTTGCGCACATCACCGTGAAGGCGGTGGGCGGCGGCAACAGGCCCGGAACGGGGTCGGTTATGGGCGGCATCGAAATTACCAAGACGTTTGCCGTCATTGCCCGCGAAACGGGTGCTGAAAACGGAGGCTGGTTATAAACGATAGAGTTAAAATACAATGAAAAAATATATTTATTCCCTGTTTGCGGCTGTTTTGTTCCTGTTTTCAGCCGGTTGTTCGAAGGATGACGACGGCTCGAAAAACATTGATTCGGGCGTTGTGGGCGAGTGGCACCAGACGAAGTGGAGCAACGAGGCATATGCGGATTTCGATGTCTACGTTGAGTTCCTGTCCGACGGGACGTTCAACATCTTCCAGAAGGTGGAAACTCCAACCTTTGTGTGCTATTCCGGCGATTTTGCGGTCAACGGTGCGCAGCTTTCGGGCCGTTACCGCGACGGTGAGCCTTGGGGCGCCAGCTACGCCTTTGAGTTGAGCGGAGACGGAAAAACGCTGACGATGATCAGCCAGACCGATAAGGCCGAGGAGAGCGTCTATACGAGAACTGCCATTCCCGAAGAGGTGCGGAACGCTCCCGAAGTGCGCTCCGCGCTTTCCGGTGCGTTGCTGCGGATTTTCTAATACGACGACGTTGAAGTCCAAAAGCAGCCTGACCATATGGTCAGGCTGCTTTTGCGTTGATTCTGATGGGGTACGAAAAAGAGGACACAGGCCTACATGACAACGAATATACAAACATTGCAAGATGGCGTATTTCGTGGCTATGCTGTTGTTTGTGTTGCCCTCTTTACGCAGGAACAGTTCAAAATCACGTAGGTAGGCGAGGTCTATTTCATCGAAACGAATATTTAAGTGTCGAAAGCAAAAATCACTTCGGGGTCACGGAAAAGAACGCCATTTATTTCGATGTGCTGTGTCAGCGAAATAAGGTTGTACTTTCCGATGCAGTCAGTCAGTTTCACATGGATTGTCTGGCTTGCATTTTTGATTTTCAGTTTTTTAGCCCGCACGGCTAACAAGGCTTGCAGAATTTCTGTCGCCCTTTCATTTAATGTTTTCATGGTCTGTAAAGTTTAGAGTTATTCCCCATTACTTGTAAAAAGATAACTCCATTCATAACCAACTAAACAGGGCGGCATATCTCCATGTAAGAATAGCTTTCCGATTCTATATAATGCAAATAATTCTATGCTGTTATATGGTTTCGGGCATAAATAGGGGGTGGTCTGTTTTATGTGGAATCCTATTAAATAGTAAGTAAAAAATTCGGTTTTCCATCCGAAAATGGGGAGGGGTGAAAAATAGGGATTGTCCGCTCGGTCGGGGTATCAAAGCAAAACGCCCCGACTATAAAATCGGAGCGTCTGAACGAAAGTATATTATGTGAGTAGAAAAGATTGTGAATGTAGCTTGTTTGCCTTTATCGGGTCTTGGGTGCATAACACTTTAACGAAATAAGCCAGCGACACGGATTCGGGAATCATCTTGCACCGTTCATTAAGGGCATAAGTAACCGACAGCGGATTATCGGCCGACAGATTCGTAATGTTGTATTTAGTAAGAATCCGATTCATTGCCCGTTCATTTCATTGTGGCGGATTCGTTCCCTTTGTCATGCAGAATCGGCATATTTCATTATAGACGGCGTGTGCCGTGTCTTTCTGCGGCGGGTTTATAAAGCAATCATCCGTTATTTCGTAGCCGTTCGGCAGGGCCTTAATCAGACCTAATCCGTTACTCTCTTTAATAAGAGCGGAAACCGTATTACGATTCATTCCGACAGCATCGGCAATCTGTCCGATATTTCAAAGGAGGATAGAATTCGTATTATTAAGACATATAGCCTTTAATAAGAGCAGAAAGCCCGCAATTTTCGGCGGGTGGCTCTTTGTAAAGAATCGGTTATCCACGAAATAGAAATCCGTTTGGGGATTGGCTATATAATAGGAATTACGGCGTTTGCATCCGTCGATTATGCGGGTTGTAACCTGCATTGCTCCGCACTCCTTTAATCGTTGGACAGACCGTTTGACGGTACGGATATTTACTCCCGTTATTTGGGACAGCCTTTCTTCCGTTATATGGCTTGTCTGTGTCTTGTAGTCCGATTTGCATTTAATCGTTGCTCAAACGTAAATGTCGGTCGGTTTGCCGTTGCCCGTCTGAAGCTGGCAAATTGATTTTGGAATCGTTGTATAATTCATCGTTAGCGACGTAATTAGTAAATAGTATTTCTTTTGTTTTTAATAATTTCCGAAAGCAGGCGGAGCCTAATGCGGCTTTGGCGGCTTTTCGGTTGTCGAATCATTTGTTTTGCGTTACATAGTACAGCATAGTCTGAAAATCGGGTTTGAGGCTCTTCAGAGCCGAGAGCCTAAATTAGGTGTTGGTTGGGTAGGTAGTGGTATAAGTGCCACTTTTGAGCACGAAGCAGGGGACAGATTTAGGCATCGCCCTTATCCCTCTTGCTGGCTTCTGTAAAGGTACAGAGGTTATTTTCAGCAAACAAATGAATCGGGGAATTCTTTATCGGGAGCCGAAATGAGGGCTTTTCAGCGAAATTCGCTAAATTTGGAAATAAAATAATTTGGATTATGAGTATTAGAACCGACGATTTAGGATTTGTCTTTTATGAAGCCGACGAACAAGAAGAAAAAGAGTTGGAATATGTATATGCGATTACCGATTCTTGGAATTATATGGGTGATGAAGTCATAGACACTTTCCCACGCAGATTTTGGGATAGGGTCTGTCAGGAGAAGATAAAAGCCCCGTTTACAAAAGAAATGTTTTTGCAGGAAACGGATATTATAGCGACAATTAAAGGCTTCGGATTGGACGTAAATAAATTTTGGTGGGCTGTGCTGTTTGTTTACGATTGGTCGATTGAAAAGTTTACCAAATGTTTTTGGGTTAAACTCCCGCCAAAATCATTAACCAAAATATTGGACTATATCGGAGATTCAAAAGATTTTGAGATTACATTCCGCGTAAAGGGTAAAAAGAGCCGCGAAGCAGACCCAAATGTAAAAGCAGCAGTTATGTATGGATTAAGGCAAAAACTCAAAGAGTGGAAAGACAAGGAGTTTTACCGCATAATAGATCATTCTACCTACACAACGACATTCACAAATTCATCCTATTATATGTGCTTTGCGGCGGATAAGTTCAAACATCTGTTCGATGCTTTGAAATTGCCGAATCGAGGTGCGGCGAATGAACACAGATGCGATAAAGAGGTATCTTATAATAAAATGTTGCTTATTTCCCGTCTGTTCTATTTTATGCGGCTGACACGAAATGTAAACTTTAAGGATAGCGATGAATCGCTGAAAGGAGTGCTGAAAACCTATGCAAACAAGCTGCCGCATACTGAATCCGCTATCTATGGATTTTAGGGAGTAGGAAATGGGCTGTTTTTTACTCCCTGCAAAGGGTCGCTGACAATAGTATTTTTGCAGTGTCGAATGGGATAAACCCGACGACCTGCAAACGCTTGGGCAAGGGATGCAGCATAATTTAGGGATAGTCATTTAATTCCTTCAATTTGAATTAACCAGCAGACTTTCCCTTATTTTTCCGATCATACTCATCGTTTTTTATATCATCGGCTCTGTTTTTAGGGCCGATTTTTTCATTTTCAGTCACGTCTGGAGCTACCACTCCCGTAAAGTCGTGTTCCATGCGTGGAACATCAGGCTGCAAGAGCTACTTGGACTGACTCTCGTCTTGCAAGGTTTACCACATTTGCTGTGTGGATACCGAAGAAGATCAGCATGATCTCTGTCGATTTTATCCTTGCAGCAATCTTTCGCAGACCATAATGCTCCTTCTGAGTTCCAAAAGAGCCTTCCATTGCTGTAGCTCGAACGCGTGCAAGTTCTCGTTTAGTAGCGTTCTTAACTTCATTCTTTCCAGTTCGTCCTTTCTGAGTGAATGAGGTTTCAATACCATTCTCCTTGCAGAAAGTTCTGTTGTCATTACCCGAGTAACCCTGGTCGCCACCTATCTTTTTTACATCAACGCCTGTAAGTTTCTTCGACAATGACACACAGTGCTTAAGTCTCGTTCCTTCATTGAATGCATTGAATGATAGCTTCTCAATAAACGATATTCCGTCAATCAATATGTTGTTGCACTTCGCTCCAAATTCGACTATCTTGGTCTCCTTGCCTCTGACTATCGGTCTGATGTAAGGCTTGCTGAGACTTACAATACGGTTAGGGATACTCTCACGAGAGTCACCACTCTTGAAGTGGTTCTTCTGCTGACGATATACCCTTGTGACAGTCTCAAGCATATCCAACTGCTTGTAATTCAATAGTTCTTCATCCGGATGGACGCGCATCTGTCTGCGGATTTCTCCCAGTATCTTGCCCAGCAATGCAAGCAGTCTCATTATCATCTTTCTGGTCTGCTTATGAGTATGTTTGCGCTGCTTCCTATATGCCAGGTTCGCCTTGTCGATATCATTGTACTTTGTTCTCATTCGATGCTCACCAAGCTGAGAACTGATACCGCACATCATCTTGTATGCTCTATCTACACATTCCCAAAGCAACTTCACGTCAGTTGGAAAGCGCATCAGGCTTTCATAGCAGCTGGCATCTGTATAGACAGTATCAAGGTTCTTCATGTACGGCTTCCATGCATCTGCAAGTACCTTCTGCTGCTCCTGAATCTTCAGTTTCTTGGACAATTCTACCAGAATGCTGTCGATCAGCTTGTAGTTTGTCAACTGGTTCTCAGGACTGATCCTGATCCCGCAGAAGATCTGATAATGGATGTTTCCATTCAACGCATCCATCAGCTTCGGAGCTGACAATCCTGTATACATCTTCAAGAACGCCAACGCCACCTTGCCCTCAGGTGTGAAGAAGGACTTTCGTCCTCGCTTCACTCTCAAACTCTTCGGCTTCTCTTCTACTAAACCGAACGATATCGCCATCTCTCGAAGAGGAAGAAGTGACTTGATCCGTCCAAGTTCCGATGTTTTGAAGCTCTCTTCGTATCGCTGATAAAAATCAAACTCTGTAAATGCAATCTCTTGCTGAATGTCAGATAAATTTCGTACTTTTGCCATGAGTTATTTTTGCTCATTTCCTCCGAAAGTCACTTTTCCAGGGTGTTCGGAGGAATTTTTAATTCCTGTAGCTAAGATATGAAATTTTTATCACATTGACAATCAATTTGTTATAATTTTAAGCCTATTTCGCGACTGTCCCTATTTACGGTAGCGATACCGGAAGTGCTTTCACAAAAAATCATTAACCAGTATGAAAAAACTAACGCTTTTGTTGGTGTCTTTTTTCGCGGTTTTCGCTTTGGGCCTCACGGGTTGTAGCGACGACCCGGATGTGAAACAGGAGACACCAGTCATTAAGGCCTCGAATCCCGCAGACATCGCAGCCGTTGCGGGTAAGGTAACAGTACCTTACACCGTGGATTATGCCGTAGATGGTTGTTCTCTCGATGTGACGTGGGATGCGACTTGGCTGCACGATCTGTCGGTCAGTGCAGATAAATTCACTCTTCAGGCAGACGCCAATCCGGGTGCTGCGCGGGAAGCTAAACTCACGCTGACTTACCCGGAGGCAACGAGTGTGGAATTGACGGTTCGTCAGATGTCTGCTTCGGAGTCTATTTCGATCAGTCCGAAGACCTTGTCGTTCTCGTACAAGGGCGGCGAGGAGACTGTTACCGTTACCAGTTCGAAATCCTGGACGCTGGAAGGTAGCGCAGATTGGGTTGAGGCGGACAAGACGGAAGGCGAATCTGGCGAGAGCGTCGTGAAGTTTACGGTTTCTACGACCAATGAGACAGATGCGGCCAAGGAGGTGACATTCAATTTCGTAAGTGGCAGTGAGAAGGCCCCTCTCAAAATCCAGCAGAATCAGGAGGGGAAGCTCATTATCGACGAGGATTCGAAAACGATATCTGTGTCCAATACGGAGCAGAATGTAACGGTGAAACTTCAGACGAACATCGAGCCTGTGACGGCTACGATCGAGGAGGGAGTCGATTGGATCGAGGCTGTGGATACCCGCGCTATGATCGACAAGGAGTTCTCGTTCAAGGTGTTGGCGAATACGGAGGGTGGCCCGCGTGACGCGACGATTATCTTCAAGAATGCAGATGCTTCGGAGCATATCGTAATCAAGCAGGCGGGCAAGGAACTGACCTATCCTGCCGTGATTCCCGATAAGGTGCTGAAGACCTACATCATGACGAACTTCGATACGAATAAGGACGGTGAGATTTCGAAGGAAGAAGCCGAAGCGGTAAAGGCGATCGAGCTTACGGGGTCGGAGATCGCATCGATCGACGGTCTGGAATATTTCCCGAATTTGGAAACGGTCGATTTCACTACGCACCGTTTGTTAAAGGCCGATTTCTCGCAGTGTTATGCTTTGAAGGAGCTTAACCTGAGCAGCGGCGCCGGCCTTTCGTCGGTCGTGCTTCCTGCCAGCTTGGAAGAACTCTCCGTTATGTCGTGTAATAAGCTCAAAAAGATCGATCTTTCGGTTGCACCTAATTTGAAAAATCTCTATGCTTCGAGTGCTGGTTTCGTGGTCGCTCCCGATTTGAGCAAGAACACCAAGCTGGAAATCATCGGCTTCAGTTCGGCTAAATTCAGTACGATCGACGTTTCGAAGAACACGGAACTGAAGTCGCTGAATGTCGGCGGCGACGTGTTCAACAGTTTGGATGTTACGAACAATACAAAATTGACAAATTTGGCGGTAACGGGTACAATTACAACGCTCGATCTTACGAAAAGCGCACAGTTGGAAGTTCTGAATATCAGCAACACCAAGATTTCAGAGATCGACGTAACGAACTGTCCTTATCTGCGTTCGATCGACTTCGGCAGCACCCCGATCGTCGAGATCGACCTTTCGAGAAACCTGCTGCTGACTTCGGCATTGGCATATATGGCGAACTCCCTGAAAACGGTTTGGTTGAGTAAGGGGCAGACGATCGAGAGCACGTCGAATATCGAGAGCTTTATCCAATACAAGGATTATGAGGCAGGGCCGGATGCTATCGCTAACATCGAAGACGAAGCGTATAAGACTTATCTGCTGACTTTCGATAAGAACGGGGACGGTAAGCTCGACAAAACCGAGGTCGAGGCGATCACCGAGATCAATATCAAAGGTTTGGGTATTAAGTCCCTTAAAGGTGTGGAATATGTCAATTTCACGAATGTGCGGAAACTGGATTGCTCGGACAACGAGCTGACTGAGCTTCCTGTTGCCGGATTCTTCACCAATCTCGAGGAGATTGATTTTTCGAACAATCAACTGACCGGGCGAATCGAACTGAATAAATGTAAGAAGTTGCGTATTCTGAAAGGTAGCGGCAATATGCTCGAGGAGGTTGCTTTCGAAAACTCGGTATTGGAGTCTGTCGATTTGAGTAACAACCAACTGACCCGCTTCCAGTGTTCGTATAATACGAGTACTTTGAAAAGCGTAAATGTGGCGAATAATTTGTTGAGCGAGTCTTCCGGTTTCAGTTGTTCCGACAATGCGGTTCTTACGGATTGGAATGTTTAGAGGATAGCCGACCGTTTAGGGCGGTTCATCCTCATGTTCGAGACAATTTTTATTTCCTTTATTACATACTATATAGAACTTCAATTTTTGACTGCTGTTTCCGGCAGAAAGAAGTGTGAAGTTCATGCCCGCACCCCGTTCGTTTCATTACTGCTCTTATCCGTATTTCATTCATTTTTCAGTTCTCCTTTCTTTCTTTTCATGGGATTTCACTGTTCTTGTTCACGGCAGGACATAGCTATCCCATGTTGCTGTCATGCCGCTTTTTTCCGGTGTATGTCGCAATGCTCCAGTATTACCGTGTATGTCATGCCACCACCCGTTACCGTGGTATGGCTGTAAACTCTCGTCCGTCCGCAACGTTCGCAGAAGTACGGGTTTTCATATCCGCTTTCTGCCTGTTGCAACTCGACTTCCTCTATCTCGCTTTCATCCCGTCCGAAGTATTCTTCCGGCAGGTTGCCTTTGTTGGAATAGAAGCCGTAGTACCTCACGATGCGGAAATAGCGCAGTGGAACGTGTTGCAGCAGCCGGGGAAAGAACTCCCGGTAATGCAGTGTCAGTTCCTTTTCAACCGGGTTCCTCCTGTCGGGTGAGTTTTTGTAATCACGGTAACGGAATGAAATGTTTTCGCCGTCCATTGCCGTAATCTTGTACTCGCTCAGACACGCCCGTTTGGAATACCTGCCCACATATTGTATCACCTGTTCCGGCATCTGTATGGGCTGCTCCAAATGTACAATCCAGTCCTTTTTGTTCACCACCTTTTTGATGAAGCCCATAAACTCCATGCGGTCGTGGAAATCATGCTCCAGCCTGCCCGCATCGAACAACCCTATCAGGGCGTGTTCAAACTTGTAGCGGAATACCTTACAGATAGAGGGGATATGCACGTAGTCATGTTCGGGGATGACTATCTTACCGTCGTTATCTATACCGCCCCATGACATAATCATGTGCGTGTGTACATGGAGCTGTTTCGTTTCCCCGTAGGTATGCAGTACGGCAATCACTCCGGTTTTCAAGCCGAACTTGTGCATCATCCAGTCTTTCAGCGTTTCAGCCGAAGTACGCATCAGTATATTCAGCATTTCTTTCCTGTTACGCTTCACCAAGTCCAGCAGGATATGCGGCAAGGTCATCACCACATGGCGGTGCGGCACCCGCAGCATCTTTTCTTTCATGCGTGCCGCCCATTTCAGCGTGTCACGCCAGCCGCATGACGGGCAAAAACGGTGTTTGCAACTATGGCTGATTTCCCGTACTTCCCCACAATCGGGACAAACGTATGTATCTATCCCCAAAGCGGTTGTGCGACATACACGGATAGCGTTCACCGCCTTGTACTGTTCGGGGGTGATGTACTCCGCCGGGTGCTGTGCGTACTCGTCCCACCACCGATTGAAGAAATCGGACAAGCGGTACTTCTTTTCTTTGCAACCGTCTGTATATATGTCGTTTAGCACTTCTTTCATAGCTCGCACACAAGTCCTTTTTTACTCTATTTAATATCTAATCATTTGATTATTAGTTGTTTATTGTCTTGAACGTAAGTAATAACAATCTCAAGTATGTTTATCTCCATTCGACTCCGATGTTGGAGAATTATAATGTCAGCGGAAATCCGCTTGTGGAACTTACTTTGTTTGGTGCCGGTTACGGGACAGCTTTGAAGACGCTCGATGCGAGCAATACTGCATTGTCGAGTCTGGATATTTCGGGTAATATGTCGTTGCAGTCTCTGAATGTAATGGGGTGTGCGACGCTGACCAAGATATTTGCCGGAACTCTCGACGTGGAAGCTATCAATATCGAGAAGGAGAGCTATACGATTATCGAAACGAGTACGATTGTCGATGCGATCAAAGATAATGCATTCCGTGAGTTCCTGATTGAGACCTATGGTTCCAATGGGGGTATTACGCAGGAGGAAGCTGATCGGGTTACGGATTTGGAGCTTAATGCCGACAATGCGGCGGAAGTGAAGTCTTTGGCTGGTATCGAATATTTTCGGAATTTGAAGACGCTGAAGGTGTCTGGGTTGGAGTCTTTGGATGATACGAATTTGGCTGTTGGTAATATCAATTTGACTTCGGTTGATATTTCGTTGGTGAAAGGTTTGACGGCAATCGATTGCAACGGTCTTCAGAGCCTGACGACTTTCTCCTTGGTGGTGACAGGTGCGGCCGGTACGGAGGTTGGGCCGAAGCGTGTCGAACTGGATAAATGTCCGAAGATCGAATCCGTGACGGTAAAGGATTGTCGGGCGATTGTTGCTGTGACCGTAACTGGTTGTACGGAATTGACTTCTCTGAATCTTTCCGGCTCTTATTTGGAGAAGTGGGAGAGTGAACCTAATAGTGGTAAATGGATCTATCCTTCGATAAATATCTATACCAATACAAAGTTGACAGATCCTGCTAATTTCATTCCTGCGGCTAATCTGGTCGATATTTGGGCTACTTCGGCGCAGATCGAAGCATTCCAGAAGTATTTTGAGACAAATTACAAGTGGACCGGTACTTGGCATAGTAACGATGAAATGCCGTCCGCATCGGTCGTTAGATAATTGAAGCCGTGTCGGGCATCGATGTCCAGATATGCGGAACGCTAATTGGAGTCCCGGTCGGAAAATACCGACCGGGACTTTTTTGTTCGGTTGTGGACGATATGTGGTGTGGAACGTATTTTGTCTGAAAAACGAAATAACCCGAAAGGGTTGTGTGTCGGATTGAACCAGTTGCGGTCGGTTTTATCGGAGCTGGTCGGACTGTTGGGGGACCGATGTTCCGTGTTTGCCGGGGATGAATATTTGTTTATCCTTGTCGAAGATAGGAAGCGGTTGGGCGATTTTTGTGTATAAGTCTGTACGATTGTTCTCATTTTTCTCTGTCTTCGATTTGGATCGGATAATTGGATATTTCATTGCGACAAAATGCAAATAAATTTGCTTTTGTACCCGGCTTATTCGTATCTTTGCAAAGATGCGCGAATCGAGGCCGTGTGTTTCGTTCGTGCTGTTTTGTAAAATCCCGTTAAACCGACGACCTGGTGCCTATGAAGACCCGATTGAGTGCAATTTGTTTGACTTTAACCGCAACGACGATGATTTCCTGCCATGAAAAGAAGACGGAGGATGCTCCCTGGATCCTGGACCGCTTCGACGATATTAAAATTCTCCGCTACGAGGTGCCGGGCTTTGCCGAGCTGCCTCTTCGGGAGAAAGAGTTGATCTACTACCTGGCCGAAGCCGCCAAATGCGGCCGCGACATCATGTTCGACCAGAATTTCAAATACAACCTTCCCGTGCGCCGCACGTTGGAGGTGATTTATGAGAATTACGACGGTGACCGTACGACGCCCGAATGGAAAGCGCTGGAGAAGTACCTCAAAAAAGTGTGGTTCGCCAACGGAATTCATCACCACTATTCCAACGACAAGTTCGTACCCGAATTTCCGAAGGAGTATTTCCTCGCGGTTGCCGAGTCGATCCCCGTCGAGAAGTTCGGCGATGAGCTCAATGCGCTGCGGGCTGTCGTTTGCGAGGCGATTTTCAATCCCGAACTCTATAAGACCCAACTCAATCAGGCCGAAGGTCAGGATTTGGTGACGACTTCCGCCAACAACTATTACGAAGGCGTGACACAGGCCGAAGTGGAAGAGTTCTACCGTAGCATGGCCGATCCGGCCGATCCCGAACCGGTCTCCTACGGATTGAATTCGAAGCTCGTGAAGGATGAGGACGGAACGATCCGCGAGCGGGTGTGGAAAGTAGGCGGTATGTATTCGCCGGCGATCGAGAAGATTGTTTACTGGCTGGAGAAGGCGCAAGGCGTTGCCCAGGAGCCGCAGAAGGCGACCATCGCAGCCCTCATCGACTATTACAAAACCGGCGACCTGCACGATTTCGACCGTTATAACATCCTGTGGGTGCGGGATACCGTATCCAACGTCGATTTCGTGAACGGGTTTATCGAAGATTACGGCGACCCGCTGGGACGCAAGGCGTCGTGGGAGTCGCTGGTCAATTTCATGGACAAGGAGGCCTGTCATCGTACGGAGGTTATCTCCGAGAATGCGCAGTGGTTCGAGGATCATTCGCCTGTAGATTCCGCCTACCGGAAAAAGGTGGTCAAAGGGGTTTCGGCCAAAGTGATTACGGCAGCGATGCTGGGCGGCGACTGTTATCCTGCGACACCGATCGGTATCAATCTGCCCAATGCGGATTGGATCCGCAAGGAGCACGGTTCGAAGTCGGTGACCATCGACAACATTACCTACGCTTATGCTCAGGCGGCGCATGGCGACGGATTCCTCGAGGAGTTCATGCTGCGTCCCGAAGACCGTGAACGTATCGACAAGTACGGCAAGTTGGCCGACGATCTGCATACCGACCTGCATGAATGTTTGGGACACGGTTCCGGGCAGTTGGCTCCGGGTGTGAAGGGCGGTGAGTTGAAGAACTATACCTCGACGCTCGAGGAGGCCCGTGCCGATCTTTTCGGGCTCTACTACCTGGGCGATCCGAAAATGGTCGAATTGGGGCTGATTCCGTCGCTGGATGTGGCGTATGCGGAATATGCCCGGTATATCATGAACGGTATGATGACGCAGCTCGCACGTATCGAGCCGGGCAAGAATGTCGAGGAGGCGCACATGCGCAACCGCAAGCTGATCGCCGAATGGTGCTACGAGCAGGGGAAGGCCGACAACGTGATCGAGTGGATCGAGCAGGATGGTAAAACGTATGTCGTGGTGAACGATTATACGAAGCTGCGCAAGCTGTTGGGTCGTATGCTCCGCGAGGTGCAGCGTATCAAGTCCGAAGGCGATTTCGAGGCCGGCAAAGCACTGGTCGAGAAATATGCCGTGACGGTCGATCCGAAGCTGCACGCCGAAGTGCTGACCCGTTACAAAGCCCTCGATATCGAGCCTTACAGCGGTTTTGTGAATCCGCAGTACGAGCTGGTGGAGAAGAACGGCAAGGTCGTGGATGTGAAGGTTTCTTATCCGAACGACTACGTGAAGCAGATGCTCGAATACAGCCGGGATTACTCCTTCCTGCCGAATCTGAATTAAGATTGAACGATACATTGAAATCAGGGGAAACTGGTACACAGTTTCCCCTGATTGTTTTTCTGCGGCGAATGGAAAATCGTAAGATGCGTTAATGTAGGCCGGATTGTCGTGTATCGTACTTCGAATTCGGAATTCGTGCGTTTATCATCCCTTAACATGCAGATACTGATATACACAACATAGCATCCTTTTGGGGAAGGTAATGAATCGAGATCCCCTTCGGGAAGAGAATTTGGGAGAGGGGGGGGAGAAGTGTAGAGGCCGGTGTCTTTTGTTTTGACGTCGGAAGGTGGAAACTATCGTGTTTCCGTCGTTTCCTGGGACTGTAGCTCCTGTGCTCGTCGTTCTCGGGCGTGCGAGATGAGTTCCCGTAGGTCGTTTACGAGTTCTTCTCCCTGGGTACAGGAGACATAGATCCGATTTTCATAGATATCGGTGATTTCGACGAAATTCCGCCATTCGGAAGCGTAGATTTTGACCCTTTCGAGATTTTTCAGGTCGAAATAGTGTCCGTAGAACCCGAAAAATCCGTAACCGCCGAAATAGGGCACGTAGCCTCGGAGTTCCTGCTTCTCGACTTGCCGTACGGAGGCGATCTCTTCGGGATGAAGCTCCGTGATGTCGAGCAGACAGAGGATATGCAGTCCTTCGTCGTCCACGAGGATGCGACGCGGAATGGAGAGTGACATCAGGGCGACGAGCGCCACGATGAACGAAAAGAACCAGGCCGAAAGATAGCCTCCTTCATATAGAAAGTAGAGCCCGATCCCCAGTGCGAGGAAGATCGTGAGGTAGATCGTCGTGAGCGAAAGCGTGTGGCGGCTGAAGCTGTATTTATAGATTTTCTTCACGGGATGCTCTGGATAAAAGAATTGCTTCAGCGATCGGAAGATCGTCCGCTGTCGTGATTTTCAGGTTGCCGCGCTCTCCGTGGCAGAGCGTGACCGCATGTCCCGCCCGTTCGACGACCGAGGCGTCGTCGGTGAAGTCGGGGGAGTAGTCGAGTTCATAGGCACGACGGAGCAATTCCGCGTCGAATACCTGGGGCGTTTGTACGATTCGCAGCGTATTGCGGTTGATAGGGTGCGATCCGTCGGGTGTGAGCTGCCGCAGGGAATCGACGGCTTCGACGACCGGAATGGCCGTCCCGTGGGCCGCCGCACACTCCACGGCTTTCAAAATCAAGTCGGACGATACCAGCGGACGTACGCCGTCGTGGACCGCGATCAGTGCGACGGTTCGGGGCAGAGCGGACAGGCCGTTGCGTACCGAGTGGAACCGTTGCAGCCCGCCCGCCGTGCAGGTGTGCTTGGCTATGTCGAAACGGGCTGCCAGATTCTTCCAGAAATCGATCTGCCCTTCGGGAAGGACGACGACGATCTGCGTGCTGTGCAGCGTTCTTGCAAAGGCGTTTATCGCATGGCCCAATACCGGCAGCGATCCCAGCATGCGGAATTGTTTG
>OHRZ01000445.1_pt1 | contig 15082 bp, 14 predicted proteins | sample 1578621 | NCBI WGS metagenome assembly OHRZ01 (sample SAMEA3879554, study PRJEB24766) | human gut metagenome | biome: human-associated habitat; feature: feces | place: USA | collected 1985/1987 | reverse complement strand
AAAAAAAGGCATTCGGTCTGTCATACTGACGGATGAGTGCCTCAAAATCTTTATTCTCGATTACCGTATCCTTTAGCCTCCGGTTTGCTTCCCACAAAATGGTAAAGGTCTTTCGGATGTCAAACGGCTGGCAGCCGTAGGAAGTGCATCCACTTCCATAACTGTAACGGATGATTTTATAAAATGCCGCCGCCCGTTTTACATCTCCAACGCTGGCGCGCTCCATAAGGATGTCCCTGATTTCTGCCGCCTCCGGCTCCTTCAGGAAATGTGTCGCTATCTCCAGCTCTTCAGCCAGATGCTCACTCTTAAACTCTTCCATTGAAAGGAATTTGCGCAGTGTCACAAATTCATCCCTTGAGTTTAAAGGCAGGAAAGACAATTCCTTTAGCAGAGCCATTGGTCTTTCTTTGACACAATAAAAGAGGTTTGCAAGATTTGAATTAAAATCATTGTAAACCTCCATACATTTATCAGGCGGCTTGCCGAATAACACCCAGCCGCCTCCGCCGAATACTTCTATGTAGCGGTCATAGCTGACCGGCATGTGCTGATATATCAGATCCCGGAGTGCCTTCTTACCGCCCACCCAGCTGATAATACTATTCAATTCACTTCTGCCCTCCTTTACTTTGGTCCATCCATCGCCTGCGACTGCCCAGTGACCAGATATTCATCCACCATCTTCCGGATATCTGTAACCGAATCCGGCATATCGGTAAAGTCCACATGGTGGTCACGTTCCACAAGCGGTGTGTACCAGTAATCATAAGGGACATAATATTCCTTGATGGCCTGCTTCTGTTCTTCCGTCAGGTAAACATATCCCTGTACCAAAGGACCTCCCGGTGATAAAAACGTAGTCCCCCAATGCTCTCCCGACGATTCCAGGTCCAGTGTTACCAGTGCCAGTGCATGGATTCCGGATTCTCTTCCCCTTATGACCGCAGGCATCATGACCATTCCATACCCTTCTTCCACATATCCCTCGCCATACACTTCCTCAAATGCCTGATGCATGGCAAAAAGTTTTTCTGCAGCATAGGAAGTATTCTCACTGTTGCAGGACATATTTAACAGCTTAAAATCTGTCTTTTCCAAGATTTCATTTATCTTATTGATAAACTCCTGCTGTTTGATCTCTGCTATCTCATCCTGTTTCGTGATGATATCGAACCGGTCTTCCTCTACATTTAATGCAAGGCAGCTTCCGTTCTCCCACTTCATGTGAATCTGCCCGATGTCATCCACGTGGTCAACGATGCCCTTGCTGCCCGGCGGCACCGAAGTTTCTCCTGCCATGTTGTAAAGACGAATCGGTGTGCCTTTGGAATACTTTTCTTTAAGCCGTGCTATCTCTTCTCTCTTTAACATGTTTCTCCTCTCTCGATTCCTTTTAACTTAGCAGGACATATTCATTCCCTGCACCTGTCCTCCCATCAGTTCTTCCTCGGTCATGACACTCCAGAAGTTTTCACTATTCCAGAAACTGACATAGATTTCTCCATCCTCCACGGTAATCGGATGCTGCTCAAAGCCTTCGCCCCAGCCATCGCTCATCTGTCCGGTCCAGTATTCCTTTAACACTTCGATGTCATTCTCGGTCAGCGGTTCACCGATTTTACACTCCAGCACTCCATATAGTTCTCCGTCTACGATTTCTACCTTCGGCTGAGCCGACATTACCTTTGCGGCTACCGCCGGACTCCGGTCAAAGTAATGCATGAGTCCTCTTGGCTCTTCCCCGACGCAGTATTCCTTTTCAATTGCTTCCGCAATTTCTTCCGCATAGGGTGTCAGGTCACTGCGGTATAACTTCCCCTGTTCGAATCCTTCCTCATATAAACCTGCTGTCAACGGACTGTAAAGCCGGAAAGTTTCATAGCAGCTCTCATCAATTTCCAGCGGATCAGCAAACTCTCCATTATACTGCTGGTACTCCGACAGTTCTCTGGTGGCTCCCACAAAACCATTTTCTACATAACCACTTTGCACAAGTGTTCCCTGTCTCTTATCCGCTGCAAAGGCTGCATAATTAATATGAGGGAGCAATAACTCATCCACATCAAATAACCCGGACTCTTCCACCATGTACTTTCCATACTCTTCATCATTGTGTACGAAAGGATTCACTTCAAATTCCCCAAGCAGTCTTGCAATACTTGTCACCTCAGTAGAACTACTAAATCCGGTAAATTCTACCACCATCGCAAGCTGCGTCATCTGCACTTCATCAAAACGTTTTACCGCCTGACATGTCTCATTAAATAATGTCAGTGCTTCCACACAATCAATGTTTTCCGGCATCGGTACAAGGATATCCGGTAAACGAAGGTTTTCAATTCCGGTTACTTCCATCTCCCAATAATCCTGCACCTGCAACCGCTCCTTTACCTTGTTCATGGAACTGATATCCGTTGGCAGGTACAGATACTCTGTATCTCCAGCTTTGTTCTGTAACTCGACAATTGCCACAGTCTCATCCGATGCAACGAAAGACGGAAATGTTTTTCCATTGTACACTTCCTGCATTTCAAAGCCATGCTCTACAAAAACTCCATAGGGCAGGACTTCCACCCGGCTCTCCTTTAAGGTTTTTTCCGCAAACTCAATAAAGTTGGTCTGCGCTTTTTCTTCTTCTGATATTCCCAAGAATTCATCAAAGTAAAGACGTTCCCCGACCTGTCTGGCATCTGAAAAATCTGTAAGCAATGAAAGACCTTTCATGCTGAATGTCAGATTGATTAAATCCTGCATGGTAGCCACACCATAATCCTCAGCATACGCTGACAGAACTTTTCTTTCATATTCCGTCATGCTTTTCATCCTCTTGGCAAAGAAATTGACTTCATCCATGTTTACGGTCTGACCTTCAAATTTGTGCAGGGGATTATCCTGCTCTGACACTTCCACAAGCCTGCATATGGGTACCGTTTCCTCAATGCCAATCCGCCTCATTTGGAAATTCAACTCCGCATCTGACAAAGGCAACTCGATATTTTTTCTTCCTCCGCTTAATACCTTAATCCGCATTCCACACCTCCTGCTTTACAATTTCCACTCCGCACTTCTCGATCACAAAAGCATTTACGATAAGCCTGAGTATCTCATCGGGTATCAGTTCCCGGTCTGTCAGTTCCGATAATCGGATATGCTTTGTTCCGCTATAAACATCCTTTGCCGCATGAAACAGAATATACTGCTCCAGTGTCACGCCTCCAAGCCTTACCCTGTCAAAGTAAATCCCGGTATCCAGAACATTTTTGCGGACCTTCTCCCATAAAATCTCATCGGCAGACAGTAAAAATACAGCGGCAGCATATCCCGGTGCATACTGCAATGTCTTTGCCCTCTTTCCCATCAGCAGGGAATAGAAACCATTTCTGTGCTTTGGATTACGGAATATCAGTTCCTTATCCACTTCACAAAAAATTTCATCCACCCTTTTCTTCAGATGCTCCATCTGCATTCTGCTGATCACGCAGTCAACGATTTCAGAATAATTTCCCCTGCTCCTCCAGTCCACATCCATCACACAGATACCATATCCTCTCGGTCTGTAACCCGGTGGCTGCTGCATCTGCCTTTCCAGCACCCGAAGTCCCGGACTCACACAAAATAATTTTGACATTTCCACCTCCAAAAAAATAAGGCGGCACCTATTCTATTTCTAAAATAAGTACCGCCTTGCGTTCATCCCTGCCCATATTCATTTTTAACTTTGCTTACCACTCCCTCCTTTTCGTTTTTCTCCAAATCACTCCCAAAACCATTTTTTCAGCCGTACACGCCTCTGGCGAGTACTATGCATCTATAAAATTGGGCAAAAAAATCGGGCAAAAACTAGCCAATTTTCGGTCTAATTTTTGCCCTCAAACCACAACATCTTGTGGTCAAACCCTACTATTTCTTCTCTTTTCCACAATACTGCATCATTATCACGCACTCAACGGTATTCCCTTTGTCCCACAAAAGCTCCGTAACTTCCCCGCCATCCTTGAACACCGGAAAATTCAGACCAATCCGCTTTAGCGGATATTCAGACTCGTCATTCCTGTAAATTTCAATTTCCTTAATCAAGGCTGTGACCACATTTCTCTTTTCTTCGTCATTTATTATATTATAAACGCAGTCGAAATTCACCATGATTTTGTAAATATTCTCAAGAGTAATTGCCTGCTGCTTAATTGCATCTCGCCGAAGTCTGGCATCTTCGATTTTTTCCTCCAGCTCAACAATGACATCATATAGGGAATCTAACCGCAAGGTCATATCATGGAGCTTTCGTTCCCGGTATTTTGCATCAGCAGGGAGACTGTCAATTTCCCGTTCCAATCTTGTTTTATTCAGATCAACTTCCTTCAGCTTTGCCTGATAACCCTCCAGTTCTTTATCCACTGCTTTCGTGTCAATCTGAACGCCAATCCGTTTTTTAATGGCCTGGGCATATTCCTCATTCCTTACGATCTCACGAATTGCCTCAATGACCATCGGTTCAATATCGGTCTTTTTCAGCATTGCCTTATATTCACAATGCTTACCCCGGACCATCCTATTCCGACTACATACATAATAGTAAATTTCTTTGTAAGTGCCATCTTTATTTGTCCATGCGTGTTTATTCGTATACATGGGACTTCCACAAACCGGGCATTTCAGCAGACCGGATAACAAATGAACTCGATCCCGCCCAATTTTTGACGGTTGCTTTACTCCGGTTCTAAGACGCTTGGCATGAGCCTTTTCCCATACCTCCTCACTAACGATTCCTTTATGCTGTCCCTCTGTCAGAATGTAATCGTCATTTCTTTTCATCTGGTAATCGTTTTTTGTGCCTTTGACTTTTTCCTTCGTTCTCCGTCCATAGGCAATTTTACCGCAATAAACCGGGTTATCCAATATCAGTTTAATAAAATGTCCTGTCCAATCCTCTAATGTGCCATTCTGCCTCGGAATTTTCCGTATACCTTGTAAGTTCAACTGATTCGCAATACCACCCAAACCGATTTCCGATGAAGTATATAATTCAAAAATCTTCCGTATTGCCACAGCCTCTGTTTCTTCAATCATCAGCTTGTTATCTTCCAGTGTATATCCGTAGGGAGCAAAGCCACCATTCCATCCACCTTGCCGTGCCTTTTCGCGCCGCCCGTTCATCGTCTGCTCGATAATATTCTCACGCTCAATCTCAGCCACAGCAGATAGTACAGAAATCAAAAGTTTTCCGCTTGTCTGAGAGGAATCAATCCCTTCTTCTATGCAAATCAGATTTACACCATAAGATTGAACCAACTCCAAAGAGTTAAGTATATCTGCTGCATTACGGCCAAACCGTGACAGCTTATACACTAAAATATAGTCAATGTCCAAGCCATCCTCAATATCTCTGAGCATTTTTTGAAAGGCAGGCCGTCCCTCAATGGATTTACCGGATTTACCGGCATCTTCATAAGTATCAACAACGATCATTTCCTCACGATCCGCAAATCGTGTCAGCATATTTTTTTGACCTTCCAGGCTGTATCCGTCCACTTGCATCTCTGTGCTGACCCTCGGATACAAAACACAGCGTTTTCCATATCGGTTCATAATTCATACCTCCAAAATTTACTTTTGGAAAATATCCTATGTAAAGCTGCGATTCTCACGCAGCTCCGTCAACCTCGCCCAGCACTCTCATACCATATTTCTCGATGATATGTGCCAGCGAAGTGATAAACGCTTCAAATTTTTGTTCCGCCAGAAGTTCTTCTGACCGGATTTCATCTGAAGGAATCAATGCGCTTTTATTCTGGATATTCTCCATTCAGAATCACCTCCGCAATTCCTAACGAAATTATAACTCTACTTGCACAGCCTGAAAATGATACGGCCTTTCGGCACTTTTATGTAATCCCCAGACTGCACAAGAGCGTCTTGTTTATGTTTTCCATGTCATCCTTGTTTAGATGACCAATATAGTTTTTTAACCTCGACTTGTCGATTGTTCTGATCTGTTCCAGCATAACAACAGATGGTTTCACCAAACCGCATCTGTCATTTAAGTGGTAATGCGTGGGGAACTTTCTGCTTTTTTTGCTTACACTGGTAATTGCTGCAATAATAATCGTAGGACTGAAACAATTTCCCACATTGTTTTGAAGAATGAGTACAGGACGAGAGCCACTTTGTTCAGAGCCGATACCAGGGCTTAAATCAGCCGAATATATGTCACCTCGATGGAATTTTTCAAACATCACTCTCGCCTCCTTAATATCTTAATACTTAAACAGCCGCACCAGTCTGAAAGAAATCTTCGGATAAAAACCTGGTGCGGCTACTGTTATTCTGTTCGGATTACTCGTCATATTTGCCACGCCCCCTGACGATGGGAACACAACAGGTCTCCGCTGGCGCGGCTGTCATAACTCCGCAGCATCGTTCGTATCGTGTGCCGCAGGGTTCCCCCCAAGTCTTTGGCGGGCCGTGAGGAAGTATCTTTAAGCCCCCATGCAGTCATCGCGCCGGATCTGCCACAATCCGTTTTATGAAATCGTAGATCGCTCCGAAGCAGTTCTTTCATCACCTCCCTGACTGCTCCATCTTCGCGGCGTTTCACATTCGCTCGTACATGAGTTATGTACCTGTTGTGCTGTCTATTCAGTTTTCAAAGATCTTGAGGTCACGAGGATAGCGTGTCCTTCTAATAACCGTGAGGCTTTGAGCCTTTCTTTCAGGGGCGTTACAGACGATTTTTAAGGAAAGTCTCCATGTTCCGAAGGCCGCGCTGGATAGATTCGCTGACCGATGCAACGCTGACTCCTTCGCTCTTGGCAATCGCTGATTCTGTCAGTCCCAGGAAGTAGTAAGCATAGATGCGCTTGGCCTGCTTGTCCGGCAGAGCGGCAATCGCAGCGTGAAGCTGCTCCATCGTCACTTTGCGCTCATACAGCTCACAAGGGGTCATGGAAACGAAAAGGGCATCATACTCAATTCCGTCTCCGCGATCCAGAGAATAATGCGCCTTGTGGTAATATGTACGGCGGCGGTATGCGGCCTCCAGACGGTCATGCTCTTTCATAACAGCGGCTACTTCATCAGGAACCTCAATAATGTAATCGGTCTTATAAAAATCGGGATACTGCTCCCGCAGATTGATCTTGGTCATAATTTCCTCCATTTCAGTTGTTAGGGACAAAGGGCAACCGAAATGGCTATGGCGGAGAGCGACACCGGGGATGTTCGGGAAAATTCCCGTAAAATCGACAAAGAAAAACGTCAGACGGCCTTAATAGCTGTCTGACGCATTTTGTATGATATGTTGTACGATTGTGCGGATTATTTACGCTTGATTGCGCGTGTCCGTGTGTATAATTTCTCTTTGGTAGGTCATTGATTTTTTTAGGTAATCACCTACCTGAAAACCATAATTCTGCTGAAATAAATAACCGCCCATCGTAGACTCCTCAAACGGCAGTCACGGGCGGTAATGGAAATATGCCCTGCCGTGAAAGGCCGTTTTTTTTATTGGCCTCCCATCAGGGCTTTTATGTATATTTTATCTTTCAAAGGCGCATGATAAACACATATCAATACGCGTGATTGGGTGATGGTAACTTCCTCTTACGCACGATAGAATGTAATAGAGGTGAGCAATCATGCAGGAAGATGTATTTGTGTATTTGGGACAGTGCCTCAGAGATGCAAGAGAAGAATGTGGACTGACCCAACAGGAGCTTGCGGATCAAACCGGCAGAGGGCTTCGTCATCTCCAGGACATTGAAAAGGGCAGGAAAAATCCGTCTTACGATGTACTGGCATCCTTTATCAAGCGATTAGGCATTTCTGCTAATGAGCTGTTTTATCCTGACGCTTCGGAACAGGAAAAGCAAGTACAGCATTTCATGGGAAAGTTTCTGGCCTGTACCGAGGATGAGCGGCAGATTATCTTGAAAACACTGGATTGTATGGCGGAGCAGTTTATCAGCCGACGTTACAAATCCTCCGATCCGCAAAATTATGAATAAAACCAGCAGGGCAAAATGCAATTTGTTTCTGCTGGTTTTATTTTGCCTCCGGCAGTAGACGTAAATTTTCCTAGCCCAATCAATCGCCACTATTTTGTTTCCGGTATTCAGCCGGTGCAATCTTCATGACATCTCGAAATGCTGTTGCAAATTTACTCTGATTCTCATATCCAACCTGGCTGGCAATTTCTGCTATGGTTGCCTGCGTCTGACGAAGCAGAGCAGCGGCCTGTTTCATGCGGTACACTTTCATATAGGTTCCAATGGGCTGTCCATAAACTCCCTTGAACGTATCCTTTAAGGTTGCCGTATTGATAAGATACTCTTTGGAAAGTTCCTCAATCGTTGGCCGTTCCTGCAAGTTGGAGATAAGCCGCTTGTGAATGTCCCGTACAATCTCCACCTGGGGAGAAGTATATAACTCTCGCTGCTTTTCTTTATTTACATCCACCATACACAAGAATAAGAGAAGCTCCTGCACCTTCAGCATGAAGTATGGCTTTTGCAGGCGATCCGGTACGGAATACAGTTCAGAAAAGATATGCTCAATCTCATCCTTGGCCCGCATGACAAAGCATGAGCCATCGGCACAAAATTTGTTTTTGAAATCTGCAATACCAATACCGCTCTCGGCGAGGATTCCAGGTGGATTTTGAGAAACCAGCTCCAGATCAAGCACTACTGAGATTCCGCGATAATGTCTCAAAGGAAAGGCCATTTCAGAAGCACAGTTATCCATTGTATGAATTTGCTGCCATCAGTCGGCAGTTTCCGGCAAGGCACGTTTCGTTTCCAATCTGCCCCACAAGGCCCTGACCGGGAATCTGCTTGAAACCGTCCACCGGAAGGAAGGAAAGGTCTGCTTTTTCGGCCTCCGCCACAATCGCGTCCGCCAGCGGATGCTCGGACATTTTTTCCAGCGAAGCGGCGATTTGCAGCAGGTAGCCCGCCGGGTGCATCAGACCGGGAATGTTTACGACACCGATTTAGAGGACATTTCCCAAAAACAGCAGGAGCTTTGGGAGCAGATGAACGAGATACTGTCCCGCCTGGACCGTGTTTCGTGAATAGGGCCTGATTCCCCAAACGCAGAGGGAGAACACGAAAACAAAAGCACTTGCTCACACGCATTATCGTGGCGGCGGTGCTGTTTCTTGCAGGCAGCTTGCTCCACCTCCCTGAATTGGCGGAGATGGCGGTCTTTCTCGTCTGCTATGTGGTTGTCGGTTGGGATATTGTCTGGAAGTCACATCTATGAAAAAAGAATTTGTTGAGCGTATTGAAATTTATCAGACTGAACATGTATGCAAAAAAGGTTCAGAAGCTCAGAATCGTATGGAAGTGTACTGGCTCCTTCGATCCACCACAGACAGGCGGCAAAGGGAAAACGGCATAGCCGCGTGACACGGCTATGCCGATATTCTTTCGGGACCACAAAATTCCTGAGTTGCACCCGCTTTGTGGATGGCGCTGTTTTTATCCGTTCTGTTCCAGAAAATCCCGGCGGTACTGGGAGGGTGTGACGCCCTCTGACTTTTTGAATACCTTGGTGAACACCCGGTAGTCGGCGTAGCCGGACTGCTCCGATACCTCCGCGATGAGCAATGATGTGGTCAGCAGCAGCTTTTTCGCCTGCTCCATGCGGATGTTGGTGAAATACGTCAGGAAATTGACGCCGATCTCGCTTTTGAACAGCTGGCTGATGTACTGGGGATTCAGGTGAAATTCCTCCGCCAGCACGCTGAGGCTCACTTCCTCCGCTAAATGCTCCTGCAAATAGCGGGTGATGCCGTGAATGGGGCGTTCCTCCTGATAGGTCGTCTCCCCTGCGGACTGGTGCCGGAACATGGCGATCTTCAGATTGTCAATGCAGGTGTCGAATTTCTCGTAGTTCACCGGCTTCAGAATGTAGTCCGTGATCTGGAGCCGCAGGGCTTCCCGGCAATAGGAAAAATCGTCGTAGCCGGACACGATGACGAAGGCCGTGTTCGGGTGCTTGAGCCGGGACAGCTGGATGACCTTCAGGCCGTTCATAATGGGGATGTTGATATCCATGATGGCAATGTCCGGCTGGAGTGTGTCAATTTTCGTCAGGGCGTCCATGCCGTCGGCGGCTTCTCCCACCACCTCGCAGTCGTGGGCTTCCCAGTCAAACAGGCGCTTGAAGCCCTCCCGGATCATGATTTCGTCATCCACCAGAAGCACACGCAGCTCCTTCATTCCCCTTCCTCCTTCAGCGGCAGCACGATGTGCGCCGTCACGCCGCCGTCCTCGTTTTCCGTATAGCTCAGGCCGCATTCCCGGCCGCAGAGCAGCTTGATGCGCTTCTGCACGTTCAGAATGCCGATGCTGTTGCCGGTGAGCTTGGGCGGCTGCTTATCGTAGGATGCCAGCATGGCGTCGATGGCGGCCTTTTTGCCGTCAGCAAAGCCGCTGCCCGTATCCCGGACGCAAACTTCCATGCGGCCGTCCGCCGTTTTCTGCGCCGAGATCACCACCGTGCCCCGGTAGCCCCTGTTTTTGAGACCGTGGAGCAGGCTGTTTTCCACAATGGGCTGCAAAATGAAGTTCGGCACCTGTGCGCCCCCCAGTTCCGGGTCGATGTCATATTCGCAGCAAAGTTCCGGATAGCGGCAGCACATCAGCTCCATATAGGCTTCCAGCAGCTCCATCTCGTCGTCCAGCGTGACCATGGGTCTGTCCACCTTGACGCTGAGCCGGAAGAAATCCACCAGCCGCATGAGCAGGCTTGCCACCGTTTTATCCCCGTTCAGATGTGCCTGAATGCGGATGGCATCCAGCGTGTTGTAAAGAAAATGGGGGTTGACCTGACTTTTCAGGTACAGCATTGACAGCTTCTGCTCCACCAGCTCCGCCCGGAGCGCTTCGGGATTTTCCAGCGTGAGGTAAAAGGAAAGGGTCATCAGGGTGATGCCCATTCCACTGATAAGCCATGTGTGGTGCAATCCCTGCAATACGCACACGGCAAACTCAATCGCCAGCGCCGCGCCGATGGCGGAGCGCTTTTTGCCGGGGATGGCTTTCCAGTTCCCCACCAGAAGTCCGGCGCACAGCAGCAGATAAAAGGCCACGGCGGCATAGGGCACCAGCATATAGGCTCCCGCAGAATAGTTGCCCTCCGTCGTGACGGTGTAGGAAATGGGCAGCAGGAAATTTCCCAGCTCCGCAATCACCAGAAACGCCTTCGCCGGCCAGTCCAACCGCCGGGGCTTGCCCGTTTCCTCCTGCACCAGAATGGCGATGTACTGATAAAACAGGTAGATCACCGCCGCCATGCTGCCCAGAAACAGCCGGTGCAGCGCCCCGTTCAGGAGCATCGGCACGGTGTCCAGATGGCTGACGGTGTAGACGGTGCAGCCGTCCAGCGCCAGATGCACCAGCACCGCCACCAGCAGCACCGAAAAGGTTTTGTGGAGCGCCGTATGCTCCTTTTCCGCCGTGAAATACATATAGGCGACAAAGGCCACCACCAGAAACAGCGCGATCTCCATCCGAAGCATGAGCGTTTCTCCCCCTTCTCAGTGGGGAAGCTCTGATTAAATCGGTGAGAGCTGTGAGCGAGAGATTTTTCGTCCAATCGAGGTATCGAAAACGGAGGAATACTTTGTGTATTTCCCGTTTTCGATACCGAAGAGTGGGCGGAAAAGATCCGCTCATAGCCGCAGACGATTTATTCAGAGGCTTCCTAAAGCGCATCGAGTCCGCAGAATGCCCGGACAAAAGCCCATCACCCCGGAACTGCTCCCGCAGTTCCGGGGGTTTTTTCATGGAAAAACCACTTATTCGTTTCTCTGGATGGCAGTCGCCACCGCCTTTTCGGCGGTCATCTGGCTGGTGACTACTTTCTGGATGCTGGTAAACAGGGTACTCTTGGCCTCCGCGCTGATGGCGTCCTGCACCGCGAGGCTGACCCGGGTCAGCTGGGCGTTGGTCTCCGCCGCGGACTGCTCCAGACTGTTCAGGCCGACGGGACTTGCGCCCTCGATCAGCGCCGTGACCTCGGTCTTGATAAAGGTGCTTAATATCTCATTGGACGTCAGCATTTCCACAAACTGCACCGCCGCGTCCCGTTTTTCCGGGTCTTTCCATGCCTTGCGGGTGATGAAATAACCCATGGAGATGCCGCCGATGCCTTCGGTCGCCTTCCGCTCACCCTTAGCCGGCACGAAGCGCACCGCCATGTCCCCGATCTTGTCGCCGTACAGCTCCCCCAGATGTCCCACCTGCCAGGAGCCGTCCACCAGAAACGCCGCCTTTCCGTTGCCGAACAGGGAGACGGTCTCCTCGTCGGTGGCCGTCAGGGTGTTGGGCGGGAAATAACCCAGATCGTACAGCTCTTTAATATCATTCAGCGCCGCGACCCATTTCCGGGACACCTCGTCGTCCTGCAGATTGCCGTTTTCGTCCAGCGTGGGAACCTCCAGATGGTTTTCCACCGTCCCGTTGTTCATAACGGCAAACTCAAACAGATAATGCGGCACCTCCACCAGCGAACAGGCAATGGGGATGTAGCCGCTGCCTTTGATGGTCTCGCAGTCGGAAAGGAACTGCTCCCACGTGTAATCCGCCCCCGGCACCGAAACGCCGCAGGCTTCCAGCACCGACTTATTGACAAAAAGATTTTCCCAATACCCGGCGGCAGGAACGGCGTAATGCTTTCCGTCCGCAGCCTCCGTGAGCATGGACTGCTTCATATTGGAAGCGTAGTCGGGGTAAACCTCCCGGATGTCCTCAATGGAGATCACCCGCCCGGCGTTGATGATGGGATCGGCATCGGCGTTGGTGAAGAAAAACAGCACGTCCGGCTCGGAGCCGGTCTCGAAATCCGCCAGCACCTTGGCCTTCCAGCCCTCGTTGGAGGTAGCCGAACCGTCTCTTACTTTGTTGCCGGTAGCCGCTTCATAGGCGGCTACCGCCGCTTCAAAGGCGCCGCGGCTGCCGTCGTCGCCGCCGTAGGAGGTGACGACTTCCAGCGTAACCGGCTGCTTTGCCTGGGCAGCCGCAGTCTGCTCCGATGTCGGGGATGCGGATGAAAATGCGCAGCCGCTCAATCCCAAGGCCAATGCCAGCAAAATGGCCAGTCTTCTTTTCATAGATCGGCACCCTCCCGTTTCTCTTTCATGGCAACTTACCCATACTATTTCCTTGAATTATACCGCTTTTCGGTGATTTTGTACAAGCCCCTTTTTTGTCTCTGCTTGGCTTTTTTTGGCAATCGTTGTCACTTTTATCTCAGCCTGTGCTTTTCACTGTCCGGCGGGGATGGCGACCCGGGCGAGAACCGTTCCGGCTCTGGTCTGATCCAACGTCAGCGTTCCCTCGTCGCCGTAAATCAGGTTCAGCCGCTGGCTGACGTTGCGCAGTCCTACCTGACCGCCGGCAGCCGCTCCCTGAGCGGACTGCGCCAGCAGAGACTGGATCTTCTGCCTGTCCTCCTGCGTCAGAGTGCCGTCATGCTCCACTTCCAGCACCACCTTGTCCGTCTGCCGGTAGGCTCTTACCCACAGATCGCCGCCCCGGTTGGCGGTGATGTCATGCTCCACCGCGTTTTCCACCAGCGGCTGCAGAACCAGCCGGGGTACAGGCAGCGCGAGAATGGATTCATCGATGTCCTTATGCACCCGGAAGCCTTCGCCCAGCCGTTCCCGGATGATGTACAGGTACGCGTCCACGTACCCCAGTTCCTCGGAAAGGGGGATTTTCGTCCGGCCGTTCCGATCCAGCGCGGCCTTCAGCATGGTGGACAGGGACTCGATCATGGCGCTGACCCGCTCGTTATCCGCCATTCTGGCTTCCCAGTTGATGATTTCCAACGTATTATTCAAAAAATGGGGGTTGATCTGGGATTGCAGCGCCTTGATGTTCGCCTGCTGGGTGGCCTGCTGCTCCAGATACGCCCGCTCAAACTGCCGCTGAAGCTCCGCCGACATGGCGTTGAACTGGTCAAACAGCTTTTCAAATTCCCGGTTGGGGGCTTTCTGCCCGATCTCATAGCCTCGCTCGCCGCTTTTCACCAGCTGATACGCCTGTCCCAGCACTTCCATGGGACGGGTGACATGGCGGTAAAACAGGGCAATGGTCACGAGAGACAGAGGCAATATCAGCAGCACCACGCTGCCGATGGCCCAGCGCATCCAGGGGTTTTCCCCGAAAATGTCGTATTCTTCCCTGTCCGCGGAAAATCCGATGGTATGTCCCTGGGTATTGGCCTGATACTGTACGTTTCCGGTCTCCTCCGCCGCCTCCGTCAGGCTTCCGTCCGCGGCAATGGTGAAGCGATGGCCGTCCAGGCTGTATTGCAGATTCCCCACCCGGTTCACCGAGTCCAGGGGAAGAAACAGATTGCGAGGCTCCAGCAGCATCACCACGCTGGCATAGGGGGTGAAGGTGCTGTCCAGAAGGTTTCGCGCCATGTACATCTGCCCGTCGATCAGCAGCAGACGGATGTCCGTGTCCGCGTCTTCCATTTCCGCCATGATCTGCGGGGCACATTCGCGGCACTGACGCAGAAGGCCAAAGCTGGTGGTGCCGTCGCTGAGGACGTAGGCGCTGGCGTCCACGTTCCAGAAGTGGATGAACACCGCCTGATAAATTTCGCCTCTGGTAAAGCTCTGGCTCAAGTAGTCGGTGACGGTGCCGTACAGTCCGGCGCTGTCGCCGTTTTGCAGCCAGGTGCGGTAAGCGTCCCGCACGGTGCCGTCGTAGGATACCGCCTTGGAGTCGTCGATGGCGTCCTCGAAGCGCATCTGCACCAGCCGCAGGGCATTCGCGGCGCTGCTGTCGATCTCCTGCTGCACGGACTGCCGGTAGTTCTCATTCAGCAGCACACCTGCCAGCGCCACCACAATAAAAATGGGCACCAGCCAGCAGATCAGTATGGTCATCAGGAAGCCCGTCCTAAGGGACGTTCTCGTTTTTTTCATGGCGTTCCCCCGTCCTTCGCATGTACTATATCTCTCCGGAAACGAAAAAAGAAGCGTTTTGGGTACTATTAAGGCACCGCCTGACGGCGCTGCCTGTTTTGTGATTTATAAGGAAAGAAATCACAAAACAAG
>OHRZ01000435.1_pt1 | contig 15287 bp, 8 predicted proteins | sample 1578621 | NCBI WGS metagenome assembly OHRZ01 (sample SAMEA3879554, study PRJEB24766) | human gut metagenome | biome: human-associated habitat; feature: feces | place: USA | collected 1985/1987 | reverse complement strand
TTTTGCGGGCATTCTCCATGCTCACAAAAGAGACTCCCATCTGTACTTCCACCTGCTCGCCTTCTTCGGTATCGAATGTAAGATAGGCGCCGATATCATCTCCCGCCAGTTCCTTCTGGTAGCGGGTGTAAAGTTTGTAGCGTCCGTTATCGGGGTCCCATTCGGCCTCTACACCGGTCATGGGGCGCTGCTTCTTCCAGTAGCCCGAAGCGGCGGGCTGCTTGTTGACACGCATCACAAAGTAGATGGGAAAAACGGCTTGTGGGTTGTAGCAGAAAGTACCCAGCAGCTTCATACCTTCAAACTCGCATTTACCCGTCTGGCGCAGAAAAGCTCCCGATTCATTGGTCAGGCCTTCGCCCAGGTTCAGCAGCACATGGCTCTGCCCGGCAGGAAAGGTGAAACGCGCCACACCCGTGCGAGGAGTTGCCGTCACTTCCGTCTTCACATTGTAGCGGGTCAGGAAGTTGCTGTAATATCCGGGGGATGCCTGCTCGTCCTTATAGCGGCTTCCATATTCCTTATAATCTACGGACAGCTCTCCCGTAGTGGGCATCAGCAGCAGAGAACCCAATTCCGGACAGCCCACACCGCTCAAATTGACATGCGAGTATCCGGTAAAGAAACAATTGTGATACTCATAGGGAGTAGACCACCAGCGGGCATCTTTATCGTATTTGTTGTCCTCCGAACCCATCACGTTGAAGGGCACTACGGACATCATTCCATTGGGACAGACGGCTCCCGGATTCGTGGTACCGAAGTTGGTGGTACCGACAAAAGGATTCACATAGTCCGCAGGATGCTTCTCCGCAGCCATAGATGCCGTGAGCATTCCAAAGGAGATGATACAGAAAGTAATCAGTCGTTTCATAATATAGTAAGGATTTGTTCTTTATTAGTTAGTGAGCACGCTACCCATGCCGGTGTCATTGCATGCACTCTGCAAAGTTATTGCAAACGGTCTGCAGTGACACTGCAAACTACTTTGCAGTAGCACTGCAACAGTTTTGCAGTGACGCTGCATCAGCTTTGCAGTGGCGCTGCAACGGCTTTGCAGTAGCACTGCAAAAAGCATGCAGTATCTTTGCAGTGATATTACACTAAGTATAAGGCAGTTACGGCAGGCGCTTTTCAGCAATACCGAGCGCCTGCCAACTGCTTGGTACTTACAAAATACTTGTGCGCTTCGTGAACTCCAGAATCTCGCGGATATACCCAAAGGCAAGCCCCACTACCGTATCGGCTGCACCGTAGTATACAGCTACACGTTCTCCATCTTGCAACGCTGCGCAAGGGAACACCACGTTGGGAACATCACCTTGCAACTCATAAGGAGCAGCAGGCGCAAGCAGATACTCACGGGTGCGGTAGAGCAACTTGGCAGGATTGTCCTTATCCAGAATAGCTGCTCCCATGGAGTAACGGAAACCGTTACAAGTGGTTATCACGCCATGATAGAACATCAGCCAACCCTCGTCCGTGAGGAACGGTACCGAACCTGCCCCTATCTTGGTACACTGCCAGGCACTTTCGGGGAAAGGCGTAGGAGCCATCACATGGCGGTGTTCGCCCCAGAATTTCATGTCAGGGCTGAAGCTAATGTAGATGTCGCCAAAAGGAGTATGTCCGCTATCGCTGGGACGGCTCAAGAGCGCATATTTGCCATCGAACTTCTGAGGCAACAACACACCGTTGCGGTTGAAAGGCAAGAAAGCATTCTCGCACTGGAAGAACTCCTTGAAATCGAAAGTATAGCCGATGCCGATGGTGGGGCCGTAGTAGCCGTTGCACCACGTAATCCAGTAGCGGTCCTCAATCCATGTCACGCGCGGATCGTATTTATATTCGGACTCTATCATGTCCGTATTCCCGGCCTTGAACTTGATTGGCTCATGCTCTATTTCCCAGTGGATGCCGTCCTTGCTGAAACCGGCAAAGATATTCATCTGCACCGCCCGGTTGTCACAACGGAACACACCGGCATAACCATCCTTAAACGGAACCACCGCACTGTTGAAAATGCTGTTCGACGACGGAATATGGTAGCGGTCTATTACGGGATTCTCCGAATAACGCCACATTACATCCTTACAGCCTGCCGGCCGTTCTTCCCAAGGCATTGTGATTTTGTTGCTCATAATTGCTCTATATTATTAATTGGTTATTGTTGTTTCTTCTCATCGGCATACGTAAATGGTATGAAGTACGTAATGAGGAACGCCGGAATGGTGGCAAACAGCGTGAAGGTAAAGAACGCCTCGTACCCCAACCAGTCGCTGACAAAACCGCTGATTGTGCCCGGCAACATCACACCCAGATTCATGATGCCCGAAGCAAAGGCATAATGTGCCATCTGGTGCTTTCCCGGCGCCACCTGCTGCATCATGAACAAAGTCAGTCCCACAAAACCAAAACCATAACCGAAGTACTCGAGCACGATGGCACTACCTATCAGCAACCCGCTTTCCGGCTGGTACATGGCAAGCAGGGTATACGCCACAAAAGGCAGATTGAAGATGCAGCACAGAGAGAACAGCGTCCGCCGCAATCCCCGGTGCGAAATGTAATAGCCTGCCAACAGTGACCCCAGCACAAAGGCTGCCGCCCCATAAGTGCCGTAGTACAAACCTATCTGCTGCTCATTCAGTCCCAAGCCACCTGCCGAACGCTCCGCCTTCAAGAAAAGAGGGACAATCTTCATGACAAAACCCTCGGCAAGGCGATAAAGGATAATGAACGCTATATAGTACCAGATGTGCTTCTTCAAGAAGAAATCCTTGATTACCGCCACCAACTGCTCCCACGTCTCTCTTGCCGACTTGGCGCCGGATGCGGCAGCACCGCCCGATGGCAGCATGCGCATGTGGTAGAAGCCAAGCAGCAGCATCACCGCCGCCAATATCAGCATCACCGTCATCCATGCATGCCGGGTAGCCTCGTGGCGGACTGCCTCTGTGGCACCCTCCACCCCACCGAAACCTACCAGCAAGGCACCTGCCAGCCAGACCAACCCGCCGGACGCCACAATCTTCGCTATATTGTAGAAGGCTCCCTGCCAACCGATATACTTGGCCTGGTCCTGCTTGTTCAGTTCCGACATGTAGACACCATCCGTAGCCACATCGTGCGTGGCTCCGCTGAAAGCAATCACTGCCAGCAGCGCAATGCATATCGCAAAAAAGAACGGTAACTGCAACGCCAAAGCCACCAGAGCAAAACCTGCTCCGGTAACCATCTGCGTCAGTACCACGAAAAACTTCTTCGTCTTGAACATTTCAAGGAACGGACTCCAAAGGAACTTCAGCGTCCAGGGCATCATGATGAGCGACGTCCACAGAGCAATCTGCGCGTCACCGATACCCAGCCCCTTGAACATCAACACAGAAACCATGTTCAGCACCACAAACGGCAATCCCATGGCAAAATATACGGTGGGAACCCACGATATAGGATTATGATTTTTTCGGCTCATCCCTTCTGTATATTATCTGTGTCACTTCAACGGTTCACTGCCCATAGTCAGCTCCAGCGTACCGCCGTCCACTATATCCTGATGCGTGAAGAATGGAGTCTCCAACTTATTGCCGTTCAGCACAATGCTCCGCACATACTTGTTGTCGCGGCTGTTGTTGTGGGCTATCACCTTGAACGACTTGCCGTCTTTCAGATGAACGGTCGCCTCGTTGAACAGCGGGCGTCCGATGGAATATACCGGCTTGCCGGGGCATACCTGATAGAAGCCCATCGCATTCAGAATGTACCATGCAGACATCTGTCCGCAGTCTTCATTGCCCGAAAGTCCGTCGGGGTTGTTGAAGTAAAGCGTATGCAGCACCTCATCCACAATCTCCTGCGTACGCCAGGGCTGGCCTACGTAGTTGTAGAGATGGGCAATGTGATGGCTTGGCTCATTGCCGTGGGCATACTGGCCTATCAGACCGGAAATATCCACCGAGGTCGATTCACCTTCCAGCTTGGAATCGGCCGTGAACAGAGAATCCAACTTGCCGATGAAGGCGTCGCGTCCTCCCATCAGTTCCACCAGTCCGTCCACATCGTGGGGAACGAACCAAGTCCACTGCCATGCCGTACCTTCGCAATAGTCATCATTACGGTGATTGGAAGCGCGGGGGTTGAAAGGCGTACGCCAGTTGCCCTCACTGTCCAGTCCGCGCATGAAGCGGGTACTCGGATCGAAATAAACTTTATATCCCTCGGCAAAGGCCGCATACTTATCGCGGTTGGCTTCGTCGTCCAAGGCACCTGCCAGTACGGAGATACACCAGTCATCGTAAGCATATTCCAAAGCTTTAGCCACAGATTCATTGTCTTTATCGCAAGGCACGTAGCCAATCTTGTTCTTCCAGTACTTGGCCTGCGGCATCAGATGCGGCACAACCAAAGGATGGGTGATAATACCCGTCGTATCGTATTCTGCCGTACGGAGGCAAGCCTTGTAAGCCTCCTGCACGTCGAAGTTACGGTATCCCTTTACATAAGAATCCGCTATGAGGGAGGCTGCATGATAACCAATCATGGTACCCGTATAGTTTCCGGCCAGTTCCCACATAGGCAGGACGCCGCCCTCGCGGGACTTCTGGATGAGCGAACGGATGAAAGCCTCGTTCAGTTCAGGATCAATAATCGTCATCAGCGGATGATAGGCACGGAAAGTGTCCCATAAAGAGAAAATGGTGTAGATAGGCTCGTCCACCCTGCCTTGATGGGGCTTCAAGTCCATACCAAAGTAACGTCCGTCAGCATCGGTAAACAAGTTGGGCTGCATACCCGTGTGGTAAAGTGCCGTGTAGAACATGGTACGCTGGTCGTTGTCCTTCGTATCGATGTCAATCTTGGAAAGATAAGTGTTCCACTGCTGGCGGGCAGCACGGCGCACACCGTCAAAATCCCATCCGGAGATTTCGGCTTCCACATTCTTGCGGGCACCGTCCATATCCACGGCAGACACACCTACCTTTACCAATACCTCTTCATTGGGCTCCGTCTGGAATTGCAGTAAAGCTTTAGCTGTAGGCAGAAGCGGACCGCCTTCGTCCAATGCCATGGAGTCCGTGACCAGCGTATAGGTAAATGGTTTGGAGAACTTAGCGTAGAAGTTGATATACTGGTCGAAAGCCCAATATACAGTCTTCTTGCGTCCACGGATTTCAGTATCGCTGATTACTTCCAGCTCCATCTGTTCATTCTTCTGGCGCTGGATACTGTAATCCAGGTCGAGGATAAAACCTGCATCTTCCGCTTTCGGGAAGGTATAGCGATGAATCGCCGCACGTTTGGTAGAGGTCAGTTCGGCTTTCACCCCGTAGCGGTCCAAAAATACGGAATAATATCCCGGTTCGGCTGTTTCATTCTCGTGGGAAAAGGCAGAGGCGTACGCCATCTGCTGGCTCTTCGAGCCCATGGAGTGGTAATCCTGCCGACCTACAGTGGGCATCAGCAGCACATCCCCGTAATCGGCACAACCCGTACCGCTGACGTGGGTATGTGAAAATCCGTTGATAGTAGTATCTGCATAGTAATATCCGGAGCAGGCATCCCACTCGTAGATACGCGTGTCGGGGCTGGGCTGAATCATCCCGTTGGGAACTACCGCTCCGGGATAGGTATGCCCATGTCCACCCGTACCGATGAACGGATTGACGTAAGACGCATAGTCCGGTGCCGTCTGGGTACAGCTGCAAACCGCCCCCAGCAGAAAAAGTCCGCCCAACAGTATGGAACTAGATTTCATGTTTTTCTTCATATTGTTTATTGTATAAGTAGGTGTATAGCTTCATAATAGAATCTTGTTATATGAGAATGCTTGAGGAGGGCCGCCCTATTACTTTGAGCAAAGCCCTCCTTTGTTTCATGTATGAAAAGGTTCAAGCATCCGTTTTCCGAAACCTCAGTTTACGGAAAACACGGCATCAGCGTACCTTCTTCATCGTATAGTTCTCACTCACGAAGTAAGGAACATCGGGGAAGATGTCGGTCTCAATCTCACCGCCTACATACTTATAGGGATTGATAGCCCATCTGTTGCCCAAGCCATAGATATGCATATCACCGTTAGGAGCAATAGCACCATCCATATAGTAATCATCATAGTTAGGATATGCTTTCCACTGGAAATTCTTGCTGTAAGTACCGAAATGCATCTTGTAGGTAGCAGGGTCTTCAGCATCGCCCTCATGAATGGTTTGCGGATAGATGAGCAGTGCACCGTTATAGTAATCGCAATGCATCGGATACTTACCGGTGATTTCGGGGAAAGTACCCCAGTTGTAAACCACATATCCGGTACCTTCTTCATCCTTCTCTATAATTACATTCTTCTCAAACTCCTGACTGCCTTTCCAATCCCACCAGCGAGGATTGCCTTCTTCATCCACATAGGTAAAGAGAGAATTGCTGGAAGTTACCTTCCACTCGCCGACCAAATCTTCATAACCCAACATTTTGCCCTGATAAGCTTCACCGATACGGCTCCAGTACTTGCCGCTCCACTCCACTTCATCATCAAAAAGTACTTTACTTATTTCCGAAAGCAACGTATAATACTGATACACCAGCGGTTTGGGATTGTAGAACATCTGAATGCCATAACCTTCATCTTTCACTTTCTGGAATTTGCTCTTGTCAAATCCACTCCAACCTCCGTTCAACTCATCATTAATCTTCCAAGGCAGCGGAGCATACTTGGATTTGGGCAGGTTCTCAAAATGAGACTCTTCACGGCCAAAGGCTCCCTCGGGATTCTGATTCTGGTAGTAACCGTAGGTCATATAGTCCACAATGTCACCTACCTTCATACCCTCTACCTCACCGTCTGGAGAGTCGAGCGAACCATATTCATACACACCGATCAGCTTGTCTCCAAATACCTGGCGGCACTCATAAACCAAACGCGCGAAGTTGGCACGTGAGCGTGTTTCGAAGCCGGGACCGGGATTGGAGTTGTTGTAGTTGGTGTACTCATCATCAAAGTCAATACCATCCAAGCCATAAATATCCAAGTAGGCTTTCAGTTCCTTGGCAAAGTCTTTGGCAGCAGCTTCCGAAAGGTTACCCATACCAGCCTCGTCATGGTTGCCAAGAATAGTCATCACCACCTTAATGCCCTTAGCCTGCAAAGGACGGATGAACTTATCCGCATTTCTCAGCAAGAAGGAAACCTGGTCATTGCAGAAAACATGTACGCGACCGGTCTTGCTATCCACATTGATGTTGGCAGCAAAAATGCTGACTACATCAAAGAAAGGCTTTCCGTCGCTCTTCATGGTATATTCACCCATATTCAAGATGTTCTCGTCATTTACTTCCACAAAGCAATGTGTAAGTATATCACCCTTACTGATACTCTCAGGAATAGCAGCCAAAGGCTTTACCAAGTAAATATATTCCTGATTGTTTGTAGAAACTTCCACACCGTTATTGGCAGATGCAGAAACGGCAACAGCATAAGTCTGTCCGATTGTGCCTCCGGCATTGATATTCAGTTCCACAGAAGCCGACTTCTGTTCGCCCGCCTTGATAGTGGCAGTTCCACCGTTCGCCAGGCTCAGCTTATCGGCGGGATACATTTTATAGCTTGTTCCATTCTTCTTATTGTAAGCCTCCAAAACGTCTTCGTCCACTTTGAAGGTCACCGTAACATCCTGCTCTGCAGCTTTGCTCAGTTCAAAATAGAGATGTCCGGTAGCAACCTTGTCGCCAAAAACAGAAATCGGAGTAAGTTCACGTGCACCGGCGGCAGACTTTACATAGCCATACACGCCATCCACAGTATCCAGCTTGTCACTGTTGCCGGTGTTGATGACAACATCATCTTCACAACCGGTGAAGCATATTCCTGCACATGCAAAAGCCATTGCCAGCAAGCCTGATTTTACATGATTCATATATTTCATAATCAATATCTTTTTATTTGAATTAAGGTATAACTAAATTATTTAGCGGGCAGTTCCACAGCAGTCCAAGTCAATGATTCCACTGCAGTAGCATTGTTCTCATTTCCGCTATAATCGTGAATGGCAGTACCGGCGCCCTCATCGAACTTCCAGTAAGAAACCAGTCCGTCAGCATCCGGCTCTACCTGGTAGAAGTGGTCCTTTGCATTGATTTCTGCTGATGTCAACACCTTGTTCCAGATACGCACCTCTGAGATATTACCTTCCAACCAACGGTCACGATTGTATGAATGGCCAATCCAGAATCCGTTACCTTCATCGGTCATGGTCTGGCCCCAGTTCACGACTCCGCAGTCCAAAGTAGTCTCCAGCATATTCTTACCATTGATGTAGATTATAACTGTTTTTGCATCCGCATCGTAGGTCACAGCGATATGTGTCCATTCGTTTGTCGGAATAACCAGACTCTCATCGGTCACATTGCCGCTACTTGTAGCCACCTGCAACTGGTTTTGAGGAATTCCGGCATCACCGATGCGGAGCAGGAACTTACCTTCGATACCCATAATGGAAGTCAGCATCTTGTCGAACTTGCTTACGCGAATCAACGCTTCTGCCGTCAGTTTATTCATATTATTGGCAACATCCGGATTGGTCCAAGTTACGTAAACCAGATTCTTGGTAATATCAGGAACCGTATTAATCAATGCAGCACCCTTCAGCACGTAGTACATGGTACCGGAGCTCTTCAAGACTCCGATGCTTGCCTGGTCTACCGTAACCGGCAATACATATACCTTCTCACGGTCCAGTTCCGTCAAGTTCTTGAAGCTGACAGTGATGTCGTCTGAAATGACAGCACCGGCCAAAATGGTAGCCTGCGGAGTTTCTACCGTATAATAGTTTTCCGGCAGAGCCTCGGCTGTGTCATAATAGGTAGCGTTTTATAAGTAGCTACCAGTGAAGGGTCCGCCTTCAAGGCAATAGTTATATCCTGTGATTCAGGGCGAGCCATTGAAATCCGGAATGAGCCTTCCGTATCGGAAACTGTGTTTTTCAACAACACAGTGCTGGTCATCGCCGAGCCGTTGATATACACCTGATTATCGAAATTCTCAACGTCATTATCATTACAAGCAGCAAATACACTTGCCAATAATGCCATCGATACTAAATATATACTTTTCAGTTTCATGATATTCTTTTATTTTTTAGGAGCAGGATTCATAATATTGATAGCTTCTCTCACGTATTGATAGGTATTGGTGGCATTGTAGTAATCATTCTGCATGTTCTCAATAGCCAGACCGGCTTTTGTAAACTCTGCAGACGGTTCTGTCACCCAATAAGCAGCTTCCGACAGAGCTCTCAAAGCATTGTAATATCCGGTAGTCTTATCTGTTGTATCCAGAGAGACGGTAGATGCCGATACAATGAAGCGGTCAGCCGGAACACCGTCTGCCATCAAGGCCTGAAGCGCTTCTACCCCCAGTTGGGCAACATCCGTGGCATCATTTGTAATCAAGATGATATGGTCACAAGAAGACAGCACAGACTGGCCTATCAGGTTGGCAGGATACCCCTGGAACACCAGTTGCTTACCTGAATTGGCACTCTTCCAGTTGGATATCACACCGAAGAAAGTATCCTGATTTGCCTTTGCTTCAGCCTTGTCGGCTTCGGACATGTAGATAGGATTGCTACCACGATACTCGGCTACAATACCGTCGAAAGGTGCTTCAAGAGCTATCAGTCTGTTCAGCTCAGCCGACAGATAAGCCGAGAATGCAGATGTTTCTGTTCCTTCTTTCACCTTGTCGGTATGTTCCTTCAAGATATTGTCATAGCTGATGGAATAGAATACTTTCGTTCCCTTCTCATGTACATTTGCAATATCTTCCAATTCGAATTCCGCCAAATCGGGAGTAGTTGCGATAATTACGTCCAGGCTGTCGGGAACATCCGACATGTGCTGCCCGCGGCTGAAAGGAACTTTCTCACTATTATCAAACCAGCCGTATACAATCTTATGGTCAGAATTCTTGTATTCCTGCAAGTTCTTCAGATACTTGGCATACAGTTCGGGAGACTGTTTGTCGATTCCGGGTTCTTTCAGTTTAATACTCTCTGAATCCGTCCAGTCGGAGCAGGCAGACAATGCCAATACGGAAAAAGCTGCCAGCGCGATTCCTTTGAATGATTTCTTATATAATTTCATAATTATTCAGCATTTATTGTTATTATTTGCGTGCCCACCATACGTCAGTAGCCATGTTGTCCGGTCCACCCAGATAGCTGTTTACTGCCTCTTGCACGTTTTCAGTATTACTTGTATATTCTTCAGAAGGATAAGGCATACGGCGTGCACCTTTCTCGCTATCAACAATTCCACCACTCAAGTTACCTTCACTGGTTGCAGGCAACAGTTTGGGATAGCCTGTACGGCGATAGTCAGCCCAAGCTTCGTTACCTAACGGCCAATTCGCAATCCACTTCTGGGTAATGATACGTTCCTGTTTTTCTTCCTTGGATGCCCCTTCATTCCACTTGACAGTAATGGCTGAAAGGTTCTTTTCATAAGTATTAAGACCGGCGGGATCTTTGTAAAGAGCAGGTACACTGCTTTCATCAGCCAGATAGCTGTCTACACCGGTAGCTCCCCACTGTTCGAAAGAGAGACGGACACCTTGTTCATAAAAATCAGCAGCGGTTCCTTTCATGTTGAAACCATAGATTGCAGTGGCTTCAGCACGCAAAAAAGCAACTTCTGCCGCATTCATCCAAAGCACGGGATCAGAAGAGGAAATCTTCACACGTGAATAATTGATGAAATACTCCTTCATCTTACTGAGGTTGATACCGCGACGTAATCCTACATAAGTCTCTCCAGGCCATTTTGATTCCTCAAAATAGCTGGCACGACGATTGTCGTTGTAACCGTTCATGTAGCAGATGATGTCGGCAGCAGGATGGGTATCACCACCTGAAGCTTCTTCATTGTAACGTACTGCCACAAACAACGGATTACTAATTGTACCGAAATACTTCCATGTAGCATTGTCTGCATTTGTTTCAATCAGACCCAACTCGTGATTCACTGCACTTTCAGCCATTTCTTTAGCCTTAGCAGGGCTTACATTGGCAATACGGATAGCCAAACGCAGTTTCAATGAATTGGCAAACTTCACCCACTTCTGTACATTACCACTGTACACGAAATCTGCAGAAGCAACCAACGCCGCATTTCTGTTTTCAGTCAGCACCTCGATGGATTCGTCCAGTTCCTTGAAGAATGCGTTATATACTTCTTCCTGCGTATCATAAGGAATGGTAATCTTGCCATCCTGACCGATTTTAGAATAAGGAATAGGACCATACGCATCAGTCACGCGACTCATGGCAGCAACCTTTATGATTTGAGCAATGGCATAAGGAACCGGATTATTGGTATTCTCCGATACTTGTTTCACTGTGCTCAAGTTACCGTAAAGTGTTGAAATGATGCGGTCACTTATCAAGAATACACGCGTCCAGTCATTTGTAGCGTTAAAATTGGATATTGTATTGGACCAGCCGGCATTTGAATCGGCAAAATAACCTCCCAACGGTCCACCCAACAAACAATCAGTAAACTGTGCCGTATTGACATCTGATGAGATAACCGTACTTGCCAAGTTACTCATGGCAGAACCCAGTGCATAATCATCCGGAGTCAAATCACCCGGTTGATAAGGATTGGAGTTGATATCCATATAATTGCCGGTGCAGGACATAAAGCCCATAACCAACGGAGCAACAATCAATTTATTTATTATATTTCTCTTTTTCATATCGTTTGGTATTAAAATTTAAAGCTCAAGCTAAAGCCGATGTTACGCAAAGCCGGCATCATGAAATAGTCTATTCCCTGATAAAAGTTATCGGTAGAAGCTACACTTTCGGGATCGAAAGGAGCCTTGCTGTAAATCATCCACAAGTTGCGGCCTACCAACGAAACCTTGATATCGCACACATCATTCAACAACTTTCTGGGGATGGTGTAACCCAAAGATACTTCCTGCAGACGAACATTGGTAGCAGAATAAGTGTAGTATTGGGGAACAGACGTGCCGCTACCTACTACACCGTACCATGTTTCGGGGTTTACCTTATCTCTACCATTCACCAACACGTAACCTAAATCACGTGCATCGGCAGAAGCCTCGGACACACCGTAATAGTCCAACATAGCTTGTGTACGTGAGTAAACCACACCACCCAAACGGGCTGAAATCAAGAAACCTGCTGTGAAATTCTTCCAAATGAAGTTATTACGCCAAGCCAAATTACCTTTAGGAAGTACGCTTCCCAACTTGATGTATTTATCCGGGTCCGTTATGGCTTCCGTAGCAACCGTTCCATTTTGGTCCACAAAAATCTGTCCATTGGCATCACGTTTCATATCTCGCAGTGAGTAAAGGTCACCCATGCTCCCACCTTCTTTCAGCAAGAAGCGGGCATCACCTAAGCCACCCATATTCAACGTGCTCAAAGAGAACAGCTCACCGGTAACGGGATTGATGGCATTGTCTGCCAAAGTCAGGATTTTATTCTTGTTACTGGAGAAGGTTATACCGGTATCCCATGTAAAATCTTTCCAGGTATTCTTGTAATTCAGCGACAACTCAATACCGGAGTTACGTACGGCACCAGTCTGGATATACATAGCCGACCAACCGCTGACAGGCAACTGCGGGTTGAATGTCTGGTTCATAGTCTTGGCATTGTAATATGTCACGTCCAATTCAAAGTTCTTGAGGAAACGCATGTTCAAACCGATTTCCCAAGAATTGGTACGTTCAGGTTTCAAATTGTACAACGGATATTGGGTCGTGATACTCCACTGGCCGGAACTTGAATTCCATTCATAGTGGGGATTAGCCAAATATCTGGAGAAAGCACTACCAACAGATGCCCATGAACCACGAACCTTTATAAAAGAAAGATAATCTTTGTTCAAGTTAGGCATTAACTCAGACAGTACAACAGAACCACCGACTGAAGGATAGAAGAATGATTTGCTGTTGGAGTTGGGACCTGCCAGCTGTGAAGGCCAGTCGTTACGTCCGGTCAGCGTCAAGAAGTAAGTGTTCTTGTAACCAAGCTCAGCCGAAGCGAAGAGAGACTGGGTCTGTTCACGCCATCCTTCCTGCAAACGCTGTGTCTTGCTGGCACTCAGGTTCTGGATGGCAAAGTAGTTGGTCAAACCTACCGGTTCGCCGCTGAAGGCATCGCCACCATCAGCAATCGGACCACGTGTTTTCATTGCATCCGAACGTATATCGGAGAATGAACCACCGACGTTGGCCTGGAGTGACCAATCTTCACCGAAATATTTGTTGATACTCACCAGGAAGTCTGCATACAACTGTTTGTCCTGCGTCTTGGTAATACCATAAAGACCTCGTGAAGAGCTCTCGGTGAGCTGTGTATTGGTAGAAGCATAGAACTTTTCTGTATAATCATTGTTGGAGTTATCCAAACGTACACGTCCTGAAACAGTCAGCCAGTCCAGAATCTTATAGCTCAAACCGGCATTCAGCATATAGCGGTCCTTCTTGTTCTGGCGCAGATTGCGGTAGTTAATCCAATAAGGATTCTGCATTACCATACCTTCGTCACCTACCGGCCAGTATTGCGTATAAATTTTACGGGCAGCGTCATAGCGCTCATACATGCTGATATCAGACCAGTCGTTGCTGCGCGGGAACAAATAAGCACCCACCAACGGGTTGTTGTAAGTACCCTGGTTCGTCATGTTCTGGTCATTCTGCAGAATATAGCTTGCACCGAAATCCAGAGTCATCTTGTCGTCCAGGAAAGTAGTGGTGTTACGTACCGTAAAGTTGTAACGGTTGTATTTGTTGTTGGGAACAATACCCTTGGAGTTTACAGCAGCAGCCGATGCATACGTCTGGTTTTTCTCTGTACCGGTTGACAAAGAAATGCTCTCTGTTCCTACAATACCCGTCTGGAAATAATCATCTCTCGGGCTGTAATTGTAGTTATTGGCTGCAGACAAAGGCGCTCCCCAGCTCATGGCTCCTGAAGTGCTCATCACACCACCGGTTCCCGTACCGTAACGGTTTTGGAAGCTCGGCATCACAAACGGATTGGTGAATTCAGTATTACTGCTGACAGTAAGGCTCACCTTACCTTCTTTACCTTTCTTTGTAGTAATGACAATGGCACCGTTGGCAGCTTCCGAACCATACAAGGCAGCAGCGGCGGCACCAGTCAGGACTGACATTGACTCGATGTCTTCCGGGTTGATATCGGCAATCGGTTCTGAAGATCCCTGGGAGTCGAACTCCTTACCTCCGGCAGTACCACGGCCAGAGAAAATAGGCACACCGTCAATTACATAAAGTGCATTGGAAGACTGCATGATAGATTTCGTACCACGCATCACTACCTTTGATACACCACCTACACCGGATGAAGAAGCATTGATGTTCACACCCGCTACCTTACCACTCAATGAGTTCACAAAGTTGGCATCTTTATTGGAAGTAATGGCATCTGTATTCACCTGCTGTACATTGTAGGACAATGCCTTTTCCGAACGCTTGATACCGAGTGCAGTAACCACAACTTCTTCAAGCTGTTGGGTATCTCCGGCCATCATTACATTAATCGGCGCATTACCTTTCACGGGGATTTCCTGCGTAGTATAACCGATATAAGAGAATACAATCACCGGATTCGCCTCCGTAGTGGTCAGCGTAAAGTTACCGTCGAGGTCGGTAATACACCCGTTGCTGGTACCTTTTATCAATACATTCACACCAATCAGAGGTCCCATGTCATCTGACACGACTCCGGTAATCGTCCGTTCTTTCCCTTGTTGGTTGCCCTCTTGAGGAGCAGCAGACTTTTCAGAAAGATAAACGATGTTATCCTCCACTTTATAGGAAATGTCTTTCCCTTTGAGAATAACATTCAAAGCATCTTCTATAGACGCATTGTTCACTTTGACGTTTTCTACCGGCAACGCAGCCAGTTTGTCGTCATAAAAAAATTGATACTTGGATTGAGACTTGATTTGTTCAATGACTGTCCCCAATGTGCCGCGAGACACATTCAGGTTTAACTGGGCAAAGCCCCACTGGATAGAAACTGCCATGAACAACAAAACTAATAAAGCCCGCATGAACGTCGAACTCCGAAAAGCATAATTGTCTTTCATAAACACAATTTATAGGTTATACAATAAATTACTTCGAGAGATTCATTCTCTCGCATTCCTATATAAAACAACAGACAATGAAAATACACTTACTGAAAAAGTATCTTTTTTATCATTAATCCTAAAAAAAAGAGTTACCCCGA
>OHRZ01000417.1_pt1 | contig 15597 bp, 10 predicted proteins | sample 1578621 | NCBI WGS metagenome assembly OHRZ01 (sample SAMEA3879554, study PRJEB24766) | human gut metagenome | biome: human-associated habitat; feature: feces | place: USA | collected 1985/1987 | reverse complement strand
CTTGTTAACCCGAATAAAATATAAGCAAAATATAATTCTGAATGAATTAAAAACATAAAATAAACTATTCTTAATATGAAAATGAAATCACTATTAGGGATTGTACTTTCCCTAAGTATTCTGCAATCTTGCCAGAATGACGAAACAAACATCATCCAGAATGAAGTGAATAACAAAGGCATCACATTCTCTTCTATCATAGATGATGCACAAAATTCCAGAGCTTACGATACGTCGTGGGAAGCCAATGACGTAATTGGTGTATTTATGCTAGCCAATAGTGATAAAAATGTACTGGATACAAACATTCCTTATGTAACTTCTAAAGGAGACGGCTATTTCGTAAGCCAACACAGTCCCATATACTATCCGGAAGACAATAGTGCAGTTGACTTCATTGCATATTATCCTTACAATGAAAATATCAATGAATATACGAACTATACCATTGATTTAAGCAATCAAAGCAAACAAAACGCCATCGACCTGATGACGGCAGTGAATTTAACAAACCGCAAGTTGGAATCTCCACAAGGTAACCTGCAATTCAAACATCTGTTAGCCAAATTAGTACTCAACCTGAAATCTACTTCAGGAAGCTCACTGAAAGGTATCAAAGCTTCTGTCAGCGGACTGCAAGTAAAAGGAACTGCCAACCTTTCCAATGGTACCATCACTCCTTCAGGTGAAACTGCAACCTTTTCCTTACATATAAATGAGGACGCCACACAAGCAGAAGCCATTCTGCTACCCCAGAATTTAAACGAAAACCTAAAAATCAAACTGGAACTGAACGGACAGAGCAAAGAAATTGATACAAAGATTTCCGGAAATATTGAGCAAGGTAATAAATATATATACAATGTAAATGTGAATTACCAGGGAGGAGAAATTACTACCGACCCTCAAGCTAAATACATACGATGGGCAGAAACCCCATTAATTACAGAATCTCAGTTAACCCAATCTAATATTAAATACATCATTCATTACACTGGAGAAATTTTTAAAGACGGCGTACTTAAAGACAAGGAAATTCGTAATTACAGCATGCTCTATGATACGAATTTAAAAATGGCCTACTGGGTAGCATATCCGCTATGTTCATGGTATTTAGGAGACAGCGGGCGCACCGATGCATGGGGGTATGATGATAAATTGGCAGAAAATCTACAACCCAACCTCTCTAAAGGTATCAATGGATATGACCGAGGACATCAAATCCCTAGTGGTGACCGAACAAGATCAAGTTCAATCAATAGCCAAACCTTTTATTACACCAATATGACTCCTCAAATAGGACAAAAAATGAATCAATCTATTTGGGCAGATTTAGAAACTGCTGTCAGAGGATGGAGTAGTGGAGATACACTATATGTCGTAACAGGTGCGATGCCTACTACGGCAACTGATAAGCAGATACAATATGCCAAAGACAATAATGGAAAGGATATAGCAATACCCAAATATTACTTCAAAGCATTAGCCCGTAAAGTAGGTGGAAACTATCAAACAATCGCTTTTAAACTTGACCATAGAGCATATAATAGCCAACATGAAAAATATATGGACAACGCTATCAGCGTATCAGAACTTGAGAATATGACAGGATTCACTTTCTTTCCATCGCTACCTTCTGAGGTAAAAAAGACGCTAAATACATCGCAATGGAATTAAATCTATCTGATACAGAATCTACAAACTTTCTAAATAAATTAGTATGAAAATCTCGAATCTACTGTACATGGGGGCATTATCAACCCTAGCTCTAATGAGTTGTACAAACAATGACGACAACAGCGAATGGTACGGAAGTGAAGGCATCGTATTTACCACAGCTATTCAGTCAAGAGTTTCAGGTAACACTTGGAATGCAAACGACGAAGTAGGTATTTACATGATGAACGCAGGAAGTGGAATTGAGGCTGCAACCGCACAAAACAAGAAGTACATTGCACAGACCAACGGCACATTGACGGCTGCTCCTGGTAATGGCATTTATCTCCCTGAAAGCGGAAATGTAGACTTCATTGCATATTATCCTTATACCACAAGTGTAAGCGGCAATAAGCTTGCGGTAAATGTATCCGACCAGAGCAATCCGGCTGCTATCGACTTGATTTATTCTAACGGTACTAAAGGAGTAGCAGCAACTACTGCCACCCCTATTAGTCTGGGATTTACACACCAACTGACTAAAGTCACCCTGAATGTAACCAAAGATGAAACAATTGAAACTCTTAACGGATTGGGTGTAAACATTAAAGGTATCAGTACAGAAGGTGAATTTAACTTGGCTGACGGAACACTGACTGCTACAGCAGGAACCAACAACAAAGATGTAGCGATGTACATAGATGCACAAGGTACAACAGCTACGGCTACAGCCATCATTCTCCCAACAGCTGCAAGCACCGACCAGACGTCACTCAACCTGACTTTTAACCTCAACGGTCAATCATTCACCCATACAATTAGTAACGCAAGTATTTTTGAAAAAGGAACAAATGTAAGCTTTAATGCAAAACTATCCATCAACAATGGGAAACCGGTTGTTACAGTAGGAAATGCAACAATCAACAACTGGACAGAAAAACCAGGTGGAGATATTAATGTTGATTTCGATGGGGGAACTCAACCAGGTGGAGAAACTGTGGTCTTTGAGGAATCATTCGCTACCAGCCAAGGAGCTTTCACTATCAATGACAAGCAACTTCCAGAAGGTGGAACATACGTTTGGAAACACGATGCTGGGACTCCTGAAGGAGGAAATCCATATTATTATATGAAAGCCAGCGCATTTATCAATAAAGCCGCAAAAGAATCAGAAAGCTGGTTGATATCTCCTGAAGTAGACTTATCTACAGCTACAAATGCAACTTTAACCTTCATGCATATCATTAACCATGCAGGTGACATGCAAACTCAACAAACTTTGTGGGTAACTGAAACATCTACCGAAAACTGGCAACAAGTAACAATTCCAAACTATCCAGATGGAAATAGCTGGAATAAAGTTTCTTCAGGAAATATTGACTTATCCGCTTATGCCGGTAAAAAAATCAAGTTTGCATTCAAATATGTAAGCACCACAGCTGCTGCTGCAACATGGGAAGTATATGATGTGAAAGTCGTTGCCAATGGAGAAGGAGGAGGAACTATCGATCCAGAGCCGGAACCTGGTGAAGAGAAAACCTTTTTCACAGAAGCCATGAACAATGACGGAAAAGAAGCTAATAAAGTTAAAATCGGGACATTTACAGGATGGGATAATTCAAACTTGACCTTCAGTGATGAAAGTGGAACTGCTGATGTACGCAGCATTGCCCATAAAACAGAAAGCAATCCAAGCGAAACAGCAAAAGTCAATAATGTATGGCTTCCATCAGGAAAAGATAGCAAACTTACAATTTCGGGAATCAATACAACAGGCTATAGCAAATTCAAACTTTCATATGAAGCTGGGGCTAATGCAAGTATTGACCTAAATGTTTTAAAAGTAGCTTTTAATACTCAAAGTCTTACAATACCAAGCAAAGTTATATCTGGACAAAATATCTTCTATACAATAGAAACCGTATTTGAAGCGACAGGCTCTGAAAATTCAACTTTAGAATTCTCAGCTACAGCAAGTGATAACACCGCTGGATTAAGAATTTATAATATTAAACTTATTGGATTACCTAAATAAAGAAACTGACCAATAAATTTAACCTACTAAAGAGAACATGAAAAAGCTCTATAAAACTTTTTCATGTTCTCTTTCACCCCCTATAAAATAACACTAAACTAACAATTATTTTTTATGAAACACAAATTACTGTTCTTCATGGCATTCTTCCTTCCTTGCCTTGTCTTTGCACAAGGAAATGTAAGCGTGAAAGGAAGTGTGATCGGAGCAGTAAGCAATGACCCTATTCCAGGTGTAATTGTGACGGTGACAGAACTGAACCGCCAAGTCACAACCGACGCGGACGGAAACTTCACCATCCGAAATATTCAGCCGGGAACTTACGTCATTCAGCTTAACTCCGTAATGATTACGCCCAAGAGTGTCTCCATTGAAGTAGAAAACTTAGGCGTAACTGAACTAAAACCTATCCGAGTAACTGAACTTAACGCAAACGAAGACGTGTCTATGATTGGCATCATTGATGCCGGCATGGTGGATGACGACGTAGAGACCTCCGGGCAGGACGTCAGCTCTACCGTGATTCTGTCAAATGATATTTTCCTGAATAAAGCTGCCTATCAGCTTTCACCCGCACGCTTCTCTCCACGTGGATACAACAGCACACAGGAGGTTAAATACATCAATGGCGTGGAATTCAACGACCAGAACAGAGGTGTATTCAACTATGCAGCAGTAGGCGCACTGAACGATATGACACGTAACGGTGATGTCACCAACTTCACAGCTCCTTCGTCCTTTACTTTTGGTGAGTTGGGAGGTACGGAAAACATCAACATGCGTGCCAGCAGCTATACACCTGGAGGAAAGTTAACCTTAAGCTATACCAACCGAAATTATTATCTCCGTGGCATGTTTACCTACTCTACCGGACTGAAAGATAACGGATGGGCATTCACTACCTCTATTGGCGGACGCTATTCGAATGAAGGTAACATCGACGGAACTTTCTACAAGAACGTTTCTTTCGCCTTCTCTGCTGAAAAGCAATGGAAAGGAGGAGAACATAGTCTGTCAATGGTGGCTTTCGTATCACCGGTACAGCGTGGACAGCAAGGTAGTTCTTACCGCGAAGTGTATGAACTGACAGGGAACTACCTTTACAACCCGAACTGGGGATACCAGAACGGAGAGAAAAGAAATGCAAAGGTGGTTACAGCATTCGACCCGACTGCCATCATTTCGCACATCTGGAAAATCAACGATAATATGACGCTGACTACAGGTGTGGGAGCACATTATGCCCGCTACGGTAATACGGCCCTGAACTGGTACAATGCTCCTGACCCTCGCCCGGATTACTACCGCTACCTGCCTTCGTACTTCGGAGATGAAGCAATTCAATTAAAATACAAAGAGCTGTGGCGTACTAACCAGACCAGCTTTACACAAATCAACTGGGATGACCTCTACCTGGCTAATGCCAACAACATTCGTAATGGTAACGGAGCAGCTGTTTACATGCTGGAAGAACGTCGCAGTGACCTGTTGGAAACTTCATTCAACTCTACTTTGAACGCACGCATGAGCCGTCATTTCGACATCACAGCCGGAGTCGGTGCACGCTACACTCAGTCACGCCAGTTCAAGACCGTAGCCGACCTGCTGGGAGCAGAATATGTGCTGGATATTGATAAGTTTGCAGAACAAGACTTCTCTGGTGATCCGGACAAAATTCAGAACGACTTGAACCGCCCGCAGAGAAAAGTGTACGAAGAAGGAATTTTCGGTTACAACTATAACCTGAACATTTACTCACTGAATGCCTGGGTAGTGAATCAGTATCATTCACGTTATTGGGATTACTATTACGGAATGAAGCTGACTTATACCAGCTTCCAGCGTGATGGTAAAATGCGTAACGGACGTTATCCGGACAGTTCTTTCGGCAAAGGTGCGCGCCATCAGTTCACAGACTTAATGGTAAAGGGAGGACTGACCTACAAGTTCAACGGACGTCACATGATTAACGCCAACATCAGTTATGGAAGTGAAGCTCCGCTGCCCAATGAAGCATACGTATCACCGCGTATCACAGACCGTACCATTGATGACATGAAGAGCGGACGGGTTCTCTCTGCCGACATCAACTACATCTTCTCTACTCCTCATCTGGCCGGACGTATCGGAGTGTTCCAGACTAATTTCTATGACCAGATGGAACGCAGCAGCTACTATGACGGCATTGAAGGAACATTCATCAACCACGTGTTGTATGGAGTAAACCGCATTCACAGAGGTATTGAGCTGGGAGCTACCTACAAACTGGATGATCATTGGAGCTTTGACCTGGCAGGAACCGTAGGTGAATATTATTACAGCAACAACCCTGACGGTATCAAGAACTCTGAAAACGGAAAGATTGTGGAAAGAGAACAAGTATACATGAAGGATGTTTACGTAGGTGGAGTTCCACAGATTGCCGGTACATTCGGAATCCGTTACTTCATCAAATACTGGTTCCTGGGAGCCAACCTGAACGGATTTGCACGCAACTACATCGAAGCTGCTCCCCTCCGCCGTCTGGCTTCAAGCTACACAGAAGTAACTCCGTATAACCAGTATTACGATGCCTTCAAGCAGTTGACCACACAAGAACGTTTCCCGGCAGCCTATACATTAGACTTGTCTATCGGAAAAATTTTCTACTTGCCTGGAAGACAATCTATCAACTTCAATCTTTCTCTGAACAATGTATTGAACAAGAAAGACATTTGTACCGGAGGATACGAACAGGGACGATTTGACCTTGACCATCCGGAACGCTTTGGAGGAAAATACTACTACATGCAGGGCATCAACTGCTTCCTGAATGTGAGCTACCGTTTTTAATCATTAACCTACATAAAACTCAGAATATATGAAACTTTTAAGAAATATCAGTCTGCCACTCATTGCCTCACTCGCTCTCTTTGCTTGTGAACGAGACTATGATGCTCCTCTCTTGACAGAACCTGAATACACAGGTCCGGCAGCCAATATCACGATTTCAGAATTGCGCACAGAAAATGCGGCAGCAGCTGAAGATGCGCCTATCATTATCACGAAAGACCAAGTGCTTAAAGCCGTTATCACTGGTAACGATGAATCAGGAAACATCTTCAAGAAAATCTATCTGCAAGATGAAACGGGTGCCATTGAAATGGAAGTAGACCAAAGCAGTGTGTACAACTATTATCCGGTAGGTCAGACTGTATATGTAGACCTGAACGGATTGAGCATTTCTGTATACGGTGACGAACAACAGCTAGGACATCCAGAAGGATATTTATTCCGCACACCGTGGGAAGATTTCGAAAAACATGTCAGCAAAGACGGATGGGCTAATCCAGAAAATGCCAAGCCTGTTGTAATTGATGACATCAGTACCATCAACGCTGCTCCCGATAACTATAAATTCAAATTAGTGCAATTTACCGGAGTTACTTTCCAGAACGGTGGTAAGGGTATCTTTGCTCCAGAAGATGGTTATGGTGAAGAAAACATTACCGACAGTCATGGAAATACTATCATGATTCGTACCAGCAATTATGCCAGCTTTGCAGGTAATAAACTTCCAGAAGGAAAAGGTAATGTAACAGGTATCTTAGGAAGATTCAGAGGTACTTGGCAGCTTACTTTACGCACTGCTAATGACGTAAGCGACTTTACCGGAAGCAATGAAGAAGGTGGAAATGAAGGTGGAGAAACTCCAAGTGGTGAAACTAAAACAATTCTTGAAGAGACATTTGCAAGTAGTCAAGGAAGTTTTACAATTGAAGATAAAGAGTTGGGCGGTTTAAGCTATGTATGGAAACATGATAGTTCATATGGATATATGAAAGGTAGTGCATATAATGGAAGTAACGTAGCCGCAGAAAGCTGGTTAATATCTCCTGAAATTGATTTAACAAATGCTACTAGCATTAACTTAACTTTCGACCATGCAATTAATAAGGTCAGCGTAGCTCCAGATTTAAATCAAACTTTAGCAATAGCTGAAAGTGGAACAAATAATTGGGAAAAAATAACTGGATTTACCTATCCCGCAGGAAACTCATGGGATTTTGTATCTTCAGGAAATATTGATTTGTCCGCATATTCAGGAAAGAAAATTAAAATAGCTTTCCAATATAAAGGAACTACAGAATCAAGTGGAACTTGGGAAGTTAAGAATGTCAAAGTAACCGCAACCATAGGTGGCAGCACCGGTGGTGACGGAGGTACAACCATTGAACCCACTCCAAGCAATTAATGCACACATCAAACCATGAAAGTTATGAATAAACGATTGCTTATTTTCACTTTGTTCATTACTTGTGTATATACCACCAGTCTGTTTGCACAAGACAGACTGGGTGTTTATGCAGCCGCATTCTATAATTTAGAAAACCTTTGGGATACGGTGGACGACCCTAATAACAAAGGCGATGATGATTTCACTCCAGAAGGAAAGTATGAATGGACTCAGACCAAGTATGAACAAAAGTTACAGAATATTGCCAAGGTAATCTCACAATTGGGAAGAGATTATTGTCCGGCAGGCCCTGCTATCATCGGTATCTCGGAAGTGGAAAACCGGAAAGTTTTGGAAGACCTGACAAAAACAGCTCCCATCAGTGGAACGGGATATGAAATCGTACATTTCGAATCGCCCGACCACAGAGGTATTGACGTAGCAGCCTTGTACAACCCGAAACTGTTCAAGCTGATTGATGCCAGAACCTATCCTTTCAACAAGCCGGATATGCCGCACTATAAAACCCGCGACATTCTGCTGGTTAGTGGTATACTGGCCGGGGAACCGTTTCACCTGATTGTAAATCACTGGCCTTCACGCTACGGTGGCTCCGCTTCTTCTCCGCTGAGAGAATTTGCTGCCAGCATCGTAAAACACATTGGCGATTCTATCCATGCACAGAATCCGGAGGCAAAAGTACTCATTGTGGGTGACTTGAATGATGACCCGTTCAACAAGAGCTGTAGCGAGGTACTGGGCGCTAAAAAGAACATCAAGGAGGTAAAACCTGACGGATATTACAATGCTACCTGGAAATTGTACGATCAGGGTATCGGTTCCCTCTGCTACCAGAACCAATGGAATTTGTTCGACCAGCAGATTATATCGGGCAACCTGATTGGCAAAGACCGCAGCACATTGAAATTCTGGAAGAGCGAAGTATTCAACCGTCCATTCCTGCTTCAAAAGGAAGGAAAGTACAAAGGGTATCCACTTCGTACATTCTCGGGTACTACATTCCAGAATGGGTTCAGCGACCACTTGCCGACCCTCACTTATTTTGTCAAGGTAATGAAGTAAGAGAAAACATATCCCTTCATAAAGAAAGCCGTTCCGTCCACACAATCGGAACGGCTTTCTTATTTCATTTAAAACCTCTTCAAATACCCTTTAAACTACTACGTAGTAGTTCCTCCGTTACCTCGTAGTAACAGACCGACTACTACGTAGTAATTCATTCATTACTCCGTAGTAAAATTTCCTCCAAATCTTCCGGTACATAGACCTTACCGTTAAACTGCGAAGCTGCTTCTGCCGTATAGCGCTCTTTACGGGTCGCCAGTGTCTTGTCTTCCGTGTGATACAGCAGCAGATTCTTCACTCCGAGCTGAGCTGCTAACCGTCCGGCATCCAAAGCCGTGCTATGATGCTTCTCGTAGGGCTTGAACCGTTCCCGGTCTTCATACAAGCAGAACGCCTCACACAGCAGCCAGTCGGCTCCTTCCACATACATCTGGTTGCATGCGTTATAAGGTTCATCACCCAGGCAAACCAGCGATTGTCCATCAGGAAGACAGGTACGGAAACCAAACTGTTTCTCCTTTGTAGAAGCGATGTCAAAGCATTCCACTTCCAGGCCGATGGCCTGAAATTTTTCTCCGCTCTTCACCTCACACAACAGTATCTCTTCTCCTAGGCGTGCCACAATCTTCTTGGGTAAAGTCATCCGGCAAATCCAGTCGAGCACTTGTACCACTTTGTCATGCCCATATATGCGCAGTTCGCCCTGGTACTCTCCTTTCTGAATAGCCTGAGCCACCATGCGAATCATCCATATCACACCCAGTATATGGTCGGTGTGTGCATGCGTCACAAATATCTCATGAATGCCCGACAACGGGATATGTGCTTTCTGCAACTGCGACAAAATGCCATTGCCTCCTCCGGCATCCACTAAAAAGTATTTATCCTCCCGGCACAAGGCAAAACAGGTATTATAGCAGGCTACGGTGGCCGCATTTCCCGTACCTAACATGATAAGCTTCATCGAATTTTCCATACAATGTATCCTTTTAAACACGGCACAAAGATACAAATTTCCTGCTTTTATTTTTTTAACACATAAGGATTCTTACCACTATCCCCTTCTTTCCTCAAAATAAGGCACTGAGATTTCAACATAAACATAAAATACAATAAGCCCCTTGCAGGAGACTTTTCCTATTCCTCACGTAAGACATTGAAAATTCGATTTTTCGGGTTGTTGTACTTTTGCCAATAAGCCTGCACGTGAAATTACCTTTTATACATATTGTATGAACTACAAAAACACCACATCACGATATTGTATCAAATAAGATATTTACCCTATTGAACAATAAGGTTTTACAACCCACAAAAGCCCTATTGCATATATCAATAAAAAAAACGTCCTTTGCGGTGTAGACAGAAAAATGCTTATGGAATACACTGAACAATTAGCCAATAATCACATCTCAGTAGACTGCGTGGTCATCGGATTCGATGGAGAGAAACTAAAGGTGTTGCTCGTAAAAAGAATGGGGGAAGAAAGTGGAGAAGTTTTCCATGATATGAAGCTCCCCGGAAGCCTTATCTATATGGATGAGGACTTGGATGATGCAGCCAAACGAGTACTTCGTGATTTGACTGGACTCAAGAACGTAGACCTGATGCAGTTCAAGGCGTTCGGTTCAAAGGACCGTACCAAGAATCCCAAAGATGTTCACTGGCTGGAAAGAGCTGAAAAGGCCAAAGTGGAGCGAATCGTGACCATCGCCTACTTTGCCATGGTAAAAATAGACAAGACCCTCAACAAGAACTTGGATGAATACAAGGCAGAATGGGTGGCACTGGAAGAAGTGAAGGACCTGGCATTCGATCACAATCTGATTATTGCAGAAGCCATGAAGTTTATCCGGCAGCACATCGAATTCAACCCGTCGTGTATCTTCGAACTGCTTCCACGGAAATTTACCGCCCTGCAACTGCGAATGCTGTATGAGGTGATTTACGGCAAGGCATTGGATGTACGCAACTTCCATAAGAAGATTTCCATGATGGAATACATCGTGCCGACGGAAGAATACGAACAGGGAGTATCTCACCGGGCCGCAAGGTATTACCGGTTTGACCGGAAAATCTACAACAAGACAAGAAGATAATTTTAAAAGACTATATAACGATGTACGTATTAGGTTATGACATAGGAAGCTCGTCTGTAAAGGCGAGTCTGGTCAATGTAGAAAGTGGAAAATGTGCCGCATCTGCCTTTTTCCCGAAAACAGAAGCGCCTATCCTCGCTGTCAAACAGGGATGGGCTGAACAGGACCCGCAGAGCTGGTGGGATAACTTGAAACTGGCCACACAAGCCGTTCTCACTGCTTCTGGTGCAAAAGCAGAAGAAATCAAGGCTATCGGTATTTCTTATCAGATGCACGGTCTGGTCTGCGTAGACAAAAACCAGCAGGTGCTCCGTCCTTCTATTATATGGTGTGACTCCAGAGCTGTACCTTACGGTCAGAAAGCATTTCAGACATTGGGAGAAGCGCAGTGCTTGTCACACTTGTTGAACTCACCGGGCAACTTCACGGCTTCCAAACTGGCTTGGGTAAAGGAAAATGAGCCGGAGGTTTATGAACGTATCTATAAGGTGATGCTTCCGGGTGACTATATCGCCATGCGACTGACAGGAGAAATCTGCACGACAGTTTCCGGATTGTCGGAAGGTATGTTCTGGGATTTCAAGGAAAACAAGGTAGCTGATTTCTTGCTGGATTATTACGGTATTGACGCATCCTTGCTGGCTGACATCCGTCCGACTTTCTCCGAACAGGGTAAAGTAACGGAAAAAGTGGCTGCCGAGTTAGGACTGAAAGCCGGTACTCCGGTAACTTACCGCGCCGGTGACCAACCGAACAACGCTCTTTCTTTAAATGTATTCAATCCGGGTGAAATTGCTTCTACAGCTGGAACTTCCGGAGTAGTATACGGAGTGAACGGCAGTGTCAACTACGACCCTAAGTCACGCGTCAATACATTTGCACACGTCAACCATACTGCTTCACAGACTCGTCTGGGCGTATTGCTCTGCATCAACGGTACGGGTATCCTCAATTCGTGGATGAAACGCACATTAGCTTCCGACCTCAGCTATGCGGAAATGAATGAGGTAGCTGCTCAGGCTCCTATCGGTGCTGCCGGCATCAGTATCCTTCCGTTTGGCAACGGAGCTGAACGTATGTTGCAGAACCAGGAAACCGGATGTTCCGTTCAGAGTGTCAACTTCAACTTGCATAACCGCAGTCACCTGCTTCGTGCCGCTCAGGAAGGCATCGTATTCTCTTTCCGTTACGGTATCGACATCATGAAGGGCATGGGAATGGATGTACGGAAGATTCACGCCGGACATGCCAACATGTTCCTGAGTCCGCTATTCCGCGACACGCTGGCCGGAGTCACAGGTGCTACCATCGAACTTTATGACACCGACGGTTCAGTAGGAGCTGCCAAGGGAGCCGGAATGGGTGCAGGTATCTACCGCGACAATGTGGAAGCTTTTGCTACTCTCGACAAACTGGCTGTCATCGAACCGAAGGCAGCCGACGAAGCGGCATACGCCGACGCATACACACGTTGGAAAGAATGTCTCGAAAAATCAACAAACAATTAAATATAACAATTCATTAACTTATAAAACAAAGATATTATGGCAACAAAAGAGTACTTTCCGGGTATTGGAAAAATCAAATTTGAAGGTGTAGAGAGCAAAAACCCGATGGCTTTCCGTTATTATGATGCAGAAAAAGTCATCCTGGGCAAACCGATGAAAGAATGGTTGAAATTCGCTATGGCATGGTGGCACACATTGTGCGCTGAAGGTGGCGACCAGTTCGGTGGCGGAACAAAAAGCTTCCCATGGAAAGGAAATCCTGACAAAGTACAGGCTGCAAAAGATAAAGTAGATGCAGGTTTTGAATTCATGCAGAAAATCGGTATCGAATACTACTGCTTCCACGATGTAGACTTGTGCGACGAAGCAGCTACTATCGAAGAATACGAAGCTAACTTGAAAGAAGTGGTAGCTTACCTGAAACAGAAACAAGCTGAAACTGGTATCAAACTGTTGTGGGGTACTGCTAACGTATTCGGTCATGCACGTTATATGAACGGTGCAGCTACTAACCCTGACTTTGATGTAGTAGCTCGTGCTGCCGTACAGATTAAGAACGCCATCGATGCTACTATCGAACTGGGTGGTACAAACTACGTATTCTGGGGTGGCCGTGAAGGTTACATGTCACTGCTGAACACTGACCAGAAACGTGAAAAAGAACACCTGGCTCAGATGTTGAAACTGGCTCGTGACTATGCACGCAGCAAAGGTTTCCAGGGTACTTTCCTGATTGAGCCGAAACCGATGGAACCAAGCAAGCACCAGTACGACGTAGATACTGAAACTGTTATCGGCTTCCTGAAAGCACACGGTCTGGATAAGGACTTCAAGGTAAATATCGAAGTAAACCACGCTACTCTGGCTGGTCACACATTTGAACACGAACTGGCAGTAGCTGTAGACAACAACATGCTGGGCTCTATCGATGCCAACCGTGGTGACTACCAGAACGGATGGGATACTGACCAGTTCCCTATCGACAACTATGAACTGATTCAGGCTATGATGCAGATTATCCGTGGTGGTGGTTTGGGCAACGGTGGTACAAACTTCGATGCGAAGACTCGTCGTAACTCTACTGACCTGGAAGACATCTTCATCGCTCACATCGCTGGTATGGATGCCATGGCACGTGCTTTGGAAAATGCAGCACGCCTGCTGGAAGAATCTCCTTACAAGAAAATGCTGGCTGACCGCTACGCTTCATTCGACAACGGAAAAGGTAAAGAATTTGAAGAAGGCAAGCTGACACTGGAAGATGTAGTAGCATACGCTAAGACTGTAGGTGAACCGAAACAGACCAGTGGAAAACAAGAACTGTATGAGGCTATTGTAAATATGTATTGCTAATACGCTGATTTATCAGTATCCGACCGGCATGCCCGTCGGCGAAAGTCTCTTTCCCGACCGGGTATGCCGGTTTTTATTTTCCATAAAAAACCTATTATCATGAATTACACAGAAAAAGGAAGCAGAAGTTATCTGTTTTCCATCGTACTGGTAGCCGTTTTAGGAGGATTGCTGTTCGGCTACGATACCGCTGTTATTTCAGGAGCGGAAAAGGGTCTTCAGGCTTTCTTCATGGGAGCAGACGATTTCATCTATACAGATACCTGGCACGGTATCACTTCTTCGAGCGCCCTTTTAGGCTGTATTATCGGTAGTGCTTTATCAGGATTTTTTGCTTCCCGTTTCGGAAGAAAGCTTTCTTTGCTGATAGCCGGCGTCATGTTCTTTTTATCTGCATTAGGCTCATACTATCCGGAATTTTTGATATTTCCGTACGGGGAACCCTCCTATTCGCTTCTGTTAGCGTTCAATTTTTACCGCGTCATAGGCGGTGTAGGTGTGGGACTGGCTTCTGCCATCTGTCCGATGTATATCGCCGAAATCGCTCCGAGCAGTATCCGCGGTACATTGGTTTCCTGGAACCAGTTTGCCATCATCTTCGGTCAGCTGGTAGTCTATTTTGTCAACTTCCTCATCTTGGGAGACCACCTGAATCCGGTAGTAGAAATAGTGGATGGTGTCAACCGCATCATGAATCCGGAAGCTGCTGCCTGGAGTATTGAAACCGGATGGCGACTGATGTTTGTCAGTGAGGCCGTTCCTGCCGGATTGTTTACCCTTTTAGTTTTGTTCGTTCCGGAAACTCCCCGCTACCTGGCCATGACCGGTCGTGACGAAAAAGCCCTGTTTGTATTAAGCCGTATCAACGGTCTGTCACAGGGAAAAGAAATCCTACAGGAAATCAAGGCTACTGCCCATGAAAAGACAGAAAAACTGTTCACTTACGGCTGGATGGTTATTTTTATCGGTATCATGCTGAGTGTATTCCAGCAGGCAGTAGGTATTAACGCCGTACTTTATTTTGCACCGCGTATTTTTGAAAGCATGGGCATGGGCAATCCGATGGTACAAACAGTATTCATGGGAATTGTCAACATCCTGTTCACTTTGTTAGCTGTCTTTACAGTAGAAAAGTGGGGACGCAAGCCTCTACTCATTTACGGTTCTATTGGTATGGCCATCGGTGCACTCGGAGTAGCCCTCAGCAATGCCGTGACTGGCATCAGCCCTATGGTACCCGTCATCAGCATCATGGTCTACAGTGCATCGTTCATGTTCAGCTGGGGTCCCATCTGCTGGGTGCTCATCGCCGAAATATTCCCTAACACCATTCGTGGTGCAGCCGTAGCCATCGCTGTCGCTTTCCAATGGATATTCAATTTCATCGTCTCATCTACCTTCCTGCCCATGTACAACATGAGTGCCGGAGATATGGGCGACAAGTTTGGCCACATGTTTGTATACGGACTCTACGGAGCTATCTGCATCATTGCAGCTATCTTTGTATGGAAATTAGTACCGGAAACAAAAGGTAAAACCCTGGAAGACATGACACGTTTGTGGAAAGAGCGGAAAAAATAAAGAGGATAATCGAGTAGGAGGAAAACGAAGTAGTTTTCTTCCTACTTTCGTTTACCGACCTCT
>OHRZ01000407.1_pt1 | contig 15765 bp, 14 predicted proteins | sample 1578621 | NCBI WGS metagenome assembly OHRZ01 (sample SAMEA3879554, study PRJEB24766) | human gut metagenome | biome: human-associated habitat; feature: feces | place: USA | collected 1985/1987 | reverse complement strand
CGAAATGGCGGAAAAGGCCAAATCGATCGTGCTGAGCATCGTCGAGGACGCCAAGGTCGGCGCCGAGTACCAGGGCCCTGTCGTCAAAGTGCTCGAATTCGGCGCTTTCGTGTCGATCGCCATTGCCAAGATGACTTTCGGGGGGCTGGGCAAGAATCCGTTCAATCCGGCGTTGGTGGGTCGTGTGTTCCTGTTGTTCGCCTACCCGGTGCAGATGACGACTTTTCCCCGTCCGGTCGGACAGTTGGCCGACGCTTTTTCGGGAGCGACGCCGCTGGCAGCCGTCAAAGCGGAGCTGGTGTCGCATACGTCGGTCAATTATCAGGATGTCCTTTTCGGTTCGATCCCCGGTTCGCTGGGTGAGGTCTCGGCCCTGCTGTTGCTGGTGGGAGCCGTCTATCTGCTGTGGAGAAAAGTCATTACGTGGCATATTCCGGTGGCGGTCCTGGGAACGATGGCCGTGTTCGTCTTTCTGGTCGGCCTCGGACAGGGTATGCACGGTGAAGCGTTGTGGGAGTTCCCGCTGTTCCATCTGCTTGCAGGCGGAGCCATTCTGGGTGCCGTTTACATGGCTACCGACTATTCGACTTCGCCGATGACGCATACCGGTATGCTGATTTACGGAGTCGGCATCGGCATCATTACGGTACTGATCCGTTTGTGGGGCGCCTATCCCGAGGGTATGTCGTTCGCGATCCTGATCATGAATTCGGTCGTGCCCCTGATCAACAAATATGTCAAACCCCGGCGTTTCGGGTTAAAATAGGAGGAGCGGAGGATGAAGAGTACACTATTCAATATGGTTATGGTGCTGTTCGTGATCACACTGCTCGCTTCCGCAGGCGTGGGAGCGGTCCATATGATTACCGAGGAGCCGATTGCCGAGGCACGGGTCAAGGCGACCCGCGAGGCGCTCAAACAGGTGCTGCCCGAGTTCGACGAAACGGAGGATACGGCATTGACCGTCGAGAACTTGCCGGTGACGGTCCATACGGCTTCCGAGGGAGGCCGTGTGGTGGGTTATGCCGTAGAATCGATGACTAAAAACGGGTTCAGCGGGGTGATCCGGCTGATGGTCGGCTTTGCCCCCGATGGTCAGATCCTCAATATCCGGGTGCTCGAACAGGCGGAAACTCCGGGGCTGGGTACCAAGATGGTCGATGCGGGCAATTCGCTGGAAAAGAGTTTTGTCGGCCGGAATCCGGCCCAAATGAAACTGGGCGTGAAGAAGGACGGCGGCGACGTGGATGCCCTGACGGCGGCGACGATTTCGTCGCGGGCTTATGTCGATGCCGTGAGTCGGGCTTATAAGGCCTATTGCGAAAAGGCAGGCGTCGAAGCTGCCGTGAACACCGTTTCGGGTGCTTCGAATACTCAAAATGCGGGTGCGGACGGTACTTCGGGCGCTTCGGCTACCCGAGATGCGGGAGCGGATGGTGCGTCCGGTGCTTCGAACAATCAAGAAACGGGAACGGAAGCCGCGACGGGCGCGACGGCTGCTCGGCCGAATGCAGAGGCCGGGACGCGAGCTGCGGGTGAAGAGCGGTATCGAGAGCGGGGATTGGAGCGTGAAGGCCGTTCCAACCGCCTCCAGCGAGGAAGTCAGACCGTGAACAATGCACAGGAAGGAGGTCGAAATGAATAATTTGAAAGTACTTGCGAGCGGCATTATCAAGAATAATCCGACGTTCGTTCTGGTACTCGGCATGTGTCCCACGCTGGGTACGACGACTTCGGCGGAGAACGGTTTCGGTATGGGCGTGGCGACGATGGCCGTGCTGATTCTGTCGAACCTGGTCATCTCATTGATTAAGAACCTGATTCCGGACAAGGTGCGCATCCCGGCTTTTATCGTGGTGATCGCATCGTTCGTGACCATTATCTCTATGCTGATGCAGGCGTATGTCCCGGCGTTGTATGCCAGTCTGGGCGTATTCATTCCGCTGATCGTGGTGAACTGCATCATCCTGGGACGTGCGGAGGCATTCGCCTCGAAGAACGGACCGGTGGCTTCGATCTTCGACGGTATCGGGATTGGTCTGGGCTTCACGCTGTCCCTGACGTTGGTGGGGGCCGTCCGCGAAGTGTTGGGCAGCGGGGCCATCTTCGGTTATTCGTTCGGTATTACGGACTACATGCCGTTGGTGTTCGTGCTGGCTCCGGGTGCTTTTATCGTACTGGGGTATCTGATGGCATTGTTTAATAAATTTCTCAAGAAATAGGTATGGAGCTCTCTTATTTTGCCATTATCATCGGCGCGATCTTCGTCAATAACGTCGTGCTGGCTCAATTCCTCGGCATCTGCCCGTTCCTGGGCGTGTCGTCGAAAGTCGAAACTTCGCTCGGTATGGGAGCTGCCGTGACCTTCGTTATGGCCCTTACTTCGGTGGTTGCATGGTCTATTCAGACTTACGTATTGGTGCCGCTGGGGATCGAATACATGCAGACGATCGTCTTTATTCTGGTGATCGCGGCTCTGGTGCAGATGGTGGAAATCATGTTGAAGAAGGTGTCTCCGTCGCTCTATCAGGCGCTTGGAATTTTCCTGCCGCTCATTACGACGAACTGTGCCGTGCTGGGCGTGGCGATTCTGATGATCTCCAAGGAGTTCAACCTGTTGCAGAGCATCGTTTATTCCGTGGCGACGGCCATCGGCTTCGCATTGGCGCTGGTGCTGTTCGCCGGTATTCGCGAGCGGCTCGAACTGGAGGATGTCCCCAAGGCCGTGCAGGGGGTTCCCGTGGCGCTGATTACGGCCGGTATTTTGGCAATGGCCTTCATGGGTTTCTCCGGGCTGGTATAACGGTTATTGGTACGAAAAGGGATTTATGAAAGAGCTATTATTTCTATTTAAGGGATTTGCCCCGTTGATTATCAGGCTATTTTATCGGAGGGGGACTTCTATCGTTCTTGTCAAATCCGTCCGTCTAAACTGAAATGATATTTGTGGCAGGTTAATTTGCTGCTATATGGGGCATACATTGGATTTGATGTCCGGATTAAATCCAAAATTACTTTTCCTCACGATTTATTTGGAGTTTTTATTTCGGAGAGGGCGGTTATCGGTGAAAATTGCGTGATTTTTCAACAGGTGACGATCGGATCGAATACATTGCCGGATAGTCAGAGACCGGGAGCCCCCGTCATCGGAGATAATGTATATATCGGAGCCGGTGTGAAGATAATCGGAGGGGTAAAGGTTGGGAATAATGTCCGCATTGGCGCCAATGCCGTAATTTTTACGGATGTGCCGGACAACTGTGTGGCTGTCGTTAATGGAGTGCGCACAATCCATAAGTCGGAACCATTGGACAACCGGTTTATGCCGATTTCGAAGTTAAAGGAATCGGAATAGTGCTTCGGAGGATATATTTTACTTCCATTTAGCATCTTGCTGAATGGGGATGGGTAAAATAAAGGCTTTAAAAATCAGGAGTATAGGTTTTTTTGCTCCTGATTTTTTGCATGTTGCGTTTCTCGGCTTTTCAGCCAAAAAAAGGTTGAGGCAGAAGTTGAAAGTCATGTCGGAAATTTTGTCTGTTCCCGCCAGTAGGAACAACTTTGCGAAAAAAGATCGTATCGATTACTCCTGCGGTGGGGCAGCCTGTTTTTGGTGTTGTGTAATCTGTCCCGAAGACGCCGATCTGGCTTTTATCCCTGCCGAGGTTCGGTTGGCGATCACGATCAAGAGCATGATGATGGATACGATCATCAGGATTTCCTGGACGGAACAACATTTGATCCTGCGGATGAGTTTTGCAAGCATAGAATTTTTCTTCCGGATTGTGTAACTTTGTGGCTCAAATTATTTACTTTTGTAAAAATAACAATAAAATCCGTATCCCGATGAAAGAAAACGTCATAAAATTGCATGATAAAAAATTCAAGGTGATGATTCCGGCTGCAAAGATAGAAGAAGCCGTGGCTGCGGTAGCGGCGAAGATCAACGAGGATTACCGGGAGAAACGGAATCCGCTGTTTCTGGGGGTGCTCAACGGCTCGTTTATGTTCATGAGCGACCTGCTGAAGAAGATCGATTTCAACTGCGAAATATCGTTCGTGAAACTCTCTTCGTACTGCGGTACCTCCTCGTCGGGGGATGTCAAGTGTCTGATAGGACTGGGCAACAACATCGAAGGCCGGGACGTGATTATCGTCGAGGACATTGTGGATACGGGCGCCAGCATCGAACACATGGTCGAGGAGTTGAAGACGAAGAAGCCCGCCAGTATCCGCGTGTGTACGCTTTTCTTCAAACCGAAAGCATACCAGCGCCAGATTCCGATCGATTATCCGGCCATGCACATCGGCAACGAGTTTATCGTGGGATACGGGCTGGACTACGACCAGTTGGGCCGGAATTACAAGGATGTTTACGTGGTGACCGAATAGTCCGATGAAGGAAGCGACGAATTACGACTTGTTGGACGGAGGGCGGAAATTGCCTCTGGTGGAGGATTTCTATACGATTCAAGGCGAAGGATTCCATACGGGCAAACCGGCCTATTTCATCCGCCTGGGCGGATGCGACGTAGGCTGCCGCTGGTGCGATGCCAAATATACGTGGAATCCGAAGCTCTATCCTCCGACCGATATTTCGGAGGTGGTGCGTCGAGCGACTTCGTGCCAGGCGCAGGCTATCGTCATCACGGGCGGAGAGCCGTTGCTTTACCCGTTGGGGCCTTTGACTTCGGCGCTCAAGGGGCACGGACTCAAGATATTTCTCGAAACTTCGGGGTCGCACCCTTTCAGCGGGTATTTCGATTGGGTTTGCCTCTCGCCCAAGCGTCAGCAGCCGCCTCTGCCGGAGGCGTTCTGGCGGGCGCACGAGCTGAAGGTCATCGTCGAGCGGGAGGCCGATTTGCAATGGGCCGAGTGGAACGCCGAACAGGTCGGACGGGAGTGCAAGCTCTTCCTGCAACCCGAATGGAGCGTGTCGGAGGAGATCATGCCCCTGCTGGTCGAGTACGTCAAGGCGCATCCTGCGTGGAATATTTCGATCCAGACGCATAAATACATGCACATTCCTTAAAAGATTCGGAAGATGCTGTTGAAGCTGGACAAGCGGTTTTGGGTGGTGATTACCTGCATTATCGTGGTTTTCACGATTTTTATCGTGGGACGAAATCTGTTGCACGCCATAGAGATCAGAAAGGATATCGCTACGCTGGAGCGCGAAAGGGAGATCTATCGCACCCGGATCGAACAGGACAGTACGCTGCTCGAAGAGCTCAAGTACGACGATAATCTGGAGCAGTTCGCCCGCGAGCGTTATCGCATGCAGCGTCGGGGGGAGAAAGTCTATATCGTGGAATGAAGCGGCTTTCGAGGCGTGTAGAGAGAGTTTTTGAAGATATGGGGGTGTGTCATAAAGGCGCACTGCTGCCGTCATTATCGGGATGCGGGTTAAGTCATTTGCGGCAGTAAATTCCTGGTGCTCCGACCTTCAATGCTTTGCATTACATCCATTCTGACACCCTTTAGGGGTTGTGCCTGAAATTTTCATTTCGACACAGCCCCGTTTTAATATTACGGGTTGCTATTTTTTCAACTGTCCGCCCAGCATGATGCCGGGATAATTTTGCATGACGGAGGCGATTTGCTGCATTTTCTCGTTCGCAGCGTATTCCGGAGAGGAGTGCCGCACGGCTTCGAGCGCATCGCCTGCATCGAACTGGAGCGTCAGCACCTCGCCGCGCAGGGAGAGATAGCCTTGAAAGGTGGCTTGTTTCCCGTCTTGGATCAGCGTGATGGCGGCTGTTCCGGTGGCGGGATCGTAGCTATACGTCCCGTCGATCTCATGTCCGCCCATAGAGGCGTGGAGCCGGTTGCGTTTTTTGAAGGAAACGGTCCCCTGTCCCGGCACGAGGCCTGCCTTGACGTAATGGGTCGCCAACTGGTCTTGCAATCCGGCTACGGCGATCGAGGCGAACATATCGTCGCCCTTGTATTCGATGCTGGGAGCCTGGTAGGTCCAGACTCCGAGGAGCGCTTCTTCCGACGGATAGGTCGGCGGTGTGGCCTCTTCCTGTTTCGCGGAGTGACTACCTCCTAAAAGTTGCTGGAGTTTTTCATTCATCGATTGTCCCGAAACAGCGATTGTCGCGCATACGACGAACAGGGCGGACAGACATAATGTACGTTTCATATCCGAATGGTTTTTATTTTTCCTGAATCAGAAGATCGATTTCCCGCAACCACAGGGTTGCCGTAGCGTCCGAAGGCATGCGCCAGTCGCCGCGCGGCGAGAGGGAGATGATGCCAACTTTCGGACCGTCGGGCATGGCCGAGCGTTTGAACTGCTGCGAGAAGAATCGCTGGAAGAATACCCGCATCCAGCGCAGGATCGTCGCCCGGTCGTAGCGTCCGTCGAACGCTGTTTCCGCAGCGAAGAGGATTTTTGCCGGGGAGTAACCGTTCTGGATGAAGTGGTAGAGGAAAAAGTCGTGCAACTCGTAAGGCCCTACCAACTTCTCGGTGTGCTGGGCGATTCCTCCCTCTTCGCCGGACGGCAGCAGCTCGGGGCTGATCGGCGTGGCGACCACGTCGAGCAGGATCTCGCGGATCGCATCGTCCTGACATACCTGGGCCATCCATCGTAGAAGCACCTGGATCAGGGTTTTGGGCAGCGAGGCGTTCAGACCGTACATCGACATCTGGTCACCATTGTAGGTCGCCCAGCCCAGTGCCAGTTCGCTCAGGTCGCCCGTGCCGAGGACCATGCCGTGCTCCATGTTGGCGATGTCCATCAGGATTTGTGTCCGCTCCCGGGCCTGGGCGTTTTCGTAGGCGGAAGATTGTTCTTCGGGGTTGAGTCCGATATCGGCGAAGTGTTGTTCGCAGGCTTTGCGGATGGAAATTTCGCGGGAAGTGATGCCCAGGCAGCGCATCAGGGCGATCGAGTTGCGGTAGGTGCGGTTGCTGGTGCCGAATCCGGGCATTGTGACGCCGATGATGCCTTTGCGGTCGAGCCCGAGGCGATCGAAAGTCCGCACGGCGATCAGTAGGGCCAGTGTGGAGTCCAAGCCGCCGGAAACCCCGATGACGACCTTTTTGCAATCGGTATGCTGCAGGCGCTGGGCCAGCCCCATCGTCTGAATGTTGATGATTTCACGACCCGATTCGTCCATCTCTTCGGGCGTTTGCGGCACGAAAGGATGGGAATTGAACTCCCGGTCGAGGGTGACGTTCGCGGGGTTTTCCGGCAGGGGAATTTCGACGATGATGCGCTCGGCGGGACGGTGCGGCGCGAAAGTCGTGGTACGGCGGCGCGAGTTGAGGAGCTTTTCGGTGTCTATGTCCGCGACGATCAACTGTTCCTCGGTCGAAAACCGTTCGGTGCGCCGCAGCATCCGGCCGCTCTCGACGATCAGGCCGTTGCCGCCGAATACCAGGTCGGTCGAAGATTCTCCGTAGCCGGCTGAACAGTAGATGTAGGCCGACTGGGTCCGGGCCGATTGCGATTTGACCAGCGTGAGCAGGTAGTTGTGCTTGCCCAGCACTTCGGGCGATGCCGAGAGGTTGAAAAGTATCTGGGCGCCGTCCACTGCCTGATGCAGCGACGGGGCGGCCGGAACCCACATATCCTCGCAGATTTCCACGCCGAACTTCACGCCTCCGATGTTGAAAAGCATGTTGCGGCCGAAGTCGGTATCCTGGCCGCACATCCGGATCGTGGCCAGGCCGATCTCTTCGCCCGACATGAAGCAGCGGGCCTCGTAAAATTCCGAGTAATTGGGAATATATGTCTTGGGGACCACGCCGTGAATACGTCCCTGAGCGAAAACTACCGCGCAGTTGTAGAGGGCATTGCCGTAAGTGACGGGCATACCGACGATGGCGACGATGGGCAGTTCGCGGGTCTGGGCGAGGATATAGCCCAAGGCCTGTTCCGCCGCATGGAGCAAGGCGGGTTGCTGGATCAGATCGCCGCAGGTATAGGAGGTGATGCAGAGTTCCGGGAAGAGGATGATGCTCGCTCCCCGGTCGGCGCCCTTGCGGATCAATTCGGTGATATGTTGGGCGTTATAGTCGCAATCGGCGATCCGTACATGGGGAACTGCCGCCGCTACTTTCAGAAAACCAAATCTGTTCATACGATTTTTGCCGGTTTATTTTTTTCGTTTTCTGTCCCGAAGCGTATCGAACATCTTCGTACGGTCCGGGTATCGGAAAAACTCTCGGTTTGTTTTTTTGCGTTTTTTTCGCTCGGCATGGTCCGAACGGATTCGGCTTCGTGTCCGCCTGTCGAAAACGCTTGTTGTGCAATATTTTTATTTTGTCCAGAGCTGGGCCAGGTTCAGGATTACCTGCATGGCTTTGTGCATGGTCGTCAGCGAGCAATATTCGTAACGGCCGTGGAAATTCATGCCGCCGGTGAAGATGTTGGGGCAGGGGAGTCCCATGAAGGAGAGCCGTGCGCCGTCCGTGCCGCCTCGGATGGGCTTCACGAGCGGTTCGACCCCCGCCATTTTCATCGCCTCGATCGCCTTGTCGATCACCTGCGGGTGCGGTTCGACCATCTTGCGCATGTTGTAGTACGAATCCTTGAGCGTGAGGGTCAGCACCCCTTCGCCGTATTTGCGGACGAGCAGATCGACGCACTCCTGCATGTAGTTCTTGCGGGCTTCGAAACGGGCGCTGTCGTGGTCGCGGACGATGTAGCTGATCTGCGCCTGATCGACCGTACCGTTGAGGGCGATACAGTGGTAGAAGCCGTCGTAGCCTTCGGTGTGTTCGGGTCGCTCCCAGGCCGGCAGTAGGGCGTTCAGCTCGCATGCTACCTGAATGGCGTTGATCATCTTGTCTTTGGCGTAGCCCGGGTGGACGTTGCGGCCCTGGATCTCGATCTTGGCGCTCGCGGCGTTGAAGTTCTCGTATTCGAGTTCCCCCTCGAAGCCGCCGTCCATCGTGTAGGCGAAGTCGGCGCCGAAGGCCTTGACGTCGAAGAAGTCCACGCCCCGGCCGATCTCTTCGTCGGGGGTGAAGCCGATGCGGATCTTACCGTGCCGGAGCTCCGGATGTGCGAGCAGATATTCCGCAGCGGTCATGATCTCCGCCACGCCCGCCTTGTCGTCGGCGCCCAGCAGCGTCGTGCCGTCCGTGTGGATCAGCGTATGTCCCTTGAAGAAGCTCAGCTCCGGAAAGTCCGCGACTTTCATCGTCACGCCGGCGTTCAGCCGGATGTCCTTGCCGTCGTAATTCTCTATGACGTGCGGTTTCACGTCGGCGCCGCTCATATCGGGTGCGGTGTCCACGTGGGCGATGAATCCGATGACGGGGGCTTTTTCGCAGCCGGGCGTCGCGGGGATCGTACCCATGGCGTAGCCGTACTTGTCCACCGTGACCTCGGTGAGGCCCAGGGCCTTCATCTCTTCGGCCAGATAATCGAGCAGCACCCGCTGTTTCGCGGTCGAGGGGAAAGTTTCGCTCGACTCGTCGCTCTGGGTGTCGAACGAAACGTATTTCAGAAATCTGTCTTTGAGTTCCATAGTATATATCGTTGATTTTTTATTCTTCCTTTTTAGCGCGGAGCGAATGTACGGCGAAATAGATGATAAGCGCCAGATACATGCCCAGACCTACCCACGAGGCTGCGTTCGAACTGTTCCACTGCGTGAGTTTCCAGTCCACGTCGGCGAATTTCAGGATCGCTCCCACTACGCCCATCAGGGCGCCGCCTGCGATGAAGCCCGACGCGATGAGCGTACCCTGGCTCATACGTGCCTTGTTGAGCGCCTGATCTTTCGATCGGGTCGATACGAACCAGGCGATCAGACCGCCGATCAGCAGCGGAAGATTGAGCTGCAGGGGCAGGAACATGCCCAGTGCGAATGGAAGGGCCGGAATACCGATGCCGGTGAGTACCAGCGCGAGGACTGCGCCGCAGAAATAGAGTACCCAGGGAGCCGTTCCGCCCTGCATCAGGGGTTGGATCACGGCGGCCATGGCATTGGCCTGCGGAGCTTCCAGCGGGCTGCCGGGGCCGAAGCCGTAGGTTTTGTTCAGAATAATCATCACGCCTGCGACGGTAGCGGCCGAAACGAAGACGCCGAGGAATTTCCAGCTCTCCTGTTTTTTCGGCGTGGTGCCGATCCAGTAGCCGATCTTCAGGTCGGTGATGAAGCCGCCGGCGGTCGAGAGGGCCGTGCAGACCACGCCGCCGATGATCAGTGCGGCGGTCATGCCGGCCGTACCGTTCAGGCCGATGCTTACGAGTACCAGCGACGCGAGGATCAGCGTCATGAGGGTCATACCCGAAACGGGGTTGCTGCCGACGATGGCGATGGCGTTGGCTGCGACCGTCGTGAAAAGGAACGAGATGACGAAGACGATTAGTAGCGCCACGGCCGTCTGCCCCCAGTTGCCCAGAATGCCGAACTGGAAAAAGAAGAAGGTGGTGGCGAGCGCCGCGATCAACGTAGTGAGAATCGTGCGCATGGTCAGGTCGCGCTGGGTGCGCGGTACGTTCGTTTCGGCTTTTTTCTTGCCCGAAAACTCGCTGACGGCGAGCCCCATCGCCTGTTTGATGATGCCGCTCTGACGGATGATGCCGATAAGCCCGGCCATGGCGATTCCGCCGATACCCAGCGGACGACCGAAGGTCTGGTACAGCTCTTCGGGGGACATGCCTGCGCCCGTGGCGGTCGAACCGACCACCGGAACGACGAGCAGCCAGATCAGGAACGAACCGGCGGCGATGATGGCCGAATATTTCAGTCCGATGATGTAACCCAGGCCGAGCACCGCAGCACTCGTATTGACTTTGAGCAGGGTTTTGAACTTATCGGCGCAGAGGGTGCCCCAAGCCGTCATGCGGGTCGAGATCTCTTCCGTCCAGAGGCCGAAGGTACTCGCTGCGAAGTCGTACAGACCGCCCACCAGTCCGGCTACGGCCAGCAGCTTGGCCTGATTGCCGCCTTTTTCGCCCGATACGAGCACTTCGGTCGTGGCCGTCGCCTCCGGGAAGGGGTACTTGCCGTGCATCTCCTTGACGAAATATTTGCGGAAGGGGATGAGCAGCACGATGCCCAGGATACCGCCCAGTACCGACGAGAGGAATACTTTGTAGAATGCGGTTTCCAAACCGAGGATGTAGAGCGCCGGCAGGGTGAAGATCGCTCCGGCGACGATGATGCCCGACGAGGCGCCGATCGACTGTATGATGACGTTCTGTCCCAGCATGTTTTTTTTGCCCAGCATGTTTCCGACGCCTACGGCGATGATGGCGATCGGGATGGCCGCTTCGAATACCTGGCCGATGCGCAGGCCCAGATAGGCTGCGGCGGCGGAGAAGAGAACGGCCATCAGCAGGCCCATCGTGACCGAATAGGGTGTGACCTCCTTCGGCTTGGCGTCGGCCGGCATCATCGGGACGTACTCTTCGCCCGGTTTGAGTTCGCGGTACGCGTTGTCGGGCAGAGATTGAGAGGGTTTGGTTTGTTCCATTGCGTATGTAGGTTTTCGTTAAAATTCCGAGACAACTTACAAAAGTAGGTTTTTCTTTCAGAAAATCAAACGCAATGGCTCCTAAAAATGCGGCAATTCGTATTGCCGGGGCATTTTTCGGTCCCGGTCGTCGAAAAGATGATTATCCCCCGGGCGGCATGCGATGGCGCGGAATCCCCGGGGCGGGGCCGACGTTTCGCCGTGCCGACAGAAGGTCATATCCGGCGGATGAAATCCGCCATGACCGTCACTAACTTTTCGGAAACAGGCGCGGCAGCATCCATATAAATAGTCGTTTTTTGCCGTTGAGGATCGGTCACTTCGCTCTGTTTCAGCAGGTGGGTCATCCCTTCGATGATGACCTTGTCGGCGTCGGGCCGGGCTTGGGCCAAAGCTTCGGCGTTGTCGGCGGATATCTGGATGTCGTTGTCGCCATTGACGATCAGGACCGGCTGTTTTACCTGCCGGATCACTTCGCGCGGATCGTATTGCATCCACGAGATCAGGTAAGGCTGTGCGGAAGGTCGGAAGATACCTTGTAAAATCGCGGGAATATCTTCGGTCGTTTTCCCTTGTTTGAGCCGGGAGAGGATAGACTGCACGTTGAGGATGAGTCCGGGATTGTAGGAGATCAGTTCGCGGGTGAGCTGGAGTTGCAGGATTTCGTCGATCGGATAGCCGGCTCCCGCCAGCGAGATGACGGCCGCGACGTCGGGCGATTCGGTCGCTGCGACCAATGCGACGAGCGAACCTTCGCTGTGCCCGGCAAGGATGATTTTTCGGAAGCCGCGCTCCTTGAGGTAATCCGTCAGGGCTTCGGCGTCGGCGATGTAGTCGGCCAGGCGCAGCCGGTCTTCCTGTTTGTAAAGTTCCGGATCTTGGTAACGGCTGCCTCCGATGCCCTGTTTGTCGTAGCGGAGCGAGGCGATTCCCTCTTTTTCGAGCGCACGGGCGAGCATGTAGTAGGTGTTGGTTATTAGGCCCGAGCCGCTGTTGCCGTTGCGGTCGGTCGGTCCCGAGCCGGCGATGATCAGCACCGCTGCGTCGCTTCCTTCGTCGGGTACGGTCAGCGTTCCGGAGAGTTTGCCCCAGGAACGGGAAACCGAGATTTCCTCCTCTTTGGACTGGGAGGGAAGCGCCGCAAGCAACAGCAGTCCGGCGATGAGGTATCTGAATGTTTTCATGGTCGCTGTGTTTGTTAATCGAATCGTTACAGGAGATCGGCGAGCCTCTCCAGTCCGATGCTGTGCGATCCTTTGACCAGGATCAGGGCCTGCGATACGGGATGTTTCCGGAGCTCTGCGGCCAGTACTTCCTGCGACGGGTAGAGAGTCGTGTCGGCGGGTCGGGATTCCAGGCTGCGGTAAGCCTTCGCGAAATGCGGTCCGACCAGCAAGATACGGGCATCGGGAATTTCGGCGGCGAGGGAGATGATATGGCGGTGTTCCGCATCCGACCAGTCGCCCAGTTCCAGCATATCGCCGAGGATCAGTATCTTCCGGGTGCAGCCTTCGAGCGGTTCCTGCCGGAAGTTGACGAGCGATGCCTGCATGCTCGAGGGATTGGCGTTGTAACAGTCGAGAATCAGGGTATTCTGCCCGGTGCGTATTTTTTGTGAGCGGTGGTTGTCGGGCCGATAGGAGCCTACGGCATAGCGGATGCGTTCGTCGTCCACGCCGAAATAACGCCCGACGGCGACCGCCGCAGCGACATTGAAGCGGTTGTAGTCCCCTTCGAGGTGGTGCTCCACGCCGTCGGCCAGCGTGGTCGGGTAACACTCCGCAGCCAGCGTTTCGCGTTCGGCCGCCATGGACATCAGGACCGGGTCGTTGGCAGGAACGAAAACGCGCCCTCCGGTCCGGGCGAGCCAGTCGTACAGCTCGCCTTTCCCGCGCCGGACACCCTCCGGGCCGCCGAAGCCTTCCAGGTGGGCTCGTCCGATGTTGGTGACGATGCCGTAGTTGGGTTCCGCGATCGAGCAGAGCAGGGCGATCTCCCCGCACGCGCTCGCACCCATCTCCACGATGCCGAACTCCACGTCGCGGGTCATTGCCAACAGGGTCAGCGGTACGCCGATGTGGTTGTTCAGGTTGCCCCGGGTGGCATAGACTTCGTATTTCTCGGCCAGTACGCGGCTGACCAGCTCCTTCGTGGTGGTTTTGCCGTTGCTGCCCGAGATGGCGAGGATCGGGATTCCGAGCGCCCGGCGGTGGCAGCGGGCAAGGTCCTGCAAGGCTTTCAGCGTGTCGTCGACGAGCACGATGCGCTGCCGCTCGTCGGAAGCGGCGACCTGCGGATCGTCGGAGACGGCGTAGGCCGCGCCTTTTTCGAGCGCTTCGGCGACGAAACGGTTGCCGTCGAAGGTATCGCCCCGCAGGGCGAAGAAGATGGAGTCCGGCTCGATCCGGCGCGTGTCGGTCGAGATACGGGGGTGCTGGCTGAAAAGTTCGTATAGTTCGCTCATGGAAGATGTTGGCAAGTATTGTTTTGAGATTATTCGGTCACATGCGATAAGTCCCCTCCGGGGAGGGGATTTGGAGGAGGAGCAGACTCGCAAACACGGCGGAACGCCGTGGATGCGAACGTTGGAATGCACAGTGACGGGCGATGGAAATCATAAGGTCTGGAATGATTTCATCAAGCACATCTGATCCAACGAATCAGATGTGCTTGTCGCCGTTGTGGAACTTGACTTCGTCGATGAATTTTTTGATGTTCTGCTCCTCGGAGCGGGGGCAGACCATCAGCACGTCGTCCGTGTCGACGACGATGTACTCCTTCAGTCCGCTGATCACGGCGATCTTGTCCTTTGGGAGCGAAACGATCGAACTGCGTGTATCGTAGAGGTAACAGCCCTCTTCGGGCACGGCGTTGGCATAGCGGTCCTTGCGCGAATGCTGGTAGACCGAGCCCCACGTGCCCACGTCGCTCCAGCCGAACTCGCCGCAGCGGACGTAGACGTTGTCGGCCTTCTCCATGATGCCGTAGTCGATCGAGATGGCGCGGCACTCCGAAAAGGCGATTTCCACGACGTTGCGCTCGGCGTCGGTTCCGATGGCGCGCATCACGCCGCTGAAGAGCGCGTGGTGCTCGGGGAGGTATTTCTCGAAGGCCTCGACGATCGAGCGCACCTTCCACACGAAGATGCCCGAATTCCAGTAAAACTCACCGGATTGCAGGAACACCCGCGCCAGTTCGATGTCGGGCTTCTCGGTGAAGCACTTGACCTTGCTGATGGGCTTGTCGTCCGAGACCTGGATGTAGCCGTAGCCCGTGTCGGGACGCGTGGGTTTGATGCCCACGGTCATCAGCGCGTCGTGCTCCGAGGCGAAGTCGAGACACTCGGCGATGATCGCCCGGAAGTCGTCTTCGTTGAGGATCAGGTGATCCGCCGGGGTGACGATCATTTCGGCATCGGGATTGCGTTTCAGCAGCGTGTAGGCCGCATAGGCCACGCAGGGGGCCGTGTTGCGGCCCACGGGTTCGCAGAGCACCTGTTTTTCGCCGATTTCCGGGATGTGTTCGAGAACCAGGCTTTTGTATTTATCGTTGGTCACCACGAGGAAATTCTCCGCAGGAACCATTTTTGCGAAGCGTTCGTAGGTGTGGCGGATGAAGGATTTGCCCGTCCCGAGAATGTCGAGGAACTGCTTGGGCATCGACTGCCGGCTCTTGGGCCAGAAGCGCGTCCCGATGCCGCCCGCCATGATGACACAATATTTATTGCTTGACATGAGTTATTATATGGAGTTAACTTCGACAAAGATAAAAATATTTTAGTAACTTTGCCGCCTATTGGAAAATTAAATTTTCGCCCCGGCAATGAAAATCAAACTCTTCACGATACCCAATCTGCTGACTCTGTCGAACCTGTTCTGCGGTTCGGTGGCGGTGGTTTCGGCGCTGGTTTGGGGCGACCTGAAGCTGGCCTTCGGCCTGATGGTTCTGGCCGCCGTGTTCGACTTTTTCGACGGCTTCGCAGCGCGTCTGCTCAACCAGAGTTCGCCCATCGGGCTGCAACTCGATTCGCTGGCCGACGACATCTCATTCGGACTGGCCCCGGCGGCGATCATGTATTCGCTCTATCAATGGATGCCCGGCATCTGGCTGCCCGAAGGGTATCCGGGGCTGGTCGTTTTCGTCTTTACGGCCTGCGCCGCGTTGCGGCTGGCGAAATTCAATATCGACGACACGCAGCGCACGGAGTTCTGCGGACTGCCCAGCCCGGCGGCGGCGATGCTCTGCGGTTCGCTGGGGCTGTTGTTCGAGACCAGCGGACTGGAACTTCCGCGCGAGGCGATTTCTGCCATTGCCGTG
>OHRZ01000401.1_pt1 | contig 15921 bp, 16 predicted proteins | sample 1578621 | NCBI WGS metagenome assembly OHRZ01 (sample SAMEA3879554, study PRJEB24766) | human gut metagenome | biome: human-associated habitat; feature: feces | place: USA | collected 1985/1987 | reverse complement strand
GGCCGCCGTGCGCTTCATCAACACAGTCCAATATCCGGAAATCGCCGAATATTTCCGTCAGTCTCTGCAGGTGCGCTACTACCCTATTTGGATTTTCTGTGCGCTCACTGGTGCGGGAGGGCTGCTGATGGTGTGGCTGGCAGCAAAAAAGAAAAATTTCTGGTTGCTGCTCTGTTTCCTTGCCCTGTTTCTGAGTAATTTCTTCATACATATCATCTATGGTAGCTTCCATCCCCGGATTGCCCAGACCTTTTGTTTCTATACCGGCTTTTTGACGCTGCTGATTACTGCCTGGTGCCAATCAAAGCGACTTCTGAAAACCGCTGCCGCCGTTGGCATCTGCCTGCTGATGCTCATCCAGTCTGCGGATATGAATCGGTGGTTCTTCAACGATTACGTCCGCAGTGAGAAGGAATCCTACGTGGTTCACACATTGGCAACAAGGCTTCTGGATGGCTATGATCTTTCCAAGCCGGTGATTTTCACGAACTGTCCTGACCACTGGGCCGATGACAGCGGATATCTGGTGACCCGGCTGTATCCCGGCGGGGACGTGAACGGAAATTCCGTAATTTACTGGTGCGGCAACACCGTCATTGGATACTGTCCTACCTTTGCCGCTGATCTGTTCCGGTTATACGGCTACGATTTTCTGGTCAGCCCCACCACAGAACTGGCTCGGAAGGCTCAAACAGATGCCGAAGGAATGCCTGCCTGGCCCAGCGAAGGCTGCATTCGAGAATTTGATGACTTTATCGCTGTGAATTTCGGATAAGAAGAGGGGCTGTTAAGGCAACACCGCACAATTGTGTCCGCGAGTTTCAGACACAATTGTGCGGTGTTGCTTTAGAGGTTTCCCAGGAAATTGTCCAGAATCTTTTCCTGAATGCGGATATATTCCCGGGCGTCCTCGGGGCCAAGTGCCTCTAGCAGGGACGATACCCGGGAGATGACCTCCGCCCGGGCTTTCTGTATCGCATTTACCCCGTTTTCCGTCAGCCGGACGAAAATCTGCCGATTGTCGCTTAAATCGGAGGAGCGGGCGATCAGTCCCTTTTCCTCCATGTGATGCAGAAGAGAAGTGATGCGGGCGGTGCTGACGGCCATCTTTTTGCTGAGTTCCTTGGGATGGATCGCCGCTTCGTGTGTGGCGAGATAGTTCAGAACGAACATCTCTCCCCGCACCATCTTGGAAAGCTGCCGGTAGGCCGGGACTTGCAGGAGATTTGCCTGCACGCTGAGAAGCTGCCCGGCAAGCAACGAATAGTCCATGCTGCCAAAATCACTCCCGTTCTTCCATGACGCTCATGTACGCCGGACGGATGATCTTATCCATGCAGATCAGTTCCTCAATCCGGTGAGCGCTCCATCCCACGATTCTCGCCACGGCGAACATGGCCGTGTACAGCTCCTGGGGGATTCCCAGCATGTCGTAGACAAAGCCGCTGTAAAAGTCCACGTTGGGGCTGACGCCCTTGTAGATCCGCCGGTGCTTCGCAATCAGCTGAGGGGCAAGCTCCTCCACGTTGCGGTACAGCGTCAGGTCGTCCCCGCGCCCCTTTTCGGCGGCGAGCTTTTCCACATAGCCCTTGAAAATCCGCTCTCTGGGGTCGGACAGGGAATAGATGGCGTGACCCATGCCGTATACAAGCCCCTTCCGGTCGAAGGCTTCCTTATTGATGATCTTTGCGAGATAATCCTCCAGAGCCTCCTTGTCCGAGCAGTCGGGGACGTGCAGGCGGATGTCCTCCATCATTTCCATGACCTTGATGTTGGCGCCGCCGTGCTTGGGACCCTTCAGGGAGGACATGGCCGCCGCGATGGTGGAATAGGTGTCGGAGCCGGAGGAGGTGATGACCCGGGTGGTGAAGGTGGAATTGTTGCCGCCGCCGTGCTCCATGTGGAGAATCAGCGCCGTGTCCAAGACCTTTGCTTCCGTGGCGGTGTACTTTTTGTTGGGGCGAAGCATCATGAGAAGATTTTCCGCTGTGGAAAGGGCGGGGTCAGGCCGGTGAATGACCATGCTGTCCATATTTTCGTAGTAATTATAGGCGTGGTATCCGTAAACGGCCAGCAGCGGGAATTCGGCGATCAGCTGGATGCACTGCCGGAGGGAATTGCTGACGCTGGTGTCGATGGCGCGCTCGTCATAGGACGCCAGGGTGAGAATGCCCCGGGTCATGGAGTTCATGATGTCCTTGCCGGGGGCTTTCATGATGACGTCCCGGGTGAAGTTGGTGGGGAGCGTCCTGCACTCGCCCAGCAGCCTCCGGAATTCTTCCGCGGCGGCGCTGTCCGGCAGCTGCCCCATAAGCAGAAGGTAGGCGATTTTCTCGTAGCCAAGCTCCGTTTCCCCGAGGCTGCCGATCAGGTCTTCCACCCGGTAGCCCCGGTACCAGAGCTGACCGTCGCAGGGAAGTTTTTTGCCGTCCACGATTTTGGAGGACGTGATTTTGGAAATGTTCGTCAGCCCGGCGAGTACGCCGTTGCCGTTTTCGTCCCGAAGCCCCTTCTTGACGCCGTACTCGTCGTACAGCCGGGGGGAGATGGTGTCGTTCCGGCGGCACACCGCCTCGCTGCGGATCGTGTAGTCATTTAACTGGGTCAAGTCCATGGCTGGCCGCTCCTTTCGTAAATACTTCGTTCATAACGTCCTCCAGACGGGAAATCTGCTCCAGAAGGTTCTTCAGATTTTCGTAGCCGAAGGCCTCGATTACCCGGCTGTAGTAGGCGTTCAGGATATTTGCCTGCCGCTCCATGGCCCGGATGCCGGAATCGGTGATGACGACGTAGGTGCCGTCGCGCCCGTCTCCGCTGTGGGACCAGAATACCAGCCCCCGCTCGTGAAGCTTGCGGATCATTTTGGAAGTCTTGGGTATGGGCATTTCCAGTCGCTCGGCCAAATCCCGCAGGTAGGTTTGCTCCGCTGACCCACCCTGACCGGCAGCTTCCGCAATGCTGTGGAGGGCAATGTAGTCGGAAAGGGACAGCTCCGTGAACAGGTCGTGGACCATGTCCCGGTTCAGCAAGTAGCGCTGACGGGTCATCGCATAGGCCAGTTTTTCCACTTCGTGTTGATTTTTCATAGGCATCGTCCTTTTCTTAGGTGTGTTACCGGTGGAAATTCACCGGAGATTGCAAGTTTTTGAAAGCGACATTGCATCATGGGGTCGCCCCTTTTGGCAAACATTCCCGATCCGGCAAAGCGTTCTCCCGGGAACGGAGCAGACGCCGGGGAGGCAAACGCCGGATTTACAAAACGGGGAAACCATTCGGGACTGCGCAAAAAATGAAGTTCGCTAACCTTGTTAGTAATTATAACAGGCGCGGATGATCTTGTCAATAAACCGAAAACAGGCTTGTAAAATTTGAACAAAAAATGAATGATCGGCCACCAATTTCTATCGTAATTTACAGTTGCAATTTTGCAAAAATTCATATATAATTTTCCATATCACAAAAACAGATGTCCACTGACTATGGATGCTGCTTTTGAATGGAGGTTAAAGAAAATGAAAAGAGTAATTGCTGTTATCTTAGTACTGTGCATGGCTCTGTCCCTGTGCGCCTGCTCCTCTTCCGGCAGCGGCTCCGCTTCCGGCGAGAAGGTCATCAAGATCGGCGTGTTTGAGCCTTCTTCCGGCGACTCCGCGTCCGGCGGCAAGAAGGAAATCCTGGGTATGCAGTATGCCAACAGCCAGGAGCCCACGGTCACTCTGGGCGGCGAGACCTACAAGGTCGAGCTGGTCTACGGCGACAACGGCTCTTCCACCGACAAGGCTCCCTCCGCCGCATCCTCTCTGGTCAGCGCGGGTGTGTCCGTGGTTCTGGGTTCCTACGGTTCCGGCGTTTCCATGGCCGGCGGCCCTAAGTTTGAAGAGGCCGGCATCCCCGCCATCGGCATCACCTGCACCAACCCCAACGTCACCGCGGGCAATAGCTACTACTTCCGTATCTGCTTCCTGGATAACTTCCAGGCCGACGTTCTGGCCAACTTCGCCGTGAGCAAGTTCAGCGCCAAGACCGCCTACTGCCTGGGCGAAAGCGGCAACGAGTACGACCAGGGTCTGATCGCCTTCTTCACCAAGGTCTTTGAGGCTGCGGGCGGCAAGGTCATCACCGACTCCTTCCCCACCGGCAACTCCGATTTCGGCTCCTACCTGAACAAGGCCAAGAGCGAGGGCGCGGACGTTATCTTCACCCCTGTCTCCATCGCCTACGCCGTGCAGATTATCACCCAGGCCGCGTCTCTGGGCATTGAGGCTCCCTTCCTCGGCTCCGACACGCTGGACGACAACATGGTTCTGGAAGCCATCAAGGGTACCGACCTGCAGCTGTATGTTTCCACCTTCTATCAGGAGGGCGGTTCTCCCGAGTTTGATACGGGCATCAAGGAGTACATCAACGCCAGCTCCGAGGCACTGGCTGCCAACGGCGGCAACGACACCATCTCCGCCGTCACCGCCATGGGCTACGACGCTTACTTTGTGGCTCTGGAGGCCATGAAGAAGGCCGACAGCGGCGACAAGGCCGCCATCATGGCCGCTCTGCCCTCCGTCACCTACACCGGCGTTTCCGGCGCCATTGCCTTCGACGCTCAGGGCGACGCCATCCGCGACACCGCTTACATCAAGGCGGCGGACACCGCCAGCGGCACCTGGACTCTGGAGACCGTTCAGACCGGCTCCGGCAGCTGATTTTATCTCCGATTTGAATTGTTTGGCGGGGGACGCATACCCCCGCCAAACAGTCGTATTATTATGACAGGGAATCTCTGAAAAAACCGTCCGGAGCGGGGCTGCTGACGGCTTCTTCGGGGATTCCGTAAAGAAAGGGAGGAACCCCTGTGGAACAACTGTTTTCTCTGGAATACCTGGTATCCATTCTGCTCAGCGGCATTTCTCTGGGCGGGCAGCTGGCGCTGATCGCCATTGGCTATACCATGGTCTACGGCATTCTGCGCCTGATCAACTTCGCCCACGGCGACGTGTTCATGGTCGCGGGCTTGCTGGGTATCTATATTTCCGCCGTGATGCCTATCTACGCGGCGATTCCTGTTGTCATCATCCTGACGGTGGCGCTGGGCTTTTTCATTGAGCGGGCGGCCTATAAGCCCCTGCGCAACGCGCCGAGAATGTCCGTCATGATCTCCGCCATCGGCGTCAGCTATCTGCTGCAAAACACCGCGACCTATGTCACCGGCGGTCAGCCCATGACGTATCCCACCATCGGAATCCTGAACAAAACCGTCGACATCGTCGGCACCTCCACGAAGCTGGTGGTCATTATCACTCCCATTCTGGTGCTGGTGCTGATCGTGCTTCTGACCCAGCTGATCAACCATACCAAGATCGGCATGGCTATGCGGGCGGTGTCCAAGGATTTTGAGACGGCGCGGCTGATGGGCATCAAGATCAACAATGTCATTTCCATGACCTTTGTCATCGGTTCCGCGCTGGCGGTGGTTGGCTCCATTCTGTATTTTACCACCTATCCTGCCATCACTCCCACGGCGGGCGCCATGCCAGGACTGAAAGCCTTCGTGGCGGCGGTGTTTGGCGGCATTGGCTCCATCCCCGGCGCGGTGATCGGCGCGTTCCTGATCGGCATCTGCGAGACCATCATCAAGGGCCTGCCCTCGGCATGGAATGTTTCCGTGTTCTCTGATGCTTTCACCTTCGCGCTGCTCATCATCATCCTGACCTGCAAGCCCACCGGACTCTTTGGCGAAAAGGCCACGGATAAGGTTTAAGGAGGTGCCGGATATGCTGAAACAGAAAACAAACAAAAACGGCAGCTTCGCTGCGCTGATCTCCATTTCGGCGCTGCTTTTGCTGATTATCCTGCTGGAAAACATCAGCGACCGCATTCCCGGACTGCCTGCGGTCTTCCTTCCCACCAGCCAGCTGTTTACCGTGCTGAAAAAAGGCGCGGTGTATTCTCTGGTGGCCGTTTCCATGAACCTGCTCAACGGCTTCACCGGCCTGTTCTCTCTGGGACAGGCGGGCTTCATGCTGTTGGGCGCGTATACCTACGCCATCCTGACCGTTCCCATGGCTGCCAAGGATCAGGTCTACTACCTCTACGGCGGCTCGGCCGTGAAGTTTTCTCTGGTGGATATGTTCCAGAGCTTTCTGGGCAGCGCCGGGTTCGGCGGCGGGCTGGCGCTGGTTCTGGCCGTCCTTCTGGGACTGATTCTGGCGGGACTGGTGGCCGCGCTGTTCGCGGCACTCATAGGCCTGCCGGTTCTGCGGCTGAAAAGCGACTATCTCGCCATTGCCACACTGGGCTTCGCCGAAATCCTGCGGGCCATTTTCCAGTGGCAGACCCTTGGACCCGTTACCAACGGCGCGAATATGATCAAAGGTTTCCCCACCTTCTCCGATTTCAATATCAAAAACGGCGCGGGGCAGGTGATTCTGCGGCTGAGTACATTCGTTCCCTTCCTTGTGGCGATCATCTGCATTGCCCTGATCGTTCTGCTGATCAACTCCTCCTACGGCCGCGCCTTTAAGGCCATCCGGGATGACGAGGTGGCGGCGGAGGCCATGGGCATCAGCCTGTTCAAGCACAAGATGCTCTCCTTTGTGATTTCCAGCTTCTTCTCCGGTGTGGGCGGCGCACTGTTCGCCATGTATGTTGCCAACGCGCAGGCGAAGGTGTTCACCTCCACCATGACCTATGAGATTCTGCTGATCGTGGTTATCGGCGGCATCGGCTCCGTTTCCGGCTCCGTCATCGGCACGTTCCTGTACGTGGCCTGCTCTGAGTGGTGGCTGCGGTTTCTGGATCGGGAGACCTATATCGGCTCCTTTAAGGTGCCTCTGCTGCGCAGCGGCTTCCGGATGGTCGTGTTCTCTGTGGTCATCATGATCATCGTGCTGTTCTTCTCCAAGGGCATCATGGGAGAGAAGGAGCTGAGCTGGAAGGGCATCGGCGGACTGCTGAAAAAGCGGAAAAAGGCTGCCCCGGCGGCGGAAAAGGAGGACTGAAGCGGCATGAGCGAAACAAACGTTCTTCGTATGGAAAACGTCACCATGCAGTTTGGCGGCGTAGTTGCTGTGAATGACCTGTCTCTGGACGTGCCGGAGGGTCAGATCGTCGCCCTGATCGGCCCCAACGGCGCGGGCAAGACCACGGCCTTTAACTGCATCACCGGTGTGTATCAGCCGACCAACGGCCGGGTGGAATTCATGGGCAAGACCATGATCCGCAACCACCCCACCGGCAAAATGAAAAAGAACTATCTGGGAACCAACGGGGAAAAGTATGCGAACGAGCGCAACATTGACCCCACTCCGGATCATGTGGTGTCCTTGGGCATCGCCCGTACCTTCCAGAACATCCGCCTGTGGAAGAGCATGACTGTGTTTGAAAACGTGCTGGTCGCCAAGCATATGCGTGCCAAGCAGAACGTATTTTCCGCCATTTTCCGGGCGAACGCCAAGGAAGAAGCGAGAATGCGGGAAGAAACCATGGAGCTGCTGAAAGAGCAGGGACTGGAGCAGTACAAGGACGAGATCGCAACCAGCCTGCCCTACGGCCTGCAGCGCCGTCTGGAAATCGCCCGCGCTCTGGCGACGGACCCCAAGCTGCTGCTGCTGGACGAACCGGCGGCGGGCATGAACCCGCAGGAGACGCAGGAACTGGCGGAGTACATCAAAGAGATTCGGGACAGCCACCATCTGACGGTCTTCCTCATTGAGCATCACATGGATCTGGTCATGAAGATTTCGGACTACATTTATGTCATTGACTTCGGCAGTGAGATCGCCCGGGGCGTGCCGAAGGAAGTGCAGCAGAACAAGCGCGTGATCGAGGCATATTTGGGGGTGACGGAGGATGCGTAACATTCTGGAAATTCGGGACTTGCAGGTGCATTACGGCGGAATCGAAGCGGTGAGGGGCATCAGTCTGGACGTGCCGGAAGGGGAGATTGTGACCCTGATCGGCGCAAACGGCGCTGGCAAAAGCTCCACCCTCCGCGCCATCGCGGGGCTGGTGAAACCCTCCGCGGGAAAAATCTCCTTTCTGGACGAGGACATCACCGGCATGGATTCCAGCATGATCGTGTCCAAGGGCATCACGCTGGTACCGGAAGGACGGCGGATTTTCCCGGACATGACGGTGCTGGAAAACCTGAAAATCGGCGCTTACCTGCGCAAGGACGACCTGACCGAGGACTTAAACTGGGTGTTTGACCTGTTTCCTCGGCTGAAAGAGCGTTCATGGCAGGCGGGCGGCACGCTGTCCGGCGGCGAGCAGCAGATGCTGGCGGTCGGCCGTGCGCTGATGAGCCGCCCCAAGGTCATCATGATGGACGAGCCGTCTCTGGGACTTGCGCCCATCATCGTCAAGGGCATCTTTGAGATCATCAAGGAGATCAACAAGCAGGGCGTGACGGTGCTGCTTATCGAGCAGAACGCCAACATGGCGCTGAAAACCGCCAATCTCGGCTACGTCATGGAGACCGGCCGGATCACCCTCCACGGCAGCGGCGAGGAGCTGCTGGCCAACGAAGCGGTGAAGGCGGCCTACCTCGGCACGTAATCAGGAAACGGCACAGCCGGGCTTTCGGAGCGGTGCGCTCCGGAAGCCCGGCGGTTTTGTCCGCGCAGAGATTTTTTTCAGATAGGGGATTGACATTTCCGAGATATGTGCTATTATATCGATAGTAATATATCGGTATGGAAATACCGATAATCAATATTCGGAAAGGTCGATTTTCATGGATAAAACATATGCACCCGTAACCACTGCCCAGGAACTGACCGAAGCATTGGCAAAGTGCCGCGCGGCACAGGAGAAATTTGCCACTTATACGCAGGAGCAGGTGGATAAAATTTTTCTGGCTGCCGCTACCGCAGCCAACCGGATGCGCATTCCTCTGGCCAAGCAGGCCGTAGCCGAAACCGGTATGGGCGTAGTGGAGGATAAGGTCATCAAGAACCACTATGCCGCTGAATATATTTACAACGCCTACAAGGATTCCAAGACCTGCGGTGTCATTGAGGAAGACACAGCCTACGGCATTCAGCGCATTGCCGAGCCTATCGGCGTCATCGCGGCGGTCATTCCCACCACGAACCCCACTTCTACCGCCATTTTCAAGACCCTGATCTCCCTGAAGACCCGCAACGGCATCATCATCAGCCCCCACCCGAGAGCGAAGGGCTGCACCATCGCCGCAGCCCGGGTGGTTCTGGAAGCGGCGGTTGCCGCCGGTGCGCCGGAAGGCATCATCGCGTGGATTGACAAGCCCTCTCTGGAGCTGACCAATCAGGTGATGGCGGAAGCCGACCTGATCCTCGCCACCGGCGGCCCCGGCATGGTGAAGGCGGCCTATTCCTCCGGCAAGCCCGCCATCGGTGTCGGCGCGGGAAACGGCCCTGCCTATATCCACCGCAGTGCGGACGTCGCCCATGCGCTGGCCTGTATTGCCAGGTCAAAATCCTTTGACTATGGCACCGTCTGCGCTTCCGAGCAGAGCATCATTGTGGAGAAGGACATGGAGTGCACCGTGCGTTCGGAGGGGGAGCGGCAGGGCTTTTTCTTTATGGATACCGCCCAGGCGGGCGCTCTGGCGAAGCTGCTGTTCCGCCCCAACGGGACGCTGAACCCGGACATTGTGGGAAAGCCCGCGGCGAAGCTGGCGGAAGCGGCGGGGTTCCCGGTACCGAGCGGCACAAAGGTGCTGGTTGCCCGGGAGCAGGAGGCGGGGCCGACCCGGCCCTACTCCATGGAAAAACTCTGCCCCGTGCTGGCGTTCTTCGTCATGGACAGTGAGGACGCCGTCTTAAGCAAGTGCATGGAGGTCCTGCGACACGAGGGCAGCGGCCACACCTTCGCCATCCACGCCACGGACGAGACGGTCATCCGCCGGTTCGCGTCCCAAATCCCCGTGTCCCGGTTTCTGGTCAACACACCGGCGGCGCTGGGGGGCATCGGCGCGACCACGGGGCTGTTCCCGGCGCTGACGCTCGGCTGCGGCGCGGTGGGCGGCAGCAGCTCCTCCAACAACATCTCTCCGTTGGACTTGATCAATATCCGCCGGGTAGCGTGGGATTTGGGAGAAAGTCCCATGGATCCGCAGGGCGGCGCGGCTGTCGGGGCGGTGAATGCCGAACTGGTGGAGCTGCTTACGGAGAAGATTTTGCAGAGACTGGGAGAGTAAAGCCGGATTTTTCCACAGGGAGGCAAACAAATGGAAAACAGGGAACTTTCCGCTCTGGCCGAAGCCATTGCGGGGCGGATTTTTGTGGAGCTGGAAGCCTCCGGGCGGCATGTGCACGTGACGGCGCAGCAGGCGCTGGTGCTGTTCGGCCATCCCCTGACGCCGAAGCGGCCTCTGTCCCAGCCGGGGCAGTATCTGTCGAATGAACGGGTCACGGTCATCGGCCCCAAGGGAGAATTTGGGAACGTGGCGGTGCTGGGGCCGGAACGGAAGGACGCCCAGGTGGAGATTTCCCTCACCGACGCCCGGACGCTGGGCATCGACGCCCCCGTGCGGCTGTCCGGGGATGTCGCCGGAAGCCCCGGCGCGGTGATCGTGGGGCAGTGCGGCCGGGTCACGCTCCCGCAAGGGGTCATCGTAGCAAAGCGCCACATCCACCTGCCCCCGGAGGACGCCGCCCGCTTCGGCGTCCGGGACAAGCAGACGGTGAAGTTGAAGGCGTACACCGGCCGCCCGGTGATTTTTGAGGACGTGGCAGTGCGGGTCAGCCCGGAGTTTGCCTCCTACGTCCATCTGGATTACGACGAGGCCAACGCCTGCGGCTTCCAAAAGGGCGACCTGGGGAGGATACTGCCATGACCCGGGCGCTGCTGATCGGAAAGGAACCGGCGGCGGAGCTGGGGTATAGCTACGTGACGGAGCCGCCCTACGACGCGGTGGTCATCGGCTCGCTGACCCTGTCCCAGCTGCTCAGGTTCCGGGAGGAGCGGGTGCTTTCCGCGCTGGCGGAGGGAAAGCCGGTCTATCTCTACACACCGGGTCTGCCGGAAGCGCCGAAAAACCGGATGCTGTCGGGAAGTCTGGCCTCCGCCCAGCGGGAGCTGAAAAACTGGGGTGTGCTGTTCACGGACGGCGGACGGAAAAAGCTCATCACGGCGGAGGAAGCCCGGGCGCTTCGGGCGGCAGGGAAACTGCCAAGTCCCGGCGCGGTGCTGACGCCGCTGGCGAAGGAAATTATGGAGGGAAAGAAATGAAGGTAGGAAAAGTGGTAGGCGCCATCTGGGCAACGCGGAAGGCGGCGTGTTTGCAGGGGCAGACCTTCCTTGTGGTGGAGAGCAACGGAGAAAGAATCGTAGCCGCCGACCAGGTTGGCGCGGGAACGGGGGACAAGGTCTTGCTCGCCACGGGGACGGTTGCCAGCAAATACTGCATGGACGCCCCGGTGGACGCCGCCGTTGTGGCCATCGTGGACGAAAAGCAGTAGTCCAAACGTCCTGAGACAAAACGCCGTTCTCGGGACAATCCATAGTAAGGGAGAGAGGGCAATGTCATTTCATGAGATCCTCATAGCAGTTATGGCGGCTTTCGCGGTGGCCGGCGCCATTGACCGGATTTTCGGGAACCGCTGGGGGCTGGGGAAGGAATTTGAAGAGGGAATCCTGGCCATGGGTTCTCTGGCGCTGGCCATGGTGGGGATCGTCTGCCTTGCACCGGTGCTTGCAAGCCTGCTCAAGCCGGTGATCGTGCCGGTGTTCGCCTTTCTGGGCGCTGACCCCGCCATGTTCGCCGGAACCATCCTCGCCTGCGACATGGGCGGCGGTGCGCTGGCGGTGGAGCTGGCGGCAAGCCATCCGGCGGCCATGCTGGGCGGCGTGCTCACCGGCTCCATGCTGGGGGCGACCGTGGTGTTCACCATCCCCGTCGCTATGGGAATTCTGGAGGAAAAGGACAGGCCGGTCATGGCGCAGGGAATCCTCTGCGGCATCGTCACCATCCCGCTGGGCGTTCTCGCGGGCGGCCTTACGGCGGGATTTCCCATCGGGATGGTACTGCGCAACCTGATCCCCATTGTCATCATCGGGGCGCTGATCGCCCTGGGGCTGTGGCGGGCGGAAAACGCCATGGTCAGGGGCTTCGAGGTGTTCGGCAGGCTGGTGGTTGCCGTCGTGACCGTGGGTCTGGCGGCGGCGGTCGTGGAAGCCCTGACGGGCTTCGTCATCATTCCCGGCATGGCACCCATTTCGGAGGGCTTTGAAACGGTTGGCACCATCGCCATCGTCCTGGCGGGGGCGTTTCCCCTGGTGCTTGTGATCACGAAGCTGCTGCGAAAGCCGCTGATGGCGGCGGGGCGGTGGCTGGGCATCAACGACGCCGCGGCGGCGGGACTGATTGCCAGCCTTGCCAATTCCATTGCCACCTTTGGCATGGTAAAAGACATGAATCGGCGGGGCAAGGTGGTCAACATCGCCTTCGCGGTTTCGGCGGCCTTCGTCTTCGGCGACCATCTGGGCTTCACGGCGGGCTTCGCCCCGGAGATGATCGGCCCCATGATCGTGGGAAAGCTGGTGGGCGGCGTCAGCGCCATCGCGGTGGCCATGTGGCTGACAGGGAAGGAAGAAAAGTCGTAACGATCGGCGTTTCCCGGCAAAAATCGGAAATTTCCGGTGCAGGGTGTTGACAAAACCCCCTGCACCGGGATATAATGGCGCTGTATATTTCAGAAGCTGTGAAGAGAAGAGTACGCTTTTTCTCCCGCGAAAGAGAGCCCCGGAAGGTGCGAGGGGGTGCGGCGAGGGGAGCGGAACATGGTCTCGGAGCTGAGCCGTCGAGCGGGGATTCTCCCCAGGTAGACGGTTCCGGTTCGCCCCGTTACAGGCGTTTGAGGCACTGGCGGAATGCCCGTGCGAATCAAGGTGGTACCGCGTCAGTTTTTGTCGCCCTTGGATGATTCCGGGGGCGCTTTTTTATTTAGGAGGATTCTTTATGTGCGAAAAATGCAGAGGTAATTATTACATTACCACCCCCATCTATTACCCGTCCGCCAAGCTCCACATCGGCCACGCCTACTGCACCGTGGCGACGGACACCATGGCGCGCTTCAAGCGGCTCCAGGGCTATAACGTCATGTTCCTCACCGGAACCGACGAGCATGGTCAGAAGATCGAGGACAAGGCCAAGGCCGCAGGCGTGACACCCCAGCAGTTTGTGGACGACATCGTCACCGGCGAACGGGGCGTGCTGGATCTGTGGAAGCTGATGAACATTTCCTACGACCGCTTCATCCGCACCACCGACGACTACCATGTGGCGGCCATCCAGAGAATTTTCAAGAAGATGCACGACAACGGCGACATCTACAAGGGCGTCTACAAGGGCAAATACTGCAAGCCCTGCGAATCCTTCTGGACGGAGAGCCAGCTGAAGGACGGCAAATGCCCCGACTGCGGCCGCGAGGTGCAGGACGCGGAGGAGGAAGCCTATTTCTTCCGCCTGTCCAAGTATGCCGACCGGGTGCGAGACTTGCTGGAAAACACCGATTTTCTGGAGCCCCGCAGCCGGGTCAACGAGATGGTCAACAACTTCATCAAGCCCGGTCTCGAAGACCTGTGTGTCTCCCGCACCAGCTTTACCTGGGGCGTGCCGGTGGACTTTGACCCCGGCCATGTGGTCTACGTGTGGATCGACGCCCTGTTCAACTACATGACGGCGCTGGGCTTTGAGAACGACAAATACCACGATCTGGAGGCCTTCTGGCCTGCCGACGTCCACTTTGTGGGCAAGGAGATCGTCCGCTTCCACTCCATCATCTGGCCGGCCATGCTCATGAGCCTGAACCTGCCCCTGCCGAAGAAGGTCTACGGCCACGGCTGGCTGCTGCTGGACGGCGGCAAGATGTCCAAGTCCAAGGGCAACGTGGTGGATCCCTACGTGCTGGCGGAGCGCTTCGGCGTGGATGCTCTGCGCTTCTTCCTGCTGCGCTCCTTCCCCTTCGGCTCCGACGGCAATTTCTCCAACGAAGCGCTGATCAACACCATCAACGTAGACCTTGCCAACGATCTTGGCAATCTGGTCTCCCGGACGGTGGCCATGGCGCAGAAGTACTTCGGCCAGCGCCTGCCCGCGGTACAGACGGCGGACGAGGAAAAGGACGCCGAGCTGATCGCCATGGTGTCCTCCCTCCGGGACAAGTACGAGGAGCAGATGGAGAAGTACGCTTTCCAGAACGCTTTGGCGGAGGTGTTCAAGGTCATTTCCCGCGCCAACAAGTATATCGACGAGAACGCCCCATGGGTGCTGGCCAAGAGCGAGGACAGCAAGCCCCGTCTGGCGAAGGTGCTGTACAATCTGCTGGAGACCATCCGCATCTGCGGCGGTCTGCTGAAGCCCTTTATGCCCGACACCGCGGCGGAGATCGCCCACCGCTTGGGCGATGCCCGGACGGACTGGGACAGCCTGACGGGCTTCGGCATTCTGCCCGCCGACGTCGCCACCGTGGCCGGCCCCGCCCTGTTCCCCAGAATCGACGTGGAGAAGGAGCTGGCCGCGCTGGAGGAGCTGAACAAGCCCCCCGTCCCGGCGCTTCAGATCGAGCCTTACAGCGAGGAAAAGGTGGACTTCGACACCTTCTGTAAGTCCGACCTGCGGGCGGTGAAGGTCAAGGACTGCCAGCCGGTGAAGAAGAGCGACAAGCTGCTGTGCTTTACGCTGGACGACGGCACCGGCACCGACCGTCAGATTCTCTCTGGCATTGCGAAATACTATAAGCCCGAGGAACTGGTGGGAAAGACCCTGGTGGCCATCACCAACCTGCCCCCCCGGAAGATGATGGGCAAGGAGAGTAGCGGTATGCTCCTGTCCGCCATCCACACGGAGAAGGGCGAGGAGAAGCTGAATCTGGTAATGGTCAGCGACGCCATCCCCGCCGGCGCGAAGCTGTGCTGAGAGGATAAGTTGAATATGCAAACGGCGTGACCGCAAAGGTCACGCCGTTGGTGTTTGTTGGGATGGCGGGAATGCGATACCGTTCTGGCGTATTCTGCAAATTGGAAGTTGTTATTCTTTATTGCTTTTGAAAACCATTACAAGTCCAACAATTCCAACAATTATCCCGACAAGAGCAAATGGGAAATCGCTAAAACTTGCCAACACGGTTCGATTCATTTCTGCGCTACTTGCACTTAAGAGTATTCCAAATAGAATAACTGCTATACCCTTTAACCTGCTATCACTCATTTTGCTTACCTCCACAAATTCTGATTTCTGATCCTAATCTTATCATATCACAAACCAAAAAACAAGACCGCCCTGCCGCGTTCATTCACCGGCATCCTTCGCCCCGCCATCTCCCGGAAGGGCAGATATTCCATAAACATCTGAACCGCCGGGGGCAGATGTTCCCGGTTTTTCATGGCAAGCCCAAGCTTACCCATGCTGTACCATGCGTTCCCCCGCTCCTGGGTCGTGACCATTCTGCTGGTCAACAGCGGATTCCTGCGGAAAAATACGTAAAACAAGAACCACCGGCCCGGTACAGATGCACACGGCCGGTGGCCCTGTTTTTGATTATACGGCGGTTATGCCGGAAAAGGCGTTTACCATATCATTCATGTAGAAACCGGTGCTGGCCTCCCTGACGGCGTTCTGACCACCTTCCGGGGGCTGCCGATCCGGCATGGTCTCGCCCTCCGGGAGGGTGGGACGCTCGCCGTCGGGAGGCGTGCCGTCTCCCGGCGCACCGGAGGCGTCACCGTCAGGCTTCTCCGGGGGCTGACCGCCGGTATCGCCGTCGGGTGGGGTGAAATCTCCGGGCTGGGGGCGCTGGCCGTCAGAGTCTTCGGGCATTCCGCCCTCGGGGCGCGGGCCGCCCATACCGCCCATGCCAACGTCGGTGCCGGTGTACTGCATCTGGGTGCCGCCGGAATAGGCGGTGACGGAGGTGTACACGCCGCCGGTTTCCGTGCCGGTGA
>OHRZ01000400.1_pt1 | contig 15927 bp, 12 predicted proteins | sample 1578621 | NCBI WGS metagenome assembly OHRZ01 (sample SAMEA3879554, study PRJEB24766) | human gut metagenome | biome: human-associated habitat; feature: feces | place: USA | collected 1985/1987 | reverse complement strand
AAACTGTTTTCTATAACAAACCATGCTAAAACATGAAACAAAAGAAGACATAATCCGTACCATGGTATATTAACCGTAATCCTATATAACAATGACAATGGTAACGTCAAAAGATAGTTTTCATGAATTACATGAGGATCTGGCGCCGTGCTATATGCTCCTGACAATATTTCTGCAATAATTCTATCATCGTTGGTTTCAAAATAAACCCCCATCTGCTTAACGTATACTAAAATACCAAAGGCAACAATCATACCCAGTGAAATCAGAATCTTAATCCAACTCTTTTGCCTTTCATTTATCTGCATAGTCCCTCCTAGAAATGAACAACAATATAGTCCCCCTTATCCACGATATATCCATCCTGTGGATATTCCGGCAGATTCAGTGACTCTTCTTCCGCCTCCGCATATCTGTCAACATCCCCGCAGGCCACCAGCCGGTGTCCGTGCATTTCAAAAAATCTCACCAGCTCCGCATCGGAATCAAAGGCATAACGTCCCCAGTCGATGACCGACAATGCCGGTGTCTGCGCCACCCACACACCTTTGGAACCACGATTGTACTTATCCAACAGATCCGGATCGATGAGATCCGTAAGTCGTTTCATCTTATAATATCTGCTATCGCCGTAGCTTACATAGGCATCCTTGACGATGCTGTAGGGAATTTCATAATTCCCCGTGAAGATCACCGGTTTCGATGTATCGAAATCCCGTTCCAGATCCAGTGCGATCTGATCGACCGTCTTCACCGCCGCATCGTATTTCTGCCTGTCGATATAGAACCATTTCGTCATATCCATGCACTGGTTCCAGGTGATCACCGCCAGCACTGCCACCGCGATACCACGCGTCCCCAGACAGAGTCTGCGGTGCACACCACGTCCGGGACTTCCCGTAAGTTCATAGATGATATAGGCAAATAACAGTGCCCCGTAACCGCAGAAAATGGGCAAAAACTGTGCCGAACGGTACAGTGTTGCCTTTCCTTCGATAAATAACAGCGAAAATGCCGCCAGATAAGCCGTCAGCAGGAGAATCAGTGCCCACAGGTCTCTGCCGCGGATCACCCGCACCAGGGTAACCACTGTAATTACGACCGCCGATAACACAAAAATCCGGATCGGCAGATAAGCATAAGCAAACACACCGTACAATACAAAAGTACGTTTCAGGATCATGATCAGCTCACCGAAAGCTCCGGGCTGCACCATCCAGCCTAACATCTCCGTCACGGAACGCTGTACGGCTTCACCCTGCAGATATTCCAGATGAAATGCCTTCGTAAGCACTACGATCATCAGGCTTCTCAGGAGCACTGCAGTCAGAGCCGCCAAAGCCCCTCCTGCCAGTGTGCCAAAGACTCCCCTCTCCCCGGTCCGGGCTGTACGCTCCGTTCCCAGACAGATTCTCTCTGACAGCAGCAACAGCAGAAGTCCCGCCAGCCACAGGATCATAAAGGATTCATAACAGCCCATGGAAATCCATAAAAATACCGCAGCTGCCGCAAGCTTCGTCACAGCCGGGCAGTCCGGCTTCTCCCCAAGACCCGATCCCTTGCGCGGCTTCCGGATACTGAGCTGCCACTCCCTCATAAAGCACAGACTGACTGCACAGCTCAGATATCCGATGGCGATTCCGTTGTGAAGAAAATACGTAAACACTTCACTGATCAACGGACAGGATACAAATACTGCCGCGAAATAAGCATATCCCGTCATCGGGATCTTCTCACCGAACACCGAATAGAACAATGCCGACCACACGATTGCCGCCGCGATCAGAAGCAGCACCGCTGCAAAATCCGTTACAAACGGGACAAATTCCGCCAGGGATATCACCTTGTTCAGCAGAAACAATACCCACCGCCCCACAATGGCGATCAGTCCCTCTTCAAAATAATATAAGGATGGGGTGTCATCAATACCGATGGCGGTATTTGTCACCTTGTAACCGTATGCGCCGATGGCCGCAAGCAGTAGGATTCCCATATATAGCCGGTTCTCACAAAGCTTATGAATCATCCCGTTCCAGTCTGCTGTTGTTTTCGTTTCTCTGTATTTCTCCATTCCTTTTTTGTCTGCCCCTGTTCCTGATCTTATCGCTGCTCTATCGCCTTCGCTCCAATCGATAAATCACAAAATCATAATACATATAATGGAATTCCAGCGCTTCTTCGTAGTCATATTCGTCTTCCAGTTCATTGGGTGTCCCACCCTGAAAACAGATATACCAGAGATTCTCGTAGGAATCCAGCTGGCTGTAATCCGTGAGTGCGTCCGTATTGACGAAAGGAAGACTGTATAATTTATAGCCGATGATATAATAATGCAGCTCCGGATGATATACGTTCAGAAAGATCGTATGCGTATAAGGTCCGATGACCGCATCGTTGTCCGTCATCTGTGTCTCCGCAAAATTCTCATAAATCTCCAGGCCTCCGTCGTACTCCAGACGGAGCTCCGAGCTGTACTGAAGCAGGAAACACAGACAGGCCGTACCGAGGATGCCACCGGTCCACCATTTTCTCCCATTTGTGCCACTGCTCTCCAGGATCTGTGCGAATCCCACCGCGTACCACAGCATGACGAAACCCATGCCCGGAAATGCATAACGCCCCATGAAGCAATTATTGACGGTAGCAGAGATCACCCCTCCCACGATCCCGGTGAGGGCAAACGCCGCTGCCGCGATGGCCGGAGCTGCATTATGATGCTGGCGTACCCAGTCCACGGCGCCATAACTCAATACCAGGCACAGTGCCATCCCCAACAGCACCACAATGCCGATGGGTGTCTCCACCGCGGAAAACCATTCCTTGAAATAATCCATCACGGAATTCAGAGTCGCCAGTTCTGCGGTAGAACCGTCATCATAGCGCATCCGCAGGATGAACTGTCTGCAGGTCACCGCCAGCCAGGGGGAAAACACGATCGCCACTGTGAAGCCGGAGATAAAAAATCCCTTTACCAGATCCTTTCTGCGGCAGATCCCAATCGCCGCCAGGAAAAGCATATAAAATAAAAAAGTCTGTATCAATGCAAACGTATGACAGTACACCGTACAGATGCTCGCCACACAGAACACGATCCATTTTCTCCGGGTCGCTTCCCGAAAAATATCATAAGCCGAAAGTCCCGCCAGTGTCAGGAAAAACAATGCCATGGCATACATCCGCACATTTCCCGCCTGCACACTGAAAATAGGCATTAACAGGGAAAATGTCATAAAATATACCGAAATTTTCCGATCAAACAGCTTCGCCACGTAATATTTTCCCAGCAGCATATATCCGGTCATAAAAAGCACAGACAACAGCTTCAGTGACCAGAAATGGGTCCCACCGCCGCACAGATGATAAAACAGCTTCAGGATCACATAGTAGAACGGCGAATGATCATCCGTCGCCGTAATATAGATCAGCCGTTTCCAGGGCAGGGATACCATCGACGCTGAATACGCTTCATCATACCAGAGGTTATTCCGGATGCTGAAAACTCCCCAGAGGAGCAGTGCGATCACCGGAAGCGCATGCCACAGCAGCAGCCATCCTTTTGTCCATATAAAATTATCTGTTTTCCTGCTGCATGTCTCCATGGAACCTTCTGTCCTTCCGCTTCCTATCTTCTTATATTCTCTGACTTTAATACCTGCGATACAGCACCATATCCGCATCTCTTCCCAGTTCTTCATACCCTTGTTCGCGGCACTGCTCATCGATCTCTCCGCCGCTTACCGTAGCCAGATATCTGCTCTGAAGCTCCGTCAGATGCTCCAGAAGATATTCTTTCTCACAGCAGCTGATACCAAATCCTTCCGGTGCCCCATAGAGAAGCTGCCATTTCAGATTTCGGTTGCCCTCCGGCGTATCGTCCCCGAAGGTCCAGATCACCACATTATCGTAATTCGGTACCTGATCGGTATTCATGACCAGCTTCTCTGCGAAGATCTGTCTCCAGTATTCCACCTGTGCTTCCCGTTCCTCCGTGACATACGGTACCTGATAATCATAAGGCTCCACCGCCTTGTAACTGTACAGATACAGGAAAGCCGCTCCCAAAAGCACCGCTTTCTTATAGTATCTGGTCTGGAGCATACTCACGATGAAAATTCCCGCCGCAATAAAAGTCAGGAAATGTTTGCTTCCTTCCACCATTTTATACATCAGCAGATGGGCAAACAGCATCGCGATCAGACTGAAGGCGAAATGCACTTCTATGATCAGCTGGTTACGCAGCCCGGTCTGTTTCTCCCTGCGGTATGCTCTGAGATCCAGAAAACTCTGCACCAGCAGAATGGCAAGCAGCAACAGATAACCGTCAAAAAAGGCTCCGGAAGCCAGGCCGCTCTTCATACCGGACACACAATGTCTGTAGAATTCCAGGCCCTTCCAGTGCAGTGTTCCGAGGAAATTCCGGACACCGGCACCGATGCCGTCGGTGAAAAACGTCGTGATCCAGTCCGTATAGAACAGCGGGGTAAAATATTCCGCACCCAGATAGTGCTTGATCAGCACATACACCACTCCCGTGACAGCCACCACCAGAGTGGAAACGATCCATCCGCTCTTACGGCTTCTGCGGATCCGAAAAAAGCAGGCCAGCAGCAAAAACAAAAGCATGTACGGCCGCATCAGGGTCAACAATACCGAGACAATAAACATGGCAATCAGCTTGCCCTTTGTCTCCTTATTCAGATAGGAAAAAGCCAGTCCGTAAAACAAGATCAGCATGCCAAAGCAGATGACCTCCGGCATACCGGACAGCATGTATCTGGTGAACAGTGTGTACAGGCTGAAAAGTACCGTCAGGATGCCCAGCTGTTTCCAGGTGGGTTTCACCAGCCATACGAACACGAACATGGTGATCGTCAGCAGTACGATATTACAGATCACCGGTGACAGCAGATTCCAGCCGAACACCAGTCCCCACAGGATCCAGGGAAATACCAGCACGGGACTCCAGGCTGCGAAAGACAGCTGCAGTGCATGACTTTCGTTAAATCCGAAATATCCTCTGGGAAATCCGTATTTCACAATGCTTTCCACCTGTTTAAAATAAAACAGTTCATCATTCCATTCCGAAGAAGGCAGATACACCTGGCCGATGCTCCTCCCCTCTGCCGCCGTCCGCACCAGACAGCACACCACGGGAAGCAGCGCCATCAATACCGCCTTCACCAGTGTCAGATATCTTTTATCCTGTTTCCACCAGTCCGTAAATTGCTCTTTCTTCATAAAAATATATCTCTCCCTATTCCTCCAGATGGATCTTCTCACGGATCACATACTGGGGAGAATTATTCATGCTGATGTAGATACGTCCCACATATTCTCCGATCAGTCCCAGCATGATCATGATCATGCCGCCGAAAAATACCAGTGCCGCCATCAATGCGCTGAAGCCCATAGGGACATTGGGATTCACCAGTCTCTTGATGATCGTATAGATTCCATAGAGAAAACCCAGTCCTGCGAAGCCCACACCGAGAGATGTGGCGATCCGCAGCGGTTTCACGGAAAATGCCGTAAATCCGTTGAACCATAATCCCAGCAGCTTCTTGAGCGTATAACCGGAATTGCCCTCTTCCCGCTCTCTGTGACACACCGGCACGTTGGTAATGTTTTTCGTGGCACGGAGCACCAGTCCGATGACATAAGGATACGAATTCTCATAGCGGATCATATCCTCCACCACGAACCGCTTCACCGCAAAATAGCTGGAAATATACAGATTCGCAGGCTTGTTTAACATCATCCGCGTCATCAGCTCATTGACCTTGCTGCCCAGATTCCGGAATGCGGAGTGCTGCTTGTGTTCATAACTGGCATAGACAGCATCAAAGCCTTCCTCCAGCTTATTTAGCAGCTTATCCACTTCATCGGCGGGGGTCTGTCCGTCATCATCCAGGCACACCACATAATCTCCGTCGGAATGTCTAAGTCCCGCCATCAGCGCCGCATGCTGTCCGAAATTCCTGGCGAAGCCGATGCCCTTGATATTATCGTATTTTTCACACAGATCCCGGATCGTTTCCATGGTATTGTCCGGTGATGCATCATTCACCAGAAAAATATCATACGTATACTGTGACAGCTCCTCCATTTTCTCCCGGATCTCCGTAACCACGTGGGGCAGTGTATGCTCCGAACGGTAGCAGGGGATTACAAAGCTTACTTTTTTGATTCTGTCCATTTTTTGTTGCTCGCTCCTTCTTAATCTGCCGGATTCACGGCTGCCATCCAAACAATATCCCGGTATACACCGTCAATACACACATCGTCTCTTAACAGTCCTTCTCTGACGAATCCTGCCTTTTCATAGCTTCGGATCGCCTGCAGGTTCTCCGACAATGCCCGCAGGTAGACTCTGTGCAGCAATTCCTGCTCAAAACAGTACCGCAACATCAGCTTCGCCGCCGCTGTGCCGATCCCGCGGCCTCGGGCGCTCTCTTCTCCGATGAAGATTCCGTACTCCGCCTTATTGTGATGTCTGTCAATATCCCGGATATACACAGATCCGAGGGGAGTATCCCCTTCCAGATCGCAGATGATCATCTGCACCACATCTCCGGTCTCCACATGGGTCCGGATCCAGTGCTCATGGGACTGTCTGGTAAAAAGCTCCTGATAGATAAAATTTTTGCGCACGGCATCGCTGTTACGCCATGCCACGATCCGGTCCGTATCCTCATGGGTCATGAGGCGCAGACAGATCCCGGCCTGCGTATCCCGGTAGTTCTCAGAAATTGCTTCCGATGTTTTATTTTTCGATGTTTTATTTTCTGCTGTTACGGTCTGCATTGTGATCTCCTTACTGTCTGTAAGCATTGCACAGCTCGATGACTCTCCGGATCTCATCCTCCCGCATCTCGGGGAACAGAGGCAGTGTCACACAATGTGCTGCCAGGTATTCCGCATTCGGGCAGTCTCCCGGCTTATAACCAAGGTTTGCATATGCCTTCTGTAAATGGCAGGGCACCGGATAGTGCATGTTGCATTCCACATCATTGTCTGCCATATACTTCACAAAATCATCGTGATCCGGTACCGTGATGACGAACAGATGGAACACCGGTGTGGTGTTCTCCGGATGATGCTGCATGGTGATCAGAGGATTCGTGATCTCCCGGATATAGCGGTGTCCGATCTCCTGACGTCTCTTCGTCCACTCCGGCAGATATTTCAGGCTGACGCTCAATACCGCACCCTGCAGTCCCTCCAGTCGATAATTATATCCAATCTCATCATGATAATAACGCACATCGCAGCCCTGATTTTTCAGGCGGTCGATATGCTTATAGTACTCTTCCTTCTCACAGGTGACACTTCCGCCTTCTCCGAAAGCATAGAGGTTTTTGCCCGGATAGAAGCTGAAGCATGCCAGATCTCCCAGGGTTCCCACATTTTTCCCCTCAAACTGTGCCCCGTGGGCCTGTGCGCAATCTTCCACCACGAACAGTCCGTGACGGTCTGCGATCTCGCGCACGCCTGCATAATCAAAGGGCTGGCCATAGAGATGGACACCGATGATTCCCTTCGTCCTCTCCGTGATCTTCGCTTCCAGCACGGAAGGATCAATCTCCCAGGTATCCGGCGTACAATCTGCGAACACCGGCGTGGCTCCCGTATAGCTGACGCCCCATGCCGTGGCAATGTAGGTATTTGCCGGTACGATGACTTCATCTCCCGGTCCCACTCCCAGAGCCAGCATGGCCAGATGTAAGGCGGAAGTACCGTTGTTCACACCGCTGGCATATCGGCTTCCCACATAAGCGGCAAACTCTTTGTCAAACGTATCCGCATATTTTCCGCCGGAAAAGGCAGTCTCCCTGCATACCTTTTCGATCGCCTCTCTGTAGGCATCCGCATGTGCTTCTACATCTCTCGTCAGATCGATTCTCTTAATATGTGCCATTCTATCGTCCTTCTTTCGCTTATATGTGCTTTTTGATATAAAACTCGTTGAATAACCTTGCGATCTGCACCAGATAATTGCAGATCGTCTTGAACACTTTTACCGTAGTATTATAATCTTCCTGCCACTCCACCGGATAATCCAGGATCTTCACGCCCCGTTTCTCCGCCCGGAGCAGGAATTCGATCATGTAGAACCATCCGTTATCCCGGCTGCAGCCCTCGATCAGTGAAAGTGCCGTCTCTCTGCGGACAAACGTGAATCCGCAGATGGCATCCGTGGATTTCATCCGTAAGAACAGCTTTAACAGAATCAAAAGTCCCTGGGATGTGATCCTGCGGTACCATTTTCTGCCCCTGGTATCGGATTCTCTGGCAAAACGGCTGCCGTTGATATACTGGATCTCGGGTTGCGTCTCGAAGAGGTGAATCGCCTCTCCCAGATGCCTGATATTGGTGGAAAGGTCGATGTCCATATAACCTACCACATCGCCGTGGCTTACTTTCACACCTCTGCGGAATGCGGCGCCCACACCGCGGACATTGATCCTCTCATATTTTACTTTATCATATTTTTTACACAGCTTTTCTGCGATCTGCGGTGTCTCATCCTCGGAACCGTTATCCACGATAATGATCTCATAGTCTTCAAAAGCAATGCTTTGCAGATATTCCACCGTGCGGGTCACACCGTTCTCTAAGCGCAGACGTTCATTTAATACCGGAAAAATAATCGTAAACATCATTTTGTCAGTTTTTCCACTCCTTCGATTACATAGCGCTGTCTCTTAAAGCTCATATTCAGGATCACGGACAGATATTTGAAGATCAGCGTCAGCATGACGGACATCATGAAAAATCCAAACGAGATCAGCGTCATCAGACTCATCCATCCTTCCACGGGACGTACCGTGCTGAAGATCGAATACACGATCCAGGCAAACATGATCATCATCACAGAAAACAGGATCACACTCACCAGCATAGAGAACTTCTCCAGGACATTGGTGAAAATGATCAGCGTATCCAGTGCCAGGCTGCTACGGGTACTGCGCTCCTCCCGGTTCCTGGCGCCGCCTGCCTTCTTTTGATTCTCATAGACCAGCGTATCCGCCCTTAGTCCGCAATTCATATACATCGCCTTGCGGTAAGGAATGTACGCATTCATCTGATTCACACGGTTCACTGCGCGGCGGGATATGATACGGAATCTCTCCTGACGCAGCTTATGGGTATTGCGGCTCCCCAGATTATATACTGCATAGAACAGCCGCGAGGTCAGTGCCACATCTCTCCCCGGAGCGGCTGCCACCACATCATAGCCTTCCAGTGCTCTGTCATAAACATCCATGATCAGTGACGGCTCAAAATCCGGCAGGCATCTGTCGAATTCGAACAGGAAGTCTCCCACTGCCAGATCTCTTCCGGCATTCATGGCCATCTCGACTCCCTGATAAAAGCTTAAATTGATCATGCTCACCACATGATTTCCTCTGCTTTCTTCCAGAAATCGATGGATCTCCTCGATGGTATTGTCCATGCAGCAGTCATTCACACAGACAATCTCATATTTTTCGAAATGTTCTTCCATGGTGCCACAGACCGTATTCAGGAAATCACGGATGTGCGCACCATCGTTGTGCAGATACAGCACGCAGGATACAAAATTTTTCTCTTTATTCAGGATTGCGGTTCTCTCCATAACGTTTCCCCTATATCTATTATTATTTATAACCACTCGGAATGGTTATCCTAATCTAAAAAAGGATCCAGATCATATACCGTGTTGATCTTGCCGGATAAGACGCTGATGAAGGCAGGGCTCTCGGATAATGCCCGGATCACAGTAGGTCTCGAATCATCGATCTCTGAAGCCTTCAGGATCGGCTTCATGGAGAACAGTGATTTCTCATAGCTGAATGTATACTCCTCCCGCAGATATTTCCGGGCCAGCGTAGACATATACTCCCAGGCACTCTCTGGTCTGCCGGGACAGTCGTTGCAATTCCCCAGCCAGCCGCCTCTACAGATATTGCCGTCCGCCCCCACGCAGGAGAACTGCGGTGTAGCATCGTAGCTTGTCTTATGCGGTGTAAAAGTCACCGAAGTCAGGGAATGATATCCCGTCCTGCCGAAAGGCATAATGGAGAAAAACGGTCCATCCATTACTGTAAATCCGATGTCCCTGAGCTTGTCACCTGTTTTGCACAGGATGATCTCACATAATTCATACTTCAGTCCGAAGGGTTCTGCCGTGACTCCCTTTACCTTTTCCAGCACCTGATTCACGGAAGCGTAAGTGGCATTCAGCACAAACGGTGCCCGGTATACCTCTCTATGGTCCTCATGCAATGCGGTGATCTCATAGCAGTCCGATTGTTTTACGATCTCTGTGATCTGCCGCCCGAAGTGCAGCTTCACTCCCGGATATTTCGCGATCTCCTCCATCAGATGATCCCGCAGGATATGGGCATCGTAGGTATACTCCTCGGTGAGAAAAGCTCCGTCGCACAGCCCCGGCTGGAAATATTCTTCCACAGGAAGCGCCTTACAGGGAATCCCGCCATCCCGGCAGAACTTCAAAAATTCCGCCGCATCCGTCCAGGAAAAATGAGCGGAAGTAGCATAAATCTGTTGAAACGCGGTATGAAGACAGAAGGAATAGTCCTCTGTAAAACGTTTGAAATATCCGGCGGATTTCATGGCCGTAGACAGCGACCTCGGGTAGTGATATCCCATGTGTACCCGGGCCTGATTGATATATGTGGCTCTGGTAAAAGGAGCCTCTTCCATCTCCAGCACCTCTACCTGCTGCCCTTTTTTTGCACAATACAGCGCCGCATACAATCCATACAGCCCTGCTCCTATGATCAGCTTGTCCATTCTGCTATCCTATCTCTGTCTTTGTTTTGTCTCTGTTCTGTCTCTGTTTTATCTCTGTCTCTGTTTTTTCATTTTCCGTCTTCCGGCCGGTTCCGCACATCAGCGCCACCAGATACGGCAGTGCCAGCATCACCGGATAGACATATCTCATCTGCACCGTTGGGCCTAACAGCATCGTCCCATAATATCCGGCGATCACCGCCAGTGGCAGACAGTATCGCTTTCTGTCCACGATCACAAGGATCGCCGCCAGTGCCAGATACAGCCACAGATAACTGCCCGGCACGAACAGATATTTCAGTACCGGAAGCTCCAGATAACCGTTCCCGTCCGCCCATGTCTCCAGGCGGTCATACAGTCCCGGCCATTTGCTGTCTTTGTAGATCCCTCTGTTGTTCAGGGTATCTTCTTCCCATCGTGTCTGTATATATCCGAGGCCCTCTCTCCCCTGCACTTCATTCACCGCCGCATGGGTGACATCAAAGGGAGATAAAAATCCTGCATCCACTGCCAGTGCGGCATTGATCATATCTCCGGGATAAGCTTTCAGCAGATGAAAATAGGTCCGCAGGAAATCTCCCGAGCGATAACGCACCACATACGTGTTGGTATGTCGCTTTACCGGATCCGCGATGCCGGGATCATAATCCCTGTAAGCCTCATCCAATATAAAATCATTCACCAGTGCCCGATCCTGCTCCGACATGGTACCGTCATCCTCAGGGAGTACTCCCACTCCTCCGTGGTAGATCATGCAGCGGGCCATCTGCTGGATCGGCATACTCAGCATCTCTCTCCTGTCTCCCTGTTCCGCGTGCGTTGCGGAGAACACTGCGGACAGCACAAAAAGCCCTATACAGAAAGCTGCCACACTTACCGTAAACAGTCTCCCCCAGAGCTTCCTCGCTCTTTTTCCAAAGCATACTGCCAGAAAAAGAAATGCTAATAGTACAATCATAGCATATTTTCCGTTATTGCGAAACAGTATCATTCCCACTGTTCCGATAAAAAACAGCAGATCCCGGACTCCGGGACGCCATTCCCTGCGGTCCTCCAGCAACAGATCCGTCAGACTGATCAGCTGCAGCAGTAAAAAAGCACTGAATACCGTATCTTTTGTCATGCTGACACTCATATACCAGTGGAACGGGAAAAACATTCCAAGCAGCAGCATCACGATCTGCCAGCCTGCCGCCACCTGCCGTCTGTGCAATACCAGCACACCGTAGGACATGCTGCCCGCCAGCAGCAGCATCTGCAGCGCAGTGTACAGTGCCATTCCGGCATTCATACTCCCGAACAGCTGCGTTCCCAGCCACAGCATCCCCTGTAAAAGCAACGTGTGCACGATCGGATGATGATCAAAATAATAATGCTCCACGATCTGTCCGGTCTGTACCGGTGCATCATAAGCACAGATTCCCGGGTAATATGCCAGATATACCGGAAGCCATGCAAGGCATAACAATAACAGACTTCCGAAAAACACCTGTGCCCCGGAGCGGTTCTGTATCCACGCGGCAGATCTGCAGAACACGGCATTGTCTTTACCGGTATTGTCTTTACCGGTATTGTCTTTACCGGCACCCTCAGGTGCCGGCCTCTCTGCCGCGCGATAGACCACAAACGTTCCGATCACACCCAGTAGGCATCCCAAAAGCACGGTCCACAGCAGAGTGCTTCCCACATATCCGGCCGTCCACAGGATATTGCCCGCAGCCGCCAGATCTTTTTCTGTTTTTACGAAAAATACAAACAGACATCCCAGAACGCAAAGCAGCACACCGCCTCTGCGTCTGGGAAGTATTCTCTTCTCCTGCATATTATAATCCTTTACGTTCCTGATGTTCCCCATGCACACGGTTCAGACGATACTCGAAATCCTTCCGGTCCTTGGCCGCCATAACTTCCAGCATCATACCGGAGAAAAACGACTGGATCCCCGCCAGCAGAATGAATCCGCAGGCGATCAGCGTCGGGAATCTCGGCACCAGTCCCGTATTCAGATACTCCAAAAATACCGGAACAAACAATATCACCGACACCACTGCCAGCAAAAATGCCAGCATGCCGAAGAAATGCATGGGTTTATAGTTTTTATACAGCTGCAGCATCTTGCGGATCACGCGGAAACCGTCACTGTAAGTATTCAGCTTGGACTCGCTGCCCTGGGGACGGTCACGATATTCCACCACCACATTCTCTACCTGCATGTTATAGTTCACCGCATGGATCGTCATCTCCGTCTCGATCTCAAATCCTTTGGAGAATACCGGGAATGTCTTCACGAATTCATAACTGAACGCGCGATAACCGGTCATGATGTCCTTGATATCGGAATGAAACAGGCCGTTGATCCCCGCACGCATCAGACTGTTGCCGAAATTATGAAACGGCCGCTTATTTTCCGTAAAATAAGTAGACGACAGGCGGTCTCCCACCACCATATCCGCCTGATGCTCCAAAACCTTTGCCACCATCTCCCGGGCACAATCCAAAGGATACGTGTCGTCTCCGTCGATCATAAGATAGCATTCCGCATCGATCTCACGAAACATTCTGCGGATCACGTTTCCCTTTCCCTGGGCATATTCATGACGTATGATCGCTCCCGCTTCCGTTGCCAGTTCCACGGTACGGTCGGTGGAATTATTGTCATATACATAAGTCACCGCCTCCGGCAGGAACTTTTTCACATCGGATACCACCTTGGCGATCGTCTTCTCTTCATTGTAGCAAGGGATCAGTACTGCAATTTTATCCATTTTCCATTCCTCTTATCTCTGCGTGTTAAAAGTGCTTATACAAAGTTTATTGTACCACGCTTGTTCCATTACAGCCACTATTTTTGCTTTTTCCCGCGTATTTTTCTTGGGGGCGGGCAAAAGCTATGATATAATGAGCCTCAAGGAAGAACAAGTGGCTGCGAAGCAGACATTTGTTTTTCTGGGCTCATTAGCGAACGAATATCCTGCGAAGCAGGATGTAAAGTGCGATAGCACGAATTCGTGAGCTTATAATGCAATGAGCGCAAGTGAGCCAATATGCTTGCATAATTGAAATTTGTTGTGGTTACGGAGGGATTGTTTCCATGAGTGGATCTCAGAACAGATCTTGTTGCAATATCATTTACCGCCTGGGACTTAACATTGTCATGCTTCTGACACTGTTGCTTTCCATGCTGCTGTTCGCCGGCAGCTTTCTCACGACCTGCTATGCCGACAATATGGAGACCCAGCAGGTTCTGCTACGTCCGGACAATCTCCTGTGGAATCTGTTGGAGCTGGCAGGCTTCGGATTACTGTTTTGCGGATGTCTGTATCTGTATGAAAAAATAGGAGAGAAATTCCGTCGCGGACTGCTCGTTTTTACTTTGACCTTTGTATTTGGGCTTGGTATCCTGCTGATCCTCTTCGGACGCACGGTTCCCGCAGCGGATGCTCTGTCTGTATACAATGCGGCTGCGGAGTGGATCCTGGGAAATACTGATATTATCCACCCCACCGTTTCTTATCTGTCTTATTATCCACAGCAGATCGGGCTGATGGCTTTTTTGGAGCTGTTGCTCCGGATCTGGAATCTCACCGGCCTGTCCGTACCGGCCTGGCACTTTATCAAGCTGGTCTATGTCTGTCTGTTGTGTGGGGCGATCTGGTTCCAATATCTGTCGCTGCAATATCTGTGGCCGGAGAAGTACAAGAAGATCTCCTGCTGTTATCTCGTCTTGGTATGCTGTAACCTGCCCATGATCATGTACAGTTCCTTCGTCTACGGCGAGATTCCTTCCTTCGCTGCATTGTCGGTGGGATGCTATCTGCTGTTGCGGTTGCTGGGGAGCGTCTCTCCGGGCGGCTCCTATCGGGACAACGTCTCCCCGGGCGGCTCCTCTCCGGGCGGCTCCTATCGGAACAACGTCTCCCCGGGCGGCTCCTCTCCGGACAGCTCCTACCGGGACAACGTCTCCCGAAATGATGCGCCCTCAGTCACCGCCTACGATTACGTCCCCCGCATGCTCCGTCAGATACTTTTCACAGGCTTCGGCAGTATCCTGTTCCTCACACTGTCTGTGATGCTGCGCAAGAATTCACTGATCCCTGTGATCGCAGTGTTGCTGGTGCTGTTGTTCGAGGCATTGCGTCCGGGGCGGAACGGTAAGATGCGTCTGGGACTGCTCATCATGGCGGTATGTCTTGCTGTTACTTCTGTGGGGATTCTGCCGCTGATACAGAAATGTTATGAGAAAAAGGCGGGTAATACGTTAAGCTCCGGAGTCACCGCCATGTCCTATCTCGCCATGGGAATGCAGGAAGCTTCCCGCGGCTGCGGCTGGTATAACGGCTTCAATATCGATACTTACGATACCGCCGGCATGGATACTGCTATCGCCAACGAGATCAGCCGTCTGGCGATCGACGAGCGCCTGACCTATTTCCGGGAACATCCCGGCTACACAGCGGACTTCTATCTTCACAAACATTTATCCCAGTGGGCGGACGGCACCTATGCCAGCCGACAGGCTACCCTGGCTACCTACGGAGGACGGAGTGCATTTTTTAAAGAAGTCTATGAAGGTTCTCTCAGTGGGGGATATATCGAATGGTGCAATGCATGGCAGAATGTTCTGTATCTGGGCGTGTTGGTGTTCTGTATCGACAGTCTTAAGAAACGTCGGAAATCCAAAGTTGTCGGGCACATGGCTGACCAAACGGCGGGGCATACCGCAGGGTGCACTGCGGACCACATGGCGGATCAGCTTGATGCGGATCAGCTCGGTGCGGATCAGCATGGCGCGGATCAGCATGGCGCGGATCGGCATGGCGCGGACCGACTCTACATCTACGTCGGCCTCATTGCCGTACTGGGAGGTTTTCTGTTCCACACCTTCTGGGAAGCCAATTCGCGGTATATCTTCTCTTACAGCCTGTTGCTGATGCCCTACTGCGGGGCCGGAGTCTATACCGGGATCTGCCGGATACGGGATGGGGTACGGTCGAGATTTCATTAACATTTTCCATGCAGTATTATACTTAACTTACTAACTTGAGAGTTAGCGAAGAAAATTGTATCTAATCCCCGTAGCCCTTGGCAGGGTATAAGAAACGCGGCACGCTCGCGCTCTGTCGCAGA
>OHRZ01000369.1_pt1 | contig 16860 bp, 13 predicted proteins | sample 1578621 | NCBI WGS metagenome assembly OHRZ01 (sample SAMEA3879554, study PRJEB24766) | human gut metagenome | biome: human-associated habitat; feature: feces | place: USA | collected 1985/1987 | reverse complement strand
CCTTGGCCAGCGTGGGATTCTCAAACACGCCCATGGGGCCGTTCCAGACAACGGTCTTGGCGCCCTTCACCGCGGAAGCAAACAGAGCGCAGGTCTTCTCACCGATGTCCAGACCTTCCTTGTCGGCGGGGATGGCAGCGGCGTCAACGGTGGTAACGTCGATGGGGCCGTCGATGGGGTCGGGGAAGGAATCGGCAACGACCACGTCCACAGGCAGGAGCAGCTTGACGCCCTTGGCTTCCGCCTTGGCCATCATGTCCTTGCAGTAGTCGATCTTGCTCTCGTCCAGCAGGGACTTGCCAACAGCGTAGCCCTTGGCGGCAAGGAAGGTATAGGCCATGCCGCCGCCGATGATCAGGGTGTCCACCTTTTCCAGCAGGTTATTGATGACATTCAGCTTGTCGGAGACCTTTGCGCCGCCCAGAACAGCGACGAAGGGACGCTCGGGGTCGGACAGGGCCTTGCCCATGATGGAAACTTCCTTCTGAACGAGGAAGCCGCTGACGGCGGGCAGATAATCGGCCACACCGGCGGTGGAAGAATGGGCGCGGTGGGCAGTGCCGAAAGCGTCGTTGACAAAAATATCCGCAAGGGAAGCCAGCGCCTTGCTCAGCGCGGGGTCGTTTTTGGTCTCGCCCTTCTCAAAGCGGGTGTTCTCCAGCAGCATCACATCGCCGTCCTTCAGCGCGGCGGCCTTGGCCTTGGCGTCCTCGCCTGCCACGTCGGCAGCCATGACGACTTCCTTGCCCAGCAGCTCGCTGATGCGCTTCGCCACGATCTTCAGGCTCAGCTCGGGCTTCCATTCGCCCTTGGGCTTGCCCATGTGGGAGCAGAGGATGACCTTTGCGTTGTGGTCAACCAGATACTTGATGGTGGGCATGGCGGCAACAATCCGCTTGTCGGAGGTGATGACGCCGTTCTTGGTGGGAACATTGAAGTCGCAGCGGCACAGGACCCGCTTGCCGGCCACGTCGATGTCCTCGATGGACTTCTTATTGTAGTTCATGATAACTCCTCCATATTCTCGGGAGGTCACTCCCGCATTTTACCAAAGTCGCGCAAATTGGGAAACGACAGCTGACGCAGTGCCTCGTAGACGGTGACGGCAACCGCATTGCTCAGGTTCAGACTCCGGGCATCCGGACGCATGGGAATGCGAACACACGCGTCGTAGTGCGCCCGAAGGAAGTCCTCCGGAAGTCCCTTAGTCTCCTTCCCGAAAAACAGGTAGCAGCCGTCGTGAAAAGCGGCCTCGGTGTAGCTCCTGGGCGCTTTCGTGGACAGGCACCACATTTCCTCCACCTGATTCTTCGCGAAGAAGTCCTCCAGATTTTCGTAGTCCCGAACCTCCACCATGTGCCAGTAATCCAGGCCTGCACGGCGGACGGCCTTCTCGGAGATGTCAAAGCCCAGCGGCCGTATCAGGTGCAATCGGCAGCCTGTTGCGGCGCAGGTGCGGGCGATATTGCCGCAGTTCTGCGGTATCTCCGGTTCCACCAGAACAATATTCAGCATGCACATCACCCCGGTGGCAGTCGCGTCGGACTGTTTTCTCAAAATCCGCTCGTCTTCTATTGTAAGTCAAACGAGCGGTAAAATCAATCGGAAAAAATGTTAATTTTCAACTTTTTTATAGTATTCACATAAAAAATAGACATTGGGGCAGAATTTTGTGAATAATGCAGAAACTCGCATAATTTGTGCCGTTTTTTCGGAAAAATCCCCGCCGATGCAAGAAAAAACGTTTCCAAAAAATCAACCGGGAACCCGGACAAAATCCCGGTTCCCGGTGAAATTTCGCTACATTATGGTTCAGAGCAGTTTTTCCTTGTTCCGCAAGGGAAATCCGTTATTTCCCCACGCGTCCGTACAGCTTTGTGGCAGCGTAAATTCTCGCGGCCAGAGCGTCGGAGTCAAAGCCCTTTTCCGCGCGCCACGTCCAGTTGGCGCTGGACAGCGTACCGGGAAAGTTCATCCGAGCTTCCTTGCCCAGTTCCAGATAATCCTGCATCTGCACCACGCACAGCCGGGACACGGAGCCCATGCAGCCCCGGATCATGCCCCGGATGTAGCCCTCCTCCCGGTTCAGTCCGAGATAAGCTTTCGCGCAGGCCACATCCTCCGGCGCGGCTTCGTCAAACCACTGCTTCAATGTCACATTGTCGTGGGTGCCGGTGTAGCACACGGAGTCCACGGGGTACAGATGGGGCATGTAGTCGCTTTCCTCCCGGGAGTCGAAGGCAAATTCCAGGACCTTCATGCCGGGATAGCCGGAGTCCTGCTGCAATTTTCGCACCTCGGGGGTGACAAAGCCCAGATCTTCGGCAATGAATTCCAGATTGGGCAGAGCCTGCTGAATGGTGCGGATGAAGTCCATTCCGGGGCCTTTCACCCACTTGCCATTCCGGGCTGTGGTATCCCCTGCCGGCACCGACCAGTAGCTCTCAAAGCCGCGAAAATGATCCAGGCGGATAACGTCGTACAGCTTCCCGGCGGCAGCCAGGCGCTGAATCCACCAGGAATAGCGGGTCTGCGCCATCTTTTTCCAGTCGTAAATGGGGTTGCCCCAGAGCTGGCCGTCCGCGGTGAAGGAATCCGGGGGGCAGCCCGCCACCTGTTCCGGATGGCGGCTTTCGTCCAGCTGGAAGAGTTCCGGATTTGCCCACACGTCCGCCGAATCCAGCGGCACGTAAATGGGAACGTCGCCGATAATGCGGACGCCCTTGGCATTGGCGTAGCTGCGCAGAGCCTTCCACTGCCTGTCAAATTCGTACTGAACAAAGTATTGCAGCCGGATCTCATCGGACAGCTCCCGGCGCTTTTCCGCCAGAGCGTCAGCCTTTCGCAGACGCAGGGCTTCCGGCCAGTCCAGCCATGGCTTGCCGCCCAGGGTGTCCTTCAACGCCGTGAACAGAGCATAGTCTTCCAGCCAGCTCCGGTTCTGCTCCACGAAAGTCTCATAGGCACCATCCGGCGTGAAGCGCTGAAACGCCTGCCGCAGCACGTTCATCCGATGAGCGTACATGGCTCCAAAATCCACCCGCGCCGGATTGCTGCCCCATGGAATGTTCTGGATTTCCTCTTTTTTCAGCAGTCCCTCGTCTGCCAGCCTGTCCAGATCGATGAGATAATGGTTGCCTGCGCAGGCGCCCAGAGACTGATAGGGGGAATCGCCGTAGCCGGTGGGAGTCAGGGGCAAGATCTGCCAGTACCGCTGTCCGGCCCTGACCAGAAAGTCCACAAAGGCATAGGCGTCCTTCCCCATGGTGCCGATGCCGTAAGGGGCCGGCAGGGAGGTAATGTGCATCAAAATTCCGCTTTCGCGCATTGCAATGGTCTCCTTAATTGATACCGCTTTACGTTCTTATCGAAAAACAGCATCTGTGATATGTGATCGTTCATTAAAATGCTCAATTCGGAATTGAGCATTTTAATGGATTATCAGTGTGAAATTTCCCGGATGCTCTCCCGGGAGAGAATCTCAAAGGGTACCGTCTCATGGCAGGCGGGCGCGCTGCGCTCGATGTTTCCCAGCAGGATTTCCACGCTGCGCTTTGCCAGCAGAGAGACGGTCTGACGGACGGTGGCCAGTCTCGGCACCAGGAAGCTGCTCAGCGGCAGGCCGTCCACGCCCATGACCGACACGTCCTCCGGCACCTGCAGGCCGTTGTCCTGCAAGGCGCGGATGGCGCCGATGGCCATCACGTCGGCGGTGGCGAAAATCGCGGTGAACCGGCAGCCCTTATCCAGCAGCGCCTTGGTCGCCTGATACCCCGCCTGATAGGAATAGCGCACGCCCTGATAGTCCCGCTTGGGGTCGAAGGGGATGCCGTGGGCAGTGAATGACTGCATACAGCCCTCGTAGCGCAGACGGCTGGTGTCGGAAATGGCCCGGTCGCCGCCGATGATGGCGATACGGCTATGTCCCAGACGAATCAACGTATCCATGGCGCTGCACGCGGCCTCCCGGTCGTCGGTGGAGACGCTGGACAGGTTGTCAAAGGACAGCATGGAGGCGTCGTTGGTGACCACGACGCAGGGAACGTCAATGCCCCCGAAATCCCGGATGAAATTCTCGTTGTTGCCGCCGAGGAACAGGATGCCCAGAGGCTTCTTTTCCCGGCACAGCTGCCCGGCTCGGCGCACTTCGTTTTCGTCCTCGTCCATGTAGTCCACCACCAGCTGGTAGCGGGTCTGGGCGATCAGGGTCTGGATGGACTCCACCATCTCTCCGAACAGCTCGTTGCCGATACCCTTGACCACCACCAGAATGGTGGTGGAGTGGTGCTGCTTGAGCTGCTTGGCGTTGACGTTCAGCTGAAAGCCGCTTTCGGCGGCGGCCTCCAGGATTTCCTGCCTTGCCCGCTCGCTGACGTTGGGATGATTGTTCAGCGCCCGGGAAACGGTGCCGACGGCATAGCCGGTCTTTGCAGCCAGATCTTTGATTGTCATGGCATCCGCCGCCCCTCTCTTTTCGGAATCTTTGAAATGCCCACCGGCTGTTTACACAGCCGGTGGGTAAAAATCAGTTACGGGAACTTAGCCCTTCACCGCGCCGGCAGCGACGCCCTTGATGATGTACTTCTGGCAGAACAGGTAGACAATGATGATGGGCAGAATGGCCATCATGATGACCGCCATAGTCGCGCCCAGATCCACGGTGCCGTAGCTGCCCTTCAGGTACTGGACGTGGATGGGGATGGTGCGGTACTTGGTGATGTCCAGAACCAGATACGGCAGGAGGTAGTCGTTCCAGACCCACATCAGCTCCAGAATACCTACGGAAATGAGGGTGGGCTTCAGCATGGGAAGCACCACGTTGAAATAGGTGCGCACGGGGCCGCAGCCGTCAATGGAGGCCGCCTCCTCGATTTCCAGAGGCAGACCCTTGACAAAGCCCACGAACATGAAGATGGCAAGCCCCGCGCCGAAGCCCAGATAGATCACGGGAATCGTCCAGGGGGTATTCAGCTTCAGGGAGTCGGCGGTGGAGGTCAGGGTGAACATGACCATCTGGAAGGGGACGATCATGGAGAACAGGCACAGATAGTAGAAGAACTTGGCAAAGCCGCTCTGCACCCGGGCAATGTACCATGCCGCCATGGAGCAGCACAGCAGGATCAGCGCCGTGGAAACCACGCTGATGAACAGGCTGTAGCCCACGGACTTGAGGAAGGGGTAATTGCCGAAGGTCATACCCTTGACATAGTTGGCAAAGCCCACGAAGCTCTCGGAATTGGGCAAAGCAAATACGTCCAGATTGATGGCATTGTTGGACTTCAGGGAGTTGACGACAACCTCGTAAATGGGCATGATCCAAACAAGGCAGATCAGCACAAAAGCGACGGTCAGCACCGTGCTGCCGGCGGAATACTCTTTGATTTTCATTCTGTCTTTACGCATCACTGCTGCACCTCCTTGCGGCGGGTCGCGGCCTGCTGGGCAATGGCCAGAACGGCCACCAGAATGAAGAAGATAACAGCCTTTGCCTGGGCAACGCCGTGCCAATTCTTATTGATGTTGTAGGTGGAGTAAATGTTCAGCGCCAGCAGCTCGGTCTGGTTGAACTTCGCGCCGTTCTGGATGACGCTGGGCAGACCGCCGGTCAGCGCCAGGTTCTGGTCGAACAGCTTGAAGGAGTTGGTCAGGGTCAGGAAGGTGCAGGTGGTTATGGAGGGCATCACGTTGGGGATGATGACTCTAAACAGCGTCTGGCTGCCGCTGGCGCCGTCAATTTCAGCGGCCTCCAGCATGTCTCCGGGGACGGCCTGAAGCCCGGCGATGTAAATGATCATCATGTAGCCGATCTGCTGCCAGGCCACCAGAATGACCAGACCCCAGAAGCCGTAGGTGGCGTTGGCGGTGAGGTAGGTGGAATAGTTCCGCAGAATGCCGTCAAAAATCATGCTCCAAATATAGCCCAGCACCACGCCGCCGATCAGGTTGGGCATGAAGAACACGGTGCGAAACAGGTTGGAGCCGCGCATCTTCTGGGTCAGGGCATAGGCGATGAAGAAGGCCAGCACATTGATCAGGAGAATGGAGACCACAGCAAAAAATGCGGTGTTCTTGAAGGCGTTCCAGAAGCTGACGTCCGTCCAGATTTTGGAATAATTCGTCAGGCCGACCCATTTGGCATCCTTGGGAATATTGAAGGTGCAGAAGGACAGGTAGATGCCCTGCAAAAACGGCCAGACGAAGCCGATGCAGAAGGCAGCGAACACGGGGAGGATGAACAGCGGCGCCCACCGCTGAATGGGACGGCGGATCAGTCGGCTGTTCAGGCCGGCGCCGTCATTTTTTTTGCTCAATGAGATTCCCTCGCTTTCCTGTATTGTTTTTTTATTATATTTGGCTGCTTACCAAAATAACCGTGTCAGAACGGAACTGCGTTCCGGTGCTGCCGCGCAGGACAGGAGGCTGCATCCGCCCAAAAGCCGACGTACCCTCCCACCCTGTGCAGGCCGGGACATTCAAAGGGGCGGGCTTACCGCCCGCCCCTCTGGGTTTCAGTTGTGGTGTGCCGATCAGCCGTTCACGGTCTTGTACTCGATGGCCCAGCCGTCAACGAAAGCGGTCTTAACAGCTTCCCAGTTGGCGTCGGTGGGGGCAGCGGAGTAAGCGGCCAGAGCGGTGACAACGGTAGCTCTCCAGGAGTCCACGTTGGGGGTGTAGTTGAACGCCCAGGTCACAGCGTACTTGCCGTCAGCCAGCAGCGCGTTGCCGTCAACGATGAACTTGTTGGCGGAAGCGGGGCAGCTCTTGAAGGGAACAGCGCCCAGCTGCTCGACCAGGACAGCGGATGCGTCGGGATCGGTGACCAGCCAATACAGGAAGTCCAGAGAAGCCTGGATGTCCTCTTCCTTGGCCTGGCTGTTGATCGCCCAGCAGTTCTCGGTGCCGGAGCACAGGCCGGCCTTCTCTTCGCCGTCAACGCCGCAGTAGATGGGGATCATGGCGATCTCGTCGGGGTTCAGGTTGAACTTGTCGGCGGTCAGGGCCGCGTACTCCCAAGTGCCGTTCTGGTAGAAGACAGCCTTGCCTTCGCCGAACTCAGCCTCGGACTGGTCGCCGGTGGCGGTGGACAGAGCGGTGGGGTCAGCGGCGGAATCGGTGATGTACAGATCCCAGATGTTGCGGAAGTTGTCCAGGTAGGTGCCCTTGATCTCGGCGGGCTGCTCGGTCACGTTGTCGTCGCGGAACTCATAGTACAGCGGCATGTTGGCCAGATGGCCGGAGAAGCGCCAGGAAGAGGAGGAATCCAGACCGGCGGAGGAGAAGGCGTCGAAGCCCAGCTCGGCAGCGCGGGCGTGGATGTCGTCAGCGACGGCCTTCAGGGACGCGAAGTCCTTGATCTCATCCAGAGAGTGACCGGCATCGGCCAGCAGCTTGGTGTTGACGATGATACCGAAGGACTCGTAGCAGTAGCCCATGGCCTTCAGCTCACCGGCCTCGTTGTAGAGGTTGAAGTCGTTGGTGGCCAGCTCGCCGGCGAGAGCCGTTCCGGTCAGATCCAGAGCGTACTCATCCCAGTCCTTCAGGCCGGACATGTTGCCGATGTTGTAGATGGTGGGAGCGCCGTCCTTGCCCATCTGAGCGTTCAGGGTGTTGGAGTAGTCGCCGGAAGCAGCGGTCACGACCTTGACAGGCACGCCGGTCTTCTCGGTGTAGCTGGCGGCCAGACCCTGCAGAGCCTGGTCGAACTCGGGCTTGAAGTTCAGGTAGTAGACGGAGCCGGCAGCGGCGGGCGCGTCGGTCTTGGCCTCGGTGGCGGGAGTGTCAACCTTGGCTTCGGTGGGAGCCTTGGTCTCGGTAGTGGTCTTGGAGCCGCAGGCGGCCAGACCCATTACCATGACGACTGCCAGCAGCAATGCAATCAGCTTTTTCATTAGTATTTCCTCCTATTTTCGTTCCGGCAGAGCCGGATGGTGGTTTGGAAACGATTCCAACGTTTCCATGCCAACATCATAGCGCACATTGTCTGAAAGTGCAACTGAAATTTTTGCTTTTTTGAAAGTTCTGCATATTCAACAATTTTCGGTGCGCTGTTTTGGTGATTATTTCGGCTATCCCGGGATTTGCGGCCGTTTTTACCGATTTACAGGCGGCGCCGCCACCTTTGGGGTGACGGCGCCGCGGATGTTACTTCTTATATAAGATACGAATGGAATTCAGGACGCACAGCAGCGCCACGCCGGAATCGGCGATCACCGCCAGCCACATGGAGGCATAGCCGCACAGGCCGAGGATCATGACCGCCAGCTTCACCGCCAGAGCGAACACCACATTCTGCCACGCAATCCGGGCGGTCTGTCTGGAAATGCGGAGCGCCTGCGGCACCGCCGCCACGTCGGAGGTCATGAACACCACGTCCGCCGCCTCGATGGCCGCGTCCGCGCCGCTGCCCATGGCCGCGCCCACGTCCGCACCGGCCAGCACGGGGGCGTCGTTGATGCCGTCGCCGACGAACATGGCAGCGCCCTTGGTCTCCCGGATGGATTGCAGCCGCGCAAGCTTCTGCTGGGGCAGCAGTCCCGCGTGGACTTCCCGGATACCTACGGCTCCGGCAACGGCCTTGGCCGATTCCTCGGCGTCGCCGGTGAGCATCACGGTCTCGATGCCGCTGTCCCGCAGGGCGCGGACGGCGTTCTCCGCGCCGGTCTTGATGGTGTCGGCGATGAGCAGATAGCCCTGATAGGCGCCGTCCACCGCCACCAGCACCTTGGTGCCGTATTCCTTGGACTTGGGGAAGGACACGCCCTTCTCCGTCAGCAGCCGCTCGTTGCCGCAGAGAATTTCCTTGCCGTCCAGCTTTGCCCGGATGCCCCGTCCGGCCAGCTCCTCCAGCTCCTCGGGACGGCGCAGCTCCATATTCCGCGCCTTGGCCGCTGCGACGATGCTCTCGGCGATGGGGTGGGTGGACTGCTGCTCGCAGTCGGCACAGAGTTCCAGCAGCTCGTCGCCGCCTACGATCTTCTGCACGGTAAAGTTGCCCTTGGTGATGGTGCCGGTCTTATCCATGACGACGGCCTTGATCTTGCTCATGGCCTCCATGGACTGGCCGCCCTTAAACAGGATGCCCCGCTTGCTGCCCGCGCCGATACCGGCGAAGAAGGCCAGCGGTACGCTGAGAACCAGAGCGCAGGGGCAGCTCATGACCAGAAATGTCAGAGCGGTGTAGACCCATTTGCCCCAGTCGCCGGTGATGAGGGAGGGAATGATCGCCGTCAGCACGGCGGCGCCCACTACGATGGGGGTGTAGACCCGTGCGAAACGGGTGATGAAGCGGTCGATCTTGGGCTTGCTGGCAGCGGCGTTTTCCACGCTGTCCAGAATGCGGGTGACCATGGATTCGGACAGGGACTTTTCCACCCGGACGGTGAGCCGGCCTGTGGTATTGACGCAACCGGAGACCACGCTGTCTCCCTCAGCTACGGAAACCGGCACCGGCTCGCCGGTGATGGGGGCGGTGTCAATGCGGCTGCTGCCGCTGACCACGATGCCGTCCAGCGGGATACGGTCGCCGGGACGAACCAGCACGATGTCGCCGATTTTGGCTTCTCCTGCGGGAATTTCCCGCACCGTCTCCCCGTCCACCAGCTGCACCACCTCAGGGCGGAGGTCAACGGCTTCCATAATCTGGCTGCGGCTGCGGGCGACGGCTCTGTCTTCGAAGTATTCGCCAACGCGGTAGAACAGCATGACGCCGACTGCCTCGGTAAAGCTGCCGGTGAAGAACGCGCCGATGGAGGCAAGGGCCATCAGGAAGTTCTCGTCAAGCATCTGGCCCCGGGCAAGGTTCTTTACGGCCGTCACAATGACTTCCCTGCCCAGCAGGACATAGGCCACGAGGCACACGCCCAGCGTCGGCCATTTCAGTCCGAAATGGTCCAGCACCAGACCCACCACAAACAGAACCGCACCGACCAGAATCGGCTTCAGGTCTTCCGACTCCTCGCCGCCGTGCTCGTGACCGTGGTCATGGCTGTGCTCGTGGGTATGTTCATGGTTGTGATGGTGTTCGTGTTCATGCTCATGGTCATCATCGTGATGAGGGTCATGAGCGTGGTCGTGGCAATGCTCATGTTCGCCGGTGTTGCTGTGGTGGGTGTGAGCGCCGTCTCTGGGATAGAATTCCACCTCCGGCTCCACCTTCTGAGCGACCTCCTGCAATTTGGGGAGCAGGGCGTCGGGGTCTTCAGCGGTGATCCGAAGCTGCATCGTGGCGTAGGTGAGTACCGCCTCCTGCACCTCCGGGAGCGCGTTGAGTGCCGCCTCCACCTTCGATGCGCAGTTGGCGCAGTCCAGATTCTCTACCAGATATACTTTCTTCACCATGGGAATGCCTCCCTAATTAAATGTATATATGAGCATACGCTCATTTGTTGATATCAGTATACACCGCTTTCTTCCCTTTGTCAATAGGGGAAGCAGAAAAATTTGGAGCAGCGCCGCATGGATACGGCGCTGCTCCGGTATTTTTCAGAAAAGCAGCAAAGAAATCCACGTCACAACATTGTCCCCGTACTGGAACTCGATCCCGCAGCGCTCCAGCGTGGGAATAATGTTGATGCCCTGACTTTCCACGCAGGGGTGCATCCGCTCCGGATGGCGGCAAGGCAGGCCGTCCTCGATGGCGCACCGGGGGCAGATGGCGCAGGATTCCGTGGACAGGATATAAGGTTCCACACCCTGTTCCCGGAAGAAGCCGCCCACCTGATTGGTGATGTCCTCGTGGCCGGCGCGGGTGGCGAGGGTCTGGGTGATGTCGGCGATGTCGGGGACCTCGGTGACGGTGGCGATCATCAGGCAGTTTTTGTGGCGCATACACTTTTCCTGACATGTCTCCACACTGCCGACGCCGGGAGGGCACGCCCAGCTTTTGCCGTACATGGGGCATTCGTGCTCGCAGATCCACCGGACACGCTGGGAGAATTCCAGCTCCTGCGGATCGAAGAACTGGTAGCAGTACAGGGGCAACTCCGCCAGCTTTTCCTCTAAGATTTCCTGATTCATCCAAATTCCTCCATAATCCGGGTGCAGCCCTCTACAAGGTCGTCCCATGTTTTGCCAAAATCCCCCGTATACCAGGGATCAGCCACGTCCCGGTCAAGCAGCGGCCGGATCTTCTCCGGGTCGTCGGGAAGCAGCCGCCTCAGGAGCCGGGCGTTGCTGCTATCCATATAATAGATCCGGTCGAAATGCCGCAAGTCCGCGGCGGTCACCTGCCGTGCGGTGTGATCGCCGCAGAAAACGCCGTGCCGTCCCAATTCCCGGCGTGCGGCCGGGTAGACGGGGTTACCGATCTCCTCCCGGCTCACCGCGGCGGAGTCGATCTCAAACCGGTCGGCCACTCCCGCCCGCACGGCCATGTCCTTCAGGATGTACTCCGCCATAGGACTGCGGCAGATATTGCCGTGGCACACGAAAAGTATTTTTATCATCTATCTAAACCCCTTGAAATTACTGATTTTCCTTGATTTCCAGGCATTTTCTCAAATGGCCCGGTGCTCGTTCACTTGGCATATCATAGCATAAACTCGCACATCTTTGCCAGCAAAAGTAGTACAACGAGTAGTAAATTGGGCCTAAAATCATGTTTTACTACTGGCCCTTTTCTGCGATATATGGCGAAATCCTATGGCAGAGCTTTGCCGCAAATCCTTGCCCTGCAACAAGAGTACGGATTGTACCGGGAATTTTCTGCCGTTTTCATATTTTGCCGTATCGCATACCCGCTGAAATCCCTCTACCGCGAAAAGTAGTAACTACTCAGCATTGGCTACTCGCTGCAATTCCTCCTGCGCATCCTCAAACCCGATGTGCGTATAAGTATTGAGCGTCACGCCAATGTCAGAATGACCCATGATGTATTGAAGCGTCTTGGGGTTCATTCCACTTTTTGCCATGTTTGAGCAGAACGTATGTCTGCAAACGTGCGGCGTGATCTTCGGCATCTGTACTTTATAGATGCTGTTGTACTTCTCGCAAATATGCTGGAAATACTTTTCCCAATGCAGGGCCACCATCGGCATATCGTTTTTATCCAAATAGAGAAAACCGCTTTTGCCGCAAATCATCGGTTCCACTTTGGGCTTTTTCCTGTTGGCAATAATTCGCTTGAAGCACTCATACACATCATCCGTCATAGGAACAACCCGTGTACCGCTGCTTGTCTTGGTGTCCTCGATGATATACTCCATATTCCACTTCCGCTGTAACTGATGGTTAATGTTGATCTTTCGATTTTTCATATCCACATCCGCCAGCGTCAAACCCACAAACTCGGAAATCCGAAGCCCGGTCTTAAACAGAATGTAGATACCATCATAATATTTGCAAAAATGCTTGTCACTCGCCACAAATTCAAGAAACGCTCTTTCTTGCTTTCTGGTAATCGCTTCCCTTGTCACGCTGTCGTTGACTACGACGGTGGCAAGCTGAAATTCAAATGGATTCTCGCGTATCAAATCATCATCGACGGCCATCTGAAAGGCTGGTCGGACAACACCCCTGATAGAATGAATGGAGCTGTAACCTCTGCCATCCTGCTGCAACTTTATCAGCCAACATTTCGCGTCAGACTGCTTCACTTTATCAATCCGGCGCTTGCCGAACTCCTCTTTCTTGATGATATTGAGGACAAAGTTGTAATTGGCCTCGGTATTATGCCGGACGCCTGTTTTCTGCATGAGATATTTTCTTACCAGTTCCTCCACAGTCATTTCACCACCGCGAGGTACAATCTGATCGTCAATATCTTTCTGAATCAGTTTTTCTTTCTCCCGTAGAGAAAGATCGTCCCGCTTGCCCGTTGGCAGTTTATCCGTTTTCTCCAATTTCCAGCTATAAACAAACTGGGGCTTTCCTGTTGCGTCGATATATTTGAACGCATATCGTCCATCTTTGCGTTGGCTCTCTCCGTTGCGAAGAATACGATTTCTGTTATCTCGTCTTTTCTCGCTCACCGTTCATGCTCCTTTCTGTGAAAAGAGCCTCCGCGCGATATACTAACAGTATATCATAGCGGAGGCCCTTTTTCTATTGCTAAATGACGCAAAACTCGGAGCCAAAAGGCAGAATATATGATCTTCAAGCGCGTATAGCAAATGCTTTTATCATCAGCGAAAGATCAGATGGCCGACAAATCATCCAGAAAGGCTTCAAAGCGTTTCCGCTTAATCAAAACCTTTACTCCATCCTGAATTACAAAGCCAGAATCCATATTCTCGGCTACCAGCTTTCGCATTTTCTTCTCACCAATATTGAAATATTCCGATGCTTCATCCAGGCCATGAAATTCTCAGATTCCATAGCCTGGTCCATTCATTTAGATACATGAGGGTAAGGACTCACGGGAAAAGCCCAGCAAGCGCTGGGCTTTTCCCTGATTCAATTCCATCGGTGCATGGAATACACAGTTAAACAGGAGAAATTCGCAGAATGCAGCAATGCCGCGAACTGCTCTATTCCACTTCTACAATGATCATTACCTCTACCGGAGCGCCGCCGGGCAACTCGTTCGTCCCGAGCGCAATTCTGGCGGGTAAGCCATTTTCTCCAAAGACATCAAGGAAAACCTGGGAAGCACCGTTCACGACCTGAGGCTGAGCCCCGAAACCTTCCGCACTGCGAACAAAGCCGATCAATTGAACAACGCGCTTTACCCTGCTCAGGTCACCGTCCAGATATCCCTTCAGTGCCGCCAGAAGGTTAAGCGCACAGATCCTCGCAGCGTCCTGTCCCTGTTCAATGGTGTAGTCTTTTCCGACAATTCCCCTGTACTGAAGTTCTCCGTTCCTTGTGGACGTCTGGCCAGAAAGGAACAGCAGATTTCCAGCGGGGCATACCGGGCTGTAGATTCCGCCGGGCTTCGGCGGGTCCGGCAATTCGACACCATATTTTACCCTGATGATTGCATCAATATCCATACAAAAACCTCCTGACGCTTCAACTGTTTACGCAGATATCAAGGGCGGTCTTGGTGTAAATCTGAGCCGCTTTTATGATCTGCTCAACCTCGACCTTCTCATTGATACCATGCGCAACACTTAAATCACCTGGTCCGAAAACCATTGACAGAATTCCCGCAACCCCATAGAGGATTCCCGAATCCATAAAACCGGAAAGTCCCTTAAATTCTGCCGTTTCGGGGGAAACCTGAGAGATGCTCTCCAGAATTGCCTGTGGAAGTGCCTCCTCCGGCGAAATCTCCATGGCCGGTCTGGGCAGAGGAATATAGTTCACTTCTGCCGAAATCCCGGGATTTTTCGGGAGAATGGAGTCGGCCAGAGCTTGGAGTTGGCTTTGAATCTGCGGAATAGACTGCCCCGGGATCCAACGCACGTCTATGAAAACACTCGCTTCGTCCGGAACAACTCCCGCAAAGGTTTCGCTCTGCTGAAGCAAAAAGGGCTTGTTGATTTCAGCGCTCCCGCACATGAGTCCAACATTTATCGTCGGCTTACCGAGATAGGGATGGGATAAGTTGTCAAATTCCGGAATCAGGACAGCTTTCACCGCGGAAATGAAGTCAGCGGCTGCATAAATTGCGTTGGCACCATTCTCGGGACAGCTTGAATGGGCTGCCTTCCCGTGAAAATCAATTTGGAAATAGTCGATCCCCTTATGGGCGATGATGGGATACAATGAGGAAGGCTCTCCAATAATGGCGTAGTCGGTAATCGGTCCTTTCTCCGCAATGACTCTTGATCCCGTACTTTTGGCTGCTTCTTCGTCGATAACTCCCGCAAGGACCAGATCGCCGTTAAGTGGGACTTTCATTCTGTGAACCGTTAGCACAGCATAGAGCATTGCCGCCAGTCCGCTCTTCATATCAGAAGAACCCCGTCCATACATGTTTCCATCCACAATCACCGGATTGAAGGGGTCATCCATTCCCGCCACAGGGACCGTGTCCATATGCCCATTAAGCATCAGACTCTTGCCCGTTCCGTTGCCTCTGATGGTCGCCAGAACATTGCACCGGTCTCCATCGGCACTCTGAAAACAGTATTCGATCCCTTCCCGCTCCAGGATATCCGCAATATACGCAGCCACTTCTTTCTCACGGTTTTCATAGACCGTATGGCTGGGAATGCGGATCAAATCCTGAGTCAGCTTTAACAATTCCTCCCCGTTAATGTACTTTCTGATTTCTTCAAGCGTGTACTTCATAGACATTTACCCAATCACGTACGCCCATCCGGCACCGGGGCCCAGAGGAATTCCGCAGAAATAGAAAATCGCAAACAGCACAAGATAAGCGACGAAATAGAACAAAGAATAGGGAAGCAGATTCGCAATCAGCGTGCCCATTCCAATATCCTTCTTATACTTTTGCGCATAGGACAGGATCAGAACAAAATACGCCATCATCGGGGTAATAGCATTGCTCACAGAGTCACCGATTCTGTACGCCAGGTAGGTGGCATTGGGGCTAACGCCCAGCATCATGAACAGCGGAACCAGGACAGGACCCATGAAGGCAAGCTTGGCGGCATGGCTGGGCATAAGGAGGTTAAGCAGGCATGTAAAGACCATCAGGAACACAAAGAGAACAAATGTCGGCACGCCGATGGACTGCAGCCAATTCGCTCCGTTGATGGCGCTGATAATACCCAGATTTGTCCAGGAGAAATACTGCGACAGCTGTCCGGCAAAGATGGCGACCAAGATATAGCCCGCGAGGGTGGAGAATCCGTTGGTCATGATTTTAATTACATCCTTGTGGTTGTGTACCACCTGAGCCTTGAAACCGTAAGCAACACCAGCAACAAAGAACGCGCCGCTGATTATGAGGAGAATACTGCTCATGAAGGGGCCGCTGAGGATGGAGCCGTCCGTGGCGGAACGGAGAATAGCATTCTTGGGGAAGGTCATAAGCGCGATAACCACGATGTAGATCAGAAGAGCGATTCCCGCTGCCTTCAGTCCCTTATTCTCCGCCTCAGTCACTTCGGGGCGTTCGCCCGTGGTCGCAAGGACTTCCTCGGTAGGTTCATACTTTCCGAGTCTGGGCTCGACGATCCGGAGCGTAACGAAGAACGAGACAAGGGGAAGAACCACGCTGCAGGCAAGCGTGAAGAAGTAGTTTCCGGTGACCGGCAAAATAATATCCGGATCAATGATCTGTGCGCAAGTTTGGGTATTGCCAAATCCGACCGCTTCGACTATACTAATAATCGGGCTTGAACAGAAGCCTGCCGCGACGGAACCGTATGCAGCAATGATACCGGCTATGGGATTGCGGCCCGTAGCCATGAACAGCATTGCAACGAGCGGAGGAAGGATCATAAATCCTGCATCAGAAGCACAGCTGGATGCAACCGCTATGAATGTTACCGCGAGTGTGAGAGCTTTTTTCGGCATCTTGATGAAGTACTTGCGAAGGAACGTGCTGGCAAGCCCCGTTCCCTCAAGCACCGACAGACCAAGCATAATGACGAACTGGTCAATCAGTGCGGAGAAGCTTTTGATGTTTGCTGAGAACTGCGTGAACATTTTAGCAATTCCCTCTTTGCTCAACAGGTTAAACACCTTGTATACGGTTCCGTCGACGGGATGTACAGCGGACCAGCCCAAAAGTGCACCTAAGAACGAAAGAAGGATGACGGCAGCGCAGAAATAGACAAACAGCAGGACCGGATGGGGAAGCTTATTGCCTACTCTTTCAATTGCGCCCAGGAAGCCGCCATTTTTCTTGGTTTCTAACGTTTCTGGCATAAATTCTCTCTCCTTTTGATTTTATATATTCAATGAATCCCCTCCCTGGTGCACTCAGAGAAGAGAACCATCGACTTACAGAAAAGGGATAAAAGTCTCAGTTTTCCTGCTGCTCAAGGTAATTATATAGGGTAT
>OHRZ01000344.1_pt1 | contig 17590 bp, 15 predicted proteins | sample 1578621 | NCBI WGS metagenome assembly OHRZ01 (sample SAMEA3879554, study PRJEB24766) | human gut metagenome | biome: human-associated habitat; feature: feces | place: USA | collected 1985/1987 | reverse complement strand
ATGAGCATGGCGGCAGGCTTCCCAACCGGGCGGTGTTCTTCTGCGACGAGCTGGGGACCATGCCGCCTTTTGACATTCTGCCGCTGTTCTCCGCAGGCCGCTCCCGGCGGCTGACACTGGTACCCATTATCCAGAGTTTGGCACAGTTGGAGAAAAATTACGGAAAAGAGGGGGCGGAAATCCTCGCCGATAACTGTCAGGACACCATTTTCGGCGGCTTTGCGCCCAACAGTCAGACGGCGGAGGTGCTGTCCAGAAATCTGGGCAGCCGCACAGTTCTGTCCGGCTCTGTGACCCAGGGCAAGGACAACAATTCTCAGTCTCTGCAAATGATGGAGCGTCCTCTAATGTCAGCGGACGAGCTGAAGTCCATGCCCAAGGGCAGTTTTGTGGTGATGAAAACGGGAACCCACCCCATGAAAACCAAGCTGAAGCTATTCTTCAAGTGGGGCATCCGCTTTGAAAAGCCATTGCAGATGGAGGATAGCGGGAGCAGACCGGTGCATTACGCCGGGAAAGCAGACTTGGAACGAGCCATTCTTTCTGAGCATCCACTGGTGTACTCCGAGGAATCGTTCCCATCGAAACCGAATCTGAAAGCGGCTTCTATGCCTGAAAAAACTGCACTCAAAACATAACGGAAAACAGGTGGGGCAGTGCAGCCCCACCCGAACAGGAGGAAAATATGCGTAATTTTACAGAACTATACCGGATGGATCTGCCCCATAGGGCAATCTCCGTGTACAGATACCTTGCCGACCGTGCCAATAAAGAAGGCATCTGCTGGCCGTCCATTCCCACCATTTCCAAAGACCTGAAGCTCTCTGAATCCACTACCCGAAGGGCAATCAGTGATCTCAGGAAAGTAGGTTTGGTGCGAACGGAGCAACGATATCGGGAGAATGGAGGAAGCAGCAGTCTACTATACAAGCTATAGCGCTTCCCTGCTGGAAAGCATCCTGCAAATGCTATGTACTATAAACTACATCCTCACTGGGGTTGCGCTTCTTATTTCATCAATTCATCGGTGAGCTTCAGTATTTCAGGCGCAATGCGCTTTCTTTGGTTTTTTAACACTCGATTGTAGGTGGGATATGCCAGTGTGATAAGTACCATTCCGATGATTCCTGTGAAAATGCCGATTACCAAGGCAAGATCACCCAATATCGCACCGAAGTCCGTCATGGCAAGGCTCATACCGGTGCCCAGAACCAGCAAGCCGATTACGCCAACGGAGATTGCCGATGCTTGTGCCCTCCGGGTAGGGAGGGCATGTAGCATGCGAAGCTGCTCCATTTTATCGTCCTCTTTGGGAAGATACTTTTTACGGATTGCCTCTATTTCCTTCTGCTGCTCTGCAGAATAGGTATAGCGAAAGCTCTCATTTTGTTCCATGTTGTAACCTCCTGATTTCTTTGTTTGCCCTTCTGATCAAAAGAATAGCCAGCGTGACCACAGTAACACTGATACCGATACCGGTGAATCTGATGAAAGCTCTTCGTTTCTCCTCTGGCATATTGGGGCCGAACTGGACGATCATGGCCGTTTCCAGATTCAGCATCGAAACCAATGCCGCAGATAGGCTTACAATCTTTGCTGCAGACACAACCGGGCTATCCAGCTTGCGGTATTTCACCAGCGCTACGATAGCATAGATGGTGGAATAAAAGGTATACAGCGCCATTCCATAGATCATCACGCCGGGATAATCGTATCCTCTGTTTTGATAGAGAATCATCAACATCGTTGCACTTATGGATATATTCATCAGCAGCAGAAAGTAGCCACAGGTTCGGGATCGCTTCCACTCACCCAAAAGGCTGGTGCCAAGTTTCTGAATACGGATATAGCGAACCAGCAGAAAACGCATTACCGCCATGATCACATAGTACACCGCCAGCACCATATACCACCAACTGTGAAGCAGATACCACGACCACAGGTTGATTCCCACATAAAGCATACTGATGGTCAAGGATATGTACAGCGAGAGCTTCATGCGAATTATTCCGTCAGTCATATATTGGTATCCAAGGGGGGGTTCATAGATCGCACGTTTGATTCTCTGGCACTGCCCTGGAAGTACCATGATGCACCATGCTGTCAGCACACAGAGCGAATAGAAAGACAGCACATACACGATGTACGCAATCGGTGAGGTTTCCCACTTCATATAGAAGACCATGAACAGCGCCGCACTGCTGAGCAACACCAGTACCACGATCAGACATACCGGTGGAAACAGTAATTTCTTTCCGATTCTTTTCCAATCCATACAGGTCACCTTTTGAATTTCACGGAGAAGGTACTTCCTTTGCCGGAAACACTCTTGACATCGATTTCGCCGTTCAAAATATCCACCACACGCTTCACAAGAGCAAGACCCAAGCCATTGCCTTGTGTAGCATGAGAAGTATCACCCTGGTAGAATTTTTCAAAGATGTGCTTCCCGACTTCTGGCGTGATTCCACAGCCGGTATCGCTGACGGATACAGCAACATAGTTCTCTGCTGCTTTCAGACAAACACCCACTGTACCACCTTCTGGTGTGAATTTCACTGCATTGGAAATCAGATTATTCCAAACCAGACTCAGCAGTTCCGAGTCAGATTTGATACGAACATCGTCCTGAATATCCGTTTGGATTTCCAGATTCTTTGCTTCCCAGGCATCTTCAAAGACCAGCATACATTCACAAAGCTGCTCACCCAAATCAAATTCTGTTGGCTGGGGAAATATCTGCTGATTTTCCAGTTTGTTCAGTTTCAGAATATTGGTGATCAATTGCGCCAGCTTTCGGGAGGCTTCGGATATAGCCTTGGCATAGTCGTTCTTTTCTTCCTCGGTGATGCCGGGCTTCTGGAGCATGGTCGCATAATTTCCAATCACCGACAGCGGTGTTTTCAGCTCGTGGGATACATTCGCGATGAAGTCGGTACGCAGGGTTTCCGTACCTGCCAACTCCGCCGTCATCTTATTCAGGCACTCGATAATCTGATTCAGACCGGTTTCTCCAGAAAATTCCTTCACCGGATCAATTCGAACAGAAAAATCTCCCTGCATAATCCGCTCTGTTGCCGTCACAATTTTTTTTACCGGGCGTTCTACCATTGTTTTGCGGCGGAAATAATCAATCGTACCGGATAACAATGTAAGCAAGATTACATTGCCGAAGGTCACCTCTGCGGCCGCGGTAATACTATCTTTGGTGAACACAAGGCCCATGGTATCCGCCAGAGTATGCAAAAACAGTATTGTGCAGCAGGAAACCAGAAACGCGACCAGAAGAAAAAACACAAGATAATTGCTTACTGCTTTGATAAACTGCTGAAATTTCGGTTTCTTCATTTAATGACCACCTTATATCCCAAACCGTGAACGGTCTCAATCTCAAAGTCCTCACAATCCGTCAGTTTGCTCCGCAGCTTTGTCATATACACATCCACCGCACGGGGGGCTGTTTCCGTACCCGCATCCCAAAACTCATCCATGAGCTGCTGTCGGGTAAAGGTTTTCTTGGGGTAGGAAAGAAGCTTATAAAGAATGTTAAACTCCCGGTTGGTAAGAGATATTTCCTTGTCACCAAGCATAGCCAAATGCTCGTCCATATCCATAGAGAAGCTACCTGCTTTCAGTTTCCGGGAAGATGCAATCTTTGCCCGGCGTAGCAGTGCGCCGATCCGCAGAAACAGTTCGTCCAGATCGATGGGCTTGATCATGTAATCGTCCACCCCAATCCGATATCCACGCTGCTTGGAAGCAAAGTCATCTCTTGCGGTCATAAAGAGAATCGGGATATCTTCGTTAAGAGAGCGGACTGTTTTTGCCAGTTCAAAACCATCGATCCCCGGCATCATAATATCCGACACAATGAGATCAAATATCGTGCCATACATGGCATCAAAGGCGCTATTCACATCCAGACATCCGGTTGCCTGATAGCCACTGGCATTCAGAAAAGCGCAAACCGTGCGGTTTAAGTCCTTATCGTCTTCCACGACCAAAATCTGAAACATAACAAAACCTCCTGGACAGGAATACTTGTATAATACATCATACCAGGGAAATGTTAAAGTATTGTTTATGTTTTCGCAGAACAGGGAAAAAGCGGAGCGATGCCCCGCTTTTAACGTTTGTTTTATCGGCGAAGACGATCCTTTGCCTGCTCTACAGTTTCTCCTTCCCGGCGGAACAGCTTGTCTACCATCGTATCCTCCACTTTATAGTAGGCATCCACAGCTCCTTTTTCCACCGCCTTATACGCATCCACAGCCCCTTTTTCCACGGCCTTGTACACACCCACAACACTGTCCTCAATTGCTTGGTAAGCACCCTTTGCTATTTCACAGGCTGCGGCAAAATCCGTTTCATCCACAGCTGCAGGTATCATACCACTTTCCCAAAGGTCTCCCTGGGGCATATCTACAGATGTGGAATTATCGCCTAACAGACCTTCGTCTTTCATCCACTGAACCATATCCCGGATGGTCTCCTGATAGGGACGAGTGGTATAGCCCAGCTCACTGCGTGCCTTGGTGTAATCAAACACATTGTTTCTGGACAGATTATACACGGAGAAAGTTGTCATCAGCGGCTTCTTACCGGCCTTTTCTGCTTGCTTCTCCAAGCCTTTGGCAAGCTTGTGTGCCAAATTCAGCGGCAGGAAGAATTTGATTTTCTTGCTGGCACATTCGGCGTTAATCATTTCAAACATTTCCTTTAATGTGACAGGTTCATTGGCCAGAATGTAGCACTCCCCGATGCGGCCCTTATCGATGGCGGCAATGGTGCCGGCAGCCAGGTCGCGGACATCACAAAGATTAAAGCTGCCCTGTATTCCCATAGGCATCTCTCCCTTGATGATCTGCAGTACCGTACCGGTTATCTCGCCGATGGCATGATCGTTGGGCCCCAAAATGCCGGAGGGGTGTACCACACATGCCCTCAATCCCATAACCTTTACAGAATCCAGCACCATCTGGGTAGCAATAGCCTTAGACATAGAGTAAGCGCCAATCACCTTTTCGGGATCGCAGGGAGTGAATTTGTCTACCTCTGCAATGGGGGTGCCATGAGGCTGTTCGGGAATGGCACCGGTGGAGGAAACATAGACCATCTTTTCACACTCGGGGTGCGCCAGCACTTTGGTGATGATATTGCGGGTGCCGCCTACATTGACAGCCATCAGTTTTTCCGAAAAGGCGGGGTCCACAGTGACCATGCTGGCACAGTGGATAATCACAGAGGTGAAGCCATCGGGGACAGTGAAGAAGGGTTCCAGGGAAGCTTCATCGCACAGGTCTCCGATGATCACTTCTACTTCCTTGGGGATGTACTTTACAGACTTGTCATTGGGCAGAACCAGGGCACGAACCATGCAGCCCTTCTCCAGCAGCTGCAGGCAAATGTTGGAGCCCAGAAAGCCTGCGGCACCGGTCAGCAAATAGATACGATTATCCTTCATACTACGATTCACCCTTAACCTTTCATAATCTTGTCACTGAGCTGCATGATCTCGGATGCATACTTCTTCTTGCGGGAATTGAGAATTCTCTTATAGATGGGATAGGTGGTCAGCGCCATGACCATGCCTGCAACACCGATTGCAATGCCGGGAACCATGGTAGCAGTCAGACCGATTACCGTGCCGATTTCGGTCATCACCAGACTCATGCCTGTACCCATGACAATGGCACCGATGCTGCCATAGATATAGCCGAATACATTGGCAGGACGCTTGACCTTGGCATCCAACTCCTTCAGCGCATCCAGTTCGGTGTGCTGCTTCTCGGTGTACTGGGTGCGAATCTTCTGAACGATAAATTCCTGATCTTTCATATTACTTGCCCTCCTTGCCGGACAGCCGTGCCTTGGCGACCGCGACAGACTCGCCCTCTTTGGTGAACAGCGCCTCCACGCACTTGTCCACAACCTTGCCGAAACCCTCTACAGCTCCGGTTTCGATTTTCTTGTATCCGCCAACCACGCCGCCTTCGATCATCTTATAACCCTTGACGACACCTTCAGCGATTTTTTCGTTTGCTTCCATAAATTTAGACATATGGTTAATCTCCTTTTGTTTTTTGATTATGGCCATATTCTAGCGGGGCGTGTTTTCTGAAATGCTTACGATATGTTTGAGAAATATTAAAATCGCAAATGGAGATGAAAAGTCCTGTTTTTGGGGAAGGTGCAACAATTTGGCAAAGAGTACTTTTGGGGAGAATTCGATATTGTCATGCCGCAAGGATTACGCTGCCCAAGGTATGATGAAAACATAGGAAAGCAGTCCCGAAGCAGGGAAAACACCTTCTTTGGGACTGCCTTTTGTTCTTCTGCCATTATGTCCAAAATGCGTTTCGGCGGCTGACGAACGTATTTGTTTCCACGCTCATTCCTAACCCATGTGAGCACAGGCAGGGGAGAACTACATTTTGCAGAATTGTGTTTCACAGTTTTAAGCATTTGTTATGTTTTGTTGACCATATAAAGAATGTCCTTAGCCGCTTGTTGGAGCCACACGGACATTGCAATCTTTCTCTCCGGCTGCTGTGCATAGGCAAGAAGTGTCTTTCGTTTACAATTTCCGCCCATAAAGCCCCCAAGTGTATCCAGCGATAAGCTTCCGCCGGCATAGATCATCTGCGCCACATCCATATACGGATACAGGCACGCATCGGTCACGACTGCACCTTTAAAGCCCCATTCCTTTCGCAACAGGTCTGTCAGCAGTGCTTTGTTTCCACCAGCCCAGGTGTGGCCGATGTAGTTAAAGCTGCTCATAACACCAAGACAGTTCCCCTCACGGACGGCCATTTCAAAGGGAAGGAAATAAATTTCTCGCATAGCCTGTTCAGAACACCATGTAAAGAGCTGATCTCGCGCATTGGTTTCCCGCTCATTCATGGCAAAATGCTTGATATACGGCACAATTTTGTGACTCTGCAACTGCTTGACCACATTCGCAGCAATCTTGCCACTTAGAAGCGGATCTTCCGAATAATATTCAAAGTTACGGCTGTTGAACGCGGTGCGGTGGCAGTTCATGGAAGGCGCATACCATCCCTGATAGCCCATGGCATTACCCTCTATGCCCACCGAATTGCCCAATTCTTCGGCAAGCTTTGTATCAAAGCTTGCCGCCAGCACACTGGGGCAGGGCCATGTGATACCGGCTTTGTTGGTCCCAAGCATCAGGGCACTGAAAACCGTAGCGGACATGCTGGTGGAACCGTCCGGCGCTTTGGTTGCAGGAATGTGCAATCGTTCAATAGGGCGGGTCTGCCATGCACCGTTTCCACAAAGGTCACAAAGCTCTGGGAGGGTCAACTGACTGATGAAGATATCCCACTTGGGATCATCCTTGGCGGTATCCTTCATATCCTCCAGCAGAAGGCCTCCCGATCTGCCCATTGCCGGCTGAACCGTCAATCCCAACTGGCTGTCGGTGGGAATGTGGGTTTCCAGTGCTTCCAAAACAGCGGTATCTGCAATGAAATCCGCATCCTTTGGCCCGGTAAATGCCCGGTGGTTGGGATCAGAGCTGCGTTTTAGGGAGTCCGTATCCGCATCCGCAAAAAGGGTAGAAGTTCCGGGCAGGACAATCTCTTTGGCTAACGGCCATGTAATTTCATCGATGGAAGTGTGGCTGTCGGAGCGAATAGAAAGTATGTATTCACCTGCTTCCAAAACCCATGCGCCACGGTTCGCATCGAAGCTTGCCAAATTCCGTTGGGTAATCTGCAGCGTCAGTTCACACTGTTCTCCGGGCTGCAGCAGTTCGGTCTTACCAAAAGAAACCAAGGAAACGGTGCTCTTTTCAATTTTACCGGTGTATGGAGCGGTAACATAGCATTGTACTGCGCATCTGCCTGCCCACTTCCCGGTATTTCGTACAGCAACCGAAAGATTGCTGCCATTAAAGGACAGAATCTTCTGCTCAAAAGTAGTATAGCTCAGGCCAAAACCGAAGGGCCAAACCACTTCTTTTTCGTAATCATAGGCTGGGTCTACAGTGGAACGGGTTTCAAAATACCGATAACCCACATAAATACCCTCGCTGTAATGGAGAAAGTAACCCTTTTGCTCTGGTGCATTGCTATAGTGGAAACTCTGCTTGCTCCATGTGTCATCTTCTTGCATTTGGCAGAAATTATTGGATGCCGGGGCGCTCAGATTGCTGGCAGCCCAGGTATCCGGAAGATGTCCGCTGGGGCATACATCGCCGCAAAGAATATCACCCAGTGCAAGATTGCCGGAAACTCCCGGAAATCCCATCCATAGCACTGCTTTGGTCTGGGGATACTCCTTCAGCCACCCCATTTCCATCGTATTGGCAGTATTGAGTACCAGAATTACGTTGTCGAACACCCTACAGGTTTCATCCAGCAGCTTTCTTTCGCTCTCCAGCAGACGCAGATCGGCAGGATCAAAGTCGTATCCTTCTCCGCCGCCACGGCTGAGAACTACCAGCGCGACCTCGGAATAATCCCTGCCATGATCCAAAATTGTTCGGCCGTCGTCATACAGGCTTGTATCCTGCAGCGTTTTTACATCAATTTCAGGTTTCACAGGAGCGCCGGGTTTTGCGACAAACTCAGCACCGCCCTTCTGGGAGCTTCCCTGTTTTACCTTATAGCTTTTTCCCACAGAAGCGATACTTGCTTTACCACTTTTGAGATAGTTATAGCTGAGATTCAACAGATCCTGGTTCAGCTGGAAGCCGGTCTGACGAAGCGCGTCCTCCAATGTGATGCATTTACTTTCATCGTTGGCAGCGCTGCCGCCACCGTTATAATTCATCTGCACGCACCGCAGACCCACCAGATTCAATCTGCTTCCCTTGGGCAGAGGTAGCAAATTGTCCCGGTTTTGTAAAAGGACAATGCCGCTCTGGGAAATCCTTCTGGCTGCTTGAGCAGCTGCTTCATGGGCTTTCTTTTCCTCGTCCGTTTCCTTCTGACCCAAGAGGCGGTGCACCTTCAAAACAACAAAGCAGTAGTATCCAAGCGCACCCAGCAGAACACTTAGCAACAACGCTCCTAAAGTGCCCATTCCCAGAAGCCTCAGAAGTGCGAATACCGCCGCCACAAGAACCGGCAGCAGGATCAGCCGCTTTTTCATCGGTTCTTTTGCCTTCATTCTACCCATGTTTCATTCTCCTTTCTATCCTATGGCAGTAAACTCACAGCAAAGGGACACAACATTGCAGTCAGGATTCCTGCCACTGCGATGGACAGGCTGCTCATGGCTCCCTCGACCGCCCCGATTTCCAGGGCCTTTGAGGTTCCAATGGCATGAGAGGAAGTTCCGATTGCGATTCCCTTCGCAATCGGGTTTGTAATGCGCAAAAACCTGCACAGACTGACCGCAATCAAGTTTCCGGTAATGCCCGTCAGAACAATAACAGCCGTCGTCAGGGCAGTAATTCCGCCAAATTCCGCTGAAATATCCACACCGATGGCCGTGGTGACGGATTTGGGCAGTAGACTGACTGCGATCACAGAATCCAGTTGAAATACCCACGCCAGCAGCAGGATACTGCCGAGGCTTGTCACCACGCCGGATGCAATCCCCGTCAGAATCACAGGGATATTCTTTCTTAAAAGCGACCACTGTTCATACAGGGGAATCGCCAGACTGACTGTAGCGGGAAACAACAGATATGTCAGCACAGATGTACTTTCCTTGTAATCCGGGTAGGGTATTTTCATCATACGCAGGAACAGAATCATAAAGATACTGCCCAGCAGGATCGGATTGCACCAAGCCAGCTTTGTTCTTTTTTGCAGGAAGGATGCCAGTGCGAAAACGCCCAGCGTAGCGGCTGCACCCCAGACCGTTGAAGAATTCACAAAGTCAATCATGCTTCTTCCTCCCTGCAATCCACTGCGTTGTCCAACCGGAAACCGCAAAGGTCAGAATGGTCACGGGAATCAGCGCAATCAGGATTGGCAGCCAGAGCTTTTCCAGAACATTCCACAATTCCATGACGCCAACCGCGCCCGGAATGAAGAGCAGCGGGAACAGGCCTGTCAGGAAATTGGCGGTTTGCTTCACCTGATCCAGTTTTACAATACCTGTTTTCAAAGCCAACAGCAGAAGAATCATGCCATAGATGCTGGCCGGAAGGGGGAGGGGAAGCAGCCAGTGGAGTAGTTCCCCCAACAGGCAGAATACGACAATTCGCAAAAACTGAAAGACATATTTCATATAAAACACCTCAAGTGATTCCTGGCATTCTGCCCGGATTTCATCTGGTCATGGTGTCCATTTCTTCCACCGTAACCCCAGCATCATCGTAATAATCCAGACTTTCAGAAGCGATATTCCCTTCACTGTTCGTTTGATCTCTTAGGAAACGAGTGCTTTTTGAAGGCTTCGGTATTGCCTCACCGCCAGGATCACGCCGATCAAGGTAGCGAGTGTATCTGCGGCGATGTGTGCACAAATATTGCCGGTGACGCCAAACATGGCATTCATCACATAAATCATGGGAATAAAAAGAATACCCTGACGCAGAAGCGAGACAAGCATGGACATTTTCGCATTGCCGGAAGCCTGCAGAAAGTTTGAACTGATATAGTAAAGACCAAGAATCGGCCCGGTAATCACGCGCAGGCGGATCATCTGTGTACCCAGTTCCAACGCATTGGGATCCTTTAGGAACAGATGTATGATGGATTCACTTTGAAACAGACAAAACAGTGTGGTAACGAGACCGAACGTGAAAGTCAGGATTTCCAGCTTCATCACAGTTTCGCGCAGACGCGCAAGTTTTTTTGCTCCATAGTTATAAGCCATCAGCGGCTGTACACCCATACAGATTCCCATCTGGATCATGGAGATAATGGTAGTGGATTTTCCGGAGGCAGCCATCGCGGCTACTGCAACCGTGCCGTAGGACACCAGCAGATTGTTGGCCATGGTTGCGGATATGCTGGATAAAATGTTATTGGTTCCATTTGGCAGTCCCACAGCAATGATCTTGCGAAATTGTCCGGGAGCTGATGCAGCCAGCTTGAAAGAAAGGCTTAGATTCGAGCCTTTGAAACGGATATAGCGGATCAGATATCCCGCACCGGCAAGATTTCCGATCACCGTTGCGGCGGCAGCACCTGCAACATCCCATTTTAACACCAAGATAAAAAGTGGGTCAAGTACGATGTTTGTGATGGTGGAGATGAGGTTTCCAATCATGCCCTCTTTTACGGCACCTTCCGAACGCACCACATTGCCCATGCCGGTGGTAAAAATCATAACCGGTGCACCAAACGCCAAAATCGTCAGATAGGTTTTTGCATATCCCCAGAATTCCGAATTCGCGCCGAGAACGCTGAGAATAGGGCTTTGAAAAAGTAGAATGACAATTGTAAAGACTCCGCCAATCAGAACGCTTCCCCAGCAGCAGAGGCTGGAATACAGCCTGACATGTTCGGAATCCCCAGCGCCCAATGTTCGTGCAATCAGAGCACAACCGCCACCGCCGATCATGGAGCCAAAAGCCATCATCATGGTAAACACAGGGGAGGAAATGGACACAGCGGCAACCAAGGCGCTGTTGCCCAGTTGGCCGATGAAGAACATATCTGCCACGTTATACAGAATCATCACAAGGATGTTGATCATCGCAGGAATTGCCATGGTAAAGATAGCTCTCCAAACACTGGCCTCCTCAAAAACAGCCTTCCGCTTCTGATTCAATCGGATTCACCCTTTCTGTGTATCGTCGGTTTACTGAAAGCAAATGGTATTTAAATCCAGACTCCCGCTTCCCTCGAAGCGCAGATACAGTGCCTTTGTTCCTGCAACAGCCGGAAGCTCACAGCGAAATGTGTGCCAGTTTTCGGATGGATGAACCGGGATTCTGGCGATCGGTGCTTCTTTCGGATCTGTAAGCACGGCTACTGATCCTTCTGCACTGCCCTTAGCATTGATGGACAGGGTTGTCTGACTTCCGTCAAAGGCAAAATACTTGAAGCCTGCCACGCTGCCGTCACGCAGATTGGCAATATACTGATCCCCATTATCCTCCCGGTCTGTGCCGGTCTGTGTGAAAAATGGATAGTCGCTTTCCTTGTGGTGCGGAAGTTTATAGGGGAAGGTCCCTTTCCTTCCCCACAAATTGCAGGCAATGCGGGCTTCATAGCTTCCTATAGCGGGTAGGGGACCATCGTTTAGGCCACAGGAGGTGACTTCCACCTGGGGAATAGAACCATCGGTAAGAATTGCGATCTTTTCCGCACAGCCCTGACGGGCACACATCTGCTGATTGGTCTGGCGGTGGTAGAACACATACCACTGACCCGCGATTTCCACCAGACCGCCGTGGGTATTGCCGGTGAAATTCCGGGCGTTTTCTTCCGTTACGCCGGGCAGGCCGATATCTCCGATGCTGACGATGGTGCCACCGTACTTCCAGGAACCCATGGGAGAATCGGACACAGCATAGCACAGCTCGTGGCTGAGAATCGAGGAGTAAATCAGATAATACCGTCCGACGATTTTCCGGGGGCTGCTGGCCTCATAGAAGCCATGGCCTTCAAAGCCGGTACCCGCAGCAAACAGCTCACCGGGGACAGTCGCTTTCTGTTCTCCTTTCAGTGTCAGCATATCTTTTTCCAGTTCCACCACAGTGCCGCCGTCCAGCTTGCAGCCCATTTGGGTCATAACGGTTCTCATCATCCCCACATTGGGAGAAAAACCGGTGTACATATAGATTCTTCCGTCGTCATCCACCAGCATACCGGGATCAAAGTTATACGCATCGCCACTGGCCTTGCCATAGAGCGTGCCGTCTGGGTGCTTTACATGGCCATAGAACGTGTAAGGACCCTCCGGCCTGTCCGCCACCGCCACGCTGGTAACGGTGACCCGGTGAAGCTGATAGTAAAGATAGAACCTTCCGTCCGGTCCCTGACACACGTCAGGGGCATTCATATTCATAGCGCCATTGGGATTCAGGGGATCGGTCGCCTTGTCGAAAATATACCCTTCAAACCGCCATGCCCCAAGATCGTCCACTGGGGCGGAATAGCAGACATAATTGTTGACACAGAACGCATCTGCTCCAAAAGCATCATGGCTGCCGAAAACGTACAGCCTGTCCCCAAATACATGGGGCTCTCCATCGGGTACATATTCATAGCTCGGCAGATAGGGATTGAAAACCGGTTGTCTCATATTTGTCCCTCCTACGGCAGCGCCAGAATACGCTTCTGCGCCGCTTTTTTCATATAATCAATCTTTTTTAATTTGCTGTAATGCTGCGTTCAAGTTCTGAATCTGCTCTGGCTTGATGGCTGGGCCGGCCTGTTTCAGCAGGCTTTGCAGCGTCATGCCTGCCATCATACGCTCCAGGTTGGCGTTGCCGGAAGCAGCGGAGGCTACATCACCCCGGGAAGCTCTGGCAGCCTGCATCATCCGGCCGACGATTGCTCCGGCTTTGGGATGCTGCATCAGGGTACCCAGCGTGTCCTTGATGGAGAAGCAGGTGGGGTCAAACTTGTCCGCATCGAACCAGTTGATCACTTCTCCGCCCTCCATCCGATAGTCAGGGTTAGCCTTCTCCACCTTGCGAATGGCGATGGTGTCCATCAGCTCACCGGATTTGACCATGATGGTATGCTCACTGGTAATAGAAATCTGGAAGGTGTAGATCTTCGCACCCATCTTGGTGGCTACTTCGTTGCCGTCCACATAAAGGGTGACTTCACTCTGGTTGGAATAAACCTTGATCTCCGTCTTGTCCTCTGCGCGATCAGCATAGCGCCTGCCGCACAGGTGGACAAAGGGCTCCTTGCTCCAATGGGCTTTGTAGAGATAGAAGGCGTCCTTGCGAAGCTTTCGGTCGAAGGTCACCAGACCCTTCTGATTTTCACCGTGTTTGCCGCCCTCGTCACGCCCATCGGCAGCAAAGTCAAAGAGGTTCCACACATGGGTAGCCCACAGCCAGGGACGCTCCTCAATGCACCTCAGGATATGCTCATGGTAAACGCACTGATACGTTTCGGAATAGTCGCCCTTTTCCGGGTGGGCGGACTGGTACTGGGGATTGGCATCCGCGCCGTATTCGGAGAAGCCCATGACCCGGCCCGGGAACTTCCTGTGATACGCATCAAAGAAGCTGTCATTCTGCTCCAGTTCCCCAATATACCAGCCGAAGTACAGGTTATAGCTGCCGATGTCCGCAACGGGAATCAGCTCGCTTTCCTGCTCCAGCATGAACACATGGGCCATGGTGGTGGGGCGGGTCTTGTCCATCTCATGGCACAGGTCATTTAAGATGCGGTGATTCTCCATCAAATTCTCGGTGGCCGTGCCGGAGGCGGTGATCTCATTGCTCAGGCCCCAGCAGACGATGGAAGGGTGATTGTAACACTGGGTCACCAGCTCCCGCATCTGATCGATGGTGTTCTGCCGCCCGTTCGGCATATGCTGGGTGATGTAGGGGATTTCTGCCCAGGCGATGATGCCATACTCGTCGCAAAGGTCATAGAATTCCTGGGCGTGCTGATAGTGGGCGAGGCGTACCGTGTTGGCACCGATTTCCCGGATGATCTCCATATCCTCCCGGTGTTCCTGGATGGTCAAAGCATTTCCCAGACCCTTCCGGTCCTGATGGCGGCTGACACCCCGCAGGGGATAAACCCGACCATTGAGGAGGAAACCCTTCTGCGCATCAAATGCAATGGTGCGGCAGCCGAATTTGGCAGAAATCTCATCGCCGCTGTCCAGCACAGCCTGGGCGGTATAGAGATAGGGATCCTCCACGCCATCCCACAGATGGATATTGTTGATCACAAATTCCGCGACAGCATGGCCATTTTCAGAGGGAACGGTTCTTGTGTGTCCAGCCACAGAAATGTTCACTTTATCTGCATTCTGCCAGGTCTCCACGGTCACAACCGCAAGGTTCTTTTCCGGATCAACGGTAGGTGTCACTTTGATTCCCGGGGTTCCATCCTTGCACAGTTCAAAATGCTGTTCCGGCATCAGGATCAAATTCACATCCCGGTAGAGGCCGCCGTAGAAGGTGAAGTCCGCTTTCTGGGGATAGACCCGGTCATTGACGCTGTTGTCCACCGCCACGCACAGTAGGTTCCCTTCCTGCAAGGCATCGGTGATGTCCACCCGAAAGGTGGAATAGCCGCCTTCGTGATGGGCAAGGTGCTTCCCGTTGACATACACATCGGCAGTCATAGCAGCGCCCAGGAATTCCAGCACGGCGCGTCCTTCAAATTCGGGCTTGACAAAAGACTTGCAGTACATAGCGGTTCCCCGCCAATAGTCATTGCCGCCGTCCTGACCGTCCACAGCGTTCCAGGTGTGAGGCAAATCGACTGTTTCCCATTGGGGTATCCTGTTGGGAATTTCTGCAGTTTTTGCGAACTGCCAATTCGTATTCAGATTCAAGATACTTCTCATCAATATCGGCTCCTTTCTGTGGTTCGAAAGTGAATGAGTATTAAAAAATCTCCTGCAATCGAACATACACGATTTGTGTACCGTATTACAGGAGATTTTCTCATTTCCTATGTGCAGCCATCGTACACGGATGGTTTACTTTTTCATGGCTTGCCTTGCAATTTTCTTCTTTTCAGCAATTTCTGTCTGAATCTCAACCATGCGCTCCTTGTCCAGCTCATAGAACTTCATGGCGATAATATTTGCCAGCCAGCCAAGGATGGGCAGGCCGAATACGATGATTTCCACAACCCAGAGGACGGCCCATGTGGCATCGTCACCCAGCTGGGGCATGACGGTGGTGTAGCCGATGGCGGCAACAGCAATGGCTGCGATGGTGGCACCGAAGGAGGCGACGATTTTTTCGGTAAAGCTGTAAATCGCACCAACCATACCGGGCATGAAGTTACCGGAACGGTACAGCTCGTAGTCGATGACATCGGCGCGCATCATGCCCTCTGCAATATTCAGGCACATTGTGGTGGCGGCCTGACCCATCATCATTGCCATGTACAGGTACATAATCAGTCCACCTGCGCCAATCTTTGCCATGCCGGAAGGCCCGAGAATCAGGCACATCGCTGCCGCTGCCAGATTGATGCAGATACAAAGGGTGGACATCACCTTTGTTGCCTTCTTAACGCCCCACTTGGCAAGATAGACACCGCCAATGAACGCAAAGATAAAGCCAATGATGGTGGTGGTGTTGTTGATGGTATTGGCGGTCTGGTAGCTGCCGATCAGAATACCGTTGAGCAGGGTGGTAATAATCTGCTGCTTGTTGGTATTGATGGCAATCTTGTCGGTGATGCCGGTAATCATGTAGCAGCGAAGGGGCTTGTTGTGCTTTACCATGGCAAGCATATCCTTCACCTTGATGCTCTTCTGCTTGCCGCTCTCATCGGACATCAGCTTGCCCAAACGGTCGGGGGTATCCACCTTGCTCAGACCGATGATGGACAGGGTGGTGAAGATCAGTGCATATCCGCAGTACCAGAAGCAGGCTTCCCGGAGCATGGTGGCATCGATCTGGTTGTTATACCGGGGCAACACCACCAGATTGAGAATATTGGTAATACCCAGAGGTCCAATATACTGATAAATCATCTGGATAAACTGCATGAAAGGACGCTGCTTCGGGTCGTTGGTCAAAATGGCACCGATGGATGTACCGCCGCCCACAGACATGACGGTATAACCAAAAACAAACAGGAAGTAGAGTACAATGTACACCACAACACCGGCTGCACCGGTGAATTTGCCGGAGAGTACATTGAACATCAAAATTGCAGAGATTGCCTGAATCAGATAGCCGGTCAGCAGAAAAATGCGAATCTTTCCTGCCTTACCAACCTTCATCTTGTCGAAAATGGCGGCAACGATGGGGTCTGTTGCGCCGTCGAACCAGGTCTTGACCGTTTGCAGAATGCCGGTAAGCATAACCGCGACGCCGAAGCCGGTGTTGGCCACATAACCCGTCATCATCATCATGACGTAGAAGGTCATCTTACTGGCACTGGTAGCGGGAGCCAGGAACATTTCAAAGGGTTTCGCGGTGCGGTATCTGGGATCGTTGGATCCCTTCATGCCGCCAAAGATTTTTTTAAGGTTCACAGTTTTACCTCCTGGAATGAGATGATGGACTCAGCTGTATCTCAGCCCTGGGGCACTGCGGTGCCGTCCTCGTTCAGAATGTAGGGAGTGGCGGACAGACCCTTGTAGAACTGCTCATTGCCCTCGGCCAGCTCAGTCAGGGTCAGGATGTTGCCCTCGACGGTGCAGTAGGCAGTCAGATCCAGATTCATGCTGGTGATCTCGATGGTAACACTCTTCAGGTTCTGGGCAATGGTCATGTTGACGGTATTGCCCTGCAAATCAGCAACATAATCATAACGGGACAGGCCGGTGCTGTTCTGTGCTTCTTCACCAGTGAAAGGCACGGCTGTGCCATCCTCGTTCAGCTTGTAAGGTGTCGCGGACAGGCCCTTGTAGAACTGCTCGTTGCCTTCTGCCAGCTCGGTCAGGGTCAGGATATTGCCCTCCACGGTGCAGTAGGCGGTCAGATTCAGCTTCATGCTGGTGATCTCGATGGTAACACTCTTCAGGTTCTGGGCAATGGTCATGT
>OHRZ01000334.1_pt1 | contig 17851 bp, 15 predicted proteins | sample 1578621 | NCBI WGS metagenome assembly OHRZ01 (sample SAMEA3879554, study PRJEB24766) | human gut metagenome | biome: human-associated habitat; feature: feces | place: USA | collected 1985/1987 | reverse complement strand
CCTCGGCAACGGCGGCCTGGGCCGTCTGGCTGCCTGCTACCTGGATGGCATGGCTACCGACTGCATCCCCGGCACCGGCTACTCTATTTTGTATGAGTACGGCATCTTCAAGCAGAAGATCGTGGACGGCTGGCAGCAGGAAACCGCTGACAACTGGCTGCCCGGCGGCCAGGTGTGGATCAAATCCCACCCCGACCAGGCACAGGAGATCCGCTTTGACGGCCAGGCTATCGAGACCTGGGAGGGCGGTTTCCACCATGTCAAGTACGAAAACTACAACTCTGTCATTGCTGTTCCCAACGATATGTACGTTGCCGGTTACGGCACGCAGGGCGTTTCCAAGCTGCGCCTGTGGCAGGCCAAGGCACCCAGCTTTGATATGAGCAGCTTCAACGCCGGCAACTATAACACCGCTATCAGCCAGTCTGCTTCCGCAGAGCTGATCTCCAAGATCCTGTACCCCAACGATAACCACACCGAGGGCAAGATCCTTCGCCTGCGCCAGCAGTACTTCTTCAGCGCTGCTTCCGTTGCCGATATCCTGGGCAACCACCTGAACCAGTACGGCACCCTGGAGAACCTGCCGGATAAGATCGCCATCCAGCTGAACGATACCCACCCGACCATTGCCATCCCCGAAATGATGCGCATTTTGCTGGATGAGTGCAGCTATGAATGGGATGCAGCTTTCGACATCTGCCGCAAGGTCTTTGCTTACACCAACCACACTGTCATGAGCGAGGCTCTGGAAAAGTGGAACGTGGATATCTTCCGCTCCACCCTGCCGCGTATCTGGCAGATCGTGCAGGAAATGGACCGCCGCTGCCGTGCTGACCTGGAGAAAGCCTTCCCCGGCGACCAGGGCAAGATCAACTATATGGCCCTCATCGGCGACAATCAGGTGCGCATGGCCAACATCTGCGCCTACACCGCCAACAGCATCAACGGCGTCTCCAAGCTCCACAGTAAGATCATCAAGGAGAGCGTCTTCCACGACTACTACCTGTTCAAGCCTCAGGCTTTCAAGAACGTGACCAACGGCATCGCTTACCGCCGCTGGCTGCTGGCCTCCAACCCCGAGCTGTGCAAGCTGCTGGACGAGACCATCGGCACCGGCTACAAGCACGACGCCGCCGACCTGTCCAAGCTGAACAAGTTCGCTGAGGACAAGACCGTCCTGAAGCGCCTGAATGAGATCAAGCTGGACAACAAGAAGAACTTTGCCGCTTACCTCGAGAAGAGCACCGGTCAGGTCATCGACCCGAACTCCATCTTCGACTGCCAGGTCAAGCGTATGCACGAGTACAAGCGCCAGCACCTGAATGCGCTGAACATCGCTGCTCAGTACCTGTACCTGAAGGAGAACCCCAACGCCGACTTCATCCCCAAGACCTATATCTTCGGCGCCAAGGCTGCCCCCGGCTACTACATGGCCAAGCAGATGATCCGCATGATCTGCAAGCTGGGCAAGCTGATTGACAACGATCCCGCTGTTAAAGATAAGCTGCGCATTGTCTACCTGGAAGACTACTGTGTCTCCCTGTCTGAACGCCTGATGCCCGCTTCCGAAGTGTCCGAGCAGATCTCTCTGGCCGGCACCGAGGCTTCCGGCACCGGCAACATGAAGCTGATGCTCAACGGCGCCGTAACGCTGGGTACGCTGGACGGCGCCAATGTGGAGATCGCCCAGGAGGCCGGCCGGGAGAACGAGTATATCTTCGGCCACACCGTGGATGAGATCAATGCCGTGAAGCCCACCTATCACGCCAGGGATATTTTCGACTCCAACGCCGACCTGCGCCGCGCCATCAACACGCTGGTGGACGGCACCGTGCCCACGGACGACGCCCAGAAGGAGCTGTTCCATTCTCTGCTGGACGGCACTGACTGGCATCAGGCCGACCATTACTTCCTGCTGCTGGACTACGCTTCCTACTTCGACACCAAGCTCCAGGCCAACCGGGACTATGCCGACCGCATTGCCTTCGGCCGCAAGTGCCTGATGAACGTGGCCTCCGCCGCGAAATTCTCCTCCGACCGCACCATCCGTCAGTACGCCGAGGAGATCTGGCACATCAAGCCCACTGAGTATTAAGCCCCAAAACACGCCCGATTCTGCAAAGAGTCGGGCGTGTTCGTGTACCCAAAAAGGTCAGAACCTTGCACTGCGCGGCGAATTGTGGTATAGTATGGTCAAAGAACCCACCGGTTTTTCCGGGGCGTCACGTCAATCTTGGAGGTGCAGACATGAAAGTTCAATTCATCGGCGCGACCCATGAGGTCACTGGCAGCTGTACGCTGCTGGAAGTGAACGGCCGGTACTATCTGGTGGACTGCGGTATGGAGCAGGGGGAGGACATTTTCCAGAATGTCCCGCTGCCCGTCCCGGCGAATGCCATCGAAGCGGTGTTCCTGACCCACGCCCATATCGACCATTCCGGTATGCTCCCCAAGCTGTGCAAGGACGGGTTCCGGGGGCAGATCTACGCCACGGAGGCCACCTGCAATCTTTGCCGCATCATGCTCATGGACTCGGCGCACATTCAGGAGTCGGAGGCCCAATGGCGTACCCGCAAGGCCGAACGCGCCGGGGAACGGGCCGTGGAGCCGGTATACGACACCAACGACGCGGCGGCGGCCCTGCGCCTTCTGCGCCCCTGCCAGTATAACGCCGCCGTTCAGGCTGCGGAGGGCATCATCATCCGCATGACGGACATCGGCCACCTGCTGGGTTCCGCCGCCATCGAAATGTGGCTGACGGAGGGAAAGCAGACCCGGAAAATCGTGTTCAGCGGCGACGTGGGCAACGTCAATCAGCCCCTGCTCCGGGACCCCCAGCCCGTTGCGGAGACGGAATATCTGGTCATCGAATCCACCTACGGCGACCGCCTGCACCCCAAGGAGCGGGGCGATGTGGTGGGCGAGCTGGCCGCCTGTATCCAGCGGGCACTGGACCGGGGCGGCAATCTGGTCATCCCCGCCTTCGCCGTGGGGCGGACGCAGGAAATGCTCTATGCCATCCGGGAGATCAAGCAGCGGGGGCTGGTGACGGGACACGACCATTTCCCGGTGTACGTGGACTCTCCCCTGGCCGTGGAGGCGACGGGAATTTTCCTGCAATGCGACCCCACGGACTTTGACGAGGAAACCCAGGCCATTCTGAAGCAGGGCGTCAATCCCATCTGGTTTGACGGATTGAAGCTGGCCGTCTCCTCCGACGAATCCAAGCTCATCAATACCGACCCCCAGCCCAAGGTCATACTCTCTGCCAGCGGCATGTGCGAGGCAGGCAGAATCCGCCACCATCTGAAACACAACCTGTGGCGCAAGGAATGCGTCATTCTGTTTGTCGGCTATCAGGCGGAGGGGTCTCTCGGCTGGAAGCTGGAAAACGGCGCGAAGTCCGTGAAACTCTTCGGCGAGGACATCGCGGTGAACGCGGAGATCGCCATGCTCCACGGCACCTCCGGCCACGCGGACAAAGAGGGACTGCTGAACTGGCTGGCAGGCTTCCGGGAGAAGCCCAAGATGGTGTTCGTGAACCACGGCGATGACAGTAGCTGCAAAGCCTTCTGCGCGACCCTGGAATCCATGGGCTACCATGCCGACGCCCCCTACAGCGGCACGGAATACGACCTGATCACCGGCAAGCTCACGACCTACACCGAGGGCGTGAAGATCGACCGGGCGGCCGTCTTCAAGGGCACCCAGCGGGCGAAGCAGATTTACGAGGACATGGTCGCGGCGGCGGAAGCGCTTCTTGCGCTGGTCAAGACCCGCCGCGGGAATACCAACAAAGACAACGCCAAGCTCACGGGGCAGATTGTCAGTCTGATCGAAAAGTGGAAGAAATAAGACAGCAAAACGCCCGGCAGGAAATAGATTCCTGCCGGGCGCTTTTCACACTTTTTCAATTATTTCAGGCTGTATTTCACCGCATATGCCTTGTATTCGTCGTCAAAATTCTCGTTCTCCATCCGGGCGGAGCGGATGGCCTCGTGGGTGTTCATGTTGTGGTGGTGCAGGTCGATGATGCACCCGGCGATGTTGGAGCAGTGGTCGCCCACCCGTTCCAGCGCGGTCAGCAGATCCGACCAGACAAAACCGGATTCAATACTGCAGCTGCCCTGCTGCATCCGCAGAATGTGGTGGATGCGCATTTTCTCCTTCAGATCGTCAATGACCTGCTCCAGAGGCTCCACCCGGTAGGCCTTTTCCAGATCGTCGTCCCGGAACGCCCGGAAGGTCATGTCCACGATTTCCTCCACAGCCCGCAGCAGAACGTTCAGCTCATGGCGGGCGGCGGCGGACAGCGCCAGATTCTTGCTTTTCAGTTCCTCGGCGGACTCCAAAATGTTCAGAGCGTGGTCGCCGATGCGCTCAAAATCGCTGAGGGCTTTGAGGAGCATGGCGGCCTCGCTGCTGTCGTTTTCGCTGATCTTCAGGGCGCTGAGCTTGACAAGATAGGTGCCAAGGATATCCTCATAATGGTCGGTTTTGCTCTCCCCCTCCCGCACAGCCTGCGCAAGCTCCGGCGTGTAGTTCTGGAGGGCGGCGGCGGCATCCCGCAGGGTCACGGCGGCCACGTCAGCCATTTCATTGGTGACCACACGGCAGCGCTCCAGCGCGATGGAGGGGGTGGTCAGCAGACGTTCGTCCAGCTCGCAGACCGCCTCCGGTTGCTTCCCGTCAGGAACGATCCTGCACACCAGCTTTTCCAGCAGCCCCGCCGCGGGCAGCATCAGGGTTGTGCAGATGACGTTGAAGACCGTGTGGCAGATGGCGATGCCCAGATAAGAAGCGCTTTCTCCCAGAATGGCAGGGGAGAACAGGGCGTCCGCCAGTACAAAGAGGGTCAGGCACACAACGGTGCCGATGATGTTGAACATCAGATGCACCACTGCCGCCCGCCGGGCGTTTTTGGTGGTGCCCACGCTGGACAGCAACGCGGTGACGCAGGTGCCGATGTTCTGACCCATGATAATGGGAATGGCGGCGGCGTAGGTCACAGAGCCGGTGGAGGACAGGGCCTGCAAAATGCCCACGGAGGCCGACGAGGACTGGATGATCCCGGTGAGCACCGCGCCCACAAGAACGCCCAGAATGGGGTTCGTGAACATCAGGAACATCTTCTGAAATTCCGGCACGTTTTTGAGACCGCTGACCGCGCCGGACATGGTCTCCATGCCGAACATCAGGGTCGCAAACCCCAGAAAGATCATGCCGGTGTCCTTTTTCTTGCCGTCCTTCATGAACATGTAGTACACAATGCCCACCAGCGCAAGAATGGGGGTAAAGGAGCTGGGCTTCAGCAGCCGGACGAAGACGTTCCCGCTTTCAATGCCGCTAAGGCTCAATATCCATGCGGTGACGGTGGTGCCAACGTTCGCGCCCATAATGACGTTGATGGCCTGTCCCAGCGTCAGAAGCCCGGAGTTGACAAAGCCGACCACCATGACCGTGGTAGCAGAGGAGGACTGAATGACGCCCGTGACGGCAAGACCCGTCAGAAAGCCCAGCATCCGGTTGGTGGTGAGCTTCCCCAGAAGCACCCGCAGGGAGGAACCCGCCCGCCGTTCCAGCGCGTCCCCCATCAGGTTCATGCCGAACAGGAACAGGCACAACCCGCCGATCATGGTCAGAACGTTGAAAATATCCATAGAATCCAGCCTCTCGTATCTTTGATACTTCAATTTTATCAGCGCAAGGTCAAATCCATTATCAGAAAAATGTAAAATCTGCGTAAATCCGGCAGAAAATATGGGAGGGGCGCCGCCCCTCCCATTCATTCTACTTCTTCTCTATAGGAAACCGCACCGTGACAATCGTCCCCTTGCCGACGGTGCTGTCCAGCTCGATGGCCGCGCCCAGAATCAGCGCCGCGTGCTTGACGATGGACAGTCCCAGACCGGTGCCGCCGATCTCCTTGGAGTGGCTCTTGTCCACCCGGTAAAACCGCTCGAATACCCGCTCCTGATGCTCCGGGCTGATGCCGATGCCGGTGTCCGTCACCGTGAGAACGGCCTGATTTTCTTCCTGCCCGAGCCGCACAATGACCAGCCCGCCGTCCTTATTGTACTTGACGGCGTTGTCCATGAGGTTGAACACGATCCCGGAAACCAGCTGGGGAATCCCCTGAATCACGGTTTTCGTCCCTTCCAGCTGAATGCTGACGTTTTTCAGCTCCGCCGGGGCGGTCAGCTCCTGCATGGCGGATTTCGCCGTTTCGTACAGGTCGATGGGCGCCCACTGCATATCCGCCGCACCCTCGTCCAGCCGGGACAGGCGCAGGGTATCCTCCACCAGATCGATCATGCGCTGGGCTTCGCTGTAGATTTTCTCCGCAAAGTGCCGGGTGTCCTCCGGAGGAACCAGCCCGTCCTTCATCAGCTCGGCGTAGCCGGAAATGGCATGGAGCGGGGTTTTCAGCTCATGGGAGACGTTGGCGGTGAATTCCCGGCGAAGGGCTTCCGCCTTCTGCTTCTGGGTCACGTCAAACAGCAGCAGCACCACGCCGAAAACCGCCCCGTCGGATCTGACCGGACTTGCGGCGGCGAGATATTCTCCGCCGGTCAGAGCCACGTTTTCCTCCGCCTTTTCCCCGGTGAGGGCTTTCTCCACCAGTGCGGAAATGGCCGCGTTCCGGTTGGCGACGCCAAAATCCGCACCTAAGCAGTTGGGGGTGATCTCCAGCAGCCGCGTGGCAGCGGGGTTGATGCTCAGCACCGTGCCGCTGCTGTTCATCAGCACCAGTCCCTCGCTTAAGGAACGGGTGACGGTGTTGAATTCCTTCTGCTTCTGCCGCAGCTCCTGAGACTGCGCCCGGAGCTGAATCTGCTGGGAGTCCAGCCGCCGCAGAAGGGGCTGAATTTCGACGTACTCCCGGTTGGACATGGGGTCGTCCAGATTCAGCTCGTTCAGAGGCGCGACAATGTTTTTCGTCAGCTGCCCGGCAAGAAGCGCCGACAGGGCGACGGCAATGCCGATGACCAGAAGGATCGGCTTCACCACCCCCAGCACCAGATGGGGCACCGTGTTCTGCGCCGCGGAAAGGCGAAGCACCGTGCCGTCGCTCAGGCGCTGCGCCGTGTAAATATAGCGCTCCATCAGCGTGTCGGAATAGCGGAAGCTGGTGCCGGAGCCGGTGGCCAGCGCGGCCTTCACTTCTTCGCGCGCTAGGTGATTTTCCATCTCGCCGGAGTCGGAACGGCTGTCATAAAGCACCGTGCCGTCGGCGGCGATCCAGGTGATGCGCCGGTCGGAGGTATCGAGATCGTCAAAATAGGAAACCCCTTCCGTTTCCAGCGCGTGGGCGACCAGCGCCGTCTGCAATCGCAGCTGCTCCGCCTGAACGTCGGAAAAGTAGGTGTACAGCGCCCCCAGAATCAGCACCACCGCTGCCAGCAGCACCGCCAGCGATGCCAGAAAAATCGAGCGAAAAACCCGCTTCGTCATGGCCTACGCCTCCATCCGATAGCCAACGCCCCGGACGGTGCGGATGTATTCGCCGCACTGCCCCAGCTTCGTGCGCAGGGTGCCGATGTGTACGTCCACCGTCCGGGTCTCGCCCACGTAGTCCGTGCTCCAGATCCGCTCCAGCAGCTGATCCCGGGTAAAGGCCCGGCCGGGATGCTCCAGAAAGAGCTTCAGTAACTCAAATTCCTTCAGCGTCAGCTCCACCCGGGTATCCCCGGCGTAGACTGTATGGGACGCGGAATCCATCCGCAGATTCCCCATTTGCAGCAGTCCGGGGGCGGCCGCAGGCGCCGCCCGGCGCAGAACCGCCCGGATGCGGGACACCATCTCCATCATGCCGAAGGGCTTGGCGAGGTAATCGTCAGCCCCCAGATCCAGCCCCACCACCTTGTCATACTCCGTCCCACGGGCGGAAGCAATGATGACCGGGATGCGGGCGGTGGCAGGATTGTCCCGGAGGGCTTTGAGAATTTCAATGCCGTCCATTCCGGGCAGCATGATATCCAGCATAATGAGCTGGGGCTGGGCGTGGCTCAGCGCGTCGAACAGTCCCACACTGTCCCGGAAGCCCTCCGCCTCGAAGCCGGACGCCCGCAGGGCATACAGCATCAGCTCCCGGATGCTGTCGTCATCCTCTACGCAGTAAATCACTCGGATTCCCCCAATACTTATACGAGTTTTTAATAAAACGCTGAAAAGCGTTTTATTAGGCCGCAGGATTGCGGCCAGCGGCCACTGCCGCTAAAAAACGAAGTCAATACATTTCTTACCGCCGCCCAGGCGGTCTGCCGTGAAACGGCTTTCATAAAATGATGAAATCATTTTATTAGGAAATAGTATTATACTGCCGGAATACGCACGGTTTCGACCTCCCGGGCATAGATTGTGCCGGGAGGTTTTGCGTTATGAGAATCTTTATCATCACGTTCCGCTCGGTGACGTTTGCCCAGCGGGGCGAGCGGCTGCTGAACCGGAACAACCACCGCTGTGTCCTCCAGCGGACGCCCAAGTGGATGGAGCAGCAGGGCTGCGGCTACAGTCTGCGGATCAAAACGGAAGACATCATCCCGGTGGTGGAGCTTCTGCGGGAGAACGGCGTCCCCCTGCGTAAAATTTATGCCCAGCGCCCGGACGGAAATCTGGAGGAGCTGACGGTATGATCTATCTGGACAACGGCGCCACCTCCTTCCGCAAGCCGCCGGGGGTGTACCGGGCAGTAGAGCGGGCAATGTACACCTGCGCGAATCCGGGGCGGGGAGGATACAGTGCGGCAATGGAGGCCTCGGAGACGGTGTACGCTTGCCGGGAAGCTGCGGCGGAGCTGTTCCACTGCCGACCGGAGCAGGTCGCGCTGACCGGCAGCTGCACCCATGGACTGAACATTGCCATCCGCTCCATCGTGAAGCCCGGGGGACGGGTGATCGTTTCCGGATTCGAGCACAACGCCGTGACCCGCCCCCTTCATGCGCTGGGGGCGGATATCCGGGTGGCGGGGCGGCGGCTGTTTGACTGGGAGGACACCCTTTCCCGCTTCGGACGGGAATTGAAGCAGGGGGCGGACGCGGCGGTATTTACCCACGTTTCCAACGTGTTCGGCTATATTCTGCCCGTGGAGCAGCTGGCGGAGATGTGCCGGAAATGGCGGGTGCCGTTCATCATTGATGCCGCCCAGTCCGCCGGGGCGCTGCCCGTGGATCTTCAGGCGCTGGGGGCGGATTTTATCGCCATGCCGGGGCATAAGGGGCTGCTGGGGCCTCAGGGGACGGGGCTGCTGCTCTGCGGCGGCGATGCCCAGCCTCTGCTGTTCGGGGGGACGGGCAGCGACTCCGTCAATCAGGCCATGCCGGATTACCTGCCTGACCGTCTGGAAGCGGGGACGCTGAACGTACCCGGTTACGCGGGACTGACGGAGGGACTGCGGTTTGTCCGCCGTACAGGTGTGGAGAACATTTTCTGCCGGGAGCACCGGCAGCTGGAACGGTGTGCCGAGGGCTTGCAGAAATTGGGAATGGAGGTATTCGCCGGGGCGCATCAGGCATCGACGGTGTCCTTCCGGCCGGGGATGGACTGTGAGGAAGCGGCGGCGTTTCTGGCGAAGCAGGGCATTGCGGTCCGTGCGGGTCTGCACTGCGCCCCCTTTGCCCACGAAAGCGCGGGGACGCTGGAATCGGGGACGGTGCGGGTCAGCTTTGGCCACGACGCATCCGACGCCCAAACCGACGCGTTTCTCCGAACGGTATCCAAACTTCCCAGAGGATAGTCGCAATTTTTTTACAGATTGGCTATTGCCATCAGCGCCGGTATTCGCTATAATAGACAAGATAATAGCTAATTTACGATAGCGGAGTATGCGCTATACAAAAGTTGACATAAAAGGGGTAAGAACGTTTATGGAGAGCATTCAGAATTTGCTGCATCAGATACAGCGGATGCAGTGGTCAGACTATCTGGATATCGCCGTAGTCGCGTTTCTGATATATAAAATCCTGCCGCTGATCAAGACACCCAGCACCACCCGAATTGCCAAGGCCGTGGTGGTGGTTCTGGTCATTGCGTGGCTGACCGATCTGTGGCATCTGTATACGGTGGCCTTCATCATGAAGCAGTTCCTGTCCGTCGGACTGCTGGCGCTGGTCATTCTGTTCCAGCCGGAGCTGCGGCGGATGCTGGATCACCTGGGCAGCGTGAAGCTGACCAGTATTTTCGGCGTCAGCAAGCCCGTGCAGCAGGAGATGGACGCGGTCATTACCCAGACCGTGCGCGCCTGCGAGGCCATGGGCCGGGAGAAGGTGGGCGCGTTGATCGCCTTCGCCCGGGAGCAGCGGCTGGAGGAATACTTCAAAACCGGCACCCAGATCGACGGCCAGGTTTCCGATCAGTTGATCCGGAACATTTTCTTCAAAAATTCCCCCCTCCATGACGGCGCGATGATCATCCGGGACGGCCGGGTCGCCGCAGCGGGGTGTGTGCTGCCCCTGTCCGACAGCAACCGTCTCAGCTCGGACTTGGGCACCCGGCATCGCGCCGGCGTGGGCATGAGCGAGGCTTCCGACGCGGTGGTGGTGATCGTCTCCGAGGAGACCGGCACCATTTCCGTGGCGGTGGGCGGAATGCTCAAGCGGCACCTTGCGCCCCAGACGCTGGACAAGCTGCTGCACAACGAGCTGTGTCCTGCCGACGACGGCGACGAGAAGCAGGACTTGGGTCTGCGGCTGAAGCAGAAGCTGTATTTCCGCAGAAAGGAGACGGACGACAATGAAAAATAAATTCGGCGCCATTTTGCTGTCCGTCGCCATCGCCTTCGGGCTTTGGCTGTACGTCATCACTTACGTCAGCCCCAATTCCGAGGAGACCTACTATAATATCCCGGTGGTGCTGGAGGGCGAGAGCGTCCTGAACGAGCGGGGGCTGATGTGTACCTCCACGTCCTCCTCCACGGTGTCGCTGCAGCTGGCAGGCGCCAGAAGCGATCTGATCAAGGTCAACCAGAACAATATTACGGTCAAGGCCAACCTGTCCGCGATCACCGAGCCGGGGCAGAAGATCAATCTGCGCTACACCATTTCCTACCCCGGAAACGTGGCGCAGAATGCCTTCGAGACGCTGTCCCAGAGCGACTTTTATGTAGATGTGGAATACCGCCGGGTGAAGGATGTGCCGGTGGTGGTGCAGTATGACGGCACCCGGTCGGAGGATTATCTGTACGACACGGAAAACGTCCAGCTGGACTATTCCACAGTGAATGTTATCGGCCCCGCCTCCGTCGCCGACAAAATCCAGCAGGCGGTAATCGAGGTGGATCTGACAGATCAGGTGGAATCCATCAGCGAAAGCTACCGCTATACCCTCTGTGACGAGGAGGGCAACCCTGTGGACGCGGCGGAGATCACCACGGATGTGGAGGAAATCCATCTGGACATGAAGATCCAGAGGATCAAGGAGCTGCAGCTGGTGGCGCAGGTCACCTACGGCGGCGGTGCTACGGAAGAAAACACCACCATAACGGTCAACCCCGCTTCCATCCGGGTCACGGGCAGCGACGCCGCACTGGCAGAGCTGGGCGACAGCTATACCCTGGCCGAGATCGATCTGCGGTCGGTGGAAAAGTCCCAGAATATGCTTTACACCATCAACCTGCCCGACGGCATTACCAACCAGACCGGCGTGAACGAGGCCACGGTGAGCATTCAGTTCTCCGGCCTGAGTACCAGAGAATATACCGTAGACAATTTTGAGGCCATCAACGTGCCGGAGGGCATGGAGGTGGAGATCATCAACGCCAGCCTGACGGTGCGGGTGCGGGGCGCGGCCGGACAGATCAGCCAGCTGACGGGAGACGATATCAAGGTCGTGGTGGACTTCTCCAACGCCGTGGCGGGAACGGCCACCTACAAGGCGTCCATCACCTTCGGCGAGGAATTCACGGCAGTGGGCGCGGTAATGGGCCCGTATTCCGTATCGGCAACGGTAAAGGGGTGACGGCATGGAACAGCTCGTCCGGGTGAAGGAAACCTATGACGACGGCACGGCGCTGGTGTTCCGTATCCGGGAAAGCGCCTGTTCCGGCGACTGCCACAAATGTTCCGGCTGCGGCGCGGCGAAGGAAACGGTGACGTTTACGGCAAAGAACCCCATCGGCGCACGCCGGGGGGAGCTGGTAAAGGTGGAATCCGAGACTGCCCCGGTGCTGAAAGCGGCGGCGGTACTGTATGTTGTGCCGCTGGTGCTGTTCTTCTCAGGGTACTATCTGGGCTTCCGGTTGGGCGGCTTCGGCGCGCTGGTCGGGGGGCTTGGGTTTGTGCTTGGCATCGCATTGGTGCTGGTGTACGACCGCAAAGTGGTGAGAAAGGCCAATATTGACTATACAATCACAGCTTTCGCAAGGAAAATATGAGAAAAGCTATGAATAAAGGGGATAATGAGTTTGGTTAAAAGTATGACCGGCTACGGCCGCGCCGTGGAGACCGTGAACGGAAGAGAATTTACGGTGGAGCTGCGCTCCGTCAACAACCGCTATCTGGACTGCACCGTGAAGCTGCCCCGCAGCCTGTCCTTTGGAGAGGACGCGGTGAAGCAGGCCGTGAAGAACGCCATCTCCCGGGGCAAGGTGGACGTGTTCCTGTCCGTCCGCTCCGAGGGTGCCGCCGACGTAAAGGTGACCCTGAATGAATCCATGGTGGCGGGGTATCTGGCCGCTATGAAGCAGATGGCGGAAAATTTCGACGTGAAAGAGGACATCAGCGTGTCGCTTCTGTCCCGGATGCCGGATGTGTTTACCGTGGAGAAGCCGGAGGTGGACGAGCAGCAGCTGCTGGACGATATGCTGTCCGTTGTGAATAAGGCGCTGGCAGGCTTCGACGCCATGCGTACCACGGAGGGCAAGGCGCTGGAAAACGATCTGCGCAGCCGGGGGCAGACGATTCTGTCTCTCGTCAGTCAGGTGGAAGCGGGCAACGCCCAGACCGTGGTGGACTACCGCGCCCGTCTGGAAAATAAGCTCAAAGAGGTTCTGGCGAGCACCGCTATCGACGAAAGCCGCATCCTGACGGAAGCCGCTATTTTCGCCGACAAGGTGGCGGTGGACGAGGAGACCGTCCGCTTAAGAAGCCACTTGGAACAGATGAACAACATGCTCACCACCGGCGGCGCCGTCGGACGGAAGCTGGACTTCCTGCTGCAGGAAATGAACCGGGAGGCCAACACCATCGGCTCCAAATGCACCGATGTGCGTCTGGCACGGGTCGTGGTGGAGATCAAGGCCGAGCTGGAGAAAATCCGGGAGCAGACCCAGAACATCGAGTAAGGAGTAGCTATGAAGCTTGTGAACATCGGTTTCGGCAGCATGGTCGCCGCGGGGCGGGTGCTTGCCATTGTAGCGCCGGACTCCGCGCCCATCAAGCGGGTGATCCAGGAGGCGCGGGATCGGGGAATGCTCATTGACGCATCCTACGGGCGCAAGACAAAGGCCGTGCTTTTGATGGATACCGATCACGTAATCCTCTCCGGCATCCCCACCGAGACGCTGTATGCCCGGTGGATGGATAAACCGGAAGAAGAAATAAAGGAGGATTGAGCCGTGAGCAAGGGAAAAATGTTTGTGATCTCCGGTGCTTCCGGCGTGGGGAAAAGCACCGTCCTGAAACAGGTGATGGACGGCCGGGACGACCTGAAATTTTCCGTCTCCGCCACCACCCGCCCGCCCCGACCCGGGGAGGTGGACGGGGTACACTATTACTTTGTGACCAAGGCGCGCTTCGAGGAGATGATCCGGGAAAATGCGTTTCTGGAATACGACGCCCACGCGGGCAACTACTACGGCACCCCCCGCGCTCAGGCGGAGGAAAAAATGGAGCAGGGACTGCTGCTTCTGGACATCGAACCCATGGGCGCGAAGCAGGTGAAGCAGTCCGCCCCTGACGCGGTGCTGATCTTCATCATGCCGCCGTCCCGGGAGGAGCTGGAGCGCCGTCTGCGCAGCCGGGGTGATACCTCGGAGGAACAGGTCAAGATGCGTCTGGAACGGGCGTCATGGGAAATGGAGCAGCGAAGCTGGTACGATTACACCGTCGTTAACGACGACGCGAAGCGCTGCGCCGAAGAAATCCTGACAATCATTGCCAATCTGGCTGACTGAATATATTGCTACTTTATTGGAGGAACGAAATTATGCTATACCCCCCTGTTGCTGATTTGCTGAAGAAAGTGGACAGCCGTTATCTGCTGGTGAATCTGGTGGCGCACCGCGCCCGTCAGATCGCCGCTGAGGCCGAGGCGTTTCAGGAAGATCTGCCGGAAAAGCCCGTGACCATGGCCATTGAGGAAGTGGCGGACGGCGAGCTTTCCGCCACCGTGAAGGAAGAGTATATGAAATGATGCTTTTCCGGGGGACGCGAACGTCCTCCGGAAAAGCAGCTGGAAAGGATGGGGTGAGGGATGATTGCGAAAATCGCGGTTTCCGCCGCGACCTATGCCATTGACAAGCCCTATTCCTACAAAATCCCCGAGGGAATGACCTTGCAGCCCGGTCAGCGGGTGCAGCTGCCCTTCGGCCGCGCCAACAAGCGCACCGAGGGCGTGGTTCTCACCGTGGAGACAGGCAATGAGGAAAAGCTGAAAGCCGTGGAGCGGTGTCTGGACGAAGTGCCGATTCTGTCGGAGCATCAGCTGCGGCTGGCGGCATTTTTGCGGGAGCGGTATTTCTGCACCTTTTATGAGTGCCTCCGGGTCATGCTCCCGGCGGGACTGTGGTTTCAGGCGCGGGAACGGATCTCCCTCACCGCCGACCGCTCCTGGAAGGAAAAAACCATCCGCAAGGACGGCGCGGCGGAGGTGCTTGCGCTGCTGGAAAATCTGGGCGGTCAGGCGGAGGAATCTGCTCTGCGCGCTCTGATTCCCGACGAGGAAACCCTTTCCGACGTGATCGCGTATCTTGCGCGGAAAAAGTGGATATCCGCCGAAACGGAATATCTGCGCCGCGCCAATGACAAGACGGAGAAAATCGCCGCTCTGGCGGTTTCCGCCGAGGAAGCAATGGAGTACGTCTCCCGCCGCCCCAAATCCGCCGTCATGCAGAGAAGTGTGCTGGAGCTGATGTGCGGCGTGGGCAGCGTGTCCGTGAAGGAGCTGTGCTATTTTACCGGCGCTTCTACCGCGACGGTGAACCGGCTGGAAAAGCTGGGGTATCTGACGCTGACCGAGCAGCCGGTCCTTCGATGCCGGGAAATCCGTCCGGCAAAGCTGGACGGGCCGCTGGTGCTCAGCCCCGACCAGCAGCGCTGCTATGACGGACTTGCGAAGCAAATGACGCAGGAAAATCCGGGGGTCGCGCTCCTTCGGGGTGTGACCGGCTCGGGAAAGACTTCCGTCTATATCAAACTCATCCAAACCTGTCTGGAAACGGGCAGAAGCGCCCTGCTTCTGGTGCCGGAAATCGCCCTGACGCCCCAGCTGCTGGGGCTGATGACGGCCTATTTTGGCGCTCAGGTGGCAGTGCTGCACAGCAGCCTTGGGACGGGGGAGCGGTACGATCAGTGGAAGCGCGTCCGAAGCGGCGACGCGAAAGTGGTCGTAGGGACCCGCTCGGCGGTGTTTGCCCCCTGTACCCCCGGCCTGATCATTCTGGACGAGGAACAGGAGCATTCCTATAAATCCGAAAATTCCCCCCGCTACAGCGCCAAAGAGGTCGCCATCTGGCGGGGCGCGAAGGAAGGCGCACTGGTGCTGCTCGGCTCCGCGACGCCCTCCGTGGAAAGCATGTACCGGGCGAAGACCGGCGCTTACAGCCTGTACACTATGGCGGAACGCTATGGCGGACGGAAGCTGCCCGCCGTGGACATCGTGGACATGCGGGAGGAGCTGAAGCTGGGAAACGATCTTTCCCTGAGCATCCCTCTGCGGGAAGCGCTGTCCGACAACCGGGATGCGGGAAAGCAGACGATTCTGCTGCTCAACCGCCGGGGAAACAGCCGGGCGCTGGTGTGTGTGGACTGCCGGAAAGCGCCGGAATGTCCCCGGTGCAGCCTTCGCCTGACCTATCACAGCGCCAACAACCGGCTGATGTGCCACTACTGCGGCTTTTCCCAGCCGGTGCCGGAGCGCTGCCCGGCGTGCGGCGGCCCGCTGAAAACCATTGGCACCGGTACCCAGAAGGTGCAGGAGGAGCTGGAGTTCCTCTTCCCCGACATGGAGACCGACCGGATGGACGCTGACACGGTAAGCGCCGTGAATACACACGAAAAAATTCTGGAACACTTCCAAAAGGAGAACGTTCCCGTGCTTCTTGGCACCCAGATGGTGGCCAAGGGGTTGAATCTTCCCAATGTCACGCTGGTGGGCGTGCTGGACGCCGATCTGAGCCTGTACACCGGCGGGTATCTGGCGGGGGAGACCACCTTCAATATGCTCACCCAAGTGGTGGGCAGAGCCGGCCGGGGGGACAGCCCCGGAAAGGCCATCATTCAGACGATGGTGCCCGACCATCAGGTCATCCGGTACGCGGCGGAGCAGGATTACGACGGATTTTACGATCTGGAAATCCAGCTGCGCCGGGTACAGAACGCGCCGCCCTTCGGCGATCTTGCCGCCGTGGTGGTGACGGGACGGGAGGAAACGGCGGTGCTTCGGGGTGCGGCAAAATTCCGGGACAGCCTGGTTGCGTGTCTGCGTCAGGAAGCCTACCGGGAGGAACGCTGCGCGGTGCTGGGGCCTGCGCCCTGCGCCGTGCCGAAGGTCAACTACCATTTCCGCTACCAGCTGACCCTGCGCTGCCGCCTGACCCGGACAATGCGCCAGCTGCTTTCCTATCTCCTCCGGGAGTTCGGAAAGGACAAGGCAAACCGGGGTGTCAGCGCCTACATTGATGTGAACGGATTCGACTGACCGGCAAGCCGTTTACCATAAGAGAAACGAGGTAATATCATGGGACTGCGCAAAATTCTGACATACAAAGACCCGGCGCTGCACAAGGTATGCCGTCCGGTGGAGAAGTTCGACTGGCGGCTGCACAAACTGCTGAACGACATGACCGATACCCTGGCCGAAGCCAACGGCGTGGGATTGGCTGCCCCTCAGGTGGGCATTCTGCGCCGGGTTGTGATCGTGGATACCGGCGAGGAAATTCTGGAGCTGGTGAACCCGGAGCTGGTGGAGACCAGCGGCGAGCAGTGCGGCGCGGAGGGGTGCCTCAGCGTTCCGGGCAAGTACGGTCTGGTGAAGCGCCCCAACTATGCCAAGGTTCGCGCGCAGGACCGGAACGGTGAGTGGTTCGAGGCTGAGGGCGAGGAACTGATCGCCCGGTGCTTCTGCCATGAGCTGGATCATCTGGACGGCATTGTCTATACCGAGGTCATGGAGCGGTTCCTGACGGAGGAAGAACTGGAGCAAGAAAAGTAACGGAGGGATCATCCTTGCGCGTTGTGTTTATGGGTACGCCGGACATCGCGGCGACCTGCCTGCAAAAAATTCTGGCCGACGGCTTCGACGTGGTGGGCGTCTACACACAGCCTGACCGCCCCAAGGGACGGGGCATGAAGCTGGTGGCGTCCCCGGTGAAGGAGGTGGCGGTGGCTGTCGGAATCCCCGTATTCCAGCCGGAAAATTTCCGGGAGGAAGAGACGGTGGAGCAGCTCCGCGCCTTGCAGCCGGACATCTGCGCCGTGGTGGCCTACGGGCGCATCCTGCCCCCCGAGGTGCTGGAAGTGCCGCCCCTCGGGTGCATCAACCTGCATGTGTCGCTGCTGCCCAAGTACCGGGGCGCGGCGCCGGTGCAGTGGTCGGTCATCAACGGCGACACCGAGACCGGCGTTTCCATCATGTTTCTGGACGAGGGCCTGGACACCGGCGACATCCTGAACGTGGCCCCGGTGACCATCGGCCC
>OHRZ01000288.1_pt1 | contig 19379 bp, 14 predicted proteins | sample 1578621 | NCBI WGS metagenome assembly OHRZ01 (sample SAMEA3879554, study PRJEB24766) | human gut metagenome | biome: human-associated habitat; feature: feces | place: USA | collected 1985/1987 | reverse complement strand
CTCTCAGTCACCTTCGGTGACAGCTCTCCCGGAGGGAGAGCCAAGGGGCTGTACCCCGGCACGAGAAATGGAGCGTATCTGTACCGATACGCTCCATTAACTATTTTACGATTCTTCCATCTGCCCCGCGATTCTGTTCAGCAGCAGCGCTTTTGCAAAGTACATCGTCTCATAGCGGATGTACTGGTCGGCGTTCTCGTCCCACAAAAAGCGCAGATTCGGCGGGAATTCCTCGTCCCCCAGCCACAGCTGGACGGCGACGCCCAGACCGTCGAAAATCTCAAAGGCATAGGCCGCGTCCCCCACGGGAAGAGGCTTGCCGCCCAGCGCCAGACACGCCCGGCGGAAGGCGGGAAGATCGTTCTGGAACCGCTCCGCCCAAGGGTCGTGATCGTCTTCCAGCAGCTTCTGGTGAAATTGCAGGCCGAAGTCCTGCATGGCCTTCCACCGTCCGCTGACATGCCGGTCTTCCCGGCTGTCGCAGATCAGGTCAAGCAGGGTCATGACCTCCTCATAGCTGTTTCCGTCCTGCCACGCGCCGTTTTCCAGCCGCTGGATATCCCCGGTTTTCCGGGAGACCCGGTAGCTTTGACCGAAAAATGTGGTATACAGGTACTCCGCGTCCAGCTTTGCGTTCAGCTTTTTTGCCAGCGCTTCCGCGTCATAGGTCAGAAAACAGGCCTTGGCCTGCTGCGCCTGAATGAGATAATTGTCCGTTCGTGCCATGGGTGTACCTCCCTCCCGGATTACGGGGATTATACCATTATTCAATCTGGAATGCAAGGAAACCTTAAGACTTTGTGTGTTTACTTTTGTTACTTTCTATGGTAAGATAAGAGACACTTACCCGTATGCCGGCAGGAAACCGCAGAATTCCGCCGCTTTGCACGAAAGGAACCTGATGGAATATGTCCCACGACTGCACCCGGGCGATTATTGACCTGGACGCCGTTTCTTCCAATTTTGACGCGGTCTGCCGCAAGGCCAAAGTGCCGGTGATGGCCGTCATCAAGGCCGACGCCTACGGCCACGGCGCCGTGCCGATCGCCCGGCTGCTGGAAAATCGGTGCGCCTTTTTCGGCGTCAGCTCCATGTCCGAAGCGCTGGAGCTGCGGGACGCCGGAATTGCCCGGCCGATATTGATTCTGGGCTACACGCCGCCGCAGGCTTTCCCCGACGCCGTTCGTCTGGGTATCCGCCCCGCCATTTTCCGCCGGGAGGACGGGGAAGCCCTATCCCGGGCTGCCGTGGAAGCGGGGGTATCCGCAGCCTTTCACTTTGCCGTGGACACGGGCATGAGCCGCATCGGTTTTCAGGTAACGGAAGCCGACGCCGACATCTGCGCTGAAATCGCCGCCCTGCCGGGGCTGACCGCAGAGGGGCTGTTCAGCCATTTTGCCACCGCCGACAGCTATGACCTCAGCCGCGCCCGCGCACAGGCGGAACGTTTCGACGCTTTCGACGCCATGCTGAAACGCCGGGGCGTCCGCATTCCCATCCGCCACCTGAACAATTCCGCCGGACTGATGAACTTCGACCACCACTACGAGATGGTTCGTTCCGGCATCGTCACCTACGGCCTGTACCCCAGCGACGAGGTGGACGCCCGCCTTCTCCCCCTGACTCCCGCCATGCGCCTGGTCAGCCGGGTCTCCTGCGTGAAGCCCCTGCTCCCGGGACGGGAGATCAGCTACGGCGGCACGTTTGTCACCACCCGCCCCACTGTCGTGGCCACCGTCCCCATCGGCTACGCCGACGGCTACCGCCGCAGTCTGTCCGGACGGTTTTACGTCCTGATCCACGGACAGCGCGCCCCCATTCTGGGGCGGGTCTGCATGGATCAGATGATGGTGGACGTTACCGATATCCCCGGCGTTCAGGCGGGAGACACCGTCACCCTCATCGGAACGGACGGCGATGAAACCATTTCCATGGAGGACATTGCCGCCGCGGCCGGAAGCTTCAACTACGAATTTGCCTGCGGTATCAGCCGGCGGGTACCCCGGGTGTATCTCCGCGGGGGCAAAGCCGTCCATACCGTACATTACCTGACCGATGTCTTTCAGGAGGAACCCCATGGCACATAAACCGAAATACGCAAAACAGGAACCCCGCCGGAATACCGCGCTGAAGCTGCTGCCGCTGGTGCTGGTGGCCATCGTCGCTGTGGTTCTCATTGTCCGCTCTCTGGGCAAAGGAAAGCCTGACGACGCCCCGACCACCCCGCCAACGACGGAAGCGACCCAGCCCTTAGAGCCGGTCGCCTCCGCCACCGTGGGCGTCCAGGGCGACCTGCTGATGCACAAGCCCGTGATCACCGCCTGCACCACAGAGGATGGCGGCTACGATTTTGCATCGATTTTCCGCTACGTGGCAGAATATACTGCAAGCTATGACTATTCCGTTGCCAATCTGGAAACCACTCTGGGCGGCGATAATTACCCCTACCAGGGCTACCCCGACTTCAACTGCCCCGACGAGATCGCGGAGGCGGCGAAGGACGCGGGGATCGACATGCTGCTCACCGCCAACAATCACTGCTCCGACACCACCACTGAAGGCGTCCTGCGCACGGTGAAGCGGGTGCGGGAAATGGGTCTGACCCCTCTGGGGACCCAGCTCAGCGACGAGGAACCCAAGTACGCCGTGGTGGACGTGGGCGGCATCAAGGTGGGCATGGCGGCCTACACCTACGCCACCAGCGCGGTCAATGGCCGTCCCTCCCTCAACTATGAGGCGGAGGTCACGCAGGTTGGTCTGGTGAATTACTTTACCTACGACAATCTGGACGCCTTCTATTCTGAAATGCAGTCCCTGCTTTCCCAGATGCGCTCGGACGGCGCGGAAGCTACCATGCTGTACATTCACTGGGGCACGGAGTATTCCCTTCAGGCGGATTCCTCCCAGCGGATGATCGCCCAGAAAATGTGCGATATGGGTGTGGATGTCATTGTCGGCGGACACCCCCACGTGGTGGAGCCGATGGAGTTGCTGACCAGCAGCTCCGATTCCCGGCACAAAACGGCGGTCATTTACTCTCTGGGCAACGCCGTATCCAACCAGCGCCGGGACCTGATGACCCTGAACACCGGCCACACCGAGGACGGCGCGGTGTTCACCGTCACCTTTGAAAAATACGCCGACGGCGGAGTATACGTTGCCGATGTGAACGTGATGCCCACATGGGTCAACCTGCACAGCGTTGACGAAAAGCAGGAATACAACATCGTCCCGCTGGAAGACGCCCGGCGAACGGAGTGGCAGAATCTGTATGGTCTGGACGCCGCCGCTCTGGCAAACGCCGTGGCATCCTACGACCGCACCATGAACATCGTCGGCCCGGGGCTTGAGCAATGCCGGAGCTACTACGCGCAGGAAAAACAGGCGCGGGAAACTCCCGTTGTTCCGACCGAAGAGGCAGCCTGACAAGGAGGAGTACCCATGTCCAAAAAGCCGAAGGGAAACAACACAGCAGTCGTTGTGCTGCTGACCGTATTGATTTTCGTCATGATCGCGCTGACAGGTCTTGTGATCTGGATGTGTGTTGATCTGGTGAACAAAACGCCCCAGACTACCGTCCGGACGGAGACACAGGCTTATACCCTTCCCACTGTCATCCGGACAGAGCCGACGCAGGCCGAGACCCAGCCCCCGGAGACCACCCTGCCGGAACCGGAGCATGTGGTGGCTACCGCTTCCATCGGCACCATGGGCGATCTGCTGATGCACAAGCCGGTGTTCGACTCCTGCCTGCAAAGCGACGGAAGCTATGATTTTTCTTCCATTTTCCAGTATATCCGGGAGCGGGTAACCGCGCTGGATTACGCCGTCATCAATCTGGAAACGACCCTGTGCGGCACGGATAATGGCTACCCCTACTTTGGCTTCCCCAACTTCAACTGCCCTGACGAGATCGTGACAGACGCCAAGGATGCAGGCTACGATATGTTCCTCACCGCCAACAATCACTCCGGAGACACCGGCGCTGTGGGTATGACCCGGACGGTAGAGCAGGTTCGTGCCGGTGGTCTTGTTGCTCTGGGCACCCAGCTTAATGACGAAGAGCCGAAGTACGTTGTCGTGGATGTAAACGGCATTAAGATCGGCATGGTATGCTTCACCTGGGCCTACAGCAGTGACGGCACCTCCTTCTCTCTCAATGGCATGGCTCCAATCAAGTATACCGGGCAAATCAATTATTTCCTCAACAGCGACCCGGACAAGCTGTATACGGAAGCGGGTAAGATTCTGGAGCAGATGAAAGCCGAGGGTGCGGAAGCCACCATGATGTTCATCCACTGGGGCACGGAGAATATGCTGAAAGAGAATTCCCTGCAGGATACCATGGCTCAGAAGCTGTGCGATATGGGCTTTGACGCCATTATCGGCGGCCATCCTCATGTGGTGCAGCCGGTGGATATGCTCACCAGCACCGTGGATCCCGATCACAGTGCGGTGGTGATTTACTCTCTGGGTAACGCCGTGTCCAATCAGCGCCTGGGTAACCTGCAAAGTATAAATACCGCCCATACCGAGGATGGTGTTCTGTTCACCGTTACATTTGAAAAGTACTCCGATGGAAAGGTTTATCTGCAGGGTGTGGATTTGCTGCCCTTCTGGGTGAATATGCGCACTGACAGTGAAGGGAAACGGAAATACCCCATCATCCCGCTGGATAAGCAGGACGAGGATCAGTGGGCATCGGAATTTGATCTGACCGACCAGATGCTTTCCAGCGTCCGCAGCTCCTACGATCGTACCATGGCAATTGTCAGTGACGGCATGGAAAAATGCCGGACGTATCTGGAACAGCAAAAGGCCGACCGGGAAGCCTACTATCAGGACCTGGCCAGCCATCCGGAAACCTACGTTCCAAGCACCGTCCCGGAGGAAACCGCCGGGGAAACCATCCCGGAAACCACCGCCGTCACCGCTCCTGCGGCATAACAAACCCTACCCAAATACCGTGCCGCGGCAAACGTCAGTTCTGCCGCGGCACGGTTTTCGTCTGCCGGAACGGAAAACGAAACTTTCCCGGGAAAAAACGGATATAATCCATTGACATTGCAAAAATTTACGGTATAGTAGTATTTGTCGTATTTCGGCGTAAAATAAAACCTTGAAAGAAACGGGGGAGGATAATGTCCAAGGAACTCATCAGACTCCAGGACCTGACCATGGAGTTCGACGGGGAGCGTATTCTCGACGGCATCAATCTTTATTTCAACGATCACGAATTCCTCACACTGCTCGGCCCCTCCGGCTGCGGCAAGACCACAACGCTTCGGATCATCGGCGGCTTTCTGACGCCCACTTCCGGCACGGTGACGTTTGACGGGAAGGTCATCAACGACGTTCCGCCCTACAAGCGGCAGATCAACACCGTGTTCCAGCGTTATGCCCTTTTCCCGCACCTGGATGTGTACGACAACATCGCCTTCGGCCTGAAGGTAGCGAAGCTGCCCAAGACCGAGGTTGACCGCAGGGTCAATGAAATGCTGGAAATCGTCAGCCTGAAGGGCTACGAAAACCGCAGCGTGGACAGTCTGTCCGGCGGCCAGCAGCAGCGTGTTGCCATCGCCCGGGCATTGGTCAACCAGCCGAAGGTGCTGCTGCTGGACGAACCCCTGGCAGCGCTGGATCTGCGATTGCGCAAGGACATGCAGATCGAGCTGAAACGCATCCAGCAGACCACCGGCATCACGTTCATCTATGTCACCCACGATCAGGAGGAAGCCCTTTCCATGTCCGACACCGTGGTGGTCATGGACAAGGGACGGATACAGCAGATCGGCAGACCTGAGGATATCTATAATGAGCCGAAGAACGCCTTTGTGGCGGACTTTATCGGCGAAAGCAACATTTTGGACGGTGTCATGCTGGAAGACTTCAAGGTTCGGTTCTTCGGCCGGGTCTTTGAGTGCGTGGACAAGGACTTCGCCCCCAACGAGCCGGTGGACGTTGTCATCCGCCCGGAGGACATTGACATCGTGAAGCCCGCGGAGAGTCATCTCGTCGGCACCGTCACGGGCATTACCTTCAAGGGTCTTAACTACGACATCATCGTGGAGTTCAAGGGCTTCAAGTGGCTCATTCAGACCACGGACTACCACGGCGTGGGCGAGACCATCGGCATCCGCCTGAACCCGGAAGACATTCACATCATGCACAAGAGCGAATATTCAGGTCTCTTTGGCGACTACAGCTCCTACTCCGCCGAGTATGACGAGCTGACGGAGGATGCCGAAGATGAAGAAGAATAAGTCTATCCTGCTCAGCACCCCGTATTTGATATGGATGGTGGTATTCACGCTGATCCCTCTGGGTGTGGTGTGCTACTATGCCCTCACTGACCCGTCTACAGGGGAATTCAGCCTTGTGAACCTGCGGGGTCTGAACCTGTACTGGGGCGTTCTGTGGCAGTCCATCTTCTACGCGGTGGCGTCGGCTTTCATCTGCCTGCTGCTGGGCTACCCCATGGCCTATTACATCGCCCATCGGAGCCAGACCGCTCAGAAGTTCCTGTATATGCTGGTGATGCTGCCCATGTGCATGAGCTTCCTGCTCCGTACCCTCGCATGGGTCGGATTGCTGCAGGACACCGGCATCATCAACAATATTCTCGACGCCATCGGCATCGGCCGCCTGCACCTCATCCGCACCCCCGGCGCGGTCATTCTGGGCATGGTGTATAACTATCTGCCCTATATGATCCTGCCCCTGTACGGCGTCATCGTCAAGATCGACCCCCGGCTCATTGAAGCGGCGGAGGATCTGGGCTGCAACAGCACGCAGGTGTTTTCCCGGGTGGTGCTGCCGCTGAGCGTTCCCGGCATTCTCTCCGGCATGACCATGGTGTTCGTCCCGGCGGTGTCCACCTTCTATATCTCCCAGAAGCTGGGCGGTACGGACACGGTGCTCGTCGGCGACGTGATCGAGCGCCAGTTCAAGCAGGGCAACAACCCCAATCTGGGCGCGGCGCTGAGTCTGGTGCTGATGATCCTTGTATTCATCTGCACCGGCATCATGAACCGCTTCGGCGGCGACAATGAGGAAGGCGGTGTCATCGTATGAAAAGAGCCAACCGTATTCTCACCGTTCTGATTTTCATTTTTCTGTACGTCCCCATGGCAGTGCTCATCGTGGCGTCGTTCAATACAGGCAAGGACGTCACCCAGTTTGAAGGGTTTACCCTGCGGCAGTACACCCGTCTGTTTCAGGACAGAACGCTTCTGAAGCTGTTGGGGAATTCTCTGCTCGTCTCAATCCTCGCCAGCCTGACCGCCACGGTCTTCGGCACGGTGGCGTCCCTGGGCATCTACAACCTGAACCCCAGACTGCGCAAGGCTGCCATGACGCTGACCAACATCCCCATGACGAATCCGGATATCGTCACCGGCGTGTCCCTTTCCCTGCTGTTCGTCTTCGTGGGGACCCGGATGCTGGGGCAGCGGAACAGTCTGACCTTCTGGACGCTGCTCATTGCCCACATCACCTTCAACCTCCCCTACGTGATCCTGAACGTCATGCCGAAGCTCAAGCAGACGGACAGCTCCCTCCGGGACGCGGCCATGGACTTGGGCTGCACGCCCCTGCAGGCGTTTTTCAAGGTGACGCTCCATGAGATCGCCCCCGGCATCGTGTCCGGCGCTATTATGGCGTTCACCATGAGTCTGGACGATTTCGTCATCAGCTATTTTGTCAGCGGGCTGGATTTTGTGACCCTGCCCGTGGAAATCTATTCCTACACAAAAAAGCCCCTCCATCCGAAAATTTACGCCCTGTTCACCCTGCTATTCCTGCTGATTCTGGTGCTGATGGTCACCATGAATCTCATTCAGCTCCGCGGGGACAGAAAACGAGCCGCTGCCCACAGCGGGACATAAAGGAGAATTATCATGAAAAAAGTAATTTGCGTTGTTCTTTCCGTCTTGCTTGCCGTGAGCTGCCTGACCGGTCTTTCCGGCTGCGGCAGCAGTAAAAAGACCACCCTGTACGTCTACAACTGGGGTCAGTACATCTCCGAGGGCGACGACGGCTCTCTGGATGTGATCGCCGCCTTTGAGGAAGCCTACCCCAACATCCGCGTGCAGTATTCCACCTATGACTCCAACGAGATCATGTACTCCAAGCTGTCCAACGGCGGCATCACCGTGGACGTGATCATCCCCTCCGACTACATGATTGGCCGGATGGTGCAGGAGGGTATGCTGGAGGAGCTGAACTTCAGCAACATCCCCAACTACCAGTATATCGACGACTCCTTCAAAAACACCTCCTACGACCCGGAGAACAAGTATTCCGTTCCCTACACCTGGGGCACCGTGGGCATCATCTACAACACCAAGTACGTGGACGAAGCCGACGTCACCGGCTGGGAGCTGCTGTGGAACGAGAAGTACGCCGGAAAAATTCTGATGTTCGACAACTCCCGGGACGCCTTCGGCATTGCCGAGTACCTGCTGGGCTATGACGTGAACACCACCGACGAGACCGAGCTTCAGGCCTGCGCTGCCAAGCTGGCGGAGCAGAAGCCCGTGGTGCAGCAGTACGTCATGGATCAGATTTTTGACGCCATGGAAAACGAGGAGGCCTGGATCGCCCCCTACTACGCCGGCGACTATCTGACCATGGTGGAGGAGAACCCCGATCTGGCCTTCTACCGTCCCACGACCCAGGGCTATAACATGTTCATCGACGCCATGTGCATCCCCACCTGCTGTCAGGAGAAGGAGGCGGCGGAAGCCTTCATCAACTTCCTGTGCAGCCCGGAGATTTCCTCCGCCAACATGGAGTTTTTGGGCTACAGCGTCCCTTCCACCGCGGCGAAGGAGCTGATGGATCCGGAGGTCGCGGGCAGCGAGGTCGCCTACCCCGACGCGGACACCCTCACCACCGGCACCAGCTTCAACTTCCTGCCGGAGGAAACCTCCCGGTATATGGAAAGCCTGTTCATGGAAGTCCGCAACGGTTAACAGGCTTTCGGCCTACTGAAAAAGTGCGCATGAATAAAAAGATTCCCGTCCGCAGATTGCGGACGGGATTTTCTATTTCCGGTCAGATCGCGTTGCCCGGCTTCACTGGCTGTCCAAGCTCGCTTTGAATCGGGCGCACCATGCAGAACTGTTTCAGATGAAAATGCTTTTCCAGAACCTCGTAAATCTCAAACCCGAACTGCTGGTATAGTGACACGTTGTGGGGGTTGTGGGTCTCCAGCGACATCATCATGTGATGCCTGTCCGCATAATCCACCGCCGCCTTCAGCAGCTTCACCGCAATGCCGTGGTGCTGCATCTGGGGGTCCACCGCCAGATAGATCACATGGAGACGGTTGTCCTCGTGGAGCTGGGTCGTCCAGTGGGAGTTCAGGTAATCCCGTGCGGCGAAAAAGTGGAACAGGGTTCTGAGCGACGGGTCCTCCTTGATCAGCCATGCGTCCGTCTGCAATTCCGCTTCCAGCTCCGTAAAGTAGTATTGGAGGAAATGGTACGGCTCGGTCTCGTCGGAAACGACCAGAAGGCCGTTCAAATCCGGGCTGTCGGCAAAAATGTCGCAGTTTTTGTAGAATTCCTCCATGTCGCAGGCGAACAGCTTTGGCAAAAGCCGCTTGCGGACGTCCTCGTTGGGAATCAGGGTCTCGTACAGCGGGTCGGAGGCAAAGCACTTGTTCAGCAGTGCCTGAAGCTTTGGCAGGTCTTTTTTTGTAACTTTGTATAATTCGCTTTCCATATATTCGTTCCTTTATCTTGGGAGGCAGTCGCGGAGCATCCGCTTCATTTCCTCCACACTGATGTTCAGACTGCCCACCAGATCCCGGTAGGCGCCCTCCTGCGCGGCGGCCGCGCCCTGCAGGAAGGCCGCTTCCGCGGTGTAGTCCGTAATGCCCTTGGCTTTCTTTTCCAGCAGACTCTTGACCGTTGCGTATAGGTTGATATACCCCACGATCCGGCGGTAGCCCCATTTCAGGCGCTCCTTAGGCTGAGAAAATACGTACTGGGTGAAGTGGCGGTACACCCGCTGCTCAAACAGGAAGGCATAGCGGTTATTGTCGATCTCGTAGAGTTTCCGCAGTGCCGCGGAGAGATTTCCCTCCGCTAAGCTGCCCGCCGCGCCGTGGAGCAGTTCAAGGCTTTGCTGCAGGCTTTCCTGGGGGAACTGGACGTTGCCGTACCAGTCGATGCGGACAAAGGTGTCCTGGGTCTGCTGGAACAGATTCAAAAGCTGCCGCTCCAATCGACCGGCGTCCTCGTCGGGTGCCTGCCCCCGGTTGATGGCTGCCGCACGGTCATAGACCCGCTGGGCAAGTGCCGCCGCTTCATCCAGCGCCTGGGCAAGGCTCTCACCGTCGGCCTCCGTCCGGGCGCACCAGTCCAGGTCCAGCGCCTCCTTGGCCTTTTGGAAGGTTCCGGCAAAGTTCAGCGGCACCACTCTGGTTCTGTCAATGGCCATCAGCAGCAGCCCGAACAGCTCATGGTGGAGACGGTACACGTCCTCGTCATAGTAGGTGTCGTTGTCGAACTGGGAATGGTAGTGGGTCTCCATAAAGCTGCCGCCGGTAAAATCGTTGACCATGGAGGGAATGCCCGCAATGGCAATGGAAAAGTCGTCCGACCATGTTTCAATGGGGGCGGTGATCCGGGTTTCCTCGGGATAGCCCTGCGTCAGCTCCGGGAGATTTTCCAGAAATTCCTCCAGAAAATCCACATATTCGTAGGTGCTGCGGATCCGCGCCCGGGTGCCGTGGGCAAGAGCGGGCAGCTCGAAATTCAGGTCGGCAATGACTTGCCCCCGCCATTCGGGATGCACGGTAAACACCTGCTCATAAGCGCCGGTGGACCAGTCGAACTGGGAATCCGCCACGCCCCATTCCTCCGACGCCATGGCGCAGAAAAGGATGGTATTCTCCGGCTGCCAGCCGGTCTCCACCAATGCCTTGCCCATGCCCAGCATCATGGAAATGGCGGTGTTATCGTCCTGAAAGCCGTCAAAATAGGAGTCGTAGTGAGCGGAGAGCATGATCTTCCGGTCAGGGTTCCGGCCGGTCAGCTCGCCGATGATATTGTAGGTGGTGCGGTCGCGCTCCACCCGGGTGCAGGCGTCCAGCGTAACGGCCACCGTCGCACTGCCCGCAAGCAGCTCCTTCAGCACCCCGGCGTCCTTCCGGGAAATGGAAAAGGCAGCGGCTTCGGGAGGGCCTGCGATATCCTGCGCGTTCAGCGCGGCATCGTCCACCTCGCCGTAGCCCCCGGTCTGCACGGCGATCAGCGCTGCCGCACCCTTGAGGTGGGACTGATACACGGGGTAGTTGATCCACCATTCGTTGCGTTGGTTGATCTCCACCAGCACCAGCTTCCCGTTAACGTCCAGCCCCTCGTAATCCGCTTCCGTCCCCTTGCCCGCATAGACCAGCTCGTAGGCCGCGGGGCCGTCCGTGACGAAATTCGTCTGATACGCCCCCAGCTGAACCCGGCGCTCCTGCCCCTCGGCGTCGGTGAAGGACAGCTCCGCCTTCTCAAATTCCCAGGCGTCCACGGTGACGGCGTCCTTCCAAACTTTGGAAAAGCCGATTTTCTTCATCTCCGAGGCCAGCATGTCTCCCGTGGCGATCTCCGCCGGGGAGCCTGCGGTGCGGTAGCCCAGCACGGGGTTGGTGCAGTGCTCCTCCATCCGCTTTGCAAGGCGGTAGGAATAGCCGATATCCAGCTTTTCCAGATACCGCTGCGCCTGACTTGTCAAGGTCATCATCTCCTGTTTTCCCGCTTTTGGGAATTGTAGCATACTTAAAAGGCGTTGTACAGTGCCAATTTATCTAAAAAACGCGGCATAGAAGCCGCGTTTTTTCATTAGCTTTCGAGTGCCTGTAATCTTCCCTGAATGATCTTTCCCACGGTCTGGGCGAACCAGCCCACGGAGGGCAGCCTTACCACATCCCGGCCGTAAATGGTGCGGGCGCTGCTTAAGTCGCCCTCCCGGCCGGAGAACAGGCACAGCGGCGGATTGCCGTGTCTGCGCAGAGCCGACGCTTCCTCGGCGGCGTCGGCCACGGCGGGCTTGCCGCTGTAGTCCCGGCTGAAAACCTGATTTCCCGTGCCGGGGAGACGGGTGTCGTCGTTGGGGTTTGCGTCGGTGAGAACCAGCAAAAGCCGCTGCTGCTCCCCCGTCCGGCGCAGAAGCCAGTCCACTGCCCGCAGGGCAAGACCGTCCCGATTCCACCCGGCGGCGGCGAACGCAAATATCCGGTCGTTGCCCTGATTTTCCCGGTAGTCCCGGTACTCCCGCAGCACCGTACAGCCGCTGACGGAGCAGTAGGACAGCACCCGGACAGGAATTGCGCACCGGGTCAGCGCCTCGGCCAAAATGTAGCCTTGCGTCGCCAGCTGCTCCTGCCGCCGGTTCTGGGAGGCGGAGGCGTCCAGCAGAATGTCCACGACCAAGTCCCCCAGGGTATTGGGCTGCTGCCGGTCAAACACCCGGCCGTCCCCCAGGGAGGGGGCGCGCCATGCAAGCGCCGGGTTGACCCGCCCCGCACGGCACCGAAGGCTCCCGTCCTCCTGAAGCAGCAGGATGGTGTTTTGCAGCTGCTGGGCAAGGCGCTGGATCTCCAGCCGGTTCTGGGCAAGATGCGCCTGAAAATAAGCGCGGTTGCGCTCCGTCTGCTCCTGAATCTGCTCCCATTCCCGGGTGGGTGCCTCCCCGGTTTCCAGCGCTTCCCCTCGGGTGAAATGCAGCACACAGTTGCGGTGATGGCCGGTGCAGCAGGTTCGCTCCGCGTCCGCCAGTTCCGCCGGGGTCAGCATGGACTTGCCGAAGCACGCGGCGGCGTATTTCCGAATATCGTCCTTCCGGGCTTCCCGCCAACCGAAAATGCGCCGCCCCAAAGAACGCAGTCCCACGCCGCCCTCCGGCGCGGCCTGCCCCAGACGGTGCAGCCCTCCCGGGCGAAGCATCAGCCGGGCAAAGAAACCCAGATCCACCCGGTTGGAATTGAAGTGGTCAATTTCGTTGCGGAGATTCCGCCCGAAATATTTGAGGACGATCTGCTCCATCCGCGTCTGGATGGCCTCGGCGTCCCAGTCTGGGTCAAATTCCAGCGCGTCCAGAATCTGCTTTTCCCGGTCAGATTCCTCGCTGGACAGCCCCAGCGCCCGGCGGAACCAGCCGATTTTCAGCCGGTCCTGCTCGCTGTTCACGGAAAAATCCTGCTGTAACTGCCGTTCGGCATAGTCCCGCCGCAGAAAGGTCAGCGCCGGACGGGCGTCCCGGCACCTGAGATAGGCGCACCGTTCCAGCCCCAGCCAGAGCAGCTCACTTTGCAGCTCTCCCCCGGAGTGGCGCTCCAGTGCGGTGAACAGCAGCTCCAGCTTCTTGTAATCATACAGCCGCCGCACAAGGCCGATGGCGGTGTTGAAATACAAGGACGCTTCCCCGTTGGGTTCATAGCCCCGGCTGCCTGTGGCGAAGCCGTAAGCGCCCGCGGCGTTCCATATCTGATTGTCCGCCCGGCGGGCTTCCTGTTCCCCGATGTCCATATCAGTCTCCGAAGAACTCGTCCGCTTTCGCCGTTCTGGGGACACGCGCCCAGACCACATCGGCGGTGAGCTGTCGCTCGAAGGGGTCGAAGGCCTTGTTGATGATGCCCATTTCCAGCGCGGCCTCGGGGGACAGCCCCCGCTCCATCAGCCGCAGGGCGGTCAGAAGTCCCCGCAAGTCCAGCGCCCGGGCGGAAATCTCCCCGCTGCTGCACTTGGCGCGCAGATCGTCGAATAACGCCGCCAGCTGCTGCGCCCAGCTCTTTTTCAGGCTCGGGAAGCCCCGCAGCAGGAGTTTGCACAGATCGTCCTGCCCGATTACCGGCATATCCACCACCACGAACCGGGAAACCAGTGCTTCGTTCAGCTCCCGGGTCCCGGCGTAGCCATAGTTCATGGTGCCGATGAACCGGGCCGCGTCGTCCAGCGTCACGCGGCGGTAGCCCGGAATGTCAATGACCCGGCGGAAATCCAGCGTGGCGTGGAGCACGGCCAGCGCTTCGTTTTTCGCCATATTCACCTCGTCCAGAATGCCGAAGCCGCCCAGCCGCGCGCACTGGCACACGGGGCCTTCCCGGAAGCAGACCTCGCCCCCCTTCAGCGTATCGGTGCCGATGAGGGACGCCGCGTCCACATTGATGTGCATGGAGATGTCCCACACGGGGCGGCCGAACAGGGCGGCCAGATTCTCCGCCAGTACGTTTTTTCCGGTGGCCTTGGGGCCTGCCAGAAGCAGGTTCTCCCCGCACAGCACCGCCGCCGCGGCGGCTTCCCAGACGTCCTTGCCATAGTATACAAATCGGGGGTTTGGAATCCGGCCGCGTACTTCCTCCGCCACGCCGTGGGCGTCCCGGAAGGAACGGACTTCTGCAAGCAGGTGCCTGTTCACGCCCTCAGCTTCCAGTTCTTTCCAAATACCCATGACAAATCCCTCCTCGCAACGTTCCTCTTCTATTTTAGCATGATGCACGGCATTTGCAAGGAGAATCTTTCCCTTTCAGCTTGCGTGCGGCAAAGGTTTCCTGTATAATAGGTTACATTCATACACTTTGGAAAGAAGGGGTATCTATGGAGAAAATCAAGCAATTTCTGGCTCGCAAGGATGTGGTATTCACCCTCCAGCGCTACGGGATCGACGCTCTGGGCGCCATGGCACAGGGATTGTTCTGCACGCTGCTGGTGGGAACCATCCTCAATACTCTGGGACAGCAGTTCGGCATCGGGTTTTTGACACGGATCATCGTCACCGTGGGCAAGGGTGAGGGCGCAGTGGGCTATACCATCGGCGGCCTTGCCTCCGCCATGGTCGGCCCCGGCATTGCCGTGGCCATCGGATTTGCGCTGCACTGCCCGACGCTGGTGCTGTTTTCCCTGATCCCCGTGGGCTTTGCCGCCAACGCCATGGGCGGCGCGGGCGGGCCGCTGGCGGTATACGTCGTCGCCATCGTCGCGGCGGAATGCGGCAAGCTGGTGGCAAAGGAGACCAAAATCGACATTCTGGTGACGCCCATCGTGACGGTTCTGGCCGGCATCGGCATTGCGCGTCTGGTAGCAGCGCCCATCGGTACGGCGGCTAGCGCCGTAGGCAGCTTCATCAAGTGGGCAACGGTGCTTCAGCCCTTTTTCATGGGCATTGTGGTATCCGTCGCCGTGGGCGTGGCGCTGACGCTGCCCATTTCCTCCGCCGCCATCTGCGCGGCGCTGGGTCTGACGGGGCTTGCCGGCGGCGCTGCCGTGGCCGGATGCTGCGCCCAGATGGTGGGCTTCGCGGTGATGAGCTTCCGGGAAAACGGCTGGGGCGGTCTGGTCGCTCAGGGCATCGGCACCAGCATGCTGCAAATGCCCAACATTGTGAAGAACCCCCGTATCTGGATACCGCCCACACTGGCATCGGCCATCACGGGGCCGCTTGCCACATGCCTGTTCCATCTGGAGATGAACGGCACGGCGGTCTCCTCCGGCATGGGCACCTGCGGCTTTGTCGGGCAGATCGGCGTTTACACGGGCTGGATCAACGATATTGCCAGCGGCGCAAAGGCGGCCATCACCGCCATGGACTGGACGGGCATGGCGCTGATCTGCTTCGTTCTTCCGGCGGTGCTGAGCTGGGTTTTCTGCCTGATCCTCCGGAAATGGGGCTGGATCGGGGAAAACGACCTGAAATTGGAGCTGTGAAGAATTCCCCCGCCGCGTCGGAACATCCGTGCGGCGGGGGAAATTTGATTGCTTTACGTGCCGAACACCTTTGTGTCCAGATGCCGCTTTTTGACGGCGTAAAACAGCACCGTGCCAAAGGTCAGGAGCACCGCCAGCTCTCCCAGCGCCACGTACAGCGCGTTGAGGAAGAAACCGCCGCCGATGTATACCGTCAGTTCCCAGCCTACCAGCAGTGCGTTGAACAGTGCGGGCATCGCCATCCCAAGCAAAGGATACCCCTTCACCGTGACCCGCCGGGTCAGCCACATCCCCCCGGCCGCCAGAAGCGTCGCAAGACTGCCCACGAGAAAATCCAGCGGCAGCGCGGCGGCATAGGTGATGTTGAAAACCAGACAGCCCACCGTCAATCCTGGAATCGCTGCCGGGGTGAAAAAGGAAAGCACACACAGCGCTTCGGACAGCCGCATTTGGATCGCCCATGTGGTGGAACCGGGAAGCAGAACATTCTGCAGGTGGGTCAGTACAGCGTACAGCGCCGCAATGACGGCGGCATAGGTCAGAAATCTGGTGTTTTTCGACATGGTGTTCCTCCAAAACAGAAATTGGGGACAGCGCAAGACCGTCCCCAACAAAAAATGAGCGCATAGCACCCATCGGAAATCCCTAGTTTTGTTTACCGACAGGATGGTCACGAACTGTCCTATGAAATTTCTCTCATTATACACATTGGCGGCAGAAAAGTCAAGGTTGCATTTCCCCTGAATATCTGATATTATGACACGGCACACAACAACAAGGAGATGGTAGTTTATGGCAAGAAACAACACCCCGGTGGACAAGAACTCCCGGGAGTACCTGCTGCGGCAGGTGGCCAACGGGCGCTACAGCCTGCTGCTGATCGTCATTCTCACGGTGGTCAATCTGATCATGACGATTCTGGACACGAACACGTATTTCCTGTTCTCCGCTTCCGTACCGTACTATCTGGTATTCGTGGGGATGGGCATAGAGAACGGCTTTGTGGACGGTGCCTGGAATGTCAAAGGGACGCTCACCTACACGGGTCTGGTCATCGCGCTGGTCATTGTGGCGGTGTATCTGCTCTGCTGGCTGCTGAGCAAGGAGCGCGCCGGTTGGCTGACGGCGGCGCTGGTGCTGTTCATCGTCGATACCGTGGCGCTGGTGGTCATTACCTTTGCGCTGTATGATAGCCCCATGGGCAAGCTGGTGGATTTCCTGCTGCACATCTGGGCCATCGTAGAGCTTATCCAGGCTGTGCGGGGCAGCAAGAAGCTCCGGGCGCTTCCCCACACGGAGGAACCCCGGAACGTCTGCACCGGACCGGAATTCTAGTTTCATACATGCAGGAAGCTCCCTCGAAAAGAGGGAGCTTCTTGATTTTATGCCAGATAAATTGCCTTGCAGGCCAGCATGGTTTCGTAGCAGTCCAGCTTGGAGACCAGCTCCAGCGGCGCGTGCATGCTGAGCACCGGCACGCCTGCGTCCACGGTGACGATATTCCGGTTGGCCATGTAGGCCGCCACGGTGCCGCCGCCGCCCTGATCTACCTTGCCCAGCGTCGCGATCTGCCAGATGACGCCCGCCTTGTCCAGCGTGGAGCGGACATGACCCATAGCCTCGGCGGAAGCGTCGGACGCGCCGCCCTTGCCCCGGGAGCCGGTGTACTTGCAGATGGCAACGCCGTAGTTCAGCTGGCTGTTGTTCCGCTTGTCGCAGGTCTCCGGCCAGTTGGGGTCGAAGGCGTTGGAAACGTCGGCGGACAGGCAGAAGGAATTGGCGAAGCAGTCGGACAGCTTGACGCCCTGGGCGTCGCACAGCCCCTCCATGAAATGCTCAAAGTAGTGGCTCTGCATACCGGAAATGCCCACGGAGCCGATCTCTTCCTTGTCGGCAAGAATGCAGACGGCGGTCTTTTCGGGCATGTCCAGAGAGAACAGGGCTTCCAGCTCGGCGTAAGCGCAGACCCGGTCGTCGTGGCCGTAGGAGCTGAGCAGGCTGCGGTCAAGGCCCGCCTCCCGGCAGCGTCCGGCGGGAACCACCGTCAGCTCGGCGGAGAGGAAGTCGCTCTCCACAAGGCCGTACTTCTCGTTCAGCAGCTTCATGATGTGCAGCTTCACGAGGTCAGAGCCATCGCCCTCCAGCGGCTCGGAGCCGAGGATCACGTTCAGCTGCTCGCCCTCGATGATCTTCCCCGCAGGCTTCTGCATCTGATCCGCCGCCAGATGGGGCAGCAGGTCGGAGACCATCAGGATGGGGTCGCCCTCGTCCTCGCCGATGGTGACCGTGACCACAGCGCCGTCGGCGCGGTACACCACGCCGTGGAGCGCCAGAGGAATGGTCGTCCACTGGTATTTCTTGATGCCGCCGTAATAGTGGGTCTTCAGGTAGCTGATCTCGGAGTCCTCGTACAGGGGATTGGGCTTGATGTCCAGCCGGGGGGAATCCACGTGGGCAGCGCAGATGTTCGCGCCCTCGCCCAGAGACTTGGTGCCGACGACGGCCAGAGCGATGGATTTATTGCGGTTGTTGTAGTAAATTTTGTCGCCTGGCTTGGCTTCCATGCCGGGGGCGAAGGGCTTGTAGCCCAGCTTTTCGGCTTCCCGAACGGCCCATGCGGTGGCCTCCCGCTCGGTCTTGCATTCGCTCATGAACGCCATGTAGCGCTGAGCATAGCCTTCCATTTCATCCCGCTGGGCGTCAGTGAGCCGGGTGTAGCCGTTCTTGGGCGACGCCAGCAGGGAATTGCGCAGTTCTTCTGTGGTCATGTTGCATCCTCCTATGTTTCTTTCCGCCTCCGCCATCAGGCGGGGCGTTACATTGGGGTAGGTCAGATTTTCCGGCAGCGCCGAAAACAGTCTGACTTCCCCGATCTCGCTTTCCGGCAGGGGTTCCAGACGGCGAACCGCCGCGAAAAACACCATGCCGTTGGCAGCGCTTTTGGAATCGAAGCCGCGGTAGTCGCAGACCGGGTAAAGCTCCGCGTCCCGGACGCCGCTTTCCTCGTACAGCTCCCGTCGGGCAGCCTGCATGGGCGTTTCTCCCGGCTCGATGTGGCCGCCCTGGGTTTCCCATGTGTCCCGCTCCCTGTGCCGGCTGAGAAGCCACTTCCCGTCGTACCGGGAGCAGACGACAACGAAGGTATATGTTCCCAGCGTTCCCGTCGGGTGGACGGTACATTGCAGGGACTTGCGGCGCTCGCTCGCTGAATCCATTATACCAATTCCCCGCAAAAACGCAAGGCATTTTTCCCGGAATTCCGACACTGACCCGGTGTTTTCCAACACAAAGCCGCATTTTTCCCGGAACCAGCTCTCGTCCGGCTGGGCGGCGATACGGCGGCGGGCATAGTCTTCCGGAATACCGTCCCGGCGCATGAGGCGGCGAACCCGATCTTCCACCGGGGCGGTGACGGCGACCGTCACGTCGCACAGTTCGGCTAGTCCCCCTTCAAACAGGGCGATAGCGTCGATGGCGGCAAGCGCGGGCTTTTCCCCGAGGCGGCGAAGCACCTCCCGCTTCACGGCGGCGTGGGTGATTCTGTTCAAATCCAGCAGAGCGTTTTTGTCGGAAAATACCAAATTCCCAAGCTTTTTCCGCTGCAAAACGCCGTCCTCCACCGTGCCGGGGAAGCGTTCTTCGATGGCCGCAAGGAGGGACGCGTCCCGCGTCAGC
>OHRZ01000278.1_pt1 | contig 19816 bp, 16 predicted proteins | sample 1578621 | NCBI WGS metagenome assembly OHRZ01 (sample SAMEA3879554, study PRJEB24766) | human gut metagenome | biome: human-associated habitat; feature: feces | place: USA | collected 1985/1987 | reverse complement strand
GGGTCTGGTGACCGAAGTGTACACCGGCCTCCAGCAGTTGCTTCATAGATACGACAGCCATTTTACAATTTCTCCTTTTGTTTTTCCTCCACCCCGATCATCCCGGCAGCCCGTCCTTCCGGACACGGGGGCAGCCGATCCCCGGGTGTGTGGTTTTGAAATGTCACGGGTCAAAGCCCATGCTGAGTCATTATATAGGATGGAACGCGTAATTGCAAGCATTATTTCCCAAAAAACGCAAAAAAATTCCGGCGTCGGCGAAAAAATGCGGCGGGGCTGCCGGTTATCTCGGCAGCCCCGGCTTTCCTCTCGGCACCCGGCAGTCGTCGGGCTTCGCCTCCACCAGCACGATGTCCGGGCCGATGCGCTTGATGCAGTTCCAGGGAATGATAAAATCGTCCCGCCGCCCGAAGCCCCCCGGAAACCGCGCGGGGCATGGGACGACGATGGCGCAGACGTTCCCGCTGGGAATTTCCACCTGCACGTCCGTAACAAATCCCAGCCGTCGCCCGTCGCTGACGCAGATGACTTCCTTGCATTGCAGCTGGGTGAATCGCATTGACATAATCCCACCCTCCTCTGGAAAAGCCTATGCACCAGAAAGAAGGAGTATGACTGTTCTACGAAACGCTGACGGATTTGCGCATGGCGCCAATGGCGCCCTTTTCCAGCCGGGAAACCTGCGCCTGGGAAATGCCCAGGGCGGAGGCCACCTCCATCTGGGTCTTCCCGTCGTAAAACCGCAGGGAAAGAATTTGCTTTTCCCGGTCGTTCAGGGCGCGGAAGGCGTTTTGCAGGGTGATATGCTCCATCCAGCCGTCCTCGGTGTTTTTGGTGTCCCGCACCTGATCCATCACCGTCAGCGGGTCGCCGCCGTCGGAATAGACCGGGTCATACAGGCTGGCCGGGGCGCACACTGCGTCCAGCGCCCGGCTGACCTCCTCCAGAGGGATTTCCAGCTCCTTGGAAATTTCCTCCAGCGTCGGCTCTCGCCCCAGGCGGGTGATCAGAGCTTCCTTACACTGAAGCACCCGGTAGGCCACGTCCCGGATGGAGCGGGAGACCCGGATGACGCTGTTGTCCCGGAGATACCGCCGCACCTCCCCTGCGATCATGGGGACGCCGTAGGTGGAAAAGCGCACCTGCTTGTCCGGGTCAAAATTGGAAATGGCCTTGATGAGGCCGATGCACCCCACCTGAAACAGATCGTCGGGATTCTCGCCCCGCTTGTCAAAGCGCTGTATGACACTGAGAACCAGCCGCAGATTTCCTTCGATGAGTTTTTCCCGGGCGTCTTCGTCGCCCGCCTGCGCCCGGCGGAGCAGGGCGTCCATCTCTACCTGTGACAAAACATGAAGTCTGGATGTGTTGACGCCGCATATCTCTACTTTTCCCTGCATGGCAGCCTCCTGTGTGGTGATACTGGGAAATGGAGCTTCCATTCCCGTTCCTCTCCAGTATTCCCCGGAAGCGCCAAATCATTCTTTGGCGGTTTTTCACAAATTTTTCACAGTTGAGAGAAAGCGCCAATGGCTTTCGACAGCATTTTTTTACAGGAAGACAACTTTTCCCCGATGTTTTTCCGGTAACGGCTTCCTTCCGACGGTGACGTAACACGTCCCGTTTTTGGGCGGAGAACGGAATATGCATGGATATATGCAGACTTTTCCACAAGAAGGGGACAAAACGGAAAGAGCAAAAATTCCTGTTGATAACTCATAGTTTTCCACAATCTCCACAGGTTTTTCCACAGGGGTTTTCCACAGGCGGGGTGTGTTGTGGATATTCAGTTTTGGTTCACATAAAAAGATTCGTCCGCTTTCGACGGATTTCCCACTTTTGGGCGGGTCGTGGATTTTACCATGAACATTTTTTTGTGCAAAAATTAGGACTTGACAATCCTTCCCCCGAACCCCGGCGAACCGCTGCCGTTCCGGGCGGCCGGAGGGAAGCTTCTCCCGACCGGAACGGCAAAAAATTTTGAAAAAAGGGTTGATTTTATCGCGCCAAGGCGTTATAATGCGTATCTGTATGGAAAACGAACAGAAGGAGGTGGAATCCATGCCCAATATCAAGTCCTCTAAGAAGGATGTCATTTCTTCCAAGATCGCTTACGAGAAGAACAAGGCTGACAAGTCCGAGCTGAAGACCAACCTGAAGAAGTTCGACGCCGCCCTGGTGTCCGGTGACAAGGCTGCCGCCGACGCTGCTTACAAGACCGCCGTCAAGGCCGTCGATCAGGCTGTCAACAAGGGTCTCCTGCACAAGAACAACGCTGCCCGGAAGAAGAGCAGCATGACTCTGAAGCTGAACAAGCTGGCCTGATTTCTCTGAAAATATCTCCTTCCGAGCAGTGCTTGGAGGGAGTTTTTTCATTTTTGCTGGGGAAACTCCGAACAAATTGCCGATTGTTGGTTTTCGTCAACGTATTCCAGATTTTTACCCCGGGAGGTGCAACCATGGCAAAACTTTCTGACCCCGTCACGATGCTCAAGGGCGTGGGGGAAGTGCGATCAAAGCAGCTTGCCCAGCTGAATATTTTCACCCTCCGGGATCTCATCTGCCACTTCCCCAGAGGGTACGAGGACCGGACGAAGCTGGTTCCCATCGAAAAGCTGGAGCCGGATGTCCCCGCCTGTTTTCGCGCCATGGTGATGAACACTCCCCGCACCAGCCACATCCGCAAGGGGCTGGACCTGACCAAGGTACAGGTGGCGGATACCACCGGGCGGCTGAACGTGACGTTTTTCAACAGCCGCTTTGCCGCCCAGCAGCTGGAATATGGCCGGGAGTACATTTTCTACGGCGCGGTGAGCGGGGATTTCATCGGCTACAACATGACGAACCCCGTGTTCGAGGCGCCGGAGTCCCAGCCCGTGACCACCCGGCGGATCCTGCCCATTTACCCCCTGACCGCGGGGCTGACCAACGCGGCGCTGCTCCGTCTGGTGCAGCAGGCGCTGGCGGTGTGCGACCCGCCGGAGGAGATTCTCCCCGCCGGGGTGCGGGAGAAATACGGCATTTTACCGGCAGAACGGGCGTATTTCGCCATCCACGAGCCAAATTCCATGGCAGAGGCGGAGCTGGCGAAAAAGCGGATGATCTTCGAGGAATTCTTCGTATTCTCCGCGGGACTCGCCCTGATGCGCGCTGCCCGGAAGGAAAAGAAGACGGAGCCCTATACGGATTTTGACATGGCGCCTTTTTATAATAGCCTGCCCTTTTCCCTTACCGGCGCCCAGAACCGGGCGGTGGGGGAAATTCTGGAGGATTTCCGTCGGGGCATTCCCATGAACCGGCTGGTACAGGGAGACGTGGGCAGCGGCAAGACCATGGTGGCGGCGGCCGCCGCCTACTGCGCCGCGAGAAATGGCGCTCAGACCGCTTTGATGGCGCCCACGGAGATCCTTGCCGAGCAGCATTTCGCCTCTCTGAGCGCCCTGTTCGCCCCTCTGGGGGTATCCGTGGCGCTGCTCACCGGCTCCCAGACCGCGAAGCAGAAGAAGGACGTGCGGGAGCGCATCGCCGCCGGGGAAGTTCAAGTGGTGATCGGCACCCACGCGCTGCTGTCGGAGTCCACCCGTTTTGAACATCTTGGGCTGGTCATCACCGACGAACAGCACCGCTTCGGCGTGGGACAGCGCAGCCGTCTTTCCGCCAAGGGGGAGGACCCTCACCTGCTGGTGATGTCGGCGACGCCTATCCCCCGGACGCTGGCGCTGATCCTCTACGGCGATCTGGATGTATCCATTCTGGACGAGCTGCCCCCGGGACGGGAGCCGGTGGATACCTTTCTGGTGGGAGAGAGCTACCGCCCCCGGATCAACGCCTTTATCCGGAAGCAGGTGGCGGAGGGGCATCAGTGCTTCGTGGTCTGCCCGGCGGTGGAAGAAAACGAGGAGCTAGGCATCAAGGCCGCCTCCGTCTGGGCGGAGACCTTGCAGCAGACGGTTTTCCCCGACCTGCGCATCGCTCTGCTCCACGGACAGATGAAGGGTGCGGAAAAGGAGGCGGCCATGGCGTCCTTCGCCCGTGGGGAAGCGGATGTCATGGTGGCGACCACGGTCATCGAGGTAGGCGTGGACGTTCCCAACGCCACGCTGATGGTCATTGAGGACGCCGACCGGTTCGGTCTGAGCCAGCTACACCAGCTCCGCGGCCGGGTAGGCCGGGGCAAGGCAAAAAGCTACTGCATCCTCACCACCCACAACCGCAATCCGGAGACGCTCCAGCGCCTGAAAGCCCTGTGCAAAACCACCGACGGCTTCAAGATCGCTGAGGAAGACCTGCGCCTGCGGGGCCCCGGAGATTTCTTCGGCTCCCGGCAGTCCGGCCTGCCCGCATTCCGGGTGGCGGACTTAGGCTGCGGCCTTGCCGCCATGAAGGACGCCCAGCAGGCATCGGCAGACTGGATCGACGCCTACGGCGCGTCGGATACGCCCGAGGCAAACGCCCTCCGAGAGCGGATCGGCGACCTCTTCGCCCGCTCCGAGGGGACAATGAATTGAACGAACAAAGCAGGACACACTTTTGTGTCCTGCTTTTTGCTGGATTATTCAGTCTGCGTGACATTGCTTTTTCGCTTTTGCATTTACGCCTGCTTTGCACTGTCCAGGGACTTGCCGAAGACGAAAAACCGCTGATAGAGAAACTCCGTGGAGAAATTCAGCAGCATATTCACAATTGTTACCAGGTATTCGTTCCACGCCAGACTGCCGGCCAGATAATTGCCCAGAAGGGTGGACAGAGGCGTGAAGACCGCATAATAGGCGGCAACCTTTGCCATGGCCACGGGTACGTTGGCAGCGGATTGGAAGGTAAACTTTCGGTTCAGAGTAAAGTTCCAGAGTACACTCAGGCACAGGGCAATCAGGTAGCAGGGCCAGTATGGGAAATGGGTAAATTCATTCAGCAGGGCGAAGCTTCCCATTTCGATGAGACCGGCGCTGATGGAGAAAAAGGTGAATTTCAGGACACGGACGAATTCTTTCATGAGTACCTCCAAAATCATTCCATATGGTCTTTGCGGCGGAAGCGGAAAAGCTTGCCCATTAACGAATTTTTTCTTGCCTGCTTTACTCCTCGCCGGATGCTAATTTCTGCCGCCGGCACAGCCGGTGGTTAAGTTTGATCAAGCAATTAGGGCAACACTGCATAAATCGGCAAGGAGGCATAGCAGAAGATTTTGTGCCAGATCAAAGTTACAAAGCCGGAGGAATCCTGTATGTATTTCCCAGCTTTGTAACTGCGGAGCTGGTGCAAAAGACTCGCTGTGACCCGCAGACGCATTTGTGCGGTGTTGCCTTAATTATACTGTAAAAAGGGAGAAAAGTAAAGGCAATCAGGGGAAATTACAAAAAACCATTTTGAGTATTTTCTGAATCCTATTCATGGACACAAAAGGCGTTGATACTAAAATCTCCACAGGGGCTGTGGAAAAATGCGCCTTATGTTCCAGGATGAGGCAGGCTTCGGCCGCATCAACCATCCCAAGTACTGCTGGTGCGAAAAAGGCATCCGATCCAGCGTTCCATGTCACCATATTCGGGAATACCGGTATGCCTATGGTGCGGTCGAGCCGCTGACTGGGGAATCCTGTTTTCTTGTCATGCCCTATTGCAATACTGCGTGTATGAATCTGTTTTTGCGGGAATTATCCAAACAATTTCCGCAGGATACCATTCTGATGTGCTACGATGGAGCTGCATGGCACAAATCGGGAACACTGGAAGTGCCTGAGAATATTGTACTTTTCCATATCCCTCCATACACACCAGAGATGAATCCGATAGAGCAGATCTGGAAGGAGATACGAAAGCGCGGCTTTCGAAACGAGGTTTTTGCAACCTTGGAGAAAGTCGTTGATCGTCTCTGCGATACCATTTGCCCGCTTACCCCTAATACCATTTTCAGCATTACCGGACGCGATTGGATTGTTAAAGCGTTTAATTAGGCTTTAGTATGAATAGATTTTTTAGCGGATTTTTTGATCCGCTTATTTGGCATGCCTTTTTTGCAGAAAAAGTGCATCCCACACGGGGATGCACTCATTCTTACAGAAATGCTCTCGCTGACTTCGCCACTAACTTAGTGACATTGAGCATATCGCCCCGCGCTTTTCGTTTTATTCGATCTCGTAATCCTCGCTGTTGTCGGCCTCGCCGGTGGTGCAGGTGAAGCACATATTCGCCCCCGTGATGGCGCTGCCGGCCGCCCAGATGGGCGCGCCGCAGATCATGCATCTTGCGCCGTTTTTCTTGGCGGCAAGGGATTCCCGCAGTGCCGCGATCAGCTCCATGCGGTTGGCGTCCTTGTTGTTTTTTACTACGCCGTCCGCAAATTCTTCAATGGAAATATAGGTGAACATATCATTCCTCCGGTTTGACCGCAACATATTTTTGATTGCGGCTGTTGGGCTTGTCGGGAATGGTCATGCGAAGCTGCCCGCTTTCCAGCAGGGGCTTCAAATGGGATTGCATAAGGCTGCGGACGCTTTTATATCCGCAGTATGCGGCGATCTCTGTTCTGGAACGCGGCTCTTGGCAGCAGGCCAAAATCTTATCTCTGATACCGACTTGTGCGGCATCTTGTGCGCCGACTTGTGCGTTATCTTGTGCGTCGTGACTTTCACTGCGGAAGAACACAACAACGAACCCTGACTTCATAATCTTAAACGCAAACCGGCAATTTGCTTCGCTGCAGGCGTCGGCAATCCGCTTCAAGCCTGTGCCGAAGCTCTCCACATCCTTTGAGTAGTAGAGGATGGAGGTAATCAGCGGATTTCTGCGCACGGGGCGCTCATCGCCGCTGATGAAGTCCTCCGGCTTGTAGCCCTCCGGGAAGCTGCCCGAAAAGCAAAGTGGGTACCTCTTTGCCCTGCTTGCCACGTTTTCTCCCGTCCTTCGCAGCGATGTAACTTTTCTCTAAACACTTCGCCGGATGCCTTGTGTTTCTTCGGATATTCATATATAATGTATTGTGTTGAGTATTATCCATGCGGAGGTGCGGTATGAACGGGATCAAGGGCTATATCTCCATTCGGGAGGCGTCCTACCGTTGGGGCGTGTCAGAGCGGCGGGTCAACCAATATTGCGCCGAGGGGCGGATCCCCGGCGCGTCCCGGTTCGGGCGCTCATGGGCGATCCCGGAAAATGCGGAAAAGCCGTCCGACCCGCGCTTTCAGGAACAGCACCGCGATCCCGACAGGACAAGCATCTGACGGATACCCCTCTGCATTTGAAGCATCCGCAAAAAGGAAGTGAACGCTATGACCTGCGACGAGGCTTTGTACCGCCAATATCTGAACGGTGACGACGCGGGGCTGGAGGCCCTGATGAAAAAATACGGCGACCCCCTGACCCTGTATATTGACGGCTATCTGCACGACGTTCACGAGGCGGAGGAACTGATGCTGGACGTTTTCGCCTATCTGTTCACGAAAAAGCCGAAGATACGGGACGGCGGCTTCAAGGCGTATCTCTATAAGGCCGCGCGCCACATGGCACTGCGCCATAAGAGCAAACGAAAGCCCCTGTTCAGTCTGGACGAGCTGACCAGCGAGCCGGACGGGCAGCTGCTGGCGGTGGAGGTCATCCGGACGGAGGAACGAAACCGCATCCTGCATTTCTGCATGGATGAAATGAACCCGGACTATCGGGAAGTCCTCTATCTCACCTATTTTGAGGATATGAGCTACGCGCAGGCGGCGGAGGTCACGGGAAAAACGGTAAAACAGATCACCAACATGGTGTATCGCGGAAAAGAGAGCCTGCGAAGGCTGCTGGAACGGGAGGGGATCACAAATGCGGAGTCATGAGGAGCGCGTTGCGGAGACGAAGCGGCGCATCGCCCAAATTGAGCGGGAGAAACGGCGGCGGCGCAATACGATCACCATGGCTTCCGCCGTGGCGGCGTGCCTCGCGCTGCTCATCGGCGCGTCCCTCGCCATGCCCGGCATCGCCGCAAATATCCAGACAGGCGACTATTCCGGCTTTGAAACGGCGGCAAGCATCTTTCACGGCGGCGCGGCTTTGGGATACATCGTCATCGGGCTTTTGGCGTTTTTACTCGGCGTGTGTGTGACCGTTCTGTGCTTCCGGCTGCGGCAGATGAACCGGGAGGACGATCAGAACAACGAAAGCGAGGGGATTCATGGAGCTGATTGAGAACCTGCTGCAATTGCTGACCACGTTCGTCGGCGCGCTGCTTTCGGATATCGCCTACCGCAAAAGCAGCAGACAGATGTACTTTCTGCTGCTGTGCTTCTATGGCTGCTTTGCCCTTGGCGCGCTCTACTGGACGCTGTATCTGCTGCTGTTCGATACCACACCGCGGGTTTTTTATGTGTCGGAGTTCGGCTGGGTGGCGAGCGTAATTTTCCTGCGCATTTTGCAGGCCACGCTGGCCGGAACAGATGAGCGCGCCTTCCGCTGCCGCAGGGCGTGGCTCGCGCCTGCGTTCGGCGTGCCGCTGCTGGCGTTCTACTGCACCTTCGGGGACATTCTCTCCAACCTGCTCTGGTGCGGCATGATGATATGGCTCTCCTTCTGCGCCATTCGTGGGCTGGTCTACGCCAATGGGCAGACGGGCGCGGCGCGGAATATGCGATATTTCCACATCGGCGTGCTGTGCTTTGCGTTCGCGGAGTACCTTCTTTGGACGGCGGGCTGCTTCTGGCCGGATACCTCTCTGGCAAGCCCCACCTTCTGGTGTGATATGCTGCTGACGCTTGCGATTCTGGGGCTGCTGCCCGCCACGAGAAAGGCGGTGGCTGCATGACCTACATCGAGAATATTTTTATCTGTATGGTGTCCCCGCTGCTGGTGGCCGCTTTGTGCATGGGCAGGCGGCAGCTTCGCTTCTTCCTGTTCTGCATTGCCGGGATGGGGGTGTGCCTGCTTTCGGCCTATATCAACACCTTCCTCGCGGCGGTATGTCAGGCGGACGCCCTTGCCGCCACGGCGGAGATCGCGCCGGTGGTGGAGGAAATGATGAAGCTGCTGCCGCTGGTGTTCTATCTTCTGGTGTTCGAGCCGGAGGGAGATAAAATCAAGCCCGCCGCCATCACGATTGCCCTCGCCTTCGCCACCTTTGAAAACGTCTGCTATCTCATCCAAAACGGCGCGGACCGCTTCTCCTTCATCTTCTTCCGTGGCTTCGGCACGGGAGCGATGCACGTCCTCTGCGGACTGATCGTGGGCGGCGGGCTGGCGTAATACGTGGCAGCGGACGTGGCTGAAGATCGCAGGCACCTGTGGGCTGCTGGGCGCGGCCATCACCCTCCACGCCATCTACAATCTGCTCATCGCCTACGGCGGCGCGGCGCAGTATGTGGCCTACGCCCTGCCGGTGCTGCTGGTGGCGGCGGGAAAGCTGTCCGCTTTTCGCCTTGCGCGGAGAGAATAACCGAACATTCCCTCCTTGAGAGCTGCTTTTTGGCAGCTCTCAAATTTTTTGAAAAATTTTGCGTTTTGGGTGAGAGTTTTTTCGATTTTTTGTACCTATATAAGTGAAGGGGTTTTTAAGCCGCATTTCAAAAAATCCAGAGGGGAGATTCAAACGATATGTACGATACCGCAAGACGGGTCGCATTCGTCAAGCAGCGGGTGCGGGAAGACACCCGCCGGGGGCAGCGGCGCGAGGCAATAAGCCTCTCCGCTTTCTGCCTGATGTTATTCACAGCACTTGCCGGGGCGGCGGACGCACTTATAGTGCAGGGGCAGACCGCCGCGTAGGGCATCCGGCTCAGAAACAGAGAAAACCAGAAAAAAGGCGGGGCGGACAAACCGAACCGACACGAACAGGAGGAGAAAAGCCAATGAAAAAACGAATACTTAGCATACTGCTCGTCTGCTGCATGGTGCTGACCATGCATCCGACAGCGGTGTTTGCAGCGGTGAGCGATTCGCTGGGCAACACACCCGAGGAAAATCAGGCGATTTTGGATCAGCTCTCCGCCCTGACTGGCGGTAGCAGCGACCAGGTGCTTTCCATGCTGAACGCTTTGGGGCTGCTGGATCAAGACGGCAATTTCAAGGTGGATCAAACCATCACGCTGGACGGTCAGGTGTTGACACTGGCGGCTGTCATGGAACTGCTGGAAAATCCCGCCACGGATCTCACCCGTATAGCCGACGTGGATGGGACTCCGGTGGCGCTGGGCGATTTGAAGACTATGATCCAAATCGAACAGGAGCTGCAGCGGATCAAGGACACCTATTTCTCCGGCAGGGAGTTTACCGGGGAAGCTCTGGAGAATCTCAACAGCCTGATGGAGCAGATGGAGCTGCAGGGCATCAGTTTGCGGTATTCCGCCACAGCGCCTGAGGGCGTTGAGACGGTGGATATGAGCGGCATGATGAGCCAAACGCTGGGGAATCTCGCAAACAACACCTGGAACTCCGGGCCTTTTACTGTATACAGAGGAAAACCGGCCGGCTTTTCCTACCGCATTCAAAAAGGCCAGCTCAGCGATTATATCACCAATGTGGAGGTCTCGATAGGCGCGGTGAGTGGGGTCGAGCAAAGCGACGGGTCCTACAAGCTGACCTATGACGTAGGCTCGACTTTCAGTTTAGGTGGTTGTAAAATCACTGTCAAAGTTACAACCAAAGGAAGTACCCAAGCCTGGCACGATAATTCTTATTCCTATGGCGACCTGCTGGGGATGATTGAATTTTACGATGCGGAAAATCTGGTGTTCTATGACGGTGCCGCTTATGCCGACCACTGTCAGCTCAAGCTAAAAAAGACGGTTGGCGTCCCCACAATACAAACATCAATGACCGCGCCGAGTTATGTTGAAGAACTCAAAAATACAACCGTATTATATGATGATTTGTTTATTCCTTTGCTGGCAGAAAGCTACACTGGCGGCAGTGCCGACAATTCGGACTTTATTGCGCTAAGCAATACCATCGGAATTTTGGAGGGTGCCCGCAACTCAGTGTCTTCCAGCAACTCCACCAAATCTTATCAGCCATACCAAATCGACGCCAGCATCGAGTTTAGCTGGAGCGGAGACATAGTTGCCTATAATGGCTCTGCGCCGTATGGCAATTATATTTCTGCAAACCCGATACCCTATGCCCCGTTCTGTCTGACGGAGTACAAGCTCGATGGAACAGCTCTGACGCTCACCACCGACGGAAAGAAAACGGAGAACTGTACGATTAACAATGGCAGTATGGTCAGCATCTCCTTGCAGTCTACCACGCAAAACAGAGAGAATCATCAGTACTATCTGCCCTTCGAACTGTATCTGAAGAATGTAAATAGAGATACCCCAAATTCCACCACCACCGCCACGACCAGCAACGTCACCGCCAAGCTGTTGGACGCGGACGCCCCCACCATTCAAAGCGTCACGGCCCCGGCGGGAACCTATGCCAGCGGACAGCACGTGCCCATCACAGTTACCTTTAACGAGTTCGTGAATCTTAGCAACGCCACCGTGACCATCAATGGCAAAGTGTATAGCGCCGCTGAGCTTTCCATGAACAACTACGGCGTCACGGCAATGCTCTGGTACCCAGTGCAGGATGCGGATGACACCACGGTCACCGTCAATGGTATGACCGGTGTGGAAGATGTTTTCGGCCATCCGTTGGATACCGCACTCTATCAAAGCAACTCGATTGCCGACGTTACGCTGAAGAGCGTCTTGATGCGTAACGCTCCCACCGCACTGACCGCCGACTACGACAACGGCAAGGCATCGTTCACGATGAACGCCAACATGGAGCAGGTCTACAAGACCGTATACAGCAATTATCACACCCCGGAAGGCACAGATCCGAAGGAAGCCCCGTTCTGCCTCGAGCTGAGGTACGACTCCGCGGTTGAACCAATCCATCTGCAGGTCTATCTGGACACAGAGAAGGAAGCATTCACCATTAGCGACTATGCAATCGTACCCTCTGCTTTCGACCGCACCTACACGGTGACGCTGCAGGCCAACGAGGGCACGAAAGCCGATCCTGACTGGGTGAATGTTCTTCCCCTGACCCGGCAGTTTACGGTGGCAAAGAAAGTTTCCGCGCACACGGTGAAGGTCGTCCAGGAAGCGGATGACGCCGACTATACGATTTCCCTCGGCAAAACCACCCGCCCCACGCTTAAGGCAGAGGTTTTTGGGGAAAACGATGAGCAGGCCAGCTACACCACCGGTAAATGGAGCAGCAGTGACACGCTCATTGCCACCATCAACGAGGATACCGGCGTTGTTGCCACCACAGGAACCAAGGTGGGAACCGTCACCTTTACCTTTACGGCGGACAACGGGACTGAGGACACTGCCGATGATGTGACGGGCAAGTCAAAGCCCTATACCGTGACGGCAGGCGATTCCCTGGCACTGGTGATTCCCGGCGGCTCGTCCATCGTGACGCGGGTAAATCAGCCCGCCACCGTGCTGTGGAGCTCCAACGCCGCGCTGATGGCGCCGAACAAAGAGTTCAATTACAGGATTGACCTGTATGAGGGCAACTACGAGAATGAGGCGGCGCTGAGCGGCCTCAAGCCCGTTGCGACTTATACCGCCGGCAAGGATGAGAACAGCGTGCGGATCGAGGAGAATGTGCTCTCCACGCTCTCCAACGGAAATATCCCGGCCTACACGGTATTGGTCTCCATGCCGCACCCCAACGCCAAGGATGAGAATGTCCGCCTGTCGGCACTTGCCTGGATCATCGTGCAGGCACCGCCTGCCACGGCCAAGCTGACACCGCCCCAGAGCATTTACCTCAAGGATACCGACGGCCCCGTCAATATCGACTGGTCGGTGGAAAACGCCACTGAGGGCGCCCCTCCGCAGCCCACGCTGACCATTACCCGGGTCACAGAGGACAACACCACCACCAAAGTGGTGGACAGTGAGCGCCTATCCGGCACCTCCGGGAGCTTCCCCCTGTCATTACAGAGTGTGCAAGCCGGCAATCTGAAGGACACCTATCAAGTGGTTTTGAGCGTGGAGAATCCTGGTGAGGAATCTCCCAGCACCGACTCCTTCCCCCTGTATGTCTACGATGCCGACGCACTGAAGGTGCAGGATGACGAAGGAGACACGATTTCTGCGCTGACCATGGACAATACCTCCAAGGTCAGCGGCAGCCTGCCCACCGTTACAGCTGAAATTTTGCAGCTGCGCCAGGAGTTGGGGCTGATCGAGTACATAGGCATCAACTATGACAAGTACGGATGGAACTCCTTTAAAGACGGCATCCGGTGGCTCTCCAGCAACAACAATGCCATTTCCGTCAACTACAAGCAGGGCGGACTGTATGAGGACATCAGAAACTTCTCCTTTGATTCCTACCTTCCCGAAACCAAAATGGCGCTGTCCGGCTTGGCCAACGGCACCGCAACCGTCACGGCTACCCATGCCGCCACGGGCATGAGCGCCGCCGTACAGGTGACAGCGAAAACGCTGCAAAATAAGTTCTATCTCTTCCAGCTGACGCCTGCAGCGGAAACTACGCTGCAATACACCGACGGCAAAGGTGTGCCCAAAACGGTCACGACCAACAGTGAAGGCGTGCTGGCGCTTTACGAACCCAACGGAATCGCCAGTGAGGTGTCTCTGCGGTCCGGCTCCGGCGCGGATATTTATCTGGGCACCATCTATAAAGAAAATCTGCGTTCCGGCGAGCGGGATGCCACAAAACTGCAGCTTTATCCCTTGAATACCTTCAGCCTTCGGCGAGTCGCCCGGGCATCTGTGACGCTCATCACGCCGGGCGGCGATCCGCTGGCGAACAAGACGGTGACCGTTCGCGGCGGCGTTTATAAAAACGGAGGCTACTGCCAGACAGCTCTGCTGGGCTCCAGGGCAGGAGCACTTGTCAGCGGCATCACCGGCGACACCTATACCACGGATGCGGTGGGAAATATAACCGTCTATCTGGATTCCACCCAGTTCTGGTCGGCCGAAAAGGGCGAGAGCAGCACCACGGCGCTTTCCGCTCTGGATCAGCTGGAGTACATTCTGGAGATCAGCGCAATTGACGGCGACAAGTACTATCCGCTGCTGCTGACCGTCAACGGCAAGCTGGGCGTGGACGATGTAATGCGCACCGCAGAGGGCGTTGTCTCTCTGGAGCACGTGCCGACGGGGGAGGAAAACAAGCCCTTCATTGTGGCGCAAAGCGTTGATTACGGTCTTGCCAACGGTCAGAAGGTGGATGTCCGCAGCTCGACTGGGAAGATTGGACCTAACAGCAGCTTTAAAACAGCAAGACTGCACACCACCATGTTCCTCTGGGGCGAGAAGATTGCCAACGCGCGGAATTACAGTCTCAAGCTGGTGGACGAATACGGCGTTATTCCTGCCGCTCAGAGCAGCAGTACCAAGCAGTATCCCTTCTCATCCATCCCCGTAGCGGAAAACGATCTGACTCTCACCGAGGCCACCATGACCACCTCTGGATGGATCGCTGACGGCAAGGATGTGGGTATGAAAACGCAGCTGAGCCTGAACGGCAGCCTGCTACAGGAGAAAATAATGCCCTTCCGGGTCGTTGATCTGACCCGAGTGCCCAAGGTGACAGAGGATGACCGCGTCACCGGTATTCTGGCGACGATGGGATCCTCCAGTGGAGTGAATCAAGTCGACTTTGGCGGAGTGGGCGATAGTAACATTCTCAAGGTGCTGACCGGACGGCTGGATGATCTGAGCGGTCCGGTGGACACTTCCGTGTTCAAAATGATCATCACTCCCAGCGAAGATCCCTCCGTGTTCCGTGCCATGATTTGGGCCGGGTACAACACGCTGGAGATGGAGGACATGGACTATTCCGAGGACGGCGTGGCGTTGGGTGCGAATGTGCTGACGCAGAATCTGGAAGTGGGTGTGCCCGGGACCGGGGACCTGAGCCAGATGGCCCAGGGCACCTATGATCCCAAGGGGGACTACAAAACCAACTCCATAGCCGACAATGTCACCAGCACGGATCTCAACTTGCAGTTGGAGGGCTTTTACGAAGCGGAAATCCGCTATAACACCGAAAAAAAGGAGTGGGAGGTTTTCACCGTAGGCGGAGGATTTACCGCCGGCGTTGGTGTGGGCTTCTCCTTCAGCGTGAACGCCATGGCTGGCCCCGTGCCGTTGACAGCAACCTTTGAGCTGGGTGGTGCCATTCAGCTGGATTTCCGTACTGCAGTGCGCTACGGACGGCAGGGCGAGGGTACAGAGCTTGCCTGGAGCGATCCCACGGCCACGGCAGTGAATGACTTTTTGACCACGCTGCGTATCAACGCCTATGTCCACGCGTTTGGCGGTATTGGCTTTGACTATTCGGTCGTGGCGCTGAAGATCGGCCTATTCGGCAATTTGGATGTGGACAGTCAGAATAAGTTCCTTTCCCGCACCTATCTTGCCGACGAGACAAAGCGCCAGATCAACGGTCAGGCCCTGGGGATCCAAAGCGAAGTGGGGATCAAATTTGTGGCAACCTTCCTGTTTATCTCCTACGAGGCGGTGATCGCCTCCGGAACCCTTGGAGCCACCAGGACTTTTAATGACTGGAAAACAATCGACGACTACTGGAATAGCGCCACCAGTGGGCTGAGCCTTGCCTCGCTGCGGATGGCGGCGGCCCAGAGCGGAATGCAGGTGGCTTCTGGCAGTGCAACGCTCCAAAGCCGGGACTATCTGGAACAATATGCCCGTACCTGGGGCCAGCCCCAGCAGCGGATGATGCTGTTCTCTCTGAACTCCACCAGTGGGCTGGAAAACATCCAGACCAATGCCAACCCCGCATCCTATCCACAGCTCAGCGATGACGGGAAGGTATTGGTCTACATCAACGACGGCAACAGCAGCAGTATTTACGACAGCCGGGCGCATTTCTCCACCCTCAATGGCGGCGTCTATACTCCCTCCAGTGAAATTGACGCTCCCACAGGGTTCCCCGGCTACGGCGACACGAGCGTTTCTTTGTCCGGCACTGGCAGCTTCGCGGCGGCGGCTTGGGTTCGCATGGGCACCGAGCTACCGGGTAAAAATGCCGGTGATCCCGTGACATTGGAAGAGCAAAACCTGCTGATGAACAGCACGGAGATCGTAGTGTCCGTCTATAACGGCTCAACCTGGACATCCACCCGCCTAACCAACGACGGCACGCCGGATCTGGCCCCAGCCACGGCAGTGAGCGGCAACGGCAAGGCCATCGTGTTCTGGCGCAGCGTCTACACCCCTGATCCCGGTACGCAGGGCAGCAACAACCTGCTGAACTTCACGACCAGAGATTGTATCATGTACAGCTGCTATGACAGCACTAACGGCACCTGGAGCAAGGCAAAAATGCTTTATAATGGTGCTACTGGCAGCGTGAAGGCGTTGCAGGCGGCCATGCTGCCCGACGGAACCGCTATGGCGGTTTACTCGCTGGACCGCAGCGGAACCGGAGATACCTCTGCCTACGAGATCGCCTATTGTACCGTGGCTGCTGACGGAACTCCCGGTACAGCCATGCTGGCGACCTGTGACAGCAATCTTGACGAAAACCCCCAGGTCGTTGCAGCCAACTTCGGCAGCGGGGATGACCGATTTGTTATCGGTTGGCATAGTGTCCGAGACGGCAGCAGCGATATTCAGCTGTTGGCTGTGGACGGTAGCGGCACCATGTCCAACAGTTTCCCCGGCTCTTTGTCTGCCCTGACCAGCAGCGGCAACGCCGTCGTGGGCGGAGACTTCCGCTTCGCTTCCCTCAGCGGGGATCATCGCAGCCGCAATGATCTTACCATCGTCTGGAATGAGACTGTCAATAACGCCAACGGCGCGGTAGATCACGGCATTTTGAAGGCGGCCAAGCTGCGCTATGCCACAAATACCTACACTCTGTCCGCACCATTGGAACTGGCAGAGCTGCCGGATCGCACGCTGGCTGACCACTTTGATGCCTATGTCAGCGGCAGCAATCAGGTGCAGGCTGCCATTCAGGCCACCCGGTATGACGATGAAAACCAGGAGGTAATCGGCGGCGTGACCGTTCCGGGTGAGGAAACGATCCTCTATACCGCTACCTCTGATTTTATCACCGATGCGGTGGCAGTGGAACAGATCGGTGTGGATTATGCCATGCTGGCGTTGAACAGCCTGACACCCATTCGCTTTACCATCCGCAACACCGGGCTGAACGATGTGACAAACCTAACGGTCAGCCTTGGCAGCGGGGAAACCGCCACCCTTACGGAAACACTGCTGCCCAATGAAAGCACCACCCTTACCGTCTGGCACCATGTGAAGGACCGCGTGACCGACCCGAGCTATACCATCACCGCCGCCGGCGGCATCAACGAAAACGGCACAGTGTATCTGGATTATCCCGACATTGGCATCTCGCAAATGGAAGTGATTGCGGAGAGCGCCGGCAAGCGCACGGTGCGCATGACCCTCTATAATTCCTCTGCCGCCACGCTGGCTGGCGGAAAGAACCGCGAGGTGAAGCTTGCGTTCTATGCGGATGATCTGCATACCGAACCTGCAGAGGTAGCCTGCACCACAAACGGCGTATCGGTTAGCGGTAATGAAATCACCATTTCCGAAGACAGCGCCCTCGCCCGCATTGATCAGGGAACCTTTACACTGGACCTGACCTATGATCTGGGCAGATATATGACATCCATTGGCAAAACCGAGATCCCCAATGTGGGTACCTATCTGTACGCCGAGGCGTGGGCGGAAGGCCTGATCGGTGGAACGGGAAGCAATCAGCGACTGCCGGAGTATAACGGCAGTGACAGCGAGGCCAGCGTCCATATGACCGGCGCACTGGCTCGCACCGGAGAGCAGCTGACGATGGATGTGACACAGGGGAACGACGGCAACGATCACAGCACCGCCGCCATTACTCTGCGCAACAACTGCCTGCAGTCTCAGACTAGCGCAGAGCTGGTGGCCACGCTGCTGGATGCTGCCGGGACCGTTCTGGAAACGAAAAAGACCAGTATTGGCGGTGCCATCTCCGGGGAAACCTTCCAGACGGAAACCGTCACCTTCTCCCGGCTTGGCACCCGCGTAGTGGTGCGAGCCGCAGTGCCCGGTAATGACCTTCTGACCTTTGAAGGTCTGGCAGTGGGGCTCGGCGATTTTACCGCCAACGGAACGAACTATACCTATACGCTGCAAAATGATAGCGGAGCAACATCTACGCTAGTCACAGCGGTGTCTGGAAACGGCGAGCCCGTGAGCATCAACGGACAGGCTCTGTCCACCGGCGGCAGCGCAACCGTTGCCATCCCCAACAGCGGCACAACCGACATTGTCGTGAGAATCGGTGCTAAAACCTACACGCTGACGATTCTGCGCAATAGCGGCACAGGCGGCAATGAAGGCAATAGCGGCACAGGCGGCAATGAAGGCGGTAGCGGCAGTGGCGGCGGCAGCGGCTACAGCTACTACACCATCAAGGCAACTGCCGGGGCTGGCGGCTCCATTTCTCCCTCCGGCAATGCTAGCGTCCGTGAGGGCAGAGATCAGACCTTCACCATCACTCCGGATAAGGGCTATGCTGTCGCCAACGTCAAGATTGACGGCAAGAGCATTGGCGCGGCGAAGTCCTACACCTTTGAGAATGTCAGCAGAACCCATACCATCGAGGTCATCTTTATGAAAGCCAACGGTAACCCCCGGACCGGCGTGTTTGTGGATGTAGCCACCGGCAGCTATTATGAGGATGCTGTGGATTGCGCTGTTCTCTTTTCACTACAAGAAACAAATTAATGACATTTTGAGCTGCGCCGCTATCCAAGCGCGGCAAGGAGACAGCATTATGAAAAGAATCACAAGAATCATTCGTCCAATAATCTGCATAGTTGTCCTTCTCGTTGCTATGACCACGGCAGTCAGGGGCTGCTATCAGAAAGAGACAGAGCCTATCGACATTCCCGGCAGAACGCCTTCCGGCACATCTGCGCCTCAGCCATCAGCGACTCTCGCGGGCGAAGTTATCCCCTCGGTGGACAGGCAGACAGAGTTGGCGGAAGCCAGAGCGAAGAATCCCGACACCGTGGCGTGGCTGTATATCCCCGGTGCGGAGGTGGACGACCCTGTGATGCAGGCGGAGGACAACGGCTATTACCTAAAGCTGGATGAAAACGGTGAGTACGCCATGTGGGGCTGCTATTATGCCCATTGTGAAAACAAAATCGGCGGCAGGGATAAGCTGGACAAAAACACCACCATTTTCGGTCACTCCGCCAGCAACTGCGACCCGGACGGTGTGCGGTTCACCAAGCTCTACCGTTATATGGACGCAGACTTTGTAAAGGAGCATCCGTATATCTATCTCTCTGTGGATGGTGAGGACATGATCTTTCAGATCACCGCACTGTTCGTCACGGATATTGGTTTTGACTATATTGCGCCTGATCCCACAGGAGATGATCTGACCAGCTTCTTTGAGACGATTGCGCGGAAAAACTGGCTTGACTTTGATGGCGTGACCTTCTCCGAGGAAGATACTGTTCTGACCCTCTCCACCTGCTGCCGGAAGTATGACAAGGCTAACAGCGGCAATCAGCGGCTGGTGGTCATGGCAAAGCTGCTGCCGGAGGGCGCAACCGCACAGGAGTTCAGCGTATCCCTTGTGGATAGTCCTGAAATGCCCTAAAAAAAATCAGAATACGACGATAATAGGATACCCATCCTTGCGGTACTGAAAAGCAGCGTATGGTATAGGGAAAACGGTGGCTGCTCTGTACGGGGCGGCCGTTGTTTTTGCTGTCCCAACATTTTTCAGATGAAAGGGACCTATGCGTATGACAGGAGCGCACAGACCTCCCCAGGTACCACACGTTTCTTCCTCTCCATCCATCT
>OHRZ01000250.1_pt1 | contig 21771 bp, 10 predicted proteins | sample 1578621 | NCBI WGS metagenome assembly OHRZ01 (sample SAMEA3879554, study PRJEB24766) | human gut metagenome | biome: human-associated habitat; feature: feces | place: USA | collected 1985/1987 | reverse complement strand
CCCCCCTTATTGCCCAAATTTCTCAAGTTCCTTTCGAAACACGTTAGCAATATTCCTAGAGTGATATTTTATCGTTTCTTATGCTCTCGATCTGCGATAATCTGACCGCAATACGCTTTCAGCTTTGGAATATCCTCCGTCAGGATTTCCCAAGTGATTTCCGGGTCAACAGTGCCATAGCTATGGGCCACAATGTTCCGCATTCCCCGAATCTGCCGCCAGGGTGCGCCGGGATGCTCTGCACGGAATTCGTCCGTCAGTTTTCCGGCCAATTCACCGATTTGCAGAATGCACAGTGCTGCCGCATTCCGATAAATCGCATCTGCGGAAAATACGCCGTAGTCATTGCCAAAACGACGAATCGTCTCCTCTATCTGGTCGCAATAGCCCACAATATGCTCTAAAATGCTGATATTCCGGTCAAGAGGCTTCATACAGCAGCACCTCGTCATCAGAAATAGAATTCAAAAACTTGCTGTCCAGGCTCCCAGTAGGAATCAAATCCACAGGGATTCCAAACACATCTTCCAGGTCAGCGGCCAGACCCCCAAGCTGCAAGCCGCGGATGGCTCCTTTATCAATGCGCAGATCAATGTCACTGTCCTGATTTGCATCCCCTCTGGCATAGGAGCCGAACAGATAAATCCGGTCAGCCCCATATTGGGCCGCCAAGGCCGAAACGATTTCCTTGATTTCTTCCACAGTATATCGCATATCCCTTCCTCCTTACCATGTATTCTACTACTATTTTACCATGATTATGTGAAAACGGCAATGATTATTTGGAGCGTATGTATTCGCCTTTTCCCATGCCATCCCTCAGCTTATCGCAGCTTGCCCAGAGGGAGCTGTACCGTTCATTTTTCTTTATAGCCATGGTGGCGTGCTACTATTCGCCGAAACTCAAGTTTCAAATGGTTGATAATGTTCCGCAAAAATGCTACAATAATTTAATATTATAATGCTTTCGACGGGCATCCTGCGAAGCATAACTTGTCCGCTATGGAAAAGCGGTGACCTGTGACAGAGAAATGGATTGTTTTCTTTGAAAGAGAGAGGTTGGAAAATGATAGATTTTGCACCAGGCATGAGGACGATCATTCGAGACGAAGAATGGATGGTCAAGAAAATTGAAACGAATAGTCTTGGAAATAAGACTTTATATTGCGTTGGTGTTTCTCCGCTGGTTAAGGATAGAGAAGCGATTTTCCTTGCTGATTTGGAACAGATTCAAGTCGTTGATCCTGCTGAAGTGAGACTGATTGCCGATCATTCCCCATTTTACAAGAGGGCACTGCTGTATCTGGAAAGTCAGTGGCGGCAACAGATTCCTACCGATTCCAACTTACATATTGGGCACCAAGCGGCAATGGACTTGATGCCCTATCAGCTTGACCCCGCAAAACTGTCTTTGCAAAGGCCAAGGCAGAGAATCCTTATTGCAGATACAGTTGGCTTGGGCAAAACGCTTGAAGCGGGTATTTTGATGTCCGAGCTGATTGCTCGCGGTAAGGGTAAAAGAATACTGGTCGTTACCGTTAAGAGCATGATGACGCAGTTCCAGAAAGAAATGTGGAACCGCTTCACAATTCCTTTGGTGCGTCTGGATTCCAACCGTATTCAAAAGATTCGAGCCAACTTACCATCGAACTATAATCCGTTTTTCTATTATGATAAGACGATCGTTTCTATTGATACGCTGAAACGAGATGTTGAATACCGCACGCATCTGGAAAATGCATATTGGGATATTATAGTGATCGATGAAGCGCAGAATGTTGCGGAACGGGGAGACCATCAGGCCCAACGTTCTCGTCTGGCCAAGCTGCTTGCAGATCGCAGTGATACCATGATCATGTTGTCCGCAACGCCTCACGACGGTCGGGCAAAGAGTTTTGCTTCTTTGATGAACATGCTGGATCCCACAGCCATTGCCGACCCTGAAAACTATACCCCCGAAGATATTAAAGGACTGTGCATTCGCCGCTTCAAAAAAGATGTAAAAGACCAGGTCAGCGGTGCTTTCCTGGAAAGAAAAATCACGCTTGTGCGCTGCAATGCCTCTGCGCAGGAAGAACATGCTTTTGATGTTTTTGCCCAGATGCAGTTGGAAATGGATTTGGGAAAAACCAAAGGAACCGGCCAGCTGTTTAAGACCAGTTTGGAAAAATCTCTGTTTTCCAGTCCCGCCGCATGCATAAAGAGTATCGATGAGCGGCTGAAGAAGCTTTATAAAAAATATACCGCAGATGACATCCAGGATATGGGCCTGCTGGAAGAACTGAAAACGGCACTGGAAGCAATTACGCCTGCCGGATTTACCCGTTATCAGAAACTGCTGGAACTCCTTCACAGCAAGGAATACGGCTGGCGTCCGGAAGATCCCGGTGACCGTGTGGTTATTTTCACAGAACGTATTGAGACCATGAAGTATCTTGCAGAGAGACTTCGTCAAGACCTGGGCTTGAATGCGAATGCGATCCAGGAAATTTCTGGCGGGATGAGTGATGCAGAGCAGCAGCGGATCGTTGAAGATTTTGGCCGCACGGAGTCCCCGGTTCGTGTGTTGGTTGCATCGGATGTTGCATCGGAAGGCTTGAACCTGCATTATCTGAGCCACCGGCTGATTCATTTTGACATTCCCTGGTCTTTGATGGTGTTCCAGCAGAGAAACGGTAGAATCGACAGATATGGTCAGAAAAATCGCCCGGATATTCGCTATTTCTGTATTTCCAGCAAAAACGAAAAGATTCATGGAGACATGCGGAACCTGGAGATCCTCATTCAGAAAGAAGATCAGGCAAACAAAAATATTGGAGATCCTGCCTTGCTGCTGGGGATGTTCTGTGTAGAGGATGAAGAAAATGTACTTGCCGGAGCGTTGGAAAAAGGACTTGGTGAAGAAGAATTCTCAAAGATCTTCGATGCCAGCGAGGATGACTTCGATCCGTTTGAAGCAATGATGGCCGCTGCTGGTGAAGCGGAAGTTGGGGACGAGAAAAAATCGGAGATCGTTTCGGATGAAACTCTGTTCTCGGATATGGAATATTTGTATCAGGCACTCACATACCTGAACCAGGCAGAAAGTCATCCTGTTGAAAGACTGAAAATCGTTTCCGGTTTGGATATCAGACTGACACCCGATATGGAGCGGCGATTGAAGGCACTGGTTCCGGAAGAAGCACTTCCGCAGGGAGGAACGCTCCGGGTTTCTGACGACAAAGCATTCTGCATGGAGCAGATGCGAAGCAGTATGCAGAAAAACATGGACGAATCCGCCTGGCCGACCACGCAGTATTTATGGAAACTCCACCCCGTTCTGAGTTGGGTCAATGACAAGGCAAGTCTGCTGTTTAAGAGAGATGAAGCCCCCGTCATTGGGCTTCCCGGAGGGTTAAAAGCTGGCGAAAGCATTTATGTTGTGACCGGCAGTATGCCGAATCTGAAGTCAACTCCTTTGGTTGATGAATGGTTTGGTTTGTTGTACCAAGATGGCAAATTTGTTAAGGTGCTCTCTATGAATGAAATGGTACAGAAAACAGGATTGAGCAATCCCAAGATTCCGAATACAAATTGCATCGGTGAAGATGAAATATCTGCCGCAAGTTCCTTGCTGCGTGATGTGGTTTCCCACGCAAAAATGCATTTGGATGAACATTACAAGAGGTACCAGACGGAAATGAGTCCGTTGCTGGATGAAGAAGTCGATAAGCTGATCGAGCTTCAAGAAAAGCATAAAGAATATTATCAGCTGACCTTGTTCGAGCATGAACGGAAGCTCCAGGAACAAGAGCGCCGGGTAGATGAACTCTTTGATCAGTTTATGAGCTGGGTGAAAGAAACTTTGACCATACAGAACAACCCGTACATTAGAGTTGTGTCTGTGCTGATGGGGGTATCGCAATGAGCATAGATTTAACAGGTATCACCAATAAAAACGAATACTATACCAACCATTATTTTTCCACTGCGTTTGAAGAAAATACGAGTGCTACTATCAGCGGTTGGAATGCAGCTGCAAGGGAGTCCGAAGAAATCAAAACTCCCTGGTCGCTTCTGCGTCAGAATGCACGACAGTATTATACGGCACATGATAAATTTGTTCGTTCTTCTGTAAACTTACAAGCTCTTGCCAATATCAAGATGCTTGCAGGTAGCTATCTGAAATCATTGGGCTATCCAGAAGCAAAACCGGAAGTTGTGACGGTGGACGATTCTCTGTCGGTTCCGGTTTATCTTGAAATGACAAAAAGCAATGGCGCACCATTGCTGTGGGTGTTGTTGTCAGCATCGAAGGAATCGGATGCTGGCATTATGGAGAGCTTTGTGTTTCATGCTGACGATGTAGATGATGATGCGGCCGGTACACTCTACAAGGGTGTTTTAGGCGAGATGGCAAACGAGGACTTGGTTACAAAAATCCTCTTTGGTGCTGCTGAACCTCCTCGTTTTGTTATGCTGATTGGCATGAATCAGATTGCGCTTATCGACCGCAACAAGTGGAATGAAAAGCGTTACCTTCAGTTTGAGCTTGAGGAAATTTTCTCTCGATTGGAAAATACAACTTTGCAGACCATGTCTGTATTGCTTCATAAGGATTCTCTTTGTCCTGATGACGGGAAAGTTTTGTTGGATGAGTTGGATGAACAGAGCCAGAAGAATGCTTCCGGCGTATCGCAAGACTTAAAGTATGCCCTCCGTGAGAGCATTGAATTGCTGGGCAATGAAGTCCTTTACGATATGAAGACACGCCTTGGTCGTGATCTTGATGCAGACCCTGTAGATGCCGGACAGTTGACTTTAGAGTGTCTGCGCTATATGTATCGTATGCTGTTTGTGCTCTTTATTGAGTCCAGACCGGAACTTGGCTATGCACCGATCAAAGCACAGAGCTATTACTCCGGATATTCTCTGGAAAGTTTACGAGATATTGCGGATAACATCCGTGATGATGTAAATGAAGTTGGTGACGGCTATTACCTGCACGAAACGCTGGCAAAGCTCTATGAGCTGATTTATGACGGCTATCCGAAAACGGAAGATGAACTGAAAAAAGCGACTGGTTCCGATAGCTTGCACGATATGTTCCTGATTGCTCCGCTGAAGGCACATATCTTTGATCCGGAATATACCAAGATGATTACTGCGGCCAAGCTGAGAAACAGCTGTATGCTGCGTATCATTGACCTTATGAGCTTGACAAGGGCTACGGGCAGAAGAAATGGCCGCCGTGGTCGTATTTCCTATGCAAATCTGGGCATCAACCAGATGGGCGCAGTTTACGAGGCACTTCTTTCCTATCGAGGCTTTATTGCCGAACATGACCTCTATGAAGTAAAGAGAGCCGGTGACAGCTTCAACGAGCTGGATGTTGGTTACTTTGTGTCCGAATCCGAGCTTGATCAATATACCGAAGATGAGCGTGTTCGTTACGAACATGGCGAAAAAGCGGGCAAGCTCCGTATGTATGAAAAAGGCACTTTCATTTATCGTCTGGCAGGCAGGGAGCGTGAAAAATCCGCATCCTACTACACACCAGAGGTTTTGACCAAGTGTCTGGTTAAGTATGCCCTGAAGGAGCTTCTTGAAGGAAAAACTGCGGACGAAATTCTCAAGCTGACCATCTGCGAGCCTGCTATGGGCAGTGCAGCGTTCTTGAACGAGGCAATCAATCAGCTGGCAGAGGCCTATATCTCCCGCAAGGAGAAAGAAACCGGCGAGATCATCAGCTATGAAAAGAGATTTAATGAGTTGCAAAAGGTCAAGATGTTCATTGCTGACCGCAATGTTTATGGCATCGACCTGAACCCTGTAGCTGTTGAGCTGGCAGAGGTTTCCCTATGGCTGAACACCATTTATGAGGGTGGTTTTGTACCTTGGTTCGGTACACAGCTGGTAAACGGCAACTCCCTGATTGGTGCAAGGCGGCAGGTGTATCGCATTGAGAACGCACAATCCACCTCAAAGGGGCTGCGCTGGTATGAGATGGAGCCTGATCGGGTACCGTTGGGAACAAAACGTATGCCGAAAAAGCAGGTTTATCATTTCTTGCTTGGCGATCCGGGAATGTGCAGCTATTCCGATAAAGTAATCAAACAGTTGGAGCCTGCAAACATCAAGGAGATGAAAGACTGGAACAAGAAATTTACCAGTCCGGTCACTGACGATGAGGTTGTTACTCTGCTGCGGCTTTCTGCGGCAATTGATGAGCTGTGGGAGGCGCAAATTCAGTTGCGTAAGGAAGTAGGCACTAAAACACAGGACGCTCTCTCTATCTTTGGCTATACTGATGATGCAGAGGATTCACATACGACGATTCGCCAGAAGGACAAAATCTTCAGCGAACTCTATAAGAGCGAACGCATGAGGAATGCCGGTCCCTATGCACGACTGAAGTTTGCAATGGACTATTGGTGTGCGCTGTGGTTCTGGCCGATTGACAAAGCGGATCTGCTTCCTACCAGAAGCGAATTCCTGTTTGATATGTCCCTGATCCTTGAGGGAACTACCAAATCTGTTCTTGTGACTGATGTTGTGAATGACAAGAAGAATATTCACGGTCAGATCTCTATGTTCCCGACAGAAATGCAGAAAATTGAGGCTGAAATTCTTGACTTATATTCAGATATCGGTGAAGTTGATATTCCAGCGTTGAGAAAACAAAATCCGAGGCTTGATCTGGCTGCAAGAATTGCGGAACAGAACAAGTTCATGCACTGGGAGCTTGAATTTGCGGACTTGTTTGCAGAGCGTGGCGGGTTTGATTTGATTATTGGTAATCCGCCTTGGATTAAGATCGAATGGAATGAACAGAGTGTACTTTCTGATACGCATCCGATGTTTGCGGTAAAGAAACTGACCGCTACACAGACAACGCATAAACGAGCAGAGGCTCTGGAAAATACAGCAACACGCAAAATGTATTTTTCAGAATATGAAATGCTGTCTGGCGAACAAGCTTTCTTAAATGCGGTACAGAATTATGCAGATTTGAAGGGACAGCAGACGAATTTGTTCAAGTGCTTTTTACCGCAGTCTTGGACGTTTAGCGGCAAAAGCGGCGTTGCTGCCTTTGTACACCCTGAGGGTGTCTATGACGACCCGAAGGGTGGTGCACTTCGGGAAAAGCTGTATTCTCGTTTGCGTTATCATTTTCAGTTTGCAAATGAGAGGAAGCTGTTTCCCGAAGTGGACCACCATACACAATTCAGTTTGAATGTGTATGGTGGTCCACTGATGGTGTCTTTCGACACCATCAGCAATCTCTACGATGTTAAAAGCATCGTAGAGTGTTACGAAGGAGATGCTTCCGCACCGATACCGGGTATTAAAGACGAAAACAGTGATTGGAACGTAAAGGGACACCCCAACCGAATCATTCATGTTACAAAAAAAGAGTTGGCGGTATTTGCTAAGCTGTTTGATGGAAACGATAATTGGAAACAGGCTAAATTGCCGCAATTACATGTTGTTCAGTTGGTAGATGCTCTTAGGGTATTTGCTAATCAGCCAAAGACGATAGCCACAGAAACCGAAAAAATATATACAGCAGAGATGTGGCATGAAACAAACAACCAAATCGATGGAACAATCGAACGTAATGTAGATTTCCCTGAAAGTGTTAAATCAATGATTTATTCTGGTCCACACATCGGAGTTGCTAATCCGTTGTTTAAGACATCACGGCGAATTTGCAAGTTAAATAGCGACTTTGACCCAATTGACTTAACTTATATTGATGACGGATATCTTCAAAGGTGCAACTATTCTATAGCATGTTCTTACGAGGAATATCGAAATCGTACTCCTGTTACGCAATGGAATATACGCTACGATGAAGGATATCGTCTTTGTATGCGAAAAATGCTAAATCAAGGTGGAGAACGCACCTATATGGTAGCAATAATTCCTCCGTTGTCCGAACATATTCACGGTAATTTTGGCATGTGCATGAAACAAGGACTGGCGTCTTTTGCGGCAAACTCTTTTTCTATACCATTCGATTTTTATTTGAAATCAACTGGTAAAGCTAACATAAATTTCTCGGCTGCATCAGGCTTTCCAATTTTAGAAAGTTGGAAACACCAAAAAGATACCATTTGCCGTGCGCTACTTCTTAACTGTGTTACTAAATACTTTGCGGATTTGTGGAATAAAGAATATGTAACAAGCTATGTATTACAGAGTTGGTCTAAATCCGACCCACGTCTTTCTAACACTCGTTTTAGCTCATTAACACCACAATGGACTTGGGACACTCCCCTCCGTACCGACTACGAGCGCCGCCAGGCGCTGGTGGAAATTGATGTTTTAACAGCAATGGCTCTGGGTATGACATTGGAGCAACTGAAAACCATCTACCGCATCCAGTTCCCTGTTCTGCAAAGCTATGAAGCAGATACTTGGTATGATGCCAACGGTCGAATCACCTTTACCAACAACCGCAGTCTTGTGGGGGTTGGCTTCGATCGGAAGGAATTTGAGTTGAACCTGAAAGATGCTCCTGCTGGTAAGAAGTTCTATCGCACATTCATGGATGACACCATGCCCGGCGGCGCTGTGGAGCGCACCATTGAGTATGTTGCCCCCTTTGACCGCTGTGACCGTGAACAAGACTACGAAACCGCATGGAAGTTCTTTGATGAGAAGTACGGAAAATAACGAGACCGTTTTTAGGGAGGTGAGACCGTGGCAAAACCTAAGAAAGAAACTCGAATTATGAAAGTTACTTTGGATGCGGACGAGTTTGAGAAATTTGATCAGGGAATCACACATTCTGACAACGGCCTTCGCAATGAAAAAGGACGTCTAAGTGCGCTTCCGGATATTGCAGAGGTTACTGATGATGATCTTCCGTATAAGGAAATTGTCCGAACAGAAACTGTGTATGTTGAACGGGAGCGTACAAACGATAGTTTCGGCGCAATGCTTGGTCACGCAGCAGCTGAAATTGTTGTGGATGTACTCAGTGATCCTGAAATCCAAGAAGGATTAGCCAATCTCGGCAAGGCATTTTGGTACTACAAGGTAAAACCTCGTATCAGCAATGCTATTCAATGTATGAAAAGCGACAAGAAGTTTGAGACAAAGGCATCTCGGCTAATTGCAAGCAGCAAGTCCCAGGTTGAAACTACTTATGAAGTCGAGGTTGTAGATCAAACAAAAGGAAAAATTGTTGTTTCCGGAGAAGATGCGGCTAAGCTTGTGGCGGCAGTCCGTGAAGAATCTAAACGATTGTCCGCTATGATTTATCTGCTTTCTAATATCGTTGTGAAAGATGATAAAACGCAAGAAGAATACGTCATCGAGCAAGCTTATATTAAGCAGTTGGTATCCGAAAAATCGAGAAACACTATGGAAATGCTTGTTGCAAACAGACAACTGTTGGATGAAGGCACCGCAGTTTGCTTTTCCGATTTTTTGAATGGTTATATCCGAAATGGAAAGCAACGTATAGCTATTCCTGTAAGCATCAACGGAACCACATAAATTTACTAACGAAACCACATTGGGAGGTAAATCACTTGAACTACATAAAATCACTGCACATAGAGGGATTTAAGAAATTTACCTCCCTGGATGTGGAGTTCAATGAACACATGAACATTCTCGTTGGCGAGAATGAAGCTGGCAAAAGCACTATTTTAGATGCAATCAAAACTGTGCTGAATCAGCAGTATCGAAATGCCGATAAGTCGATATTGCGTGACCTGTTCAATACGCAGATGGTGGCTGCATTTAAGGCTGAACCGAGCGTTAGGACGCTGCCTCGAATCTATATCGAGGTAGAACTGGCACTTGATCCTCAGCAAAAAAACGCTTCTTACTTTTATGGAGAAGTTTATGGGCAGAGAAAGCAGCAGGTTGAGAAATTCGGCATTCGATTCGAATGCAAGTATGATGAGGAACTTGGCACCGGCATGGAACAATCTATTCAGGAAGGTAAGATTCCGTATGAATACTATGTACTGACATGGACAACCTTTGCTAATCGCCCATATCAGATGATCAAAAGACCGCTTAACTTCTTAGCAATCGACACAACGAGCAGCGCATCGGCTCCGTCGTTTAACTACTTCAACAGGACTTTGTTTACGAGCAGATATGATGATGCCACGAAAGCAAAGGCTAAGAACGAGTTTAGAGATAAGCTGATTGAAGCATTTGATAACCTTGGTTTGCCTGCACTTAGTGAGAATCAGAAGTTTGGTGTAGACAGCAAGAAGGTTGTTCTGGAAACGGTGCTGTCTATTTATGAAGACTCCATCGCTCTCGAAAATCGTGGTAGTGGAATGGAGAGTCTTATTAAGACGCAGATTGCATTGGATAGAGCGAATGGGTTGGATGTTATCTTGATGGAAGAACCGGAGAATCATCTTAGCTTTTCGACCCTGAGAAAAATGCTCCAGCAGATCTCAGATCAGCAGGAAAATTCGCAGATTATCGTGGCAACTCATAACAACATGATTGCCAGCCGATTGAATTTGAATAATGTTCTATGGATCACCGAAGATGGAGTTAAAAGCCTTAAGGGTGTTAAGTCTGATGTGGCTGAGTTCTTCGTTCGAGCAGATGACAACGCTTTCTTGCAGTTGCTGTTATCAAAAAAAGTGATCCTGGTTGAAGGTGCGACAGAGTTTCTCCTTCTTCCCATGTTCTACAAGCAAATCACAGATCACACCATCGAGGAAGATGGTATTTCTGTGATTTCCTGCAATGGCATTTCTTATAAGCGTTATCTCGAAATTGCAAAAGCAACGGATAAGAGGATTGCTGTTGTTACAGATAATGATGAGAAAAATGATAGAATAGCAGAAGCGGCTTCCTTTAATCAAGCTAACGATTTACAGCACATTTTTATGGGTGCAACAGTGGATGAATGGACTTGGGAAGCCTGCGTTTACAAAGAGAATAAAGATACCTTGGATAGAATGATTGATGTTCAGGCAGGAGCAGCTTATAAGTTCCATGACAAGGATTACGGTGCTGTGTTAGGTAAGATGTTAAACCACAAAGTTGATGTGGCATATCAAATGCTTACTTCTGGCAAAACATTTGCTGTTCCGCAGTACATAAAGGATGCGATTGGATGGCTAAGAGAGTAATCTTGGCAGTAGCCGGTGCGGGAAAAACCTATCATATCTGCCATGAGATAGACCCGACAAAGCGTAATTTAATACTGGCTTTTACCCACGAGAACATTTACAATATCCAAAAAGAACTATGCGATGCACATGGGTGCGTGCCTGAATTAACGACGGTATCTACTTTTGATTCGTTTGTCTATCATCAGCTGGTATTACCGTATGAGCCGAGCATAGCTGAACATTTCGGGTGTCCTAAGTTTGTTAGTCGTGGAATCTGTACGGTAGATCCTCCACCACAAACAATAAAGAATAGCAAAGGAAAGCCTGTTGCCAATCCGCTTTATAAGAAAAAAGATAGGCTTACACACTATGTCACCATGAGGGGACAATATTACTGTGCAACCCTGTCCGAATTGGTTTTACAAGTAAAGAAGAATCGAGAATCTCTTATTAAAAGAGTAGCAGCACGTCTGAATATGTTTTATGATTGTGTGCTGATTGATGAGTTTCAGGATTTTCGAGAATATGATTATGAGTTGATTATGGCTTTGGCAAAGAAACTTGAAGATGTTGTTCTTGTAGGTGATTATCATCAACATTCTGTTTCGGCCACAAATAATTCGGGCAAGCCATTCAAGAACAAGAAGGTCGAAGTTAGCTATGATGATTTTGTCGCAAGTATCATCAAGGAAGGATTTACTGTAGATGTATCGACGCTTGCAAAATCTCGTCGATGTTCGATAGATGTGTGCAATTATGTCAGCCAGAAACTGGGGATTTGGATTACATCAAGCGGAGATCATACGGGTTCTGTAATATGGGTCGATGATGCTGTATCCATTCTAAACAATAACCAGATTACGAAATTGGTTTTCCAAGAAGCAGCGAACTATTCATTTCAGGCACTTAATTGGTCGTACTCTAAAGGAGACACCGTCGATTCAGCCTGCGTGATTCTGACTGATGGACTGGATAACCTTGACAGCGAAAAGTTTGACCCCCAAAAGATAAAAACTTCAACTCTAAATAAATTATATGTTGCTATGACACGAAGTCGTGGTGATTTGTACCTAATGAAGGCCTCGACTTTCAAAACAATAAAAGATTCCTATATCACCCGTTAGAGATACATAATGCTGAGAGAATAAACAAAGGAGGATCGCAGTATGCTACCATCCATACTTGCCGCACAATTACAGAAGGGCATCGGGGATTATATCGAGACCACATTTCCCATGACCAACGAACCCTTCAAAGGCTCGGTACAGAACATGCTGGCAAAGAAAGGCTCTGTTTACCATGAGCCTTATGTTGCTGTGCGCCTTCCCTTCCGTGTGGCAGCGGATATGCCAACTTGTTTTGAAGCAATTCATCCTGCATATCTTCCTTACGTGCATCAGCAAAAAGCTTTTGAGCGACTGACCGGAGATGATGGTAGATCCACGTTAGTTGCAACGGGTACTGGTTCCGGTAAAACCGAGTGCTTCCTTTATCCAATTCTGGAGTATTGCTATCAGCACCGTGGCGAACGGGGGATAAAAGCACTCATTATTTATCCCATGAATGCCCTGGCCACGGACCAGGCGAAACGTATTGCGGAGCTGATCTATGGAAGCGGGGAACTGCGTGGAAATGTGACTGTGGGTATGTATGTCGGTGGACAAGAGCATACCTCTGCCCGCACCATGAGCGAACATGGCGTTATTACAGACCACGAGACCATGCTGAACAACCCACCGGATATTCTGATGACCAACTATAAAATGCTGGACTATCTGCTGGTGCGCCCGAAAGATGCGCTGTTGTGGCAGGATAACGATTCCGAGACACTGAAATATATTGCAGTCGATGAGCTGCATACATTTGACGGAGCGCAAGGTACAGATTTGGCTTGTTTGCTTCGCCGCCTGAAACGACGTCTGGGCATCTATGATGGATACCTGTGCTGTGTCGGTACATCCGCAACCATGGGCACCAAAGAAAATAACGACAATATTCTGAATTACGCAGAAGAAATCTTTGGGGAACCCTTTGACAAGGATGCAATCATCACGGAAGACCGGTTGAGTGCCCAGGAGTTCTTTGCAGGTGCTGACGTGACGGAATTTACATTGCCAACAGCGCAGCAGGCTATGGAGCTGGAAAAACTGTCTGCGGAAGATGTGCCGTCGGCCTACTTGCTCAGTGCGGTAAAAGCCTGGTTTCCGGATTTTTCTTTTGATGTTCTAGAGGAGGAAGGCAGGCTCCAGCTTGGAGATGCGCTGATGCATCACAGCTTCATGCAGTCGGTGATCAACCTGACCGGCGGCGCCTATTATCAGGTTTCTAAAATTGCGGAAGATTTGGCTGCCCATTATCCGGAGCTGAAAACGCTGCCGAATGCAGATCTGGTTATCAATTCTCTCTTTGCGCTGATTTCTCATGCGAGAACGGGCAAGGCAGGAAAACTGCGGCCATTTTTGAATGTTCAGGTTCAGCTCTGGATGCGGGAACTTCGCCGCCTTGTTGCGAAAGTAGATCCGGAGGAAATCACTTATGAGATCGCTCGTGATTTGAATACGCAACAGGCAAAACAGTATCTTCCTGTTATAAACTGCCGTGACTGTGGTATTACCGGCTGGGTATCCGTACTCAATGAACGCAGCAATGCCACCATGACAAACCTTGAATCCTTCTACAACCTGTATTTCCGTGGGGATGAAAAAATCGTGATGATGTTTCCCCATGCGCACGGTGAACGGATTTCGGGTATGATCCCGGCAAGGATCTGCCCCGATTGTCTGCAAGTAAAACTTGGTGAGGAAGGGACAGGCGAGTGCGCCAGCTGCGGTACTGAAATGGTCGAGATTGTGATTCCCAATCCGATCAAAACTTCCGGCACGAAGAACCGCAAGCAATACATTTGCCCCTGCTGTGGCAGCCGCCGTGGCCTTTCACTGATGGGTATTCGCAGCGCAACAGAAATCAGCGCAAGCATTTCTCAAATGTTTGCATCCAGGTTTAATGATGACAAAAAGACATTGGCATTCTCGGATAATGTCCAGGATGCGGCTCACCGGGCAGGTTTTTTCAACGCAAGAACATGGCGTTTTTGTCTTCGAACCGCTATTCAAAAATACTGTACGGAAGTGGGTTCCGGTCAAAACCTCGGGGATTTTCAGAAGGGGTTTATAGAGTATTGGCATGAGCGCATGACCGATGAGCAGTTTGTTAGCTTCTTCATTGCGCCCAATCTGACTTGGAAACAGGCCTATGAGGATATGGTTCAAAAGCGCAGCCTGGGCAAAGAGAAACAAGCGCAAATTCTGATGTATGAAATCGAACAGCGCATCAAGTACGAAATCATGCTTGAATTTGGTCTTGCCGGTAAAATCGGGCGAACACTTGAAAAGTCCAACTGTTCTGTCATTTCCTTTGCAGCGGAAGATATTCTTCAGATCGCCGATGCCGTACAGGAAAGAACCGTCAATGAACTTGGTGTCTTGACTGCCGAAAGCTTGGATTCCTTCAAACGTATGGTCATCGGATACCTGAATTTAATGCGCACAAATGGCGCATTCAAGGATAAAGTGTTCGACGAATATACCGTAGGCGATGGTAACGGATATATGCTGACAAATGCAAGAAACCGTTGGCTTCCCGGCCAACAATCTGGCCGAAATACCCCTCATTTCCTCGCGGAGCGTATTGGTGGTGGCCGAGCATCCATGGAGTTTGATTCCCCTGCTTCCAAGAAGTATGTAGACTGGATCGCTTCCTGCTGTAACGAATTCATGGTGGATGACAGCAATTTCCGGGCAATCAGCAGATTGATCCTGGAAGAAGCGGTGAAACGAAATGTAATATCCCTGGTTCCTTCTTCGGTCAACTATAAGATTTACGGGCTAAATAAGGAACGGGTCTTTGTCACAGATGATGTGATGCAGATGCGTTGTGACAAATGCGGTTCTGTATATGCTGTTGCAGCAGAAAATGCAGCACTTTGGTTTGGTGCGCCCTGCCAAAGAACTGCCTGTGGCGGCACCCTGGAAGAATACGATACAGGCGAAATCAATTATTATGGTCGCCTTTACAGCGGCGGTGATTTGGTCCGTATCAATGCAAGAGAGCACACGGGTTTATTAGAGCGTCCTGATAGAGAGCAGCTGGAAATTGATTTTAAGCGTGGTAAAGATACCCGGGAGATTTGGGACCCCAATGTATTATCCTGTACGCCGACCCTGGAAATGGGCATTGATATTGGTGATTTGTCTACGGTTATCCTGTGCAGCATGCCGCCGGCCCAGAGCCAATTCTTGCAGAGAGCCGGACGTGCCGGCCGTAAAGACGGCAATGCTCTGACCTTGGCGGTTGCGAATGCGAGACCTCACGACTTGTATTTCTATTCGGATCCCCTGGAAATGATTGCCGGCGAGGTCACGCCGCCGAAAATCTTCCTCCGGGCCTCTGCTGTTCTTGAAAGACAGTTTGTAGCCTTCTGCATGGATTCCTGGGTCAAAAAAGGGATCCCGGATGGGGCAATTCCCGATAAAGTGGGTGCTGTTCTGAAAAAATTGGATGTCCGCCCGGATGATATGTTCCCCTTCAATTTCTTGAATTATGTACAAAGCACATTGTCCCGCCAGCTGAACTCTTTCATGCAGATGTTTGCGGCATACCTGGATGACAGCGCAAGAGAAGAATTGCAGCTGTTCGCCAGAGGAAAAGATGCAAATGACAGCCCCATGTATGTCAAAATTCTGGATGCATTCCAGGATTTGAAAAAGCAGCAGGATGCACTGAAAACAAGCGTGGATGCCCTGAAAACCATGATCCGTGATTTGGAAGATAAGCCCAAAGACCGCTCCTATGATGAAGAAATCAAAGAACTGAAGCATGAAGAAGCAGCACTGCTTACAGTCCTTCAGGAAATTGGCAAGAAAAATATCTTTAATTTCCTGTCTGACGAGGGATTGCTGCCCAATTATGCGTTCCCGGAAGCGGGGATTATTCTGCGAGCGGTTCTCTATCGCAAGGAGGACGAAGAAACACCGGCTCAAAAGAAAAAATACGAAAAAATGGTCTATGAATACAGCCGCAGCGCATCCGCTGCAATCAGTGAATTTGCGCCGAATAATAACTTTTATGTTGACGGCCGGAAGCTGACCATAGACCAGGTCGATTTGACAACGGCGCAGACCGCAAGATGGAGACTCTGCCCCAATTGTTCTCATGCTCAAATCGAAGAAACCGGAAAGAACACCTCTGCTTGTCCGCAATGCGGCAGTCCTGCCTGGGCGGATGCTGGACAGGTCAGACCGATGTTGAAGGTTCAAATGGTCTACTCCAACATGGACTATACAAAGAGTATGATCAGCGACGAAAGCGAGGAGCGAAGCAATATTTTCTATTGCAAGCAGCTCTTGGTGGATGTTGATGAGGACCACGATATTTCCAGCGCATATCGTATGGACAACGAGGATTTTCCATTTGGATATGAGTTTGTGCGCAAAGCAACGCTGCGTGAAATCAACTTTGGCGAGAGCGACATGACCGGTGAAAAATTGTCAGTGTCCGGTGTGGAAGAAGTACGCAAAGGCTTTAGAATCTGTAAGTATTGCGGCAAAATTCAACCTCAAAACGGAAAAACCAACCATAGTTTCGCCTGCAAGACAAGAAAGATACCTGCTTTAATGCAAGCTGATGCTTATGAGGAATGCCTGTTCCTGTATCGGGAATTCAGCACAGAGATTCTGCGGCTCCTTGTTCCGGCGACTACAATGGATTCTACTTCCGTGAAAATGGAATCGTTTGTGGCGGCGTTTATGTTGGGGATGAAAGAGTATTTCGGCAATGTAGATCATCTAAGGGCAACTGTCAGTGAAGTCCCTGTTCCCGATGCGGATTATCGAAAACAGTATCTGGTCATTTACGATTCTGTTCCGGGTGGTACAGGCTATCTGAAACAGCTGATGCACGAAAAGAACGCTCTGATCGAAATTTTTGAGAAGGCACTTCATGTAATGGAAAATTGCTCCTGCAAAGAGGACCCGCAGAAAGATGGGTGTTACCATTGCCTGTATGCCTACCGCCAGAGTCAGCAGATCGGCAATATTTCAAGGACTGCGGCTATCAGAATTTTGAAATCGATTCTTTCTGGCAAAAATAATGTTCAGAAGATTGATAAGATCAATGATATTCCTGTCAATCCGTTGTTTGATAGTGAACTGGAACAGCGTTTTATGGAGGCAATTCGCACCAAGGTTGGTGCAGCCAACGTAAGCGACACGATTCGCAATGGCAAACATGGTTATTATGTGAAAATAGAGAACGCAGCCTGGGAAATTGAGCCGCAGGTGCTTCTGGATGCCGGTTCTGGTGTTTCAGTATCCTGCAAGCCGGATTTTGTGTTCTGGCCGGTTTCCGCACCGGATCACAAGCCTGTGGCCGTATTCACAGATGGGTTCCTATATCACAAAGACATCGTTTCTGATGATACAATTAAGCGAGAAGCCATTCGCAGAAGCGGAAAATTCCGTGTTTGGTCCCTGAGCTTCAAGGATGTTCAAAGCGTATTTGCCCCACAGGGCGATTTCTACACGCCAACACTTGAAGCAGAAAAAATGCCTTCCGGCAAGATGATGTATCAGAATATGATCAAGAAGCAAAAAGCAGATGTCATCGAACCGGCAAAACTGTCTTCCTTCGACTTGCTGCTGGAATATCTGAAACTGCCTGATGCAGAGATCGTTTTTAAGGGACAAGCATACGCATATTCTCTGTCTCTGCTAGAACCTGCCCTGATGAAGAATAGTCTTGCTTTCAATAACTGGGAGATGGTCGTAAAAGCCGTCAATGACCAGACACACTTTGCGAAGGGGGATTTCGTATTCCCGGGGACCATATTCGGCAGCTGGATCCCGAGAAGCTCCAATGCGCATCTGGCAATTCATGCTGCTATTCTTGCATCGGAATTAAAAACAGAAGGTGCTGTTGCCGTTTGCGCTGTCCTCAATGACGAAAAGGACAGTAGAACAGACAAATATGAGCAGGAGTGGAATGGCCTTTGGAGATTCTATAACCTGATGCAATTCTCGGATGAATTTATAGCAGTATCGTCTGTAGGTATGAGCCGCATGGATTATCTCGCACTGCCAGTTGCAATACATGCTGATGCTGATACCGCTGCACCTGAAACTGCGGTTGGTGATGCCTGGAATGCAATTCAGGAGCTCCTATTTGATGATGATGCCAAGGCATTTGTCGAAATCGCAAAAAATGCTGGTGTGCCGGTTCCGGATGAAGATAACATTGGCTACGAGGTCGAAGGCAACGACGGAGAAGTGGTTGCTACTGTAGAAATTGCATGGCCTGATCGGAAAATTGGGTTTATGACAGCCGAGCAAGCAGAAGATCAGGAGAAAATCGAAACTTTAGGGTGGAGGATCCTGAATTTACTGGATGCTGCGGATATGGATATTGCAAGTTATTTTGGAGGTGATAACCAATGACGGAACATGTTAAAGTGGCCATTTCATCGGATTTTTTAACGGCATTTGCTCGGCTTCCGAGACAAATTCAAGGTAAAGTGACGGAGTTTGTCAATAAGTTCCGAAATGATCCCATGTCCCCGGGCATCCACTATGAGAAACTAAATTCAGGAATAGATAAGAAGATTTTTTCCGTACGTATAGATGATACCTATCGTGGTATCGTTGTCTGTCAGCAAGAAACCGGCGTGTATTTGCTTCTGTGGGTGGATCACCATGATGAAGCCTATCAATGGGCAGCGCACAAGCGCTGTGAAGTCAACCCTCAGACAGGTGCCATTCAGGTGTTTGACGTTCAGACTGTAGTAGAACAGGTATCTACACCTGAAAAAGTCGCTCTATTTGCACTTGCAAAGGATGACGAATTGCTGAAGCTTGGTGTCCCTGAGGCACAGCTTGATTTTGTCAGAAGTTTTATTCATAAAGAGGATTTTTACAAAGCTGAATCCGCTATGCCGCAGGATGCTTATGAACATCTTTCTTGGTTGGCAGAAGGGTTCCCTGTGGCGGAAGTTTTGGAGCTTGTTGCCGAAGAACAGAATACTTCTGCCTCCGACGAAGATTTGGCAGCCGCATTAGATGTTCCTGCAACACTGAAATCTTTTGTTGTAGTCGATGGAGAAGACGAATTGCGCCGAATTATGGCAGAACCACTGGAAAAATGGCGTGTATTTCTTCATCCAACACAGAGAAAAATTGTCCGGAAAGCGTATTCCGGCGCCGCAAGAGTGCTTGGCGGTGCCGGTACCGGCAAAACCGTAGTTGCCATGCATCGGGCAAAACAGCTGGCATCCAAATGCGAAGGTCAGCAGCGAATCCTGATGACGACCTTTACCGCAAACCTCGCAGCTGACATCCGAGAGAATCTGCGTAAAATCTGTACCCTGGAAGAACTCCGAAGAATAGAAGTTATTCATCTGGATGCCTGGGTAAATCAATTCCTTCGTGAATCCAGTTTTTCTGCCCAAATCGGATATGATGATGCCATTGACCCCATTTGGGAGAAAGCGATTCTGCTTGCAAACAATGATTTGCCATTTGAAGTGCCTTTTTACAAGGAAGAATGGAATCGTATTGTAATTGCACAGGAAGCACTTACTCTCGATAAATATGTGAAAGCAACCAGGAACGGCCGTGGAACCAGACTTGACCGCAAAAAAAGAATACAGGTATGGAAGGTGTTCGAGAATTACCAGAACTTGATGAAAGAATACCAGATTCGTGATATCAACACAGCCATGTATGAAAGCACGAAGCTCCTACAGGCGACCGGCAGTAAGCCGAGATATACAAGTATCATCATCGATGAAGGTCAGGACTTTAGCGACAATGCGTATCGACTGATTAGAGCACTGGCCGGAGAAGAACATCCGAATGACATCTTCATTGTGGGGGATTCCCACCAGCGTATTTATCGAAACCATCCAACGTTATCAAAATGCGGCATCAATGTGCGTGGCCGCAGCAACATCCTTAAAATCAATTACCGTACTACCGAGGAAATACGAAAACATGCCTTTGCATTATTGAACGGGATTTCTTTTGATGATTTAGATGATGGGGCAGATATTGGAGGCAAGTGCCAATCGCTTACGCATGGTGAAAAACCGATTATCGAGAATTTCGGCAATGCCAATGATGAATTTGATTTCATGCTGGGCGAAGTGAAAAAGCTCAAGAATAGCGGCATCGCACTTATGGATATTTGCGTAGTTGCACGGACCAAAAAATTGGTTGACGACTATATCGCATTATTTACAAGAGCTGGTATCCGTTCCTACGCTATTAAGAGAAACAAGGCAGATGACCGCAGTTACGACGGCTTGCGTGTGGCTACTATGCATCGAGTAAAGGGATTGGAATTCAAATATGTTTTTATTGCTGCTGTGAACAATAGAATCATTCCACTACCTTCTGCTATCAATAAAACGGACCCTGTTTCCGAAGCAGAATCAATAACTTCAGAAAAATGCCTGCTTTATGTAGCAATGACCCGTGCACAAAAAGGTGTCTACATTACAAGCTACGGAAAAAAATCAGACTTTTTACTGCTGTAAAATGTGCTTCTGTATACCTGCGGTCAATGCGGAATGTACGTTTTATGTAAACTGAGCAGGACGTATTGGATGCCACTTCCAATGTAGAAACAATGGATATGCGTCTTATATTGTCCGCAGATAAAATGATACCACAGCCGATTGTGACAAGTAACTTTTAACGAGTTACTGAAAACAATCGTCTGTTTAAGAAATGTTAGAAAAAAATATCTTGACAATTGCGAATATATGTTCCACAACCCAAACAGACTAAATCATCATAACTAAATATCCCCGTACTCAAATCGCGCAAGCGGAGACAGTGATGCAACATCATTGAGCTACCAAGCACCGTAAGAGGCTGATCTTCAGACAGGAGAAATCCTGCCTGTGTGGTTAGCATCTTACGGTGTTTTTTGTTTTTGGGAGACGGGGGTGTGATGTGAAGCCATGCAGCTTGACAAGCGCATACCCGCCAGAAAATGGGATACGACTTTGCGAGGATAAGAGCAAAGCAACGCTGCGGTGAAACTCCGGGGCAGGAACGGCATTGGAATAGGGCGGCAACATATTTTGATTGGAAATTTTTTTCTTGACATTTACGAACATATATTCTACAATATAAGCAGGTTAAAATACCGCAATTGAATATTTGTGTTCTCGATTCGCGTATGCGGAGCCAATGATGGTTTATCATTGAGACTGCCCTAGCACCGTAAGAGGCTTACCTTCAGACAGAAGAAATTCTGCCTGTGTGGTTGGCATCTTGCGGTGCTTTTGTTTTGCCCCAAATTGAGAGAATGAATATTGGCGGTGTGAAACCGTGCAGCTTGACAAGTGCATACCTGCCAGAAAATGGGATACGACTTTGCGAGGATAAGAGCGAGGCAACGCTCCGGTGAGATTCCGGGGCAGGAACGACATTGGAATAGGGCAGCATAAAAAGGTACGTCAGGGGGGAATAGGAACAGCGTGAAAGAAATGTAATAGTTGCTAATTTTTCAATGCGACTTTTGTGGAATATCAATGAAAAATAAGTATTTTTCCCAAAGTCCCCTAACAAAACCCCGTTTTCACCGCGATAGGTGAAGGGGTATTGTCCCTCTCAATGTACCTTGA
>OHRZ01000248.1_pt1 | contig 21844 bp, 19 predicted proteins | sample 1578621 | NCBI WGS metagenome assembly OHRZ01 (sample SAMEA3879554, study PRJEB24766) | human gut metagenome | biome: human-associated habitat; feature: feces | place: USA | collected 1985/1987 | reverse complement strand
GACCCCCGCCGCCTCGGCTACATCCTTAATGGTTACACCCATCCTTCTTCACCACCTTCGTTCCAGTATAGCATAGTTTTCCCCGGCCTGAAAGGGTCGGGGAAAAATTTATCGATAAGTTACGGAAAATCCGCCGGGGGACAGGATGCCGTTTTGCAGCCCCTCTGCCCAATACAGCGTTTCCTCGGATTGGGGAATTGCGGCAGCGGTGTTTCCTGCGTTGATGCAGACCGTCACGGATGCCGCCCCGGTATCCCTGCGGAAGCGGATCACGCGGCTGCCCTCCTCGGCGGACAGCATCTGAAAAGTGCCATCCCGCAGGGGAGACAAGGCGTGCCGCATGGCGATGGCTTTCCGGAAAAATCCCGACAGCGCCATATCGCCGCCTTTCCATGGCATGGGGGCGCGGTATTCTTCCTCCCGGATGCCCTGAACGCCAAGCTCGTCTCCGTAAAAAATGGTGGGCATTCCAACGAAGCACATCATAAACAGAATCGCAAGCCGATAGCTTGCGGTATCCCCGCCGCACAGGGACAGAAAACGGCTGACGTCGTGACTGTCCAGAAGGTTCAGCTGCGCCGGGAGCATCTGCAATCGATAGCGCATGAGCATATCCGTAATGCGCCCGGAGAAATCTGCTGCGTCGATGCGCTTTTCGGCGAAAAACGCGCAGCAGTGCTTCCGGAAGTCGTAGTTCATGGTGGAGTCGAACATATCTCCCTGAAGCCAGTGCCCGGCGCTTTCCCATACCTCGCCGATCAGCAGCGCTTCCGGATTCTCGCGTTTGACCGCATCGCGGAACGCCCGCCAGAAGCCATCGTTGACCTCGCTGGCCACATCCAGCCGCCAGCCGTCGATGCCGTATTCCCGCACCCAATAAGCCCCCACGTCGCAGAAATATTTCTGCACCTCCGGATTTGCGGTATTCAGCTTTGGCATCATGCGCTCATAGGCGAAGCAGGCGTAGTCCGGAATTTCCTCCGGGGTTTCGGGGCGATGCACGGGGAAGGTCAGATCATAGAACCAGTCTTTGTAGCAGGATTCCTTCTGATTTTTGACCACATCCTCAAAGGCGAAGAAATGCCAGCCGCAGTGATTGAACACGCCGTCGATGATGACCCGAATGCCAGAAGCGTGCAGCGTATTGACCATAGTCCGGAATGCCTCATTCCCGCCGAAGCAGGGGTCAACGTGGTAATAATCCAGCAGATCATACTTGTGGTATTCCCCGGCGGCGAAAATCGGATTCAGATACACGCAGTTGACGCCCAGCGCTTTCAGGTAATCCACATTCCGCGCAACCCCGTCCAGCGTCCCGCCGAGCTTTCCCCGCACGGTCTGCTGTCCAAAACGCTGTGAATGAGACTGCCCGGAAATTTCGCATCTGCCGGACGCAAAGCTGTCCGGAAAAATGTTATATACGACGGCATCCTTCGCCCACGCCGGTACGCGGGCAATGTCACTGCGGTGGTTGAAGGGAAGCTTGAAGTATTCCGAACGATCCTGCGCGAGCCGGTCGGTAAAGAGATTGCTGTAGTACAGCTTCGTCTCCGTGCCGTCGTCCAGCTGAAAGTAGTAATAGACCCGATTATAGGGGCTGTCTACAATCACCTGCCAGTAGTCGTGACAGGCGTCCGACAGAATCTTTTCCATGGGGACGGAGGTAAACAGAATCGGATTGACCCGGCACGCGGTGTCGGCGTAGAAAAGCGTCACCCGCTGCAAGTCGCCTCTGGCGCAGCGCAGGCGGTAAACGATATGGCGCTCATCCAGCCCGCAGCAGTATTCCGACATGGGAATGTGCAAAACAGCGTCCAGTTTCATCCCTTGACACCTCCAGCCGTCAGCCCGGAGGTCATATATTTCTGACACAGGAAGAAGATCGCAAGTACAGGAAGGGATACGGTAATGGCCGCCGCCGCGAATACCGGCCATGAGCCGGTCATCTCCGTCGCCTGCAAAGCATTCAGTCCGGCGGCCAGCGTGTACTTGCTTTCCCCGGTCAGGAAGGTCGTCGCATAGATGTATTCATTCCACACATAGATCAGCACCTGCAGTGCGGTGGTGATGATGCTTGGCTTTGCCAGAGGCATGACGATTTTCAGGACGATCTGCCCGTCGGAAGCGCCGTCGATTCTGGCAGCCTCCTCAATTTCCGTGGGGATGGTGTCAAAGTAGCCCTTGGTGTTCCACAGGCTGAACACCGCCATGGTTCCCGTGTAAACCAGAATCAGCCCCAGCCGGGTATTGACCAGCCCCATCGGCCGCAGCAGACGGTAGATTGCGAACATGGAAAGAATCGCCGGGAAGGAATTCAGCAGCACCAGGCACCTGAGAATGGCTTTTCTTCCCGGAAAGCGGCGGCGGGAGAAGCAGTAGGCCGCCGGAACCGCCACCAGCAGGGACAGGAATACGGTCACAGCTGCCAGAAAAACGGTATTCCGGAACCAGAGCGTGATATTCTCCCCAAAGAGGACTTCCCGGTAGTTTTTCAGGGTGAAATTTCTGGGGATAAAGGAAAAATCGGAGCTGAGCAGACTGTTTGACCCGTTAAAGGAGACGCTCAGAGCATAGAGAATGGGGATCAGCGTCAGAAAGCACAGCGCAATGAAAAAGACATTCAGCGCCGTCAGCCCAACGCCCTCCCGCCATCTGCGTTTCGTCATCAGGCATCCTCCTTCAGCTGGAATTTTGCGGAGAACAGGAGCAGAAGTGCAAAAATAATCATGGAAATGGCCGAAGAATAGCCGTAATTGTTGGTGATAAATGCGTTTTCGTAGGCGTAGGTCAGGATGGTGTGGAACCCGGAGCCGGTTTTCGCGCCGGCCTGCTGCGTCAGCAGGTAGACAACATCGAACTGCTTGAAGGTCGTAAACACCGTGATAATCACAGCCGGTGCAATGATGGGGCGCATGGCGGGGATGGTGATGTACTTCGCCCGGGCAAAAGCGCCCGCGCCGTCCAGAATGGCGCTTTCGTAGTAGCTTTTGTCAATGCTCTGCAACGCTCCGTCCATAATCATGATCATGAATGGCAGCGCCAGCCACAGATTGACCACCGTGCAGCTCAGAAAGGCCGATACGTCGGAAGAAAGCCACTTGACCGCCGTAAGCCCCAGCTTGTCCATCCACTGATTCAGCAGACCGAACTGGGTGTTGAACATTCCGGTTTTCCAGAGCAGAATCCCCACATACCCGGGCATGGCCCAGGGAAACATCAGCACCGTTTTGTAGAGCTTGCGCAGCCGGAGCTTTTCGATATTCAGAAGGTTCGCCAGCAGAAAGGCGATGACCAGCTGCAAAATCATACTGACGGCTGTCCACAAAATCGTTGCCAGCAGCGCGGACAGGAAGCCGGAGTCGAACACGAACAGCGCCCGGATGTAGTTGTCCAGCCCCACCAAGGTAAAGTCGAACCAGTGGTAGACATTCATATTGGTCAGACTGATGTAGAAGGTATAGAGAATCGGAAATACCACCATCAGCCCGATCAGCAGCAGAGATGGCGCTGACCATGCGTAAGAGCGTATCCATTCCTTCCGTTTCTTTTTCTCCATGGTTTTCTCCCTTTATTTCATCCCCGCGATCAGGCTTTCCGCCTGCTCTTCGGCTGAGCGGAAGCTGGAGGGAATATCCTTGCCGGACAGGTTCACATCGGTCAGGAGGTTACTGACCACCGTCCACATGACGTCCATTTCGGGGATGTTGGGCATGGGAACGGCAATTTCCGCGGTTTGCCGCATGGCCTGCACCAGCGCGTCCTCCGCGACGCGGGCGTCTTCATAGCAGCTGCTGTTTGCCGGGGCGCATCCGCTGGCCAGCGCCAGAGACGTGCCGATCTCCGGTTTTGCCAATGCCGCCAGCAACTGCTTTACCGCCGCGGTTTTCCCTTCGGCGGCAGCTTTCAGGACGTGAACGCCCTGCACACCGGAATAAGGAGCCAGTGCAAGCCCGGTTTCGTCCACAGTCGGCATGGGGGCAATGCCCAGATCGATCCCGGCCGCTCGGGCAGAGGGGACCATCCAGGGGCCGCCGATGGTGGCGTCCGCTTTTCCTTCCAGGAACAGCGTGTTGACGGTATTGTATTCCGTCTCCCCCGGCATCAGCTTTACAAATTTCAGGTGGTAGGCCAGCGCGTCCTGCACGGCCTGCCCGTCGGGGAACGGGGTGCCGCTGCTGTCAATGATGGAGCCGCCGAAACCGTGGATCCACGCGGCGGAATAGTAGGCGGTGCTGTGCTGCTCCACGAAGCCGTAGCGCCCCCGGCCGGTATTGTTTTCCATATAGGTGTACAGCGCTTCCGTTGTGGCGGGAACCTCATTATCCTGCATATAACGGCGGTTATACATGAACAGCAGCGTTTCAAAATACAGCGGCAGCTGGTACAGAGTATCCTTGTAGGTAGCCGCCTGAAGGGTCATGGGCAGAAAGCTATCCAGCGTCCCTTCCTCCAGCAGCGGCTCCGCCGGCGCCAGAATCCCCATTTCGGCAAAAACGCCGATTTTATCGTGGGCGAACAGGAAAAGATCCGGAGCGGCGGAGGGGTCATTGCCCACCAGCTTCAGAGAATCGGTCAGGCTGGTTTTCTTTTCAAATTGGATGTCCAGCTCCGGCACGGCCTGCGCCAGATAATCGGAAAGGGCGGTGATCACCGCGTCTTCCTTGTCATGCCAGATGACCAGCTTATTTACGTCCGCGCTGCCCGTTTTGCCGCCGCAGGCGGTCAGGCTCAGCAGCATCGCAAAGCATAAAATCAGAATGAAAAACCGTTTCATAAAAGCCTCCTTGATAGACCGTCAGCGGGTACACGGCTGACGTGTACCCGCCGGGGATACGATTGCGTATTTTTAACTCTTTTTCTTCTTTGCGACGATTGCCGCACCGCCGCCAAGCAGGACAACTGCGGCGGCAATGCCGACAACCATGCCGGTACTGCTGTTCCCCGCCGTTTCCTGAGGCGCTTCCGTGGAAGCGGGGACGGTCGTCTCTGCCGCAGGCTCGGTGGCCGCGGCATCCTGTGCAGGCTCTTCGTAGAAGACCTGCGCATTTTCAGCGTCGGTCACCACGATCCAGACCTCCTTGCCGGTCTCAACGGACAGATCCGTCGTCTGGACAGCGCCCTCGTTGGCGTTGATAATTACGGAGTTAATCCAGCCGGGAACCTGAATGTTATACCAGTCGCCGTCCTTGCTCAGTGCTTCACCGGGCCAGGAGGCAAAGGCGTTGGTGCCGTCCGGTGCTGACCATGCCCAGCAGCTGGGGTCAGCCCAGTCCTCAGGAACCTGCGCATGTACGGTCACATCGTCCACGGCCTTGTCGGGGTCTTCGTAGCTCAGCTCGTAGGTCAGATCTTCATAGACGGTGATCCACAGTTCTTTGCCCTCAATGCTGACATCCTCGGTCTGGACGGTTCCTTCGTTGCCGTTGATGATCAGGGAGTTGACCCATGTGGGAGCATCGCAGGTGAACCAGCCGTTGTCTCCCTCCTGCATAGCCTTGCCCGGCCAGCTTTCAAAGGCATTGGTGCCGTCCGGTGCTGACCACGCCCACAGATTCACGGTTTTCCAGGACAGGGGAACATAGGCGTGAACGACAAACTTTTCCACATACGCGGGAATTTCGCCCCGCAGCTGCGCCTCGTAAGCGACGGAGGCAGTCAGATCTTCCGCGACCGTGATCCACACTTCCTTACCGGCCTCTACCACGATGCCTTCGGTCTGGACAGCCGCATCGGTGCCCTGATTGGCGTTCACAATGACGTTCTGGACAAAACCGGGAACATAGGTGTAATACCACCCCTCAGCCAGAGCGTCCATTTCCTCGCCGGGCCATGCCGCGAAGGCATTGGTACCATCATCCGCCCAAGCCCAAAGATTTGGCGTGCCCCAGCCCTCCGGAACCTGAACGACTACGGGGATCATGGTTTCATCCGCACTCTCGTCCGCGAAAGCCGTCACAGCCAGCATTCCGAGAAGCATCATAACGGACAGCAAAACAGCAAATATCTTTTTCATGGTTTACCCTCCTGTTTTTGTTGGTAAGCTCAATATAGCACCTGTTCTTTCTACCGTCAACGTTGGATTGCGAAAGTAATTTCGCAACCTAATATTGTTAATTTGCTGCAAATTAATTCGTAAAATTTGTGTAATACACACGAAATCAATGCCGATTATTAGAAGACTGAATGAAGGATTGCCGCCATATTTCCTCGCGAAAAGGAAAGTACTTTCTCAAATTATTTACAACAATCCGACGTATTCGCGCCCACGTTCTGCTGTTATCTGCGCTCGCACGGCAGCATCTATTCATTCCGGGGCAGCGAAGGAAGAATTCGGCTATCAGCGGGGGGACCTGATGGGTATGCCTGAACTGTGCATTACCATCGGCATGAAGCAGATTCTGGCATCCCGGAAAATTTACATTGCCCTGAACAGACCCTGGCAGCATGGGCCGCTGAAGCATGTGCTTCTTGATCCGGAACAGCCTCAGTGGCCGGCGACTCTGCTCCGCCGGGTGAAAGATCTGCAATATTGTATGATCAGCGACATCGCCAAAGGAATCGTGACTGACTGATCCGGAGAGGGGCAGACACTGGCGGATTCTGATGGCATGGCGGCAGGGGGGCGCGCATTCGGCGGGCGGGTAAACCCGGTGGGGGATTTCCCGGCAGGGTTTATCCCGCCCGCCAAAGCTTTGCGCTGTTCATGCGGGATGCGATTGTTATTTTCCATAAATTTGCGGATAAAACATTGGGGAAAATCCCTATTGACACCGGTAAATTGAAGACCTATACTGAAGAAAAGATTGTAACCGGTTCCAATGGAGAGAAATATGAAGCCAACCATTCGTGACGTAGCCAAATATGCGGGCGTTTCTGTGGCGACAGTGTCCCGCTATCTGAATAACAGTCCGCTGATCGCACCCCAATCCGTGGAAAAGGTCCGGCAGGCCATTGAGGCGCTGAACTATCAGCCAAGCATGATGGCCCGGGGCCTTCTCCATGGCAACAGCTATACCGTGGCGCTGGTGGTGGACGACAGCAATGTGGAGACTTACGGAAACGACTATTTTCTGCGGATCCAGTATGGCCTGGAGCACGCACTGGCACGGGAAGGCTATTATCTCATGATCTGCCATATTGGCAGCAAGAATGTTTCCACCCTGGAATCCATTGTGAATGAAAACCGGATCGACGGCGTGGTTCTGCTCAGCGAACTGGCCAATGCCCAGGTTCTGGAGGTACTTTGGAAAAGCAAGATTCCCTTCGTCATCGGCGGCCGCTCCTCTGTGGAGCAGGCGGCGTGGGTGGACATTGACAACATTGAGGCGGGGCGGTGCGCGACGGCATGGCTTCTGGAAACCGGCGCGTCGGAGATCGGATTTTTGACAAACAGCTTTGAAAAGGTGTTTGCGGCGGAACGGTATGCCGGTTACAAGAGCTGCCTGGAGGCGGCAGGGCTTTCCGAGCCTGCGTGCGGTGCGGCAAAAGGACTGCTGACACCGGCGGATATTGCCGCCTATGTGGAAGCCCATCGGGATCGTCTGTGCCGGGCTTATGTGGCCTCGGACAGCGCCATTGCCTTCCATTTTATGCGCGAACTCACCAAGCGTGGGGTTTGTATCCCGGACGATGTGCAGGTGGTTGCCTTTGACGACAGCGTACTCGCCAGTGTATCTGAGCCTGCAATGACGGTGGTGAAAATTGATGTGGTCAGTCTGGGCATGGCTGCAGCCAGAATGCTCATTCAGCAGCTGCGGGCAGGTGAGCAGAGTCCGGAACATCTGCTTCTGCCTGTCAGCATTATTGAGAGGGGGTCAACAAAAATGCGTGAATAAATAAAACGCGTTTTTTTACTCAAAAATGTAACCAGTTACAATCGAGAGATTGGAGGGGATTTCCTTTAAAACAGAATCTTTTCATGGTGATAGCAAACACAGCAGCGGACATTTATCCCACACTTTAAAATTGAACGGAGGAAACCATATGAAGAAGAAAATTTTAGCGTTCATTCTTGCGGCAGCCATGCTGCTCTCCCTGTCGGCCTGTGCAAAGGACGCCCAGCAGAATCCGGGTACGGAGGCAAATGCCGCCCCTGCGCAGACGGAGAATAACCCGTCCGCAGAGACGCCGGATACTCAGGAACCGGTTGAAATCACCTTCTGGCATTCTTACAGCGAAGGTGAGGAAAAAATCTTTACAGAGAGCGTTCTGACTGCGTTTGAACAGCAGTACCCGAATATCAAGGTAAACGCCATCCGGATGCCCTATGAGGGGCTGGACGAGCAGTTGATCACTGCCGTCACAGGGGATGCTGCCCCGGATGTGATCCGTCTGGATCTGACATGGGTTTCCCAGATGGCAAAGCTGGGTGCTCTGGAATGTCTCAACGATTATGCAGAGTTTGACGACATATCCGCCGGCATTATGCCCGGCTCCATGAGCACCACACTTTACAAGGGGCAGAATTACGGCCTTCCCCTCAATGCCAATACCACCGTTGCCGTATATAACAACGCAGTGCTTCAGGAGTATGGCTTTGACGCACCGCCTGAGACGCTGGATGCGCTGATGGGCGCTCTGGACAAAACCAACCCCGCCGAGGAAAAATGGCTGTTTGCCGTGTCCGGCTCCTATAACTGGGCGATGCTCCCGTTTATCTGGACCCTGGGCGGTTCCGTCACCGACGGGGATTATACGACGGCTTCCGGCTACCTGAACGGAGCGGACACGGTGAAGGCGCTGGATACCATCGTGGGATGGTACAAGGACGGCATCATTGGCCCCGCCATTATGGGAGAGCAGCCCGATGGATGGGGCGGCATTGAAGCCGGAAACTATATGATGATCGTGGAAGGCCCCTGGTTCTTCAGCTCTGAGGACAAGCTCGACACCTATACGCCGGCGCTGATGCCCTCTGTAGACGGCCGGAGCATCTCCATTGTAGGCGGCGAGGACATCGTCATGACCTCGACCAGCAGCAAAAAGGACGCGGCCTGGACCTTTATGAAGTTTATGCTGGAGGACGCGCAGCAGGTTGCCATGGCGGGCGCCGGCATGATCCCGGTCACTTCCTCCGCCATGGAAAAGGTGGATACCAGCGGTTCGCCATATGTAGAGGTGTATATGGAACAGCTGAAGACGGCGCAGGCGCGGATCCCGTGCTCCAGCTGGCCGACCATCGAGACGATCCTCAACACTGCCTTTGAGAGCGTGCTCCGGGGGCAGGCGTCCTCTCAGGAGGCGCTGGATGACGCGGCAGCGCAGATCGACGCGCTGCTGGCACAGGAATGATCTCCGGTTCCGCGAGGGGGGTTACAGCCCCTCGCGGAAGAAATCAGGCGAATCGAGGTGCAGCGATGCAGACGGGAAAAAGAAAATTGCAAGCCGGCCTGCAGCAGTGGATGCAGGCATTGCCGTTTCTGCTGGCCGGTTTTGTGCTGATGGCGCTTTTTGTGCTTTATCCGCTGGTTCGGAATATCTGGATCAGCTTTACAGACTTCAATGTCATCCAGAACCGACCCAATGCATGGGTCGGCCTCCGGAACTATCTCAGCCTGCTGTCAGACCAGAACTACCGGATCGCGTTCCGGAACACCATTCTGTATGCCCTGGTGACGGTACCCGGGCAAATGGCCTGCGGACTGGTGCTGGCATGTCTGGTCAATTCCGTCCGGCGGGGACAGACGGCGTTCAAGGTGATCTGTTACCTGCCGGTCATCACCTCCTGGGTTGTGGTATCCATGGTGTTCAAATATCTGTTTATGTCCGGCAATGGCGGCATGGTCAACTACATTCTGATGCAGCTGCACCTCGTTGAAAGCCCGGTCTCCTGGCTTCAGCATACCTGGACTGCCAACCTGGTGTTGTGGTTGTTTGGTATCTGGAAGGGGACAGGCTGGGTCATGGTGATTTACATGGCCGCTTTGCAGGGAATTCCCCAGGAGATCTATGAGGCGGCTGAGCTGGACGGTGCCAATGGCATCCGCCGTTTCTTTGCCATTACGCTTCCCATGGTGCGCAATACCACAAATTATTTGCTGACCGTTCTGACAATCGGCGCATTCGGCGCATATATCCATGTCATGATGATTACGGACGGTGCGCCGCTGGGCACGACCAATGAACTGATGAATTATATGTACAACACTGCATTCTCGACCTTCGATTTTGGCTCCGCCGCAGCACAGGCCGTGCTGATGGGCGTTATTGTGCTGCTTCTGACGCTGCTGCAGCGAAGAGTCTCCCGGGATCAGACCGCGTAAAGGAGAGACGGTATGAGACGTATTATGACTTTAGTCCCCAAATATCTGGCGCTGATATGCTTTGCGCTGGCGGCACTGATCCCGTTTCAGTATATGCTGGCAACGGCCATGACGCCGTCCAGCTACTCCATGCCGTATCCGCCGATTCTGTTCCCGGAAACGATGTATGGGGGAAATTTTGCGGAAGCGTGGAATGCCAATCATTTCAGTCAGTACTTTCTGAACAGTCTGATCATTGCGGCAGTGGCCACGGTGGTGATCATGCTGGTGTCCTCTGCCGGGGCATATGCCTTTGCGCGGATGAAATTTCCCGGCAGGGATGTCCTGTTCTATCTGTACCTGTTTTCCATGATGGTGCCGACGGTAACAAACCTGATCCCACAGTTCCTGCTGATGAAGGATATGAAGCTGGTGGACAGTTATCTGGGGCTGCTTCTCATCTACATCGGAATCGGTGTCCCCCAGAATACATTCTTTTTACGGAACTTTTTCCTGGGGCTGCCCAAAGAGCTGGAGGAAGCCGTGATCATCGACGGCGGAAACCGCTGGCAGATCTACTGGAAAATGGTTCTGCCGCTGTCCAAGCCGGCGCTTGGCACCTTTGCCATTCTGGCCTATTCCAATGTCTGGGACGAATTTCTGATCGCCCTGACCATGATCAAGACACCGGAAAAGCGGACGCTGCCCATTGCGCTGCGCCTGTTCCAGGGGCAGAATCTCAACAACTGGGGGCTGATTTTCGCGGCGTCGCTGATTGCCGTAGTCCCGATTTTGCTGATCTATATTGTCATGCAGAAAAAACTGATCCATGGCGGCGCCATGGATGGAATGCTGAAAGGGTGAGTTATGCAGATTTTACGTTATGAAATCGAGCATCATGCCGCTTATCCATGGCAGCTTGTGCAGGGCAGGGTTTGCCATCTCCGCCTGCGCACCGGGGAAGCGCTGCAATCGGCTGCGGTTCTGTACGGCGACCCCTTCTGGTTTTCCGGCGGGGAGAAACAGCCTGTACTGGCGCGAAGCGAGATGCAGCCTGCTCTGCGCTGCTCTGGGGAACAGTATTATTCTGTTTCGGTTCCCATGGGGACCCACAAGCTGCGCTATCATTTTGTGCTGACGTTGGAAGATGGAGATACGGTGTATCTCTCGGAGCTGGGCGTCACACCGCCGCTGCCGGAATCCGTGCTGCGGCCGTTCAATGTTCCCTATGTGTATGCCGGAGATCACCCCGCCCCTCCGGACTGGGCGGAGGGCTTCCTCTGGTATCAGATCTTTCCGGATCGTTTTTGTGACGGGAAGGAAAACCGGGGGAGCGAGGATTTTATTCCGACACGGGAAAATTTCTTTGGCGGAACCTTGCGGGGAATCACCGGGAAAATCCCTTATCTCCGGGAACTTGGCGTACAGGGAATTTACCTCAATCCCATTTTCCGGAGCGACTCCAACCACAGATATGACGCCGTTTCCTATACCGAGCTTGACCCGCGCCTCGGCGGGAAAACGGATTTCCGCGTCCTGGTTGAGACGCTTCATCAGGCGGGAATGCGGATCATGCTGGACGGCGTGTTCAACCACTGCGGCTGGCGCCACCCATTTTGGCAGGATGTGCGCCTTCGTGGAAAGGCATCCCGGTACTACGACTGGTTTTGCGTCTATGACGCCGGGGAGCTGTCCCGGCTGCCGCTGGAACAGCTTTCGGACCGGCGCATGAAAGTGAACCCGCCCTATGAGTGCTTCGCCTTTGCGGCCAATATGCCGAAGTGGAATACCGAGAACCCCGAGGTGATCGAGTATCTGGTTTCCATCGCGGAGCGGTGGACGAGGGAATACGGCATTGACGCCTGGCGGCTGGATGTCCCGGATGAGGTCAGTCTGCGGTTCCTCCATGCATTCCGTACCCGGATGCGCAGCTGCAATGCGGCGGTATATGTGATTGGGGAGATCTGGCAGGACGCCGGGTGGTGGCTGGAGCAGTCGGTCTTCGACGGCGTCATGGATTATCCGCTCTACCATGCCATCCGCGATTTTGCGATGACCCATACAGACCCGCTGGAAACCTTCGCCCACCGGATCCGGCGCTGGTATGCCGCGGCGCCGGAGGCGGTTCATCCGTACCAGTGGGCTTTCTGCTCCAACCATGATGTGCCCCGGGCGCTTTCCCTCTGCGGCGGGAACAAATCGGATTTCCAGCTTGCCTATGTGCTGGCGGCGCTGCTGGGCGGCAATCTGAGCGTGTACTATGGGGATGAAATTGCGATGGACGGCGGCCAGGATCCGGATAACCGGCGCCCTATGCGCTGGACGGATCCGGAAGAGGAAATCCGGGGCTTTTTTCACAGCCTGCTGCGGCTGAAACGGGATGTGCTGCGGCACTGCCGCCTGACGGCGATGGAGCTGACAGACGCCCTGTATCTGCACTTTGACGGGGCTGGCTACGGAATTCTGGCAGTTGTAACGGAGCGGGGACAGGCTGTCACGCCCCAATTGGACGCTTCCGACAGCCTGCTGCTGGAAGCGCCGGAAGGGCACGCGGCGGAGGGAACGGTGCAGGGCTTTGCCGTGTTCCGGCGGGAGGTAATGCATGATGGAAACACATAACTGCTGGTGGAAGGAACGGGTGTTCTATGAGATTTACCCGCGCAGCTTTCAGGATTCCAATGGGGATGGGATCGGAGATCTGCGTGGTATTATCTCCCGCCTGGACTATCTCCAGTGGCTGGGGGTAGGTGCCATGTGGCTCTGTCCCATCTATGACTCGCCCAATGCCGACATGGGCTATGATATCCGGAGCTATGAGTCAGTCATGGCGGAATTCGGAACGATGGAGGATTTCGACGAGCTGGTGACGCAGCTGCACCGCCGCGATATAAAGCTTGTAATGGATCTGGTCGTGAATCACACCTCAGACGAACATCCGTGGTTTCTGGAGGCCAGAACGGCGAAGGACAGCCCATACCGGGATTATTATATCTGGCGTGATGGAAAGGATGGACGGGAGCCAAACAACTGGGCATCGTTTTTTACTCCCTCGGCCTGGACTTATGATGAGACCACGGCACAGTGGTATCTGCATCTGTTCTCCGAGAAGCAGCCGGATCTGAACTGGGAAAATCCCGAACTTCGGCAGGAAATTTACGGGATGATGAACCGCTGGCTGGATCGCGGTGTAGACGGGTTCCGGATGGATGTGATAAGCCTTCTGGCAAAGGATCCGCAGCTGCCGGACGGAAAGGGAAGCGGCTATGTGTTTTCCCCGGAGTATTTTGCGTTCCAGCCCAGGCTGCACGACTATCTGCGGGAAATGCGAAGGGCGTGCTTTGACGGGCGGGACTGTATGTGTGTCGGGGAAACCAGCTTCGTCACCACACAGAACGCCGGTTCCGTGGTAGACGACGGGCGGGAGCTGGATATGCTGTTCCAGTTTGACGTCATGGACATGGACAGCGGCGAGACCAAGTGGGATGCGCGGCCCTTTGATCTGATGCGGTTCAAGCAGATCATCTCCGCATGGCAGGCGGCCATTGGGTGGAACACGCTGTTCTGGGGCAATCACGATCAGCCGCGCCTGGTCTCCCGTTTTGGCTGTACGCGGACAGAGACGCTGCGAAGGCGGAGCGCCACATGTCTTGCCACTGCCATGTATCTCCTGAGAGGAACCCCATTTTTGTATCAGGGTGAGGAGATCGGCATGACCAACTGTCCCTTTCCTGACATCAGCGAGCTGCGGGATGTAGAAAGCCTGAACCTGCTGCGCCAGGCCGCAGAAAGCGGCAGGATGGACTGGGCATGGCGGGGTGTCCGGAGCAAAGGCCGGGATAATGCCCGTACACCTATGCAGTGGGATGCGTCACCCAATGGAGGCTTTACGGATGGAACGCCGTGGATCATGGTCAATCCCAACGCGCGGGAAATCAATGTGGCTGCGGCCATCCGCGACCCGGATTCGGTGCTGCATTATTACCGGGCGCTGCTTGCCCTGCGCAGAGAGCGGGATGTTCTGCGGTATGGTGATTTTTCGCTGCTGCTTCACGAGCACCCGCAGGTATTTGCCTATGCGCGGACTTTTGAGGGACAGCAAATACGAATCTATTGCAATTTTACAGACCGGGATGCCCCGCTGCCGGAAGCCTTCTGTAAAGAGAAGGTGCTTCTGACCAACGTGAACTATGAGAAAACCGATGTTTTGCTTCCTTACGAAGCTGCGGTCGTTATGGCATAGAGCGGGAATACCCGTTAAAAACGGATTTATTTCTGGAGCTTGTCTCCAGGATATTTCCGCCGCCGCAGCTGCAAATCATGGGTGCAGTTCAATTGATTGGGTCTGCCGCAGATGCTTGCGGGGTTGATTTTCTCCAGATCAGATATTGGGGATTTGTCCCTCTTGATTTCCCATAAACCTTGCTGTATAATAGGAATTACAGAATTCCACTTGGAGGCAGCGGTTATGTTGATTTCCACAAAGGGGCGGTATGCCCTGCGCGTGATGATAGACCTGGCCGAGCATCGGTCGGGGGAGTTTATTTCCCTGAAAGAGATTGCCCAGCGGCAGGAAATTTCCGAGAAATATCTGGAGAGCATCATCCGGATGCTGGTAAAGGCGAAGGCCGTGGAGAGCCTGCGGGGCAAGGGCGGCGGATACCGGCTGACGAAGAACCCCGAGCAGTACACGGTGGGCAGCATCCTGCGGCTGACGGAGGAGTCCCTCGCCCCGGTGGCCTGTCTGGAGGAAACCGCTGAAGCCTGCCCCCGGTCGCAGCAATGCCGCACGCTGGCGTTGTGGCAGGGGCTGGATAAGGTGATCCATGACTATCTGGAAAGCGTGACCATCGCCGATCTGATCGAGCAGTGTCCCATTGGAGACGATTACGTGATATGAGAGCAAATTGCCCGCTCCGCATTTGATGGGTCGAGGTACAGCCACTTGGCTCCCCCTTTGGGGGAGCTGTCACCGCAGGTGACTGAGAGGGTCTTGCACCCTCGTTCCCCCTCTCCGTCTTTGCTTCGCTCAGACACCCCTCCCATAGGGAGAAGCAAGGGGTGCAGTTCCATTATCCCGCTGTGTTTGTTAACTGTCTAATGCGGCCCGCCCATTCCGTGGGGCGGGCTTTCACCTGATGATTGATAAGCCTATATTCCCTACCAGAAAAATAGGAAAATATTTTTTCAAAACCTATTGACAAGATAGGAAAGTGGGTGTATTATCTAGCCATCGAATCTAAGCAGATAAACGAAAGGAGCGGAATGCAATGTTTGAAATCAATTCTTATGCAGCACAGTCTTGTTGTCGAATGCGTATCTCCCGGGCATATCCGTATGGCGGGGTGCATTCGTATACGCTTTTCTGCACCTGAAACATGATTTTTCCGAAGGGATATCATAACGCCATTTGCCCGGGAGCTACCAGAAGCCCCGGCATTTTTTGTGCTTGGATTCCCTGAATTTAATCAAAAAGAGAGGAATTTCCCATGAAAAACTTTATTAAGAAAATAGGAGCCGTTTTCCTGAGCCTGACCGTTGCCGCCTCCCTGCTTGCCGGCTGCGGCGCAAAGACGACCGAACCTGACGCATCCGCAGACAAGGGTACCTTCCGCACGCTGGAGGAAATCAAGTCCAGCGGCACCATCAACATTGGCGTATTCTCCGACAAGAGCCCCTTCGGCTACGTGGACGAGAACGGTGAGTACCAGGGCTATGACGTATACTTCGCCAACCGCATCGGGCAGGATCTGGGCGTAAAGATCAACTACGTCTCCACCGAGGCCGCCAACCGCATTGAGTATTTGCAGACCGGCAAGGTGGACATCATCCTCGCCAACTTCACCGTCACCCCCGAGCGGGCGCAGGAAGTGGACTTCGCCCTTCCTTATATGAACGTGGCGCTGGGCGTTGTCTCTCCCGAGGACGCAGTGATCACGTCTCTGGACGAGATTGGCGCTGACGATCAGGTCATCGTGATCTCCGGCACCACCGCCGAGACCTATCTGGAAAAGAACAACCCCGAGATCAAGCTGCAGAAGTACGACGCTTACGCCGAAGCCAAGACCGCCTTCGAAAACGGCAACGGCGTGGCCTGGGCCAACGACAACACCGAAGTCATCGCCTTCTCCATTGAAAATCCCGGCTATGTGGTAGGCATCCCCTCTCTGGGCAGCGCGGACACCATCGCCCCCGCCGTCACCAAGGGCAACACCACCCTGCTGAACTGGCTGAACGACGAGATCAAGGCGCTGGGCAATGAGAATTTCTTCCACGCCGACTACGAGGCGACCCTGCTGGACACCTACGGTAAGGACTACGAGGACACCCTGGTGGTAGAGGGCGGCGCAGCCGCCGGTGCCGGGGTTGCGGAAACCGTAGAGCCCAAGGGCACCATCACCGTGGCCGCCTCTCCCACGCCCCACGCGGAAATCCTTGCCGAAGCCGCAAAAATTCTTGCCAAGGAAGGCTGGACGCTGAAGGTCACCGAGTTTGAGGACTACGTACAGCCCAATCTGGTGGTGGACAGCGGCGAAATTGACGCCAACTACTTCCAGCACACCCCCTATCTGGATGATTTCAATGAGAAGAAGGGCACCGACCTGGTTGCCGTGGCTGCCATCCACTATGAGCCTTTCGGCATCTATCCGGGCACCAAGACCGCGCTGAGCGATCTGACGGACGGCGACGTGATCGCAGTCCCCAACGACACCACCAACGAAGCCCGCGCTCTGCTTCTGCTTCAGGACAACGGCGTCATCAAGCTGGCCGACGGTGCGGGTCTTGCCGCCACCGTCAAGGACATTGTGGAGAATCCCCACAACGTGAAGATTCAGGAGCTGGAAGCTGCGCAGGTCTCCCGCGTCAAGGACGAAGTAGCTTTCGTGGTGCTGAACGGCAACTACGCCCTGCAGGCGGGCTTCTCCGTCGCCCATGACGCGGTCGCCTACGAGACCAGCGCATCCGCCGCCGCCAAGACCTACGCAAACGTTCTGGTGGTCAAGGCAGGCAACGAGAATAACGAGGGCATTCAGGCTCTGGTCAAGGTTCTCAAGTCCGACGAGATCAAGCAGTTTATCAACGACACCTACGACGGTGCGGTGATTCCTTTCGAGGACTGACAAATAAGCGGGCAGCCGCAGAATGCGGCTGCCCTGCTGTGCTATCTTGAATATGGGGTGACGACATGGCGCAAACCTATCTGGAAGTTCATAATCTGTGTAAGACCTTCACGGCCAAAAACGGCAGCGTGGAGGCTTTGAAGGGTGTGTCCCTCTCCATCGGCAAGGGGGAAATTTTCGGCGTGATCGGCCTGTCCGGCGCGGGCAAGAGTACGCTGGTGCGATGTATGAATCTGCTGGAACGCCCCGACAGCGGGGACGTTCTGCTGAACGGAGAAAGTCTGCTGAAGCTGAGTAAAGAGCAGCTTCGCCTGCGCCGGCAGAAGATCGGCATGATCTTCCAGCATTTTAATCTGCTGGAGCAGCAGACGGTGCTGGAAAACGTCTGCTTCCCGCTGGAAATTCGGGGCATTCCCAGAAAAGAGCGGCGGGAAAAGGCTCTGGAGCTGCTGGGAAAAGTGGGGCTGGCGGACAAGGCAAACGCCTACCCCGCCCAGCTTTCCGGCGGGCAGAAGCAGCGGGTGGCCATTGCCCGGGTGCTTGCCAACGAGCCGGAGGTCATATTATGCGACGAGGCCACCAGCGCCCTTGACCCGGAGACAACACAAACCATTCTGAAACTGCTGAAAAATATCCGGGATACCCTTGGCATCACCATCGTGGTCATCACCCACGAAATGCGGGTAATCCAACAGGTCTGCACCCGTGTGGCGGTGCTGGACGGCGGACTGGTGCAGGAGGAAGGCCGCGTTGCCGACATCTTTGCCCATCCCGCGTCCCGGGCGGCCAAGCGGCTGCTGCTGATCGAAGACGAGGAGGAAGAAAGCTATGCTGGATAAAGCGATGATTGAAATGATGGCGCAGGGCATCTGGGATACCTGCTACATGACCCTTGTCTCCACCTTTTTTGGCTATGTAATCGGTCTGCCGCTGGGCATTGCCCTGACGTTGACGGACGAAAACGGCATTACCCCGAACCGGGCGGTATACCGGATTCTGGATATCATCATCAACGTCACCCGGAGCGTCCCCTTCCTGATTCTGCTGATTGCGGTCATGCCCCTGACCAAGCTGCTTGTGGGGAAAAGCTACGGCTCCACCGCCACCATCGTTCCTCTGACGCTGGCTGCGGCGCCGTTGGTCGGGAGAATGGTGGAGTCCTCTCTGAAAGAGGTTCCCGCCGGGGTCATTGAAGCGGCGCTGAGCATGGGCGCGAAAACCGGCACCATCGTCCGGAAGGTGCTCATCGGCGAAGCCAGAACCTCCTTGCTGGTGGGCGGCACCATCGTTCTCGGCACGGTGCTGGGCTACTCCGCCATGGCGGGCGTCATCGGCGGCGGCGGACTGGGCGATATCGCCATCCGCTACGGCTACTATCGCTACGACACCGGCGTCATGCTGGTGACGCTGGTGTTCATCGTCGCCATCGTACAGCTGCTGCAGGGCATGGGCAATCTGGCGGCGCGGAAGATTGATCACAGGAAGTAACAGGAAAGAAGTTCCGTATCAGGCGGAAACCGGAGGGTGCTTATGGATTTTGAGGTCATGAAAGCCTATCTGCCAAGGTTCTGGGACGCGCTGCTGCTGACACTTCGCATCGGCTGGCAGGGCGTGGCGCTGGCACTGGCGCTGGGCGTTGCCTGCGCGGTGGCGGTGCATTGGAAAATTCCCGTGCTGCGGCAGATCGTCGGCGGATATATTGAGCTGCTTCGCAATTCGCCTTTGCTGGTGCAGCTGTTTTTCCTGTACTTCGCGCTGCCCAAAATCGGCGTCCGCATTTCCGCGGAAACCTGCGGCAAGCTGGGACTGGGGCTGCTGGGCGGCGCGTACATGGCGGAGACCTTCCGCAGCGGACTGGAAAACATTCCCATTATCCAGACGGAAAGCGCCCAGAGCTTAGGGTTGCGCCCGGCGCAGGTGTTCGGCTATGTGATTCTGCCCCAGGCAGTGACCTCCAGCGTCCCCGGACTGCTGGCGAATCTGATTTTCCTCCTCAAGGAAACCAGCGTGTTTTCCACCATCAGTCTCATGGATTTGATGTTTACCGCGAAAGACCTGATCGGCATGTACGCCAAAACCATTGAATGCCTGACTATGCTCGTGGCTTTCTATCTGGTTATGCTCCTTCCCGTGTCCATTCTGGGAAGCTGGCTGGAAAGGAGGCTGCGCTATGCAGAGTTTGGGAATTGACGTTCTGTTCAAAGGCACGAATTTCCTGCGGCTGCTGGGCGGATTGTGGGTGGCGCTGCGCATCAGCCTGATCTCCGTTGCCATCAGCATTGTGCTGGGCATCGCAATGGGAATGCTCATGACCTCCAAAAGTCGGCTTCTGAAAGCCATTTTCCGGATTTATCTGGAAATCGTCCGCATTATGCCCCAGATGGTGCTGCTGTTTGTGGTGTATTTCGGCACCACCCGGGTCTTCGGCTGGAATCTGGAAGCGGAAGCGGCGGCCATTATCGTGTTCAGCTTCTGGGGTACGGCGGAAATGGGCGATCTGGTGCGGGGCGCGCTGCAAAGCATCCCCGTCATTCAGTGGGAGAGCGCTCAGGCACTGGGCATGAAGCCCATTCAGGTGTACACGCTGGTGATTCTGCCCCAGACCGTCCGGCGGCTGATCCCGCTGTCCATCAATCTCATCACACGGATGGTGAAAACCACCAGCCTCGTCATGATGATCGGCATTGTGGAGGTGCTGAAGGTCGCCCAGCAGATCATCGAGGCCAACCGGCGCACCTCCCCCAACGCCGCCTTCGGGGTCTTCGGGGTGGTATTTTTGCTGTATTTCCTGATTTGCTGGCCCATCAGCCGTCTGGCGGGGTACTTGGAGAAAAGGTGGTCATAACTGTGGAAAATGTGCTGTTAAGCGTGCGGCATCTGAAGAAAACCTTCGGGGACCACGTGATTTTTGAGAATTTTGACCTGGACGTCCACAGGGGGGAGGTGGTCGTCATCATCGGCCCCTCCGGCTGCGGAAAAAGCACCCTGCTTCGCTGCCTGAACGGTCTGGAGCCGATTCAGGGCGGCGAAATCCTGCTGGACGGGGAGCCGGTTCTCCGGGAGAGTAAATCCATCACCCGGATGCGGCAGAAGATCGGCATGGTCTTCCAGAGCTATGAGCTGTTCCCCCACAAGACCATTCTGGAAAACATCCTGCTCGCGCCCATGAAGGTGCAGAAGCGCCCCCGCAGCGATGTGGAAAAAGAAGCGCTGGAGCTGCTGGAACGGGTAGGGCTTGCCGACCGGAAGAACGACTATCCCCGGCAGCTGTCCGGCGGACAGAAGCAGCGGGTGGCCATCGTCCGGGCCATGTGTATGCACCCGGAAATTCTGCTGCTGGACGAGATCACCGCTGCTCTTGACCCGGAAATGGTGCGGGAAGTGCTGGATGTGGTTCTGTCTCTAGCAAAGGCGGGCAGCACCATGGTCATTGTCACCCATGAGATGAACTTCGCCCGCGCCATTGCCGACCGTATCCTGTTCATCGAAAACGGCACGGTGGTGGAGCAGTCCGACGACCCGAAAGCCTTTTTTGCCAGCCCGGAAACCGACCGGGCAAAGGCATTCCTCAAATCTTTCGACTACGAATAACGGAGAATCAGGATGTTGAATCCATTTTCCAGAACCGAGCTGCTGCTGGGCAGGGACGCCATGGAGCGCCTTGTCGCGTCCCGGGTGGCGGATATCTACAAGACCCGGGTTGATCCTCCGGCGCGGGTCATGCGCCGGGAGCTGAAAAAGCGGGACATCCGGAAATGAAAGGCCGTCTATTCCAAGGAGCAGCCTCTTCGCCCTATTGAGGACATGGCCATCAGCTGCCGGGCGCACTGTATCTGTCCTCCCGGCACCAAACGCCACTGCACCGACCGCCGTGACATTCCGGGCAGCACAGCCTTTGTCCCCTCCGTAGCCGGCCTGATTCTGGCCGGCGAGGTGGTGAATTCCGCCGCAATGGACGGGGCGTATCATACTGAACTCCAATTAAAATCTTTAAAAAAGATTTTAATTGGAGTTCAGTATTACGACTACCCATCAAAGAACGCCGCCGCACGATTCCCCTTACTGGAACGTGTGGCGGCGTTGTACGATTTGGGATGGACGCTTTTACTCACACTCTTGCCTGCGCCAGGCAAATGCTTTTCAGCTCCCTTACAGCCGCGGCGGCGGGGTGCTGGGTGGATTCCACCATGCAGACCTTCCGCAGCGGGACGGTTTCCGTCAGGTCGATCCGGAATATGGAATGTCCCCAGTCTTCCTCCGACGGGAAGGACGCCGGAACAAAGCCGATCCCCAGATTTGCTTTCACCATGGGAAGTATCTGATCCGCCGTGGCCGCTTCGATGTCCGGCTCAAAGGGGACGTGATGCTCCGCAAAAAACTGCCGGTAGAGCCGGTAGGCGCTGCCATCCGCCCCCAGAGAGATCATGGGGTACTCCGCCAGCGCTTCCAGCGTGACCGGGGAATCTGCCAGACCGCGGTAAGCGC
>OHRZ01000237.1_pt1 | contig 22438 bp, 31 predicted proteins | sample 1578621 | NCBI WGS metagenome assembly OHRZ01 (sample SAMEA3879554, study PRJEB24766) | human gut metagenome | biome: human-associated habitat; feature: feces | place: USA | collected 1985/1987 | reverse complement strand
GGTTGTTTGATGGCTTTAATATGTTTGCTCTACCAGTATTGATTCTTATTGCAGAAGCGGTTTTTGCGATAACAAGAAAAACAAATTTCAAATCGAAACTGTGTTTAATTATGTCAAGTCCGTCGCTTGTGTATTTAGGGTGGACAATCGACTTGTCTCGTGCTATTTCACATGCCTTATAATTGATTCCACATTTGTATTCAATTTTTTAAAAATACAATTGATAGAAAATATTTTTACACAAATGAGTAGGAGTTGATTATCATAGCCCAAACAGCCTGTGGAATCAAAGGGTACGCATACCTACGGCTGTTTGGCAGGGTGGTAAAATCGTCAACACAACCATCAGCTTCTATTGGTGACCTTATATCCGAGGCGATATCCCGCCTCGGATATTTTTTTGTTCAAAATCGGGCAGTGCCTCGCTGCAGGTCTCCTCCCCGTGTAAATTGAGAAACCAAAAAATCAATTTACACAGGAGGGACAAGCAATGTCCAAAAAACATATTATTAGGATCAATGGCAAACCCGTAGAGGTTTCCGAGGAAATCTACACCTACATCATGCGTTCCGATTGGAACAACTACTACGCCGAGATTAAGCGGAAACGCGAGAGAATCAGGATCAACTCCAAAAAGAAAACCGTAAAAATCATACCGAGCAGAGAGGATTCGCTCGACAGACTTATGGCTATCGGTACGGAGTTCGCAAACGATTCCGAGCCGATCGCGGAGGCGGCAATACGGAAAATAACGGTACAAAAAGCGCTCGAACAGCTCACGGCTGACGAGCGCTTTATTATTGTCCGGATTTATTTTGAGGGCAATACCGAGCGTGAGCTCGCGAAAGAAATGCATCTCTCGCAAAGCACGATAAACAGCCGCAAGCAAAAAATTCTGCTCAAGCTGCGCAAAATCATAGAGAAATAATTACAACCTTTCCCCCGCCGAACCACGGCGGGGGATTTTTTGTGGGTAAAAAACAACAAATTGCCTTGCCATTTTTTGTGCAAATGATATGAAAATGAAGAAAATCAAAATTTTTTTGCAAAAAACTCCGGTCAAGACCCCCTGTTCATTTCCGAATATTATGAGAGGGTAAATTCCGCTCTCAAGTTCCTTGACAATTGAATAACAGTATTTCAGATACTTTCCCTTGTGCAGCCCATAGTGGTTGAAAGCGAAAGGAGCCTCCCGCCATGACGTGTGCGGCGACGGTCGACGGAATTCGGACGAACATCCGAGGCGGTTAGCCCGATGAGTTCAGCTCAAAGTAAGTTCACGAGAAATTCCGCGACGCAAAGCCAAATTGCACACCGAGCGATAAAGAGTAGCTCCCGAAACTTGTGCGGCAGCAAGTGCGCGACGACCTGCGCAAGGGGATAATGATACTTCCGTCCGGTCATAACTCATCGTAGTGAGGGCGGCTTCATGAGAACCATGTTGGGGTGAAAGACCCATGACGCTGCGATGCTAAGCGGCGGTCTGAAATATTCCCTCGGGGCGGCTACGCTCTGGTTTAGTCGGGGGCGCGAGGCAAATACGACAAATTTTTACAGGCAAACAGCGGAGAAATCCGCTTTAATATATAAAGTTTCGGCTCTGTGTAACTATGCACAGAGCCGAGATTTTACATAGTGAGGAAATAAAATGAACAAGAAAAACATAAGGCGGGGTGAGATATACCTCGCAAATCTGGAGCCGATCATAGGCAGCGAACAGGGCGGAATCCGTCCCGTTCTCATCATTCAGAATAACAAGGGCAACAAGCATAGCGGCACGACGATCGCCGCACCGATCACCACAAAGCGCATTCCGAACAGGCTTCCCGTTCACGTGTATACATTCGCGGGAAGCTCCGGTCTGCCGCAGAACTCGAGCATTATGCTCGAACAGATTCGCGTGCTGGACAAATCGCGGCTGACCGTTTATGTCGGCAGGATCAACGATTTTACAATGGACGAGGTCGACCGCGCACTGAAAATCAGCGTCGGTTTAAATTCAAAATATAATTAAGGGGGGCAATATGGAAAAAGAAGCGATTATCAGGTACAAATTCTACTTGTGTCGGAATTTTTTGGACAAGCTGCTGAACGAAAATCTCATAACCGAGGCGCAGCGCAGAAAGATCGAAAACGCCGTTATAAAGCGGCTCGCGGAGGTTTGAACCCTTGTCCGCTTTTGTTGGTTGTGATACAATTCGCCGCAGATATTTCGGTGACATTGGTAATAGATAAAACCGATTTTTTTCGGTATGATGTGTTACGAAAGGAAGTGATGATATGGCGGAAATCACAATAATACCCGCTAAAAACCATGCTGACGAGATCGTCAGAACCGCCGCCTACGCGCGAGTATCGAGCGACAGCGAGGATCAGCTCAACTCCTTCGCGGCACAGATTCGCTACTACACCGAGCTGCTTCAAAACAGCACAAATACGGTATTCGTGGATATGTACGCGGACGAAGGCATAAGCGGAACATCAACGGAAAAGCGCACCGAATTCCAAAGACTGATGAGCGACTGCCGCAAAGGGAAAATCGATCGAATACTCACGAAATCCATATCGAGGTTCGCCCGAAATACCAAAGACAGTCTCGAGGCGGTGCGCGAGCTGAAAACGCTCGGCATATCGGTGTACTTCGAAAAAGAAAATATCGATACGGGAGAAATCAGTTCTGAAATGATGTTGGCGATATACAGCCAGTTCGCCCAAGAGGAATCCATGTCGATCTCGCGCAACTGCCGATTGGGAATAAAAAAGCGTATGGCAGACGGCACCTATAAAAATCCCTCTGCCCCGTTCGGTTATGATTATGTCAATGGTGAGCTGCGGGTCAACTCCGAAAAAGCCGAAATCGTAAAGCAGATATTCAATTGGTATGTGAGCGGTATCGGCATTAATGAGATCGCGATGCGGCTGAACGCGCAGGGCGTTCGCGATGAGGTCTGGCGGCACGGCACGATCCGCTGCATATTGACGAATGAGCGATACATCGGCGACAAGCTGCTGCAAAAGCGGTTTACCACCGATACGCTTCCGTTTAGGACTGCCATAAATCATGGCGAAAAGGAGCAGTATTATATCTGCGGCACGCACGAGCCGATCATTGAAAAATCGGTTTTCGAAACGGCTCAAAAGATATTTTCCTCACGGGAAAAGCCAAGCGGATACGAGGTGGGCAGCAGACCGTTCAGAAGAAAAATTTATTGCGGGAACTGTGGAAACGCATTCAGACTTAAATCACGCAAAGATTGTGTGCGCTGGGTTTGCCGAAATCACGATCGTTCCGCCGCAAACTGCAATATCCGACAAATTCGGGAAGATGAGTTTCGCTCTGCGTTCGTGAGATTATGGAATAAGCTCCAAGCGCATTACAAAGCGATACTAACGCCAATGCTCCGACAGCTTGAAGCACTCTCCGAAAGAGAAAAATCGGGCAGCGCACAGCTTGCAGTGCTCCGTAAGGAAATATCGGAGATCAAGCAGCAAATCCATATGATGACCATGCTGAACTCGCAAGGAACACTGGACGGCGCGTACTTCAAGGGACGCACCCAAGAACTTGATCGCAAACTCATCACAGCGCAAAAACAGCTTCACGCAAGCCTTGATGACGAGGAATCCGAATGGCTTGATGACCTGCGAAAGCTGATTGGAATATTCGAAAAAGCCGAACCAATCATCGAGTTTGATGAAATCAAGTTCGGACAGATCGTTGAGAAAATCACGGTGCTGTCGGAAACGAAAATACGCTTTGACTTGATTGGCGGAATCGGCTTTATAGAACAGATCGAGAGGTAAGGAAATGCTGAAAAACAGAAACATACCGTTCGGATATTGCATGGTGAACGGAAAACACGCGCTGAACGCTCCCGAAGCGGAAACGGTTCGGAAAATATTTGATGATTACATAGGCGGAAAATCTCTGAGATCAATCGCCGTGGAAATGGATATTCCGTATAATGTCGGTAAAAATAAATGGAATATAAACATGGTCTGTCGCGTTCTTGAAAACCGAAAATATATCGGTGAGAACGCTTATCCGCAGATTATATCGGAAAGCGACTTCAGACTGGCGGCACAAATCAAATCGGGACGCAGTACTTATCGCAAACCCATTCCGCAGAACGAGCCACGGCAATCCGAAATCTCAATAATGGAATATGAGCCGACCGAAGAAATTCAGCGTATGACCAATGAAATCAATCGGCTGATCGATTCGGAAAATCTCGATAGGGAAAAGGTTGATGCACTTATAATAAGGTGCGCTCAATTAAAATATTCTACAATAAACGAGGTGAGGACATGATAACGACAACAATTACACCAAGCGATATGCGGATAGTGGTAATACCCGCAAAGCCCAGAGAGGAAATCCGACAGACGTCAAAATTGCTGAAAGTGGCAGCGTACTGCCGCGTCAGCACCGACGATAAAGAGCAGAAAACCAGTTATGAAGCGCAAATCCAATACTACACCAACAAAATCAATAAGAACCCGGATTGGCAGATGGCAGGCATTTTTGCGGACGAGGGCATTACGGGTACCCAAGCCAAAAAGCGCCCCGAGTTCCTTAAAATGATAAGGCTCTGCCGACAGCGGAAAATCGATATCATCCTTACGAAATCGCTCTCCCGCTTCGCGCGGAATACCGTCGACAGTCTCAAATACATACGTGAGCTGAAAGAACTCGGAATCGCGGTCATCTCCGAAAAGGAAAATATCAACACTTTAACCGCGGAAAGCGAAATGCTGATTACGATCATGTCATGCTTCGCTCAGGCAGAATCCGAATCCATCAGCAAAAACGTATCCTGGGGAGTGCGGCAGAGCTTCAAGAACGGCAACGTACCAATCAAATATAAGACCTTGCTCGGTTATAAAAAGGGGGCGGACGGACTGCCCGAAATCGTACCCGAGGAAGCGGAGATAGTGCGACTGATATACCGCAGCTACCTTGACGGGATGAGCCTCAAGCAGATCGCCGATACGCTGAACTCTCGGGGACTGAGAACAAAGCATAAGAACGCCTCATGGCAAATCGAGATCGTCAAGAGCATTCTTGTAAACGAGAAATATTCGGGTGATGCGCTTCTCCAAAAAACGTATGTGACCGACTGTATCACCAAGAAAACCCGAAAGAACAACGGCGAGCTTCCGATGTATCTGGTGAAGAACCACCACGAGCCGATAATTTCTCACGAGGATTTCAACAGAGTGCAAGAAGAAATGGCGCGGCGGTCGGCAAAGCGGGTAATTGCGGATAAGCTCACCAAGACCGAGCAAGGCAAGTACAGTGCCAAATACGCGCTGTCCGAGCTGCTCATCTGCGGCGAATGTGGAGAGCATTACCGTCGAGTTACTTGGACGGCAAAGGGCTTCAAGGAAATCAAGTGGCGCTGCGTGAGCCGAATCCAATACGGTAAGAAAAAATGTCACAGTTCGCCGACCATAGACGAACAGGCGCTTCACAGGGCGATTTTAAGTGCGGTCAACGAATTCTGCACGGTCAAAGACGATGTGGCAAAGGCGCTTCGCGAGAGCATAACCGAAGTGCTTGACCCGACTCAAAACGGCAGCGTTCAAGCGGCACAGCAGCGGATCGACGAGCTTGCGCACAACATGGACGAGCTGATCAAGCTGGCGACCGTTCCCGAAACGGCGCAGAGCGCCATGTCCGATATTGCAAAATTCAGCGATGAGATGAAAGCGTTCCGAGAGTTCATCGAAACCGAGAAAGCGAAACAAGCGGCGGCGCAGCACGGTTCGGATGAACTGAACAAAGTGCTGGAACGGCTTGAACAAGAAGATTTCACCTTGACAGAATATAACGATATTGTTACACGGCAACTTATAGAACGAATCACGGTTGAAAGCAAGGACACTATAACGATCACATTCAAAGGCGGCTTTGAAATCAGGAAGGAGCTTGATATTGGAAATTGAAATCCCTGCATGGCTTTATGAAATGCTTCTGAATGAAGCGGCGGAAACAGGTTCCACGATTGAGGAGATCGTGGAATTTGCTTTCAGAAAATTTATGAAAAGGAATGATGATAATGTCAACCAATGAAAAGAAAGGTATTACCGTCAAGGTCGACGCGGAGCTTCACGCAGAAGTCAAGCGGTACATTGAGGAGCACGAAATGACAATGGGGGATTTCGTAGCTTTGGCTTTACAAAACGAACTTCACCCTAAACTTAATATTCAGGAGGGCAAAACTATGGGAAATATGAGAACGATGGCGTTTCAGGTGCCGGAGGAGCTGTTCCAAAAAATCAAGGATTATCTGCAGCGCAACAACATGACGCAGAAGCAGTTTGTGATTGGGCTGATCGAGAACGAGATTGAGCGCGATCTAACGCAACGGGCAGCCATGAACGAGGTATCGATCGATTCTGAGAAAGTGGCAGAGGAATACACAGAACAGAAAGAAACAGCCGCTGTGAGCGATTGTGAGGCAATTCCCGACAAGGTCGAAGAAGTTGCCGAGGAACAGGAAAGCACCGATTTTTTGGACGATTTTGACGACGAGAACGATGAATCCGAAAATCCCGATGAGGACGAAGATTTGGACGAAAGCGATGAGCAGGACGAGGATGAAGATATGGGAATGGCAATGGGCGGTATGTAACAGATCAAAAGCCGGCAGAGCCGATAGCTGGTAGATTGTTCCTACCCGATTTTTATCATTAGAATATTGACAAGCGGTCGTGTATATGTTATACTATATATAATATAAAAGAATTGTTTGCTTGGGCGGTAAAATAAAAATCTATTTTATCAATGAATCACATATTTCTTTCAAACCGCATTTTTATGCGGTTTGTTTGTTTATTACGGTTTCTTCTCTGCCGTGCCGTTTTCGTCCGTCTGCTTGTTGTCGGCGGGCTTTTCTTCGGGCTTAGGCTCGTCCTTCTGCTCCGGTGTAGGAGCGTCGGGCTTCTTCTCCTCTTCGGGAGTTTTCTTTTCGGTTTCCATTGCTTTACCTCGCTTTCTTTGATTTTGGGTATAAAAATACCGCTCCAAAAGGGGCGGTAAAATTATTAAGTTTGGTTCACTTTTTTGATCTTTTATCCTCAAATTTAAACCCATTTCCACATTCTTTCAATTCGTGAGGTTTTATTATGCTGTGTACGATTTCTTCCGGGAAACCTTTAGGATAAGCTCCGCAAACCAATCTATACTTATCATCTTTTCGCACATTTTTACAATATACGCAATCGAAAACATATACCGGTACCATATCAACCACCTCCTGTAATTATTCTGTAAACGGTATCGACTGCTGTGGGCGGTTTAGCCTATAAACTTTTTCATATATTCTTTGTAATATTCAGCATATTCCTTGACAACACACCGCTCTATCTCTTTTGGAGTGTTTTCTTTGAAATAAATTATATAGTCGTCAGTTTCGTGTATCGTCCCCGCCCCCACAGCTCTATTAAAGCCTTTAGGGAAAATCGCAAAATATCCTTTTGCATAAGAAAAGCGGTCATTAACTTCATACATCTAACTCAACTCCTTTATTAGCGATAATACGCTTTTTAGAAAAGTTCTATCCTTCCCTGTAAACTGAGGGAACTTGTCAAGCTCTGACAGCTTGGCTCTCCTTACCCACCCGTCTTTGTCGATGTACTCGATCACGGGTGGGTCTGTTTTTTCTTCGGATACCTTACCGGTGTGGAATGTATCTTCTTCCACTCTGATTGCAATCCGCATTGCTTACTCCTTTAAAAGCAGGATATAACAAAACAGCTCACTGCTGTGGGCGGTTTTATGAGTTCATTTTTTCTTCCCAGTCTTTTCGGGTTTCTTCATCCCAATCATCTTCCATAGTTTCTTGAACTTTTCTTACATCCTCCCATATTTTTTCAATTAGCTCTTTAGAAATTTTTACTTTAGGTTTATCTTTCATGTTATCACCTCCTGTAATTATTCTGTAAACGTTCTTGACTGCTGTTGGCGGTTAATCGCTATCAGGCTTATACTCAAAATTACAAATTTGAGACTTGCAGTCTTTGTTAGCACTGTTATCATCAAAAATATCATCAGGTATGCCTTTTAGATATGCTTTGCAAACATGATGGAAACAAGTTGAAACAGTGTAATCAAAATGTTTACATACAAGGCACTTTGTTTCTTTTAACATATATCCTCCTAAATTAGCAATTTAAAAATGCGTTCTTTAAGTTGCTTTTGTTGCTTTGTTAGTATTTTTGCAGAAAGTAAATCTGCAACCTCTTCATGGCAATTCTTAAATCCATTTTGTGAAACTGGTGTATAGCCATTTTATATGCACGCCTTACGTATTTTTTTATCAGCGAATTTGGTGCGTCTACCAAATCTTGCGTAAGCAAATGGAAATATTCATGTTGTGCAATATAAGTGATGTTATTACAGCCTTTGGGAATGAACCCTTTTTTATTTCAAATATCCAACACCTCTTGAAGATCGCCAGGTCGATTCATTTAAACAATGTTGAGGGCTAATTCTTTATTTTATTTTTATGCTTGGCTCTTGGTTTCCCCAACATTTATTATAGAGAGACGTTAAAATCAAGTGCATCACTCAACTGTAATATTTGGCGATATTCTTAACACGCTATTGCATTTATTGCATCGAAATTCACGAGCAGTCGAAACATCTTCTGTGTTAGTGATATAATATCCTTTTTTGCAATCTGCGCACTTGATTATTTCGCCTTTTCTTAGTCGTTCTATGAGTTCATAACCGTTTTCCATTTATATATCCGCCTTTCTTCCACATAAACTCGGGATAGTTGTCTTTGGCAAGTTTTACTATATATCGTTTTTCTGCAACTGTTAAAGTTCTTCCTGTGATAAGCATTTCTCTTTTGTAAGATCATACTTTTCCTTTAGCGCTTCTTCCATTTCTCTGATTTCCTTTTCATCTTTTGTATCAAGACTTCCAAAATTATTCTTTTTCACGAGGACCCCTCCTATAAACTTATAATGCCGGCTTTTGAAAAAACTTCAAGAACTCTTTCACAACAGCTTTATCTACATCTTCATTATGCAGATGATGCAACCTATTCTCATCTTTTCCATCTGTCTATCTTTTTTCTTTTGTCAAACTGCTTACGGTTTTTATCAAACATAAATAAATCATCACAGCCAAGAAGCGTCCTAACAACCTCAGACAAATCGCCATATTGTGTATCAAATTCATTGATAAGCGGGCCTACTATAGTTGTAATCTTACCGTCACTGTTCGTAAGTCTGAGATTCCATTCGCCGTAGCCGGCTACTTTATGTATAGTGTAATTACCGGAAAAACATTGCTCGAAGCATTTAATAATTTTATCCGTTTTTTCTTTATCGGTTTTAATATCCACACATCTCAACGGTTCTATGTTTTTTCTGTATATATCCTCTGCTGTTATCTCAATAATAACATATTCATAAATGCGTACTTTACCGTTATTCGTTATCACGAGTTTCTGAAGAACACGGTTGTTTTCCTTTTTAAGTGCAGACGGATCATTATACGATTCAAGGCATATTCTTTTTAGTTGCCCTGTAAAAAGCACTTCCGGCTTTGCTTTTGGATATACTGTATTTGTTCTTTTGATTATAGAAAACCCAAAAGATTTCATTCTACCGATATACCCATACTGTACAACCGTAAATTCATTCTGTTTGACAAGGTAATACAGCCTGCTTGTGAGAAATTCCAACATAAATGCTGATTCTTCACGGGCTAACATTATACCCATCAACTGCATAGCATCTATAAATCTGTTCCTTGCTATCTCGAAAATCTGCCGGTCGAAATAGTTTACAGGCTTAGATACCGGATTGCCGCTTTCGAGGATTCGCAGTCCGGTATTCTCATTGCAAAGCCTCTCCCAATATTCCGATATTTGTTCAATATCATTATATGTGAGCTTATATCTATTTTTAAGCGGCGATGTCTGAATTTCAATATCAGAAAAATATGCTATAGCATTTACAAGCTCTGTGCAATCACACAAAAATATGTTTTTGGCATAATTCTTATAATTGTAAACTGTCCAGAGCATACCAAGATATTCATCTACACACTTACGGCTGAACCATATACATATTTCACCGTCACTATTAAGCATTTTACTGAATTTATTTATCTGTCTTTGGGTTGTACAACAGTACCGTTTACAGTAACCGGTTTCATAAAAATCTTTGCGTTTCTTCACATCAAACGGCAGGCTGATATCTCCGCCGTGAAGATATAGTTCAATACTACACAATGAATTTTTGTCTATTCTGAACAGGTCCCTTTTATGCATCAGTGTGCCATTCGCACTATCGGAAAATACTAAATTTACCATCTCTGCCTCACGTTTCATCATTAATGCTTTAATATAGATTTATTTCTTTTCGTATGTTTCAAATTTACTTCATTATTATAAAACTTCCTGTTTTTTGCTGATAAAAGCAAATTATTCATTAGAAAGCCTTTTGAAAATGCTTGTATCTCCATATCTAAAGTGATTATTTGCCGCTATTTTAATTTTGCAATATTGTGCTATCTGATACTGCATCAGCTTTTCAACCGATCCAAGTTATAACAGAATCATCTATAATTTCTTTCTTACTCTTGCCGAACAATTTTCCGGTGTAAAAATCTTCTTTACTCTCAAACGTCTTTATGGTCTCATCTTCCGGTATACTGATTATCAATACTTTTCCGGGAATACAGCAAGGATTTATCGTGTATTCGTGCCCCTCGTATTCAAAATCGATATCCAAAGCTGCGTCTATCACTTCATCAAAATCGTAATCCTCACAATGCCAACCTTTTGTACCGTCAAACATTTCAAGTGCTTCCTTTCGGTGCCGTTTTTTATTCTTACCATTTACGCAATATCGTCCACTATATTAAAGCGATGCATTACAATATAGGTTCATCGTCTCATTAAATATATTATATCACGTCACTTTCCTATGTCAACTCGATTGAGTAAGAGCATAACCGTTGAATTCAAATTAGCGGATTTGTTCAATGCCATCGTTATCAGCTATATAAATTATACCGTTGAACCTGTCCTATAAAACGGATATACTTGTTTTCAGCCTTAAAATCTCCTCGTCCTTTGCATCAGGAACGGCGGGTGCAGGCTCAGATTCGGGCTTATCGTCCTTCTTGTCCTCTGCCTCGCTTTCATCGGGCTTGTCTGCCGTGCCGTTATCGTCCGTCTGCTTGTTTTCGGCGGGCTTCTCTTCGGGCTTGGGCTCGTCCTTCTGCTCCGCTGCGGGAGTGGGCTTCTTCTCCTCTTCGGGAGTTTTCTTTTCGGTTTCCATTGCTTTACCTCGCTTTCTTTGATTTTGGGTATAAAAATACCGCCCTCGTGGAGCGGTAAAATTATTAAGTTTGGTTCTGATTTGCACCGAACTTCACAAAAAACGGCTGTTTTTGCAAAGTTTGTGTTCAAGTCAAGTGCAATTGATTGCACACGGGTATAAGAAAACCGCCCTTAAAGAGCGGTCGTCATATTCAATTTCATTCTTCGTCCTCGTCATCTTCCCATTCAGAAGCGCAGGGAGGTAAGCCCGGAGGAACAATTTGTTCAAAATAATCGTCCAGCTCGTCAATTGTTACATCAGGATGAGCCTTAATATACTCAGTCATTTCTTCTTCAACTTCGTACTGTTCCACCGCCCCGAGCAAAAAGAAAAATTTATCAAACAAATCTCTTTCTTCAATCGTTTTCCATTCATCTTTTATGCTATCAGCAAACATATTTCGTAACAATCGCTGAAAAGGAGTGTTATATTTTTTAAATTCACTTTTATTCATCTACCTGTCACCTACTTCAATATTCGTTTATAAGTTATAATGATTCCGCCTTTATCATCCGCTTCAGCTTTATACGCATACTTATCGTCGTAAATTACGCCTTTTGAGCCTTTGGCAGCGTTAGGATAGCGTTCTTTAAATGCTGAACACAATTTACCATATCTGTTTTGGCTCACTTGTATGCCTTTGTGATTCCTCTGTGGCGATGACGCATATTTTGTTTTAGCCTGTGCTTTATAAACCGTATTCACTGTGCCGTCATCGTTGACCGTAACGGATTTAATTTTTCCGCCCGGCGCATTTGTAAACTTGCCGTCTTTTGCATGATAGGGATTTTCTCTCTTTTCTGTTATTATATCACCCTCACCGCCGCTTTGCAAGCTTTTCCTCAGTCTGCTTACGCTGGTACTCGGCTTTCTGCTCTGCGTTCATTTTTTCGAGCTTCTTCGCCTCCGAGAGTTTCTCGTCTGCGTCCTTCTGCCACTTTGTTTTTGCTGTTTCCAGTGCCTTGCTTACACGCTTGTCAAACTCAGACTGCATATCCTTGTCCTTTAACATATCGTCAAATGTGGGCTTCTGCGATGCGTTATCCTGAGCGTCACCGCCGTTATCGGCAGTCTGATTGCCGGGAACGTTTGCATCTGTGCCGCCGTCCCCCTTGCCCTCTGCGAAGTGCTGTAAGCCGATGAAAATTCTTCTGTTGTTCATGTTTCTGTCCTTTCTCCGCCCACTGCGTTCATTGCCCACACCGTTCGGAATAAATTGTTTTTGGGTATAAAAATACCGCTCCTTTCGGGGCGGTAAAATTATTAAGTTTTGTGCAATCAATTGCACACGGGTATAAGAAAACCGCTCACTGCTGTGGGCGGTTTACTGAATGCGACCCTTTCTTCTTAGCTCTTCTACCTCTGCTTCCGTTAATTTTCTCGGGCAGGGCGGAGCCGATATACGCACTATAAAAGCTTCGTATGCCGCTTTTTCTTTTTCTTTTACGGTAAACTTTTTTCTCATCTAATCAACTCCAATTCAATAGAATTATTCCCTTTCGCAGTTACTTTGAATACAGATTTTTTATCTATAAGGAATTCTCTTTGAGAAGGAAAGGAACTCAATTCTTCGATATAAGCGCCTTTTGCTCCTTTGGGAACTTTAATTTTTATAACAAAAGGCTTTTTTAACGCTCTTCCTTCAATTACAGATGTGCTGGTGAACTGCTCCTCAATTACATAATCTCCAACCTCATATTTAATATAAGGGTTAAAATCAAGTGTTCTGTAACAAACTATATCATTTTTCAATTTGAATTTAGCTATTGCTCTCGATATTAAATCCGAATATCTCTTGAGGGTGGCGTCGTTATTTATGTCACCACGCAACATAGCATTTAACCTTCTGAACAGTTCCATTCCTTTTGGATCTATACTGTTCTTTGTATATTTGCGGATAGCTGCCTTTTCTTTCTTAGTAAGCGCTTTAATCCATTCAATGGACTTCTTACGTAATATATTAACAACGGATTCTTTAGGCAACGGCTTAAAATTCTTATCTGATTTTATTATACCACTTTCCCCCGATTTGTCAACACCATTCCCCGCAAACCTCATCGGTTTATCCGCCTTGACTTTACCCGCACTTCCTGCAACGTACCGCCACTTGCCGTCCTCGCCCTGCTGTAAGTTCCGCTCCCACTCGTCAAAGTCAACATCTGCGCCTATCTCATCGCAAAGTTCCGCAAGTTCTTTATCAAGATCCTCCTCGCTCGGCAGAACGGGGAGCGTTGTAGAACGGCAGAACGGGTGCATAGGCGGAAGATTTACACCTGCCTGTGCGCTGTTACGCTTGAACACCTTACCGTCAAGCTCACGGCATAGATCGCTTGTGCGGCTGTCAAGACAGGCGGAAAACTCGTATTCGTCAATGTCAAGTTCTTGGTAGCCGTACAGCTCCGCCATATTCGCAACGCAGGTGGTTTCCGTCCGGACAAGCCTGCGTGCCTCGAAAGCACCGACACCGCAACGGTTCATTATATCGTCCGCCATGTGCTGCTCGGACTTTCCTGCCATAATGCCCACAAGCATATCGTGCTTCAGCCCGTCTGCAAGTGCGTTTGTGTTATCCCAGACACGCTCGGAGAACATCTGACCGCTCCAGTTGGTCGACAGGATAGCTTTAACACGGCTTTCGGGAATTAAATCAAAAGCCGCACGGTAATCCGCACCCTTCGTCACATCGAAAACCGTCTGCATATACGCACTCTGAATTATATCGCCCAGATGCTCTGTATCAACGCCTATTTCGGCGTTTGCAAGGCACCGATGTTATGGTTTTTCATCCATAATGATTTTCCTTTCTGTAAAATGAGTAATATAAAAACAGCACCGTGAAAGTGCTGTTTAAACGTTAATATGTAATCCTTATCTCATTTTTACCATAAGAAAAACACTCCTGAAATGGTGCTTAATCAATAAATTTGACGGATTCAATGTCATCATCTATTAAAAGAATTTCATATCCGTCATTAGTTTGATATCGAATGCCGTCTTCATCTTCACCGTCATCATTTGTAACGATACAATCACCGATGCATCGCCCTTTGTATATTGTACCATCCTTGCAATATACAATAGATTTACGGTCATCAATTTCTAATTGGACTATATATGGTTTCACTACTTATCACCTCTTTCTTTTGTTGTGAAAAATGTTGTTAAATCGAACTCTGACTGAATATAAACCGCACCTACATAATAACTGTTATGAACCGTCACTTTCTTGCCGTCTTTAAAATAGACAGCGATTTGTGAACCATCTATATCTATTAATATTTCGCTCTTTTTCAAGTCCGGAATGTTTTTCTCCAAAGCCTTGCATTGCCTTAAACAAATATCCGAATCAGGTGCATTGCAAATCGTATAATCAAACATAATGATTTACTCCGATTCTGATTTTCGTTTACATTCTTGCGTTTGAAGCATTTTTATTCCCGGCGAAAAAATTCGATAAAAAGCTGTGACGAAATATTTGTGTTTTGTCGCATCTTCTTTTCGGCAGCCGGAAACGCCCTCTAAAATGTGCTAAACGTTGTATTTATCTCTTATGGTTTTAATTCGTTTACGAAAAGCTACAGTTAAATCCATAAGCTCTTTTGCCGATCTGTCATCTCGTCCGTGAAAATCTTTATACTTAGATTCAATATCGGCGTATTGTGACTGATATTCTTTTTTTAGCTTTTCTAATTCTTCATAACAACCGTCAGGATAGTTCTGAGCGTTTATATGCAATTCCGAGTTTTTCACAGTCTCGTTTAATTCTTCCATGTTATTCATCTCCTGACGGTATGAATTACGGATTGTGAAACAGAATATCATCAACTTCAAGCCTTGCTTCTTAATAAAGTTGTACGGCTAAATCAGCAGGTATCTTATTTTTTATAATCATCGTGTATAAGAATCTCTCGTCGTACGCATACGAAATGTACGAGCCATCTCGAATACTTTCAACAAGGTCTTCCTTACTAAAGGAATATTGACTTTGTCCCGTGACATGATTGTGAATGTTGATGCTACCGTTCATTTTATCACCAAGAAGTCCAGTGTTGACAGTGTATTCATCACCATAAACAGTATACATTTTTCCGCTTTTATTTATTACACGGCATTTCTCAATAGGACTGTCTTCTTCTGCAATGAATTTCTTTAATTCGGAAGAAACGACTTTACCATCGTTGATATTAACTTCTCCGTAATTTTCATAATAATGTTCAGATTTGTTAATAGATTTTCCTTTACCGCTTGACCTTATTATATCATTAACAGCAGAATTGTCAACATCAATAAGCTTCATCTGTCAATAGCCTTGTCAAGTGTAACATCTCCGCCGATCTTTGCCTTTGCAAGCGCTAGTACATCTTCAATGCAATCTGCCGCAACGCCGACAGAAAGTGCGTGAACCTTGCCCTTAAGCTCGGCTATCTCCTGCTTGTTTTCCTCCTGAGAGTTGTCGCTGTTGATGGGGGATTCCGCACCGCCTGATTTTCCGCCGTCAGCCTTTCCTGTTTCTGAATTTCCGGAAGGCTCGGCTTTCTGCTCAGCCTGCGGTTCGGACTGCGTAACAGCTTCCGTGGCAGTGCCGTTCTGTGCACCGCTCTGAGCAGGGGCAGCTGCCTGTTCCGCCTGAGCTGTGCTTTCGGCATTCTCAGCTGCCGATGTTGTGATTTTTTCATCCATAATGATTTTCCTTTCTGTAAAATGGGTAATATAAAAACAGCACCGTGAAAGTGCTGTTTTAATCGTTTAAAAAGGGAATAGGCTACAACTAACACCAAGTCGATAAATAGTATCCATAATCTGTTTACTAAGTTCGGCCACATCTCTTTCAATAGCACTTTCAAGTACTTTGAGATGTTTTGTATAGTGTTCACTTATTTCTTTCTCTGTAATGACGTTTCCTCATTTAGGCATAATAAAAACACCCCCAGAAAGGGTGTTTAATTTCTTTATGTTTCTTCATCCTCAAAGTAAAAGTATGGTTTTACATTATGTTCCGACAAGTGTTCGTTGATAATCTTAGCTTTATCAACTATTTCTTTAGGTGTATCAGAACAAAACGTTCGGATTTTGCCTCTTACCATATAATTTCTCCATTCATAAGGATAATCAACCAGCATAAAATTATCAACTCCTTCCTAATAAAATGTCAAGTATTTTTTTCGCCATTTGTCTAGGCTTACCGTTCAGCCACTCTGCAATACCTTCGGAAATAAACTCATCTATTTCATCAAATTCGTTTATACCGTAAGTTGAAAGCAGCCTTGCTTTTTCTTTGATTGTATCACTCTCGGATATTTTTGTCAAGTCGTTAAAAACACTCTGCCTTAGCTCAGTTATTATTTTAAGCTTCTTGCCATAATCTGTATCGTTTGCAGATAGATGTTCTTGAATGGCATGACCCAATTCGTGGCGATAAGCGTGTAGCGGAGAATCGGTAAACCATTCGCCTTTTTTCTTCATATCCTTTGCCACCTTAGTCATAAATGCCTTACCATCCTTACCTCCAACTCCAAACATCGTTATAACGCCACTGTTAGGAGTGTAAAGACCATATATACCATCATTTTTGTAAGGAACCACTTCTACAGCCTTTATATTATCCTGCTTCTCAAGTCCAAACAGCTTAGATGCTTTATCATACTCGTCTGAAAACTCTCTCGCAAGTTCTTTGGTAATTTCTTTTGTACCCGAAACCTTATTAAACTTTACGCTATAATTATTTCCTTTTAAAAATCGAGTACCCTATAAATTTACACTACTCTCAAACAAGGCTCTGAGCGGTTGTCCTTAACAGCGGGTTTTACTACCCTATAAATTTACACTACTCTCAAACATGATATATTGGAGTTGCTTGACGGCTCAGAGTTTTACTACCCTATAAATTTACACTACTCTCAAACTCTTGCAAAAGGGAATTTGAAATCCCGATAGTTTTACTACCCTATAAATTTACACTACTCTCAAACCGACTATTATACACGGCACATTGAGCCTGCGTTTTACTACCCTATAAATTTACACTACTCTCAAACTACCCACATTTTCTCATGATGGGAGCATCGGTTTTACTACCCTATAAATTTACACTACTCTCAAACTTGCACTGGACGTTGTGGTGGACGTTGATGGTTTTACTACCCTATAAATTTACACTACTCTCAAACTGAAGACAGAAGAATAAGGGTTTCGTTGCGGTTTTACTACCCTATAAATTTACACTACTCTCAAACTGGAGGACGTTTAATTACAAGATTATTTGAGTTTTACTACCCTATAAATTTACACTACTCTCAAACAAGCAGCTTGAATCAGAGTTGAACGATGCGGGTTTTACTACCCTATAAATTTACACTACTCTCAAACATAAGGCTTTCTCTGAAGGAAATTTTCTAACGTTTTACTACCCTATAAATTTACACTACTCTCAAACACAGATCGGTAACAGATAATGTCGTGCTTTGTTTTACTACCCTATAAATTTACACTACTCTCAAACAATTTCTTCCGCCTTTCGCCATTTCTTCCTGTTTTACTACCCTATAAATTTACACTACTCTCAAACATAATAATAGTAGAGGAGGTGATAACATGAGTTTTACTACCCTATAAATTTACACTACTCTCAAACTCTTATTTGCAAACCTAGCAACCTTGATAAGTTTTACTACCCTATAAATTTACACTACTCTCAAACATAATGCTTATAATGAAACGAGGTGAAAAAGTTTTACTACCCTATAAATTTACACTACTCTCAAACCGACAGGGGAATCGTAAGACAACACATCAAGTTTTACTACCCTATAAATTTACACTACTCTCAAACGCTCGAAATACCAACCGCTGCTGCCGTCTTGTTTTACTACTCTATAAATTTACACTACTCTCAAACACTGTCAGCCTGTGTTTCTTGAGCTGTTCCGTTTTACTACCCTATAAATTTACACTACTCTCAAACAGAGGTAATGACATTCACTGGAGATTCTTTGTTTTACTACCCTATAAATTTACACTACTCTCAAACGAAACTTGACAAATGAGGTAAAAAGTAATAGTTTTACTACCCTATAAATTTACACTACTCTCAAACAGTGCGTTGTGTTTGAGCAGAATGAATCCGGTTTTACTACCCTATAAATTACACTACTCTCAAACTATCGAAGAAAGCACCGCAAGAATTATCAGGTTTTACTACCCTATAAATTTACACTACTCTCAAACTGTGTCGCTCGGACACATAGCGGATATGTAGTTTTACTACCCTATAAATTTACACTACTCTCAAACAGGGGTAGCAAGATCGGCGGCGGAGGCGCTGTTTTACTACCCTATAAATTTACACTACTCTCAAACCTTCTTCTATTTCCGCTTGCGTTACATCTTGTTTTACTACCCTATAAATTTACACTACTCTCAAACAGGGAGTTAATTTATTAGAGCAAAATAGTCGTTTTACTACCCTATAAATTTACACTACTCTCAAACTTATGATGATACTGTGGAGCAAAATCCCGTAGTTTTACTACCCTATAAATTTACACTACTCTCAAACACAGAGGTGACGCTTATGAGCTGTCGCAGTGTTTTACTACCCTATAAATTTACACTACTCTCAAACTGACAAAGCTCCCTGTCGAGCCGGAAGAAGGTTTTACTACCCTATAAATTTACACTACTCTCAAACACTCGTCATCGTCATCACCACAAGATGTAGGTTTTACTACCCTATAAATTTACACTACTCTCAAACGGTTTAACAAACATTCTGACACTGCCAGCTGTTTTACTACCCTATAAATTTACACTACTCTCAAACTTAAGCATAGGATTGCTAAAAGCCTGCTCAGTTTTACTACCCTATAAATTTACACTACTCTCAAACAGATGATAGCCGATAAGGCGAAGATCGAAGGTTTTACTACCCTATAAATTTACACTACTCTCAAACCTTTGTAAGTGCGTAGAATTCAGGGCAACCAGTTTTACTACCCTATAAATTTACACTACTCTCAAACAAAACTGGGAAGACGGCTTACGGGCTTTGGTTTTACTACCCTATAAATTTACACTACTCTCAAACACTTCCTCTGTTCGAGTCTGAAATCGTAAGGTTTTACTACCCTATAAATTTACACTACTCTCAAACATCATCGGCATTGCGGCAATCAGCCCCCTTGTTTTACTACCCTATAAATTTACACTACTCTCAAACCCGTACCTATGTACAATATCTCGGCTAAGAGTTTTACTACCCTATAAATTTACACTACTCTCAAACTTTCTGATAAATAAGCCGACTGCAAACGTTGTTTTACTACCCTATAAATTTACACTACTCTCAAACTCCACGGTTGCATCGTGTGAGGTACACCCGGTTTTACTACCCTATAAATTTACACTACTCTCAAACACAATACAGATAACAACAAAAAACACGGCTGTTTTACTACCCTATAAATTTACACTACTCTCAAACAGCATCCATTTTGCACATATTCGTTGCAAGTTTTACTACCCTATAAATTTACACTACTCTCAAACTATTATATCAATTTTAGGAGGAATTTAAAAGTTTTACTACCCTATAAATTTACACTACTCTCAAACACACCGTTAACGCATTAAATATTTGTCGCAGTTTTACTACCCTATAAATTTACACTACTCTCAAACTAATAATGTTATCTTATCTATCTTGACTTTGTTTTACTACCCTATAAATTTACACTACTCTCAAACGGTGTTCGAGGGACGGTCTGACCCTCGCAAGTTTTACTACCCTATAAATTTACACTACTCTCAAACTATGTTTCTTTCGTGGCTCGGTTCTGATGAGTTTTACTACCCTATAAATTTACACTACTCTCAAACTGAGTTCTCCACTTTGTAAGCGGTAACATAGTTTTACTACCCTATAAATTTACACTACTCTCAAACCGTTGCCGCCTGCTGCCGTTCGTTTTCCGTGTTTTACTACCCTATAAATTTACACTACTCTCAAACGCAAGACGTTTATGATCATCTTCCGTAAAGTTTTACTACCCTATAAATTTACACTACTCTCAAACTGGTGGTATGCTCGCTTTGCGGGAAACATGGTTTTACTACCCTATAAATTTACACTACTCTCAAACCGAGCGTGACACAGGCAACGCAAGTATCGTGTTTTACTACCCTATAAATTTACACTACTCTCAAACTGACCATCTCACGGGCGCGGCTCCTGCTGAGTTTTACTACCCTATAAATTTACACTACTCTCAAACCGTACTTATCTCTTGACACCTGGCATTCGGGTTTTACTACCCTATAAATTTACACTACTCTCAAACGTATGTGCTTAAATGCTGTTTGCGGAACGCGTTTTACTACCCTATAAATTTACACTACTCTCAAACCTTTCCCTCGACAGTGACATAGTTGTCAAGGTTTTACTACCCTATAAATTTACACTACTCTCAAACCTGCATAGCTTACCTTTGACAGATTATCGGTTTTACTACCCTATAAATTTACACTACTCTCAAACCGGTGAAGGTAATACGACAGCAAATTGTATGTTTTACTACCCTATAAATTTACACTACTCTCAAACACCATCGAATCCATAGAACGAGCAAATCTTGTTTTACTACCCTATAAATTTACACTACTCTCAAACGATGTCGCAAACACAGGACTTAAACTAAATGTTTTACTACCCTATAAATTTACACTACTCTCAAACGTGAGCGGAGAACAGCTACTCTAGGGCTTGGTTTTACTACCCTATAAATTTACACTACTCTCAAACCGAGCGGTGTGTACTCCGTATCGCACATCAGTTTTACTACCCTATAAATTTACACTACTCTCAAACAGGGTCATAAAGCACATCGTTAAGGCCAAGGTTTTACTACCCTATAAATTTACACTACTCTCAAACCAGGCACTATGTACCCGCAGGAGAGCAGATGTTTTACTACCCTATAAATTTACACTACTCTCAAACCATTGCGCACGTAAACGGAGACAACGTCATGTTTTACTACCCTATAAATTTACACTACTCTCAAACCTATCTTCTTACACACTCACAAGGCAGGAAGTTTTACTACCCTATAAATTTACACTACTCTCAAACATGTTATTGACGATGAAACCCGACAGCTTATGTTTTACTACCCTATAAATTTACACTACTCTCAAACAGCTCTGCTGACTGAGTGGAACGAGCGAAAGTTTTACTACCCTATAAATTTACACTACTCTCAAACAAATGCCCGCTCTGGACGTGTCTTTGATTTGTTTTACTACCCTATAAATTTACACTACTCTCAAACCAATGGTTAGAAAGTATCGTAAAAAATCTGGTTTTACTACCCTATAAATTTACACTACTCTCAAACTCTGCTCTGTGCATAGCGCAAACTGTGTTGAGTTTTACTACCCTATAAATTTACACTACTCTCAAACGGGCAGCCTGCATACGAAGAGGAGCTGGTAGTTTTACTACCCTATAAATTTACACTACTCTCAAACAAATGTATATCAAGCAGTTTCCAAAATCGGTTTTACTACCCTATAAATTTACACTACTCTCAAACGCAGTACGGAGGCTGCTCAGAAACCTGCGAGTTTTACTACCCTATAAATTTACACTACTCTCAAACTAACAGATTTGTTACATCTTATAATAATGGGTTTTACTACCCTATAAATTTACACTACTCTCAAACAAGGGTCGAAAGTCTTGAAAAAAAGATTGAGTTTTACTACCCTATAAATTTACACTACTCTCAAACCAGTACACGTCAACACCCTTATCTTTGCTGGTTTTACTACCCTATAAATTTACACTACTCTCAAACAGGGCAGTTTACAAGCGTCGAATACGAGGAGTTTTACTACCCTATAAATTTACACTACTCTCAAACAGTGCACCATTTCGTGCATTAGTGTTGCTAGTTTTACTACCCTATAAATTTACACTACTCTCAAACGATATCCTGCATTTCCGGATGCTTCTCCTCGTTTTACTACCCTATAAATTTACACTACTCTCAAACACACTTTTGTGTTATCTGCAAGTATAATAAGTTTT